>Ga0209514_10000099_pt1 | contig 188614 bp, 205 predicted proteins | sample Subgrocontami58m_FD_187452 | JGI IMG/M metagenome (GOLD analysis project Ga0209514, IMG submission 187452) | Subsurface groundwater microbial communities from S. Glens Falls, New York, USA - GMW37 contaminated, 5.8 m (SPAdes) (version 3) | ecosystem: Environmental > Aquatic > Deep subsurface...
CCGATCTATTAAACAGATTGCTAACATTTGCAGAAAATAATAATGTCACAATTGAGAACAAGGAGACAAGAGTTGCTGACTTCCAAAGCAAGCTCGCAGACGCAAAGAAACATTTCCAGCTTGCAGTTGGAGATTTTAAGAGATTAAGAGAATTAAATGAAACCAAATCTCCAGAGGATGTTAGAGTACTGCCTTTTGACAGAGCCAGAAAATCATTCCATGATTCAGTTCAAAACCACATGAAAGAGGCGAAGGCAAAATTAAAGGAGGCGAGGACAATTTTACAATCTCTAGTTAAGGAAGTTGTTGCAGCCCTAAAAGAGAAGAAAGCCGTAACAGATGATGGACAGCCAGTTAATATCACTGAACAAGATGTTTTGGATCCAACAAAAGTCACAGACGGTGTTGATATTGATGAAGGTGAGACAACAATTCCTGTAGTTGAGGAGACTCTTGATTTATGATAAATAAAAAATATGCTTTGGTAGTGTTGGTTTTGGTTGCAGTTGTTTTAGTCAGTGGCTGCGCACAGGGAACAAAACCTACCACAACTACAAGTCCTACACAAACAGCAAGCGTGAGCCCAACAGCAACTACCGCACCATCTGTAGATGTGGTTAGCTCTGATTTGGAAGCAAGCGATCAGTTACAAACTGATTTAACAGACAGCGATCTTGATAACCTAGATTCTGATTTAGGAGCAGTTGAAACCGGCCTTTAAGGGGTCTAATATGTTTATATATATATTTCTATAATCTTATAGATCTAACTTGGTTTTTATGACAAAGTGGAGTAAACCTAAGGCGGGAAGTAGAGGATACTGGCCTAGAAAGAGGGCTAAAAGAATTTATCCTGTTGTGAAAACCGATATTAGGTTAAAATCAGATAGGGTCGGCCCAACAGCGTTTGCCGCATACAAAGCGGGTATGACTAGAGTCAGCTTTAATAGTGAAAGAAAAGGTTCTGCATTCTATGGACAGGAAGTTGTCAAGGCTGTAACTGTTTTAGAGTGTCCACCTCTTGTTGTTGCTGGAATCAAAACATACAACAGGACACCTTACGGATTAGTGGAAAACAGGCTTGTTCTTGCTGAAAAATTATCAAAAGATTTGAGTAGAAAAACAAGTGTGCCAAAACAACCAAACACCAAGAACAGACTTGTTCAAATTGAAAAAAACCTTGAAAGGCTTGCAGATATAAGGTTGCTTGTCCACACACAGCCAAAGGATACTGGTTTAGGTAAGAAAAGGCCTGAACTATTTGAAATTGGACTTTCTGGTGATGTAAAAGCAAAATGGAATTATGCGAAAGAAAAGCTCGGTGGTCAATTAAAACCTGAAGACATCTTCAAAGAGGGTGAGACAATTGATGTCCAAGCTGTTACAACAGGTAAAGGCACTCAAGGGCCTGTAAAAAGGCATGGTATTAAGGTGAGAAGCAGAAAAAACAAGGGAAAGATGAGGCATGTCGGTTCTTTAGGTCCATATCATCCAGCAAGGGTTTTGCCAGGTGTAATCCCCCATCCAGGCCAAATGGGTTACCACAGCAGAACAGATTACAATAAAAGAATTTTGAAAATAGGTGCTGATGGAGCTACACCAAAAGGCGGTTGGGTAAATTATGGTGTTGTAAAAGGTCCTTATTTACTATTAGAGGGGTCTGTTCCAGGACCTAGAAAGAGATTGATCATCCTCAGAAAAGCTGTTAGATTTCATGGAAAAGAAGAGCCATTTAAACTAATTGCAGTTTCTCTCGAAAGCCAGCAAGGCAGGTAGAAATTTAAGCTGTATAGTTCTATTTCTAATATTATGTTAAGAAGCAGGAAGGAAATTCAAAGGGACAGCAATTGGAAGTTTGTTATACTAATTTTACTTGTCTTAATGTTTATTGGGCTGATAGAGCTTTTGATTCTAAGTCTAGGACTAGATCCGATTGTCCCGCTAATAATTGTGATATTGATAATTTTATTGATACCAGTGACGGCGTTTATAGTGGACACCTTGTTTATGGGGTATGTATAACTACATTCAATCGCGCAAAATATTATTAAGTTGTCGGCGCGGCAGAAAAGCAGAAGTCTTATAATCTTCTTGAGTTCTATATAATCTATGAAGACTAATAATGACATCTTCAGAGAGTTTGTTGAAGAAGCAAAGAACGATTCTAATGTAATTGGATTTTTCCTTAGCGGTTCTAGAGGAAAGAATAGGGAAACCAAATTTTCTGATTATGATATTGAAGTTGTTGTAAAAGATAAAGTTGCGAAATCTTACAAAAATAAATACGAAAAGATGGCCAAACCGCCTTTTGGTTTCTCGGTGTTTTCAATTTCTGAATTCAGAAGATATGCTGAAATCGGAAGCCCCTTTGAATGGAACAGGGCAAGCTACACCCATGTGAAAGTGATTATTGATAAAACCGGGGAGATTCAGACATTGATTGACGAAAAAGGAAAAATCCCAAATGACAGAATCAAAAAATATGTTGCTGGACATTTGGATGGATACATAAACGGCGTATATCGCTCTTTGAAATGTTTTAGAGATAATAATCCTGTTGGCGCTAGATTAGAAGCTTCCCGATCAATTCATTTTTTCCTTGACACAATTTTTGGATTAGAAGGTCGAGCAACGCCTTATTACAAGTACTTAAATTGGGAATTGGAGAAACATCCACTAAAGTTTCCAGTGAAACCAAAAGAATTGATTAAAACACTTTTGAGAATTCTTGAGGATGCTGACACTAAAACCCAACAAAAATTATTCGCTGTTGTGGAAGAAGTGTTTAGAAAAGAAGGTTTCGCCCATGTTTTTGACAGTTGGGAAGCTGGTTCAATAAAACTAATTAGAACATCCAGAAAGTAGCATCGCTGACAATCGGTTTCTCGACCAAGTGCCGACAATTTCTGCTGTTGCTTCTCAATCCTCATGGGGTATGTGTAATTTTCGTTTAGTGTGAGAGAAGGTTTAGGTACAAATAACTTACTAACCCAAACAATTATACGTTTTCCTTAAAGTGTCAATTTCGTTCAAATCCAAATCAGCAAAAATTATGCCTTCAATGTTCTCGATTTTGTTCAAAACTTTCAAAGGGCTGCAAATAAAACTTTGAGAAAATGTCTCGTCTGTAAAGGCATCACATGTAACGAAATAGGACAAATTCTCGAATGCGCGTGTGATAGGAAAACTTCTAAACACATCCCCACTAATTTTTGCTTCATTCAATAGATATGCAGGACAAAAGATAATCTGCGCGCCTGCTTTTGAAAGCTTCTTAATGTCCTCTTGGAAGGCAAAATCCCAACAGATAATTATGCCAATCTTGCCGAAGTCGGTATCTATAACTTTGTTGTGATTACCAGGAATTGTCTGTTTTAAATCTAAACCAGGGAATGGGTGGTTTTTCTTGTAAATATGCTGGATTTCGCCTAATCGATTAACTAGAACTGCTGAATTGAAAACTTTTTTGTCTTCTTCCAAATGAACGCCGAAAATGCAGTAAATGGACTTCTCTTTGCATTTGTCCTGGATTACCTTTATTTTCTGAGAACTGGCGCTAAAAATAGTATTCTCATCCCATAAACAGGATTCTGGAAAGCAAACAATGTCTGCGTTCTCTGCTGATGCCTTTTCTATAAAATCAACGATCTTCTGAATATTCTTGTCAACTTCATCAAAAACTTCAATCTGCGCTACTGCTACTTTGGGCATTTGATTCTATAGGGCTGGTCGCCTTAAATATGCCACCGTTACCATATTTAAGTAGTAAATCTATAGCTTTTACACGGTGTTTACATGAGACATAAATTTTCAACAAAATATGCAAAAAACTGGGAAGAGATAAAGGTATTTGATCTGGTGAATCTATCTATGGTAGACAGGCGAGAATTTCGAAGGCTGTTTGCGCAAGGTCAAAGAATTTTAAACGATTCTCTCCCAGGAGAGTTAGAGCCAGACGACAAAGTTCTTGGGTATATAGAAAAGGCTGCCAGAGATTTAGGGCGCTATAATTATATTGTTTTAGTCACAAAAGGTTCTGTAAGGGCAGCCACGTCTTTCGATCTTCTATCAGACGGGGTTTCTTTGGTCAACCACTGGGGATCTGCTGTTGTTGCACAAGACGCCAGAGGTTATGGGCTCAGTCAAGTGCTAACTGAGATATGTGAGGAAAGAACAAGCAGATATTCAGCACAAAGACGCCTCAATCACATTGGCACTATTGGAGAGATTAACCTTTTTGACAGGCCAGAAGATGTTGATAGATATAAAGCTAGGTTAAAGTTCCACCACGATATCATAGGCATTAGGGCTGCAACAGTAATAGAAGATGATGGTGCAGTAAGATTGGTTCCTTACGCGATTCCTGGAATACGAAAAAACGGACAGGATGAAACTGAGATGCCTTATATCTTAGCAATAGTCCCGTCTGTTAATGGACATCTGAAAAAAATTCCTGTTGAACAGGGATCGGTTGTCGGACCTGATGGAAAAGTTATAGGGGATAGGAACAGGCTTCAGGTTATGGAACCATCTACAGTTCGCAACATTGTAAGAATGCTTTGTGATAATTATAGAGAAGATTTAGAAACATATGACCAAAAACAAATTGATCATATTGAAGGATGTGCTGAAAGGGTTCTAGAAAGGGCCAAAGCTGTACATCTTATTCCAATATATGATACAAGGTTCATACGATACAAAAGCTAAATCTAATCAATAAATAAAAAGAAGTATTGATGGGCATAAACCCATCGCTTTTCTAAAGAAAGAAGTGCTATTTTGCCTTTACGACTTTTACGTAATCCAAGCAGATTCCAGCGGCGACTGTCTTGCCCATGTCCCTGATTGCGAATTTTGCTAACTCTGGGAAATCAGACTGCTTTTCGAGAACTATTGGTTGTAGTGGCTGGACCTTTATGATTGCTGCATCACCTGTTCTCAACAATTCCTTGTCCACTGTGACTTCAGCGCCTGTTTTTGGATCGATTTTCTTGATTATTTCAATGATCTTTCCTGCAACATGTGTCGTGTGTAAGTGGAATACTGGTGTATATCCCTTCGTCATGACAGTTGGATGCTGTAAAACAATTATTTGCCCTGTGAACTCTTTGACAACTGTAGGTGGGTTATCTGGCTTTCCAATCATGTCACCTTTCTTAACAGATTTCTTTTCTACACCTTTCATGCTGATGCCGATGTTGTCGCCTGGTATTGCTTGTGTAAGTTGCTTGTGATGCATTTCGATTGATTTCACTTCACCTGATATACCGGCTGGCTCGATAACAACTTTGTCACCTGGTTTCATAACACCTGTTTCAATCTTGCCTGTGACAACTGCGCCGACGCCTGTGATGTTCAAGACGCTCTGAATAGACATTCTTAATGGTTTGTTTATTGGCCTTTCTACGGCTTTTACGTGAGCATCTAAAGTCCCGTAAAGACTGTCACCCTTATACCAAGGCATGTGCTCGGATTTTTTGAAAACATTGTCACCCATGTACGCAGACACCGGAACAAATGGAATATCTTCAACTTTGAAGCCAACTGATTTTAAAAGGGTTGTTACTGTTGCTCTTACTTCACTGAATTTTTTCTCATCATATCCAATTGCGTCCATCTTATTTAGTGCAACAACCATTTGTTTAATGCCTAAAACCTTTGATAAGTAGATGTGTTCTTTTGTTTGTTCTTGGATCCCGTCTTTCGCAGAAACAACAAGGATTGCGACATCAGCTTGTGAAGCGCCTGTGATCATGTTTTTGACAAAATCCCTGTGCCCCGGCGCATCGATAAGCGTGAAATAAAATTTGGTTGTTTCAAAACCCTTGTACATCAAGTCAATTGTAACTCCTCTTTCTCTTTCCTCTTTTAATTGATCCATGACGAAAGCAAATTCGAAGGTCTCCTTCTTCAGCTCTTTTGCCAATTCCTTCAACTTTCTCATCTCTTGTTCTGAGATATTTCCAGAATCATATAATAGTCTACCGACTAAAGTTGATTTTCCGTGATCTACGTGACCAATTGTTATTAAATTCAAATGCGGCTTTTCTGCCATACAAGCTACCTCCTGTATTATACTATTAATATACAGTTAGATGAAATATAGTGACTTTGATATTTAAATATGTTTTGAGGCCCAATTTAGTATAATTGAGCGATAATTCCCCAATCGAGAATATATAGGGGTTTAGGATTGCATTATTTTTCAGAATCCGAAGAAGTGGCTGTCAGAGGCGGCAATTATTGTTTTGGCTTTAATGCACCCGTACCAGGTGGAGGTGTATCAAACGATTCCTCAATCTCACCTGCTACTTCTTTAGGTAGAATTTCACCTATTTTTCTCATCACTGTATCTACATATTCAGGGCTTCTCAAAATACTTCCTATATCGGTTTTGCATAAATGTCTAGCATAAATATCACCTAAAGTGTCTATCCCCAAAGATCTCAGCCTTCTTTTTTCTTCACTGGTTAAAAAATCCACACGATTATCATCAAGATCAATATAATTTTTCATACAATTATAAAATTAAACTAAGATTTATAAATGCCCGCCGGAGACCGCCATTGGACTTAATACTTGATAAATATACAAAGCGCTCCAAGTATGCCGGTTTTGTTTTTTTAAATGTCGATAGCTTCAACTAAATCAGTTAAATAAATTAAGAACAAGGATAAAAATATTTTCTTTTGGGATCTCAACATCGGCATCTCGGATGACGAGATGTCTCGTGTCTTCTAATATAAATACGAGACACGATATCTAAATGGAGAAGGTTTTGTAATAACAGCCTACTTCGTGACCAACATATGAAAGGGCAAATGCAAGTCTATTATGATGAAGAAGGCGATTTCTTAGAGATAAATATAGGAGAATTCACAGAAGGCTTTTTCAAAGACATAGGCGAGGGAATAGCCGAACGAATCGATGAAAAGACAGGAAATGTAACAGGGATAGCAATACTCAGTTTTAAGAAAAGGTCTGGACAAGGCAAGGATTTTAAAATAGATTTGCCTGTAAATTTGCATATCACTGCTTAATAATACTGTTTCTGAAACCAGATCAGACAACCATTGGATTTAATACTTGATAAATATACAAAGGGCTCCCGGTATATCGGTTTTTTTAAATGTCGATAGCTTCAACTAAATCAGTTAAATAAATTAAGAACAAGGATAAATATTTTTCTTTCAATAAGCAGGGCTGAAAGCCGCTACTATTTTCTGTGTTTTAAGAAACACTCTCGACAATATACAGGTCTGTCTCCAGAAGGTTTAAAAGGGACTTGTGTCTGTTGACCACAATCTGCACAAACTGCGTCGTGCATTTCTCTTGGTCCACCGAAGCCACCGCCTCCTCCGCCTCCTCCTCTGAAACCGCCCTCTCTAAAGGCCATTTTCTCTTTTCTCCTAAACTCTTTCAAGTTTATTGACAAGTTATAGGTGTTTACATGTGTTACTTGATGTCAAATTATTGAGAATGAGATTTATAAAGGCGATATAGCCGCTATAAACAGGTTGTGTAGAAATCAGATAATATATTAGTGTTCTTCTAGACTATCTTTTAGCTCTTTTAACGCGACAGCTACTTTTTAGTGCAACTAGTCTCTATACAAATCCAGTCCGAAGATTTATATACCATAATATATAATAAGTGATATTATAGTATCAATAAGCTCACACTCAAGTATATAAACATGTCACATACAATATATAAATATGAAAAGAGACCCCTTAGAGATAATGCAAGCCATACTTAGGGCTTTAGAAGAAAATAAAGAGGCCATGACCATGAACCAGCTTTCACAGGAAACTGGAATACATAATGTGACTGTGAAGAGATATGTACAAATAATTGAGATGGTAAGACAGGAACCGACAATAGAGGTCATTAAGACAAGTCATTCTGTGATTGTGAGAATCATAAAACAGGGTGCATCAGTAGTTAAAGAAGAAGTTAGCTACGGCTAAATATGGGAGAGTGGAACCGTAGGTTTTAAGAGAGGAGGTAAGTTATGGATAATGAAAGCGGAGAAACGAAAAATCAACCCGAGTCAGAAGTAAGATACGGGATAATAATGGAAAAGATTTGTACAAAACTCAGAAGGCTTGCTTTAATGGGCGCATATACACACAAGGCAGAAGTTGCTAATTTATTAGGATCGTCTATGGGTTTGCACAAGGAATTGAAAGAGGACGGAACCTTAAAAAATGAAACAAAAGACAAACTAATAACAAGGGTTGACACACTTAACTGGTTCATGGGCTCGCTTGTTGAGGAAATAACAGAGGTTGAAAAACTTAACAAGACAACAGGAAACCAAACAACAGAGCAACAAAACACCACTGAGGAAGATTTCGACTACTTCGGATGAATATAAATTTGTGTAAATATATTATTAGATAAAGGAAGTCTAAACCTTTCTTTTGGGTTATAAGGTTTTCCTAAAGGGACGAAGTTGATTTCAGATCAACTGAATAGGAAATCAACTTCAAACAGAGGTTGGAAGAAAGAGGATATATGGCAGAGAACGAAGAAGTTGTGACATTGAGTGTTGGTGAACTGACAAACAGGTCAGAATCAGGTAGAGGCATTGTTAGAGTAGATACAAACAGCATGAAGAAACTGGGAATAAAAGAAGGTGATGTTGTTGAACTGCACGGCCAGAGAAAAACTGGGGCAATTGCTGTCAGAGCATATCCTGCGGACATAGGATTGAACATAATTAGGATGGATGGCATATCTAGAAGGAATGCCGGAATTGGTGTGGGCGAGATTATCAAAGTTAGCAAAGCCCATATTAAGGATGCGGAAAGGGTTGTTCTTGCACCAGCGCAGAAAGGGATTGTTTTGCAAATGAATCCCGACCTTCTGAAAAAAAATCTTTTCATGAGGCCTCTTGCAAAAGGCGATATAGTGGCTCCGTTTCCTGTTGTAAAACAAAGAGGCAACAGTCCATTTGGCGAATTCTTTGGAGTAAGTTTTGAGGAAATATTTTTCACACCAATCCCAGGGGAGACAAAACTTGCTGTTGTTTCTTGCAAGCCAGAAGGTATTGTAAGGGTTACAGATTATACTGAAATTGAGTTGAAACCGGAAGCTGTTGGTGATCTTGAGGAAAGGGCAATAACAGTGACTTATGAGGATATTGGCGGTTTAGGGGACGCCATTGAGAAGATTAGGGAGATGGTTGAGCTTCCAATGAGGCATCCTGAGTTGTTTACTAGATTAGGAATAGATCCGCCGAAGGGTGTTCTTCTCTACGGGCCTCCAGGGACTGGTAAAACCCTTTTAGCTAAGGCAGTAGCAAACGAATCTGGGGCAAATTTTTTAGTGATCAACGGACCGGAAGTCATGTCAAAGTGGTATGGCCAGTCAGAAGCTAATTTAAGGAAGGTTTTTGAAGAGGCCGAAAAAAATGCGCCTTCAATTATTTTCATCGATGAAATAGATGCGATCGCTCCTAAGAGGGAAGAAGTAAGGGGGGAAGTGGAGAAGAGGGTTGTTAGCCAGTTGTTGACGACCATGGATGGTTTGAAGGCCAGAGGCAAGGTTATTGTGATTGCAGCAACTAACATGGAAAATTCATTGGATCCTGCTTTAAGGAGGCCTGGAAGGTTTGATAGGGAAATAGAGATAGGGGTTCCTGATACAAAAGGCAGAAAAGAAGTTTTGCAGATACATACAAAAAATATGCCTCTTGAGAAAGATGTTAACTTGGACGAGCTTGCATCAATAAGTTATGGGTTCACTGGCGCTGATTTAACTGCATTGTGTAAGGAAGCAGCCATGTCAGCTTTGAGAAGGATTTTACCTGATTTTAATTGGAAGAAACAAGAGGAACTGCCTCAGGAATTAGTGGAAAGTTTAAGGGTTACAAAAAAGGATTTCCAGAATGGATTAAAGCTTGTTTCACCATCTGCAATGAGAGAAGTTTTAATTGAAATTCCAAATGTGAAATGGTCAGATGTTGGTGGACTTGAAGCTGTTAAAGAATCGTTGAAAGAGGCAGTTGAATGGCCCTTAAAGCAACCAGAAGCATTCACAAGAATTGGCATCAAACCGCCAAGCGGCGTCCTTCTCTACGGGCCTCCAGGAACAGGTAAGACCTTGTTGGCCAAGGCTGTAGCAACAGAATCTGGAGTTAATTTCATTGCTGTTAAAGGGCCTGAAATTCTGACAATGTGGGTTGGTGAATCTGAAAGAAAAATAAGGGAAATATTTAGAAGAGCAAAGCAGGTAGCCCCTTCAATAATATTTTTTGATGAGATTGATTCCCTAACACCAAAAAGGGGTTCTGACAGTGGATCAAGAGTTATGGAAAATATTGTGTCACAAATTTTGGTTGAGATGTCTGGGTTAGAGGATATGCACAATGTTGTTGTAATTGCAGCGACGAATAGGCCGGACATGATTGATCCTGCGTTGTTAAGGCCTGGGCGGTTTGATAGGGTTATCTTGGTTCCAGCACCAGATGAAAAAGCAAGGCTGGAGATTTTAAAGTTATACACAAGAAATATGCCTTTAGACAAAAGTGTTGATATAAAGGAACTGTCAAATAAATTGGATGGTTACACAGGCGCAGATATAGAAGCTTTTTGCAGGGAGGCTGGTATCGCTGCATTGAGAGAAGATATGCAGGCAAAAATAGTCACAGGAAAACATTTTGAGGAAGCTTTAGAAAAAACCAAACCTTCTGTTGATCCAAAAATAATTGAATACTACAAAGGCGCTGAGGAAAGGTTCAGAAAGGCCAAGACAAAGGAAAAAGATAATGAAATGGATTATGTTGGTTAGATAGAAATAATATGGCCAATGTTTTTATTATTCATGGAAGTTATGGACATCCACAAGAGAATTGGTTTCCTTGGCTAAAGTCTGAATTAGAAAAATTAGATTGTAAAGTTTTCGCTCCAGAATTTCCTACCCCCGAAAAACAATCTCTTAAAAGTTGGCTTAAAGTTTTTGAAGATTATAAACAATATTTGGACGAAAATTCTGTTGTTATTGGGCACAGTACAGGTTGTGCTTTTTTATTAAATGTTCTTGAAAAATCAAAAAGTCATATCAAAGCCGCTTTTTTTATTTCCGGCTTTTTGAAGTTAAAAAATAATCTAGAAATTAATAAAAGCTTTACAGATAGGGTTTTTAATTGGAACAAAATCAAAAAAAGCTGCAAACATTTCTATGTTTTTCACTCTGATAATGATCCACACATACCATTACATAAAGCGCAAAAATTAGCAAAAACCATTGGTGTTAATGTAATTCTTGTAAAAAATGCAGGTCACTTTAATGAAAAGTCAGGTTATAAAAAATTTGATTTGCTTTTAGAAAAAGTAAAAGAAGTCTTGTAGACCACATATCTAGTTCTAAAGCTTCTGTTTTTATGTTGATGTCTCTTTTATCCTGCGCTTTCCTGACCTTGAGAATCAGCCACAGCTTTCTGCAGCTCCTCTCCCAGCTCATTCATTTTGTTCACGATTGCAACTGCTTCTTTCTGCAATCTTTCTGAAAAATCTTCGATCTCTTTTTTCTTGTCTTCTATGGACTGTTTTGCATCAGCAGCGGGTTTTTTTACCATTACACCAGCGCCTATATCTACTAATAATTTGTCTGCAACAGAAGCTTTTCCATATGTATATAATCCAGAACCTAGAGGTATCAAAACTTCTGTGTCTTTTTTGATTTCTCCGATGTCGACGACGGCTTGATTTGTTGTTTCCAATTCCATCATTCTCTGCTGTACAGCATTTAGCTGATTTTTTATCTCTTCAATTCTCTGATTCAAAAGCTGGTAAAGCATGAACTTCTGCTGTAGCTCTTCCTGATTTTGTGGCATAGGTGATTATTATTATACTAATATATATAAACTATAACATCTTCAAATGACCGGTTATTCTGTCCACATCCGTCTCTTTTACAGGGCCGACACCGACACAAGTTATTGTGCCAGGCTCAACTTCTGTATGTCCTGCATCCTTTATTAATGATGGTTTTAGTTTTGCTGCTTTTAGCCTCTCGTAAATAGACATAAGTTCTTTTAAGTCAGCTACTTTTAGCACAACTTTTTTGACGCCTGCCGCTTCCCATTCTTCGACAGCGTCTTTTTCAGCTTTTTTGTAGGCTTCTAAACTTGCGTGTGCTACTTGGGCAGCTAACTTGCCTTTACTTAATTTCAAATCATTCCTTACGACGATAACTTGTTTGTACATACCTATTTATATCTTTTTTAATATTATAAAGATGGAGTGTCGCGTTATAGTAACTGCAATTATTGAGAAAGATGGAAAGCTGCTTCTTGGCCAAAAACGAAAAAATACAGGCCCATATCCTAATACTTGACATTTACTTGGTGGTGGAATAAATCTTGGTGAAGAATCAGTAATTGATGCTCTGAAGCGTGAGATAAAAGAAGAAGCGAACATAGAAATTACAGATATCCAGCGAGTTTCTTTTGATGAAGATTATGAACCAAATAAACATGGAGAAAAAACACATTATATTTTTTTAGTTTTTAAGGCAAAATATAAATCGGGTGACCCAAAAGCATCAGATGATATAGCTGAATTAAAATGGATAGATAAATCCGAGTTGTCAAAAATAAGTCTTACAAGACCATCTATAAAATTATTCAAGGAATTGGGTTATATTTAATTTTTTATATTTTAACATATCAAAATCACGAGAACAGACAACAAAACAATGTGCTATATATGACAAGTAAACATTTTGTGTTTTTCTAAATATTTTTGGTGGTATTCTTCTGCTTTGTAGAACTTTGACGCCTTTGTTATCTCTGTTACAATACTTTGCACGTGGCTTTTCTGTTCAGCTTTTTTTGATTTTGTAGCCTCTAGTTTCTGTTTTTGATTGTGGTAAAAAATAGCAGATCTGTATTGAGTCCCGACATCTGGATCTTGTCTGTTTAGGGTTGTTGGGTCATGCATTTTCCAGAACACATTTAGAAGGTCTTGATACGAAACTTTTTTTGGTTCGAATTCAATTTGAACAACCTCTGCGTGGCCTGTTGTGTCTGTGCAAACATCATGATAAGTGGGATTTTTTAGAGCGCCACCAGAATAGCCCACCGATGTCGATTTTACGCCATTTACATTTTCAAAAGCAGATTCAACATGCCAAAAACAGCCTGCACCAAAAGTGGCCTTTTCCATATATCTAGTGTTTTTAGTAAGATCTTCTGCGGCCTTGGAATGATCTTTGTGGTCTTTGAAGCGGCCTATGGAATGATCCGTGTCTTTCCTGCCTCACAAGTTGAATATGTTCAAATTCTGGAGCCTTCATTTGACTAATTAGTAGAGACCTGTCTTCAAGAACTTTATTGAAGTTGCCATAATCGTCTGTGGATAATAAAGAAATCACTCTTCCTTCCTTCCCGGCGCGCGCTGTCCTCCCTATTCTATGGACATATTCCAGTGACGTTTTTGGTATATCATAATTTATTATCAGGTTGACATTTTTAATATCAAGGCCGCGTGCCGCTACATCACTTGCCACTAAAACATCAAGTTTCTGATCTCTGAATTCTTGCATCACCTGTTCCCTCCTATTCTGTGTCAGTCCTCCATGAAGCGCCTGAGATTTTATGCCCTGTTTATAGAGATTTCTATTTAGTGTATCAACAAAGTGTCTGGTTCCACAAAAAATAAGTGTTAATCCTTTTGTTTCCTTTTTTATTATATGAACCAACAAAGAGAACTTGTCATTCCTATCAACATCATAGTAATGTTGTATAAGTTTATCTTCATCAACATATGACTGCATCTTAACTCTTTCAGGATTTTTCATGTAATTATTTACAATCTTCAATATCTCCGGGGACATTGTTGCGCTGAATAAAAGTTTCTGGCTATTTTTTGGAACAGTTGAAACTATATCTTTTATATCATCAATGAATCCCATCTCAAACATTTTGTCAGCTTCGTCAAGGACCAGTATTTTTATGTTGTGCGTGTTGATTGTTCCACGCGAAAGGTGATCTAGCAGTCGTCCTGGCGTCCCTACAACAACATCTGCTATTTTCAGGTGTTCTATTTGAGGATTAATTGAAAGGCCGCCATATATTTCAATAATATAAGTTTTCCTGTATTTTGTAAACTTTCTAAATTCTTTTCCAATCTGACTGCAAAGCTCCCTTGTTGGAACAATAACTAGCAACTGTATGCCTTTTCCTGGTATAACCTTTTCAAGGGCAGGAAACCCAAAAGCCGCTGTTTTTCCAGAACCAGTATAAGATAATCCGATTACATCTTTCCCTTGTTGTATTAGAGGTATACATTTCTCTTGTATCTCTGTGAACTCTGAAAACCCTAAGTCCATCACGGCCTTTTCAAACTCTGGTTTTAGCACTATTCCCTTAATATTCATACAATCATTTGAACGTTCCCTTTTAAATGCTTGCTAGTGCGGTAAATTAGTGGTTAGATGGCACTTTTTATTCTTTTTTCCAATATATGTTTTTGTTGGTTGTTAGAACAAGCCTCTTATAGGGTAACATGATTACTGTATCGATCCATACCACTCGCTTAGCACTTTTTCAGCTGGCTTGTCTCGCACATTGTATTCTTTTGACAATGGGAATTCATCTGGCCAGTAAGTAAACGGATAAACGCCGATAATATAAGAGGACTGGGAAACCGCATTCATTATTGCTTCAAAACCCATTGCTTGTTCCTCTAAATCAAGTTTGTATTTGTCAGAATAAGGTTCCCAAAGAGCGGTTGCCGCATCATCAACTCCTGTTTTGCCGGTTAATCCTCCGTCAATGCTCGGATAAGCAACCTGTTGAAGAATAATCGGTTTTTTGTATTTTTCGTATAATGGTTTTAATCTTAAATCAAAAATTCTTTTAGCATTAGTATTTAATTCTTCCTGCGTTGGATTGTTTTTGTCAGTAAGTCCAACCCACCAGTTAATGCCAATGAAGTCGGCTTGTACCATAAACGGCATACCATCTGCGTTTGGCCAGATGTCTGGGACATTATTTCCAATCTCCCCGCCAATGAAAAGATTGCGGCCCAACTTTCCTCTATAAGCAGATTTTGCCTTGCTATAAATCGCTTCCAATCTTTCTTTGTAATCTGCTGGCCTTTTGTCCGGCGGTGCTCCCACTGCCACCGAGTCGCCAGTGATAACCAAGTATTCAACATTGTGCTTATTCGCCTTATCTACAAAATACATTGTGTATTTTTCGTACTCGTTAAACCACTCGTCCCACCATTCTTTGGAAAAGCTTGCCTTGCTGGTATCGGCGCAGCAGATCTGGGGCGCCATATAAACCTTAAAGCCGTCTGCTTTCATCCTTGTTAACTGAAGATCCAATGCATCATCAGGATAAGTGTGACCGAATCCTTCATAAGTGATTATTGGAACAGGATTTACCTGTTTGTAATCCCACGGCGGAGCTATTTCAATCCATTGGAATCCTTTTTCCCTCAGGCGTGCATGAGTGCTGTCAAGTAAATCTTTAAAGTTACCCCACCAAAAGTCAACAATCAACGCTCCTTCTTGAAACTTATCTCCGTCCACTCTTGGTAAAAATTGAACTTTGCCGGCATTAGTTTGAATCATCGGCATTTGGTAATCTGCTTTTGGCAGCCATCTCCACTTCTCAACTGTGTCATTTACTTCTTTTGATTTTTGTTCCACCAAGACCTTGCGAGAAGCTGTTTTTGAGTCTGGTGAAAATTCCTCTGCCCCAACAAAACCCCAATTATCACGCAGATACCTATAACTGATTTCTTTATCTTTAAAATCTCTTAAATCAGCTTTCAAATACCAGACATTTTCAACTGTTTTCTCCATTTTTAAATTTCTTCCCCCCTCGCCTACGATTTCAAGATAAATTATTGTATGGTTGGGAGTGTTTTCAGGGACTTTTACAGTAAAGGTGACTGAGTATGGAGAAGTTGGTGTTGACAGTTGTTTAGGTGGAGTTGGTGATGAACTGGATGCTGGTTTTTCAGTTGGTTGTGTGGTAGGGTAAACAGATATTGTTGGTTGAGACTGTCCAGAATCTGATTTTCCTCCAGGCTGTTGTGCGCAACCGCTGATAAAAATCACGCCAATAACTGCTAATGCCAAAATCCAAATGCTGTGTTTTGATTTCATTATCCTCCAATCTTGCTGTACCATTTCTTTAGTACCTGGCCTCCTGGTTTGCCCGTGAAAGTGTTTATGTCTTTCAACTGCCATTCCATATTATCGTCGGGTCTAATGAGATACCATGCCCAATGATAACCTCCTTGCAACCATGGACGCTCCTCGCTTACCTGCATCATTGCTTCCTGCATATCAGCTTGTTCCTGCAAATCCACAGTGGGATTTAGAGGCGTAGCTTGCTGATACTTATTAGCGCCATCATAGCTACGTAGAGAATACTCGTTAAATATAATGGGCTTTTTGTACTTTTCATATAGTTCCTTAGCGCGGGTGTACACAGGAGAATCAATTTTACCGCCAAAACCATCCTTAAGTTCGGTTAGCGTGGGATTTATTTTATTTGTAATCGGGAAGTAAGGTTCAATGCCGATATAATCCAAATCGTCCCAAAACTTAATACGACCGGGTGCGTGGCATGGAAACTCCTCCCACTTTTCTGGATTTATTGAACAAGAAGTAGAGTAAGTGAGTTTTCCCGAATAATGCTTTCTAACTTCCTTGATAACTTTTCTCCATCGCTCCGTTGCGTCTTGCGGTGCCCCCAAGTCTTTAAGTTCTTCAATCGAAGACATGTCAAGCTCCGTACCTATGGAATAAATATCCGTCCCTGTTTCCTGCGCCAATTTCGCGAAATGCACGGCGAGTTTTGTATATTCTAAAAACCACAGGTCCCATCCTTTTGCTGGCGCAAAGTGGCAACCCCATGGTCGCTCCGGACTATTGCCAAAGGAAGTCACGATAGGTTTGAGCATTACTTTCATGCCACGAGCCTTAGCTTTTGAAATGATTTCTTTCATCTGCACATCGGTAAGGGTTGGTGTTGACCATCCTTGTGTGTCTGGATATGTTCCATCTGTCGCATAGAACGGTCTCATCTCCGTAAGACCCTCCCGGCAATCAGGAAAACCATACCATGTGTTTACCAACCCAATCCATTCTACGCCAAAGCTCTTAGCCATGTCCAAGTTATAATCGATTATTCCTGGGATGGCCAATTCTTCCGGTTTCCACAACATCCCACCGAAAATCACCCCTTTCTGAAAGCCCGGTAGTGAAATTTTCTTATTTGAATCGACCCAATCAATAACTGCGTTTATTCCTTTGGGCAAATCAGTTGTTTTAAAAATTGTTGTAGATTTTGTTGTTGGGGATCCTCGAGAATAGTAATACTCCGCACTCTTTTCAAGTTTTGTTGTCCCTTTGTAAGTTACTTCGTTTACTTTGTTCAACTTCAAATATGTTGTGTTATCACCGACTCCAAGATAAACATCACCAGTTGTCCAATATGGGACTGTTACTGTTAAACCAAAATCTATTATTTCAGGAGGCTTTGATGCAAGAGGTTTAACTTCAGGAGATGTTACAGGTGATTTGATTGTAGGAGAGACAGAAGGTACCGCATTTGTGGTGGATGTGGTTTTTTCTTCACATCCAGGGGGTTGTGGGAATCCTGCAGGCGGACAGATAGGTTTGCCTCCTGGCCCAACACATCCGCTGATAAAAACAATTCCAATAACTGCTAATGCCAAAATCCAAATGCCGTGTTTTGGTTTCATTATCCTCCAATTTTGCTATACCATTTCTTCAGGACCTGTCCACCTGGCTTGCCGTTGAAGTCGCCGTTGGAATCCGTTAGCTGCCATTTGACATCCTCCCCTGGCTTGATCAGGTACCAGGACCAGACATGCATTCCTGCAATCCACGGGCGCTCCTCCACCGCCTGCATTATGCCCTCAAACTGGTTTGCCTGCTCCTGCATGTTAAACTGGTAGTTCGCAGGCTTCTGGAGTTGGTAATGAGTCGCTCCCGTGTAGCTGTTGAGCGAAAATTCAGTGAACACAACCGGCTTGTTGTACTTTTCATGGAACTGTTTCGCCCCCGTTATCGCTGCCGAGTCCAGCGCGCTACCGAAAGCATCCTTGATGTCAGCGACTGATGGATTGGGTTTTGTTGTGATTGAAAAATACGGCTCAAAACCTATGTAATCCAAGTCGTCCCAGAACTTGACGCCGTCAGGGCCGTTGCAGGGGTACCATTCCGGATGATTCGTGTCCACGGAGCAGGAAACCGAGAACGTGAGCTTGCCAGAATACACGTTCCTTATTTCCTTGATTATGCTGCGCCATCTCTCGGTTGGGTTAGACGGACCCAGCCCGGCGAAACGCGTCGGGTCAGTGGCGATGTCAAGCTCAGTTCCAAATGCGTACATATCAACTCCTGCGTCTTGAGCCAATTGTGCAAAGTGAACTGCAAATGTTTTGTAATCGTTGAACCAACTGTCCCAATTTGTCATCTTTTGATGGCATGGGGGATCTCTTCCAGGACCTTTAGCAAAACTTACAACAACGGGTTTGAGGAAAATTTTGAATCCTTTACTCTTTGCTTTTGATATAAGACCTTTCATCTGATCATCAGTCTTGGTGGGTGCTGTCCAACCTTGTGTTTCTGGCCAAACACCATCACCAATGTAAAATGGTTTTATTTGTTGAGCATCGCTGCAATCAGGGAACTCAAACCACATATTATCAATCACCAGCCATTCCACCCCGAACTTCTTCGCCAAGTCAAGGTTGTAGTCAACAGTCTCGTTCACGCCTGCCTCTTCAGGGTGCCATCCGCTTCCGCCGAACAGCACTCCCTTCTGGAAGCCGGGCATTGAGATGGTTTTAGTGGAGTCTATCCAGTCCGTCACAGCGTCCAGGCCGTTGGGCAGCTCCATTGGCGTGAAATTGTCCGTGGATCTGGTTGCGAGCGACCCGCGGGAGTAGTAGTACTGCTCCCCTTTGCCAATTTTTGCAGTCCCGCTGTAAAAAACAGATTCAAGGTGATTCAATTTGCGGTAGGATGCATTATTCCCGACTCCGAGATAAACATCTCCAGTAGTCCAATAGGGAACAGTCACAGTCAAATTAACAGAAACCATCTTTGGTTTTGGAGTTGATTGGATAATTGTTGGTGTGGCTAGAGGAGTTTTTGTGGAGACTTCCTTTACAGTTGTCTGTGGTGCTGTTGATGCTGTTACTTGTGGACTCGTAGACGCACTCTCACTTCCGCATCCAGGGAGTTGTGGGAATCCTGCTGGCGGGCATATTGGTTTGCCTCCTGGCCCAGTACACCCACTGATAAAAACAATTGCAACAATTGATAATGCTAAAATCCAAAAGACGCTTTTTGGTTTCATTATAGTATAGATTATATAATACGATTAAATAACTACAAGTATCAAATAGGATATTAGTTGCATTTAATCGGTGTTAAGTTCTTTTTTAGAAGGAAAAACTGAGAACTGAATGCTCGGAGGAGTATTTTGGGCACCAATAGTTTTTTATAGTAACTTAGTTTTATCTTTATTATGATCATCAGAAAAGCAAAAACAAATGATATAGAAACAATCCATAAACTTGATAAGGAATCTGTAAAATATCATAAAAAATTTGACAAAGATTTCTATACAATTTCAGAAGGTTTCTGGAAAATAAAGAGAGATTCTCAAATAAAAGCAATAAAAAGTCCAACAAATTTAATTCTTGTTGCAGAAATAGATGAAAAAGTCGTTGGTTATATTTGGGGTTATGTAGAAACAATTATGAAACATAAAATTGGCAAGATACAAGAATTGATTGTAACTTCAAAACAAAGAGGAAAGGGTATTGGAAAGGAGTTGATTAAGAGAATGTTGGATTTTTTTAAGAGTAGAGGATGTATTATTTCTGAAATTGGGGTTTTTGTTGAAAACGAACCAACTATTAAGGTTTATGAAAAATCTGGTTTTAAAAAGAAAGAATATAAGATGCGATTGGTATTAAATAAAACCAAAAGGTTTAGGCCTTTTCTCTAGACGCTCAAAAAATTATTGGACTTAATCGGTGTTATATTTTCCGAAAGTACTATAAAAGAGTTTTGGATTTAGGAAAGCCCCCATTCAGAATCTGAGAATTTCGATTGCCATAGGATTAGTAATTAGTTTATGGATATAAATGTTCTGATTTCATTAAGAGCAAGGCACACCTTAACTTGACTTCTAATTATTTAATAAACAGAATCAATTTAACAAATATATGGAGTTTAAAAAAATAGAAAATCCAGATTCAAGAGAATTCAAAGAGGCATGGAAGATTTATGAATTGTCCTTTCCATTTGATTGGAGAAGAAGTTTAAAGTCACAAAAGAAGTTAATGAAAAATAAATCATATAATTTCTTCGTGGTTTTTGATAATAATGTTTTGGTTGCAATAATAACTGACTGGAATCTTGATAATTTTCTGTTTGTTGAGCATTTCGCAGTAAAAAACGATTTAAAAGGAAAGGGAATTGGAACAAAGGTTCTTAAAGAATATCTTTCTAAGAACAAACAAAAAATTGTTATTGAGGTTGAAAGACCAAAAACCGAAATTGCAATAAAAAGAATAAACCTTTTCGAAAAAGTTGGGTTTAAATTGAATAAATATGATTACATACAGCCTTCGTATGGAGAAGGTAAGTGTTCGGTGCCTATGGTTCTAATGACTTATCCAGAAAAAATAAATGAATCTGAATTTTTACTAATTAGAGAAAAAATGTATCTATTTGTATATGGACGCAAATTTCTAGGTAGTCAATTAATTGATCATAATTAGTGTTATGCTCCCACGCTAGTGATTCGACGAATGTAATGAGAAGAAAGTCGAGAATTGCCAGACACTAAAATATAAGATTAACCAATTCTAATCATGGACATAATAATAAGAAAATATAAAGAATCCGATTTCGGTGATCTTATCAAACTCATGGAGGAACTGCAAGATTTTGTTATAAAGATAGATCCAATGAAAAGACATCACAGACCGCCACGCTACGGAAAAGTCTATACAGACGATCTAATCAAGAAAATCAAACAAAATCAAGGTATTATATTTCTCGCAGAGCATCAAAACAAGATTATAGGATGCGTGGCAGGTATAGTTGAAAGACAAAAAAAATATGACCTGCTTCAATGTAAACCAACAAAAGCAGGTAGAATATTGGAACTAATAGTAACCAAGGAATATAGATCACAAAAAATCGGTAAGCTCCTCATGGATAAAATAGAAAAACATTTCAAAAAAGCAAAATGCGATCTGCTAAAAACCGATGTTTTTGAACCCAACAAAGGAGCTTATAAATTTTATCAAAAATTAAACTACAAAAATAGAATGATATACATGATCAAATCAATATAGGGCAAATTCTCAATTGAATATAAACTGTGTTAATTGACCTCACGAAGAGTTGATAAACCGAATATAAGCGACATCGTGAGGCTAGGAAAAGCGAGCATTTAACAGCAGTTTAAAGCGAGCGGTTTTCTTCCGCCGTCTGACCTATTTAAAGAGCAAATTCATATCTTAATTATGGTATCATTAACAGCTGTTATACACAAAGATGAAGATATGTATGTAGCAAGATGTCCTGAAGTAGGCACAGCTAGCCAAGGCAAAACAATAGACAAAGTGTTAGAAAATCTAAAAGAAGCAACCGAGCTTTATTTGGAAGAATTTCCTCTCAAAGATGAGAGCAAACCACTTCTCACTGTTTTTGAGGTAACTGAGCATGGCAGACCAACTAAAGAAGCAGTCAGGGCGTGAAATCATCAAGATTCTTGTCAACAAATTTGGGTTTACACCAAGAAAAACTAAAGGAAGCCATGTTGTATTGATCAAGTTTGTCAACAATGAAAAAATTGGTACAGTCGTACCGCTACACGGTGAAGTAAAATTTTCTTTGCTAAAGGAAATTCTTAAACAGGCTCGGTTGACTGATGATGAATTTGCTCAGTACCAATGAACTGGATGGAAGAAAATTTCCGAAGAGTTGTTTCGATTTGGGCAGTTATTCGTGATTTCGGGGGCGAGTTAAGCTTATTTTGACTAGTTTGTAAATCCATCAAAGCTATACTATATGTGTGGGTGCTTGTATTATATCGTTTCGATGTGTGAATTAATAAATAGAAACACGCTCATCGCCCACAATCTCAGCTGTGTTGGCGTCGATAAAGAGCCGATTCCCACCCGGTATACGGTAAAGCCAAGTCAATCGGAATTCTGTAGTCTTAGTGACAGTGTAATTTAATGGGTATATCATGCGTTCTGGCTCAAAATAGTTCATTAAATGATCTAATTCAGAACCCTCTGTCCCTATACTAATCAGATACTTCCGTAAAGTGTCAGAGATTGCCGAGGTGTCTGCTTCAGAGGCTTCTGGAACTTTCACATCAGGAAAATAATCCACACTCAACTGCCGAACACGATTATCCTTAGTTACAAGAACCCGCACTTCACCACCGTTATAAAAAGGTGTTTCCTTATAACGCTGTTCATAAATAACATCATTTTCATCACCAGATTTATGTACATCAGAAAAAAATAGAGAGTTATTTTCTAATTTTATTAAATCTCCATATTCTTGAAGAAAAGCATTAGCAGCGTCCTGTGGTGTTCCAGAATACTTAAGCGATCTGAATCCTATTACAGATTCAGGGATATCCAATTCATTGTTCCACTTTATCCCAAATCCTCCTGCTTTCATCTCTCCAGGGAGGCCATATTCTGTTTTTAGTTTTTCTCCTGCTTCCTTTGGAGTTAATTCAGAAGAACTGAAATAGACAGGTATGCCTTTCTGGAAATCAGTATCTGTTGATCCTGAATCTGTAGATTGAGTGTTTTGTGTTCCAGATTGTGTCGTGTCTCCTCCCTGAATGCATCCAGAAATAACAAGGATTCCTATGATGAAAAGGATTGGGATTAGTTTGTTCATAAATAATTTTGTTTGAAGTCTTATTTATTGTTTCCGTCGAGCCCCCGAAATCTTGTCTAGAGAAGACCAAAATTGAAACTAAGCTGTGTTAGTCGACCGCGAATACTTGGAGCGGCGAGGACTAAACAAATTGAATAGAGTCTGAAGAGTGCCCCCGTAGGCGACATTGGTTATTTATTTCTGATTGTTATTATTAATAGTATATGGCAAACCAACATATAGAGTTGAGAAGATATATAGAAAACAAAATAGGGGAATTAGATAAACATCATCCAGACGCAATATCAAGAATCAGTTCTGGTAATCCTTTGTGCTCAGATTATGAATATTTGGCTGGAAGAGGAGCATATAACGATGTATTATCTCAAATAGATAATATTTCCCGAGAATCCGAATCGAATTCAAAACTATCATCTCGTCGGTAAACTTATTTTTGTCGCCGGAGGGGGCATTTCGACTAAGCTTTCTTAATTGACCTCACGAAGAGTTGATAAACATCATAGAGGCGATATCGTGAGGCTGCGCTTTCTAATCAAAACAAGCATATAGCGGCTCATTTGTGAAAGCGAAGAGTTTGGCATGCTGTTTGTTGATACCAAATCCCTGTAAACCGAATGCTTCCCAACTGAACCAAAGCATGTAGTACAGGCTTGACAAATTTCAATTAACAGGCTTTATACGAAGTTTCTTGAATTGGGTTAATTTTGGGCTTGGTTTGTGGATTGAGGGTTGTTTTGGATACTTGTCAGATGACGAGTCTGGAAATTTTGAGATATCATACTCTCAAACACACGACTTAGTTGGCCTTATCTCTTTGTAAAATCCTTTTATTTGCAAAATCTTCGTTAGCAAGACGCCTAAGCAATTCCCTATCTTCTTCTATACACTTGTCAACTATAGCCATTATCTCTTTTCTTATCATGTCAATCACAGTGAGTTTTTATCCAGTTCTCGATGCTGAATATGTTCTTCTTTCCTTCAGCAACGCTATAGATATATTTCTCATCTTGATTTATATCCTTTATTTGTAGCGATTTCCGTTAGCCAGCAGGAAAGCCTTTGAAACTTCCAGTGCTGTTCTTTTGTTGCCGTCTACGAATGGATGGGTTGTTATGATTTCATATAACAGCATTGCGGATTTATGATAGATGTCGGATTTCGATGATTGGACTTTGTCGGCTATAAAATCAAGGCTACTTTTGTCGGCTATGCCTTTCTCGCCGCCAAACTGTTCTATCAGCTTGTTGTGAGTTTGTATTATTTCTTCTACAGTCAAGTATTTCATACTTATAATTGGATTGGCTTGTTTAATTGGTTTTCCTCTTTTTTATCTTGATATAATCCATCTAGTGGACTTTTGACCTTAATCAGGTTTGGTGAAGCTATGTGCAAGTATACAAATGTGGTTTCTGGGCTCTTGTGTCCTAGCAGACCCTGGACTTCTGAAACCGAATAACCATTTTCAATCAAATGAGTAGCAAAAGAGTGTCTCAGTACATGTGGACTTATTCTTTTTCCAATCTTCGACTTTCTTGAGGCTTTTTTCAATATTTGTTGCAGGCTCCTTATATTATATTTGTTGTTTCTGTTACTGGAAAATAGATAGTCTTCTGGAATCAATTTCTCTTTGTCTATCAATTCGTTGATTCTGATTTTCAGGCTATCTGCAACAATAAATAATCTGTCCTTGTTTCCCTTTCCTCTTCTAACCCAACCATAACTGTTTTCTAGATCCAAATCTTTGACAGACAAATTCACAAACTCTGAAACACGCATACCAGATGAGTAAAGGAATTCTATCATGAGCCTGTGCTTTTCGTTTTGAATTGATGAGAATAATTTTCTAATTTCGTTCTTAGTTAAAACAACTGGAACCTTTTCAGGGATTTTGGAATATCCAATGTTTATCCACATTTTTTTGTCTAAGACGTTTTGAAAAAGAAATCTTATTGACATGTGATAGACATTCATTGTATTTCCCGCTCTTCCTTTTTCAGATAGATTTTCAAGAAATAGCCGGACATCCTTCTTGCTTATCTTGTCCAGTCCTTTGCTAGTAAATTTGAGAAAGTTTTCAATGCAATAAATATAGGTTTTGGCTGTTTTTTCACTATATCTTCTTCTCTTACATTCTTTCTTAACAGCAGATGCCCAATCAATAGGAACATAAGACATAGATAGAATTAGAAGGGCAGGGGTGGGTTCCTGCCCAGAAGTCTAAAGTGTTTGATTGTAGCACCATTTTTCTGATGGTACTGTAGGTAAAATCTCGCGGAAGAAAAAGTGCAAGGCTTGGAGTGATGTGTCTGATTTTATGTTGTTCAGATATGATTTGATATCAGTTGTTTCCATATTAGAAGATGTCATAATATTCAAGAAGTTTTCTATTTGGAATACATAACTGTCTATTGATTTTAGTGGGTAGTTTTTGTCTACCATTTCAGATACAACCCTGTTTAATAAATCTGCGTGCTGGGTTTCTATACAAACTGTTGGTTGGTTCATAATATCACACCTCGAAAAGATGAAATCGGTATAGTGCAACTGGGTGAATTTGGTTGGAAAACGGTCTGTGGATCATTTTCGTCCCTTTAGACACCACTCACACATCGCCGACCTCTCAATTAATGCGATGTTTTTGGCTGGATATATATCTAATCCAAGGGTGGCGTTCCGCTATTCCGGTAGAAAAAAGTAAGTATAATGGAGTGGTGGGAACCGGAATAAGTCATATTGCAGGTTTCCACTGCTATACAAATAGTTCTCGCTGTTGGCTGCTTACAGAATCAGTTGGAATAGAAAGATCGCTAATATAGCCTCCATTTAATGATTGTCTTGTAGGATATGGCCGACCGAAAAGGAATTGTTGCCTAGAAAGCGGGACAGTGTAACTAAATCTTGATCCATGACCAGGTTCACTCTCAACGCCTATGTAACCGCCTTGGGCTTCAACTATTGTTTTTACAAGGGCTAGACCCCAACCATTACCTTCTACATTCGTATTAGGCACGCGATAGCCGGGCCTAAAAATCCTGTTTATGTGTTCTTTGGTTATGCCTATTCCATCATCTTCAACACATACTTGAACTCTGTTTCCATCATCGTTTACTTTGTAAGCTACTCTAATATGAACCCCATCTTTTCTCGGATCTTGATACTTAACAGCATTGCCCAGGAGGTTTGAAGTAACAAAACTTGTCATTTCAGGATCGCCATAAGCAGTCACAGCTTCTCTTTCTTCTGCAGTAGAATATGGAACACCGTTAACTAGTATAGTACCTCTCATATCTTTGTATTGGATTTCAGGTCCGCTCCATCCAAACCTTTCCATTGCTGCTTTGAGAGTCCACTGAAAATCAAAGTCTGTTTTCTCTGGTTTAAAACCATCATTACTAGCCGTTCTCGTATACGTCCTTAACTCAGCTATAGTTCTTATCAGTCTGTGCGCATCAACGAAAACACGATTATACAAACCTATCATGTCATTTCTATCTGAATATAGGCCACTAGATAAAAAATCAGAATATCCTTTACTTCCAGTCAACGCGTTTTTAATGTCATGAACAAACATCCATGCGATTGCTTTGGATCCCTCATCCAAATGTCTATCATCTACCAAAGTCTTTATTGTTCGAGTAAAATCAAAACATCTAGCATCTATCCTGTCTAAGTCTAAAAGGTTAACTTTTGATATTCTTGCAAGGTCTTCTGATGTCACTGTCTCTGTTACTTCAGCTAATCGGGAAACAACATTATTTGCATGTTCTGATATAGTTGATGCAAATCTATTGACTATGTCTGGAAAATTAATTGATCTTACCATATCCCCCCGCCTATTATTAATATGTAGTAACATGCTTATATTGTTTATACAGAAATCGTTAGACTGAGACCTAGAATTATCAAAAAGTAAGAAATCGATTAAACTATTTTATAAATTGTCCATCTTCCTTCTCCAGAAGAGGCGACGAGTTTTTGGCTTTCTAGTTTTTCCAAATATTTCCTCACAGTCCTCTCAACTATTGGCTCTATATTCTTTTCTTGGCAAATTGTTTCATATTTACTGTGCAGATCAGAGGAAGAAATTTCTTTTGATGATTTAATTAAACCATATAGAATTTTTTGGTGGATGTTGAGGGATTCCAATATTTTGTTTGCGTCCAGCTCCTTTGTTTTAGGTATCGCCTTTTCTATGTGGACATCGAGGATTTTTTCCACATCCCTTTTTTCAGCTTCCTCTGCCGCAACCCTTAAAATATTCAAAGCATTCCTCGCATCGCCGCCAGATGCATCAGCTATTTTCGATATTTGTTCGTGTGAAATAACCCCATTTACAAGCCCTAAGTCAATCCTGTCTTTTAAGATATCCATAATCTCGCTGCCTGAATAAGCTCGAAATTCTATTCTGTCTATTGTTTGTATTCTGCTTCTGATTCTAGGGTCTATTGTGGCGAAGATGTTTTCTGAATTTGAAATAAGTATCAGGCAGATTTTTTCGATGTCTATCAAATCGTATAGAATTTTATCGTCTTCCAGTTGGTCTGCTTCATCAAGGATGATTACACAAGGCTTGTTTTTCACTTTGTTTTTTAAGATGTCTATCAACTCGTCTGTTGGCGTGCCCTTTCTATGGATAAAATTGTGGCCAAGAGATTGCAGTATATTAAATAGGATTTTGAATCTGGATGGGTAGGACCAACAGTTGATATATGAGGAGACAACAGGCGCGTATGCCTTGAGCTCATCTACTATATACTGGGACATGCAGGTTTTGCCTGTGCCCGGAGGCCCGTACAAGAAGGAATTTCTTGGCACTTCCCCCTCCACAAGAGGTTTTAAGTTGTCCCTCAAGGCTTCCAGCTGACCAGCCCTATGTATGATCCTTCTGGGAATGAAATGATCTGTAAGGACGCGCAAATCACGAATAATTGTATTTTCTTCATACATAAGACACCTGGAAAGTGACAGTTACAGTTAGAAATCGATTTTGTCGATTTCGGTACTTCCCTCACTTTCGTCCCTCTTTACAGGAACAGCAAACATTCCGCTATGCAATATTTGTTTCAAGAATTATATAAAAACAAAACATATACCAAAATTTCCTCCGGCGACTGAGAAGAAGTTACAATCTATCAAATCGAACCATTTGCTGGTTCAATTGTTTATTTTCCTCTCATCAAAGAAATAATCTCTTCAACAACCAGCTGGAAAGTTTCGCTCTTGAGGCTTGCAAAGGGTTTTATTATTTTTGTTTTTTCAACTTGCATAATTTTGTCAGCTTTTATTTTGCTTGGAATTGGCAATGTTCCTTCGCCCAGGTCTTTTTGTGAAATTAGGACAGAATAGGGCTTTTTTTCTGTGTTTGAGGTGATTGCACAGATTACAACGTCAAGGTTCTTTGAATTATAATCGTCGTTTGAAACAACTAAAGCGGGCCTGATTTTTTCTTCTTCTAGATTAGAAAAGAGGATTTTAATCCAGACAATGTCTTTTTGTTTCATAAATTGATTTTCGTGTTTACTATAGTGTCCCAGATCTCATCTTCTTTCTCCCATGCTTTTTTAAGGGACTCGTTTGAGAGCCTTTTCCAAACATCGTCTTCCTTTGAAAACATATCAATAACATCTTCTACTCTCTTTAGTATTATCTCATTACCTGACTCTATGAGAACAAGTGTTGTTTTTCCCTCTAGTCCTAAGTCTTCTCTTACCTTCTCTGGTATCACAAGAACACCTCTTTCGCTCATTTGCACTGTTTTTATTTTATTCATACTAAACTTACTGATCATACTAGTACTACTAGATATAAAAAGCTTATTATAGGTTTAGGAATTATATAAACCATGGGGACATAATATACTACAAATAGTAAATTAGGAGTTACAATGCCCAAAAAAGGTAGTCCGTATAAGACCATTCTTGAGAGATGCCTAGCTGTAAGGCCCGGAGAGATAGTTGTCATTATTACAGATAACAAGAAAAGGCCTATAGCCAACAAGCTTTTGGACGAGGCTCAGAAGATAGTTAGAGAAGCTGGTATTGTTGAAATAACAGAGCGAAAAACCGACTGGGAAGAGCCTCCTGACTTTGTTTCTTCGTCTTTAAAAAAGTGTAATGCAGCCTTTATCATAACATCTAAATCCCTTTTGCACACTAAGACGAGCAAGGAAGCAGCTGAAATGGGTGTGAGGATTGCTTCTCTTCCATGTGTCACAGAGGACATGATAAATAGGGCTATAGATATCGATTATGCAGTCCTCAACAAGCTTAACCAAAAATTGATAGAGCTTCTCTTGAAGACGTCCATTGTGACTATCCAAAGTCCAAGAGGCACAAATTTTAAATTTAGGATAGATCCAGAAAGGCCTATGATAAACAACAATGGATTATACTATAAGGAAGGGGATGCTGGAACATTACCTCCCGGTAGTGTGGTTTTTGCTCCTGTTGAAGGGTCGGCTGAAGGGACGATAGTTGTAGATGGTTCTCTTATGGGACAGACAGTTGATAGCCCTGTTAAACTAGTCATCCAATCAGGGCGTATTGTGGACATCAAAGGTGGCAAAGCAGCTAAAAGGTTGCAGGAGACGCTCACACCTTTAGGGCCTGAATCGCTTACTGTTGGCGAATTCGGTATAGGAACAAACCCAAAAGCCAGATTATCAGGCATACCAGTTGAAGATGAGAAAACATTTGCAAACTGTTACATTGCTCTTGGCAATAATATTGGAATCGGTGGCAGAGTTTTCGCCCGCACACATATTTCCTGTATCCTTAAGAAGCCTACAATATCCCTAGAGAAAAAGAAAATCGTGCAAGGCGGCAAGTTTTTGCTGGGGAAGCTATAACAACTATTTTAAGGTGAAATTGTTTCTAATAACAGGAGAAGATTTCTGGGGCTCGACAACGGAAAATTAATCTGATAAATCTTTTAGCAATGCTTCGGCTTTATTGTTTAATTGATTTTGTTGCTCTTGTTGAAGTTCTTCCAATGACTTAAAATCTCCTTCGCTTTGTCCTATAAAAACGGCTCTTTTGTCAGGAGATCTAGCAGTTGGACCTCCATATGTTATAATTACGTCCTGAATACCGTCTTCGGTGAGGTCTCTTAAATATACACGTCTTGGAACAGCATTGTAACTAGCAATTGTAAGTGTGAGAAGTGTTCCTACTCCAGCTCCAATTAAAGTACTAATAAAACCCGTGTATTTAACCATAAAAACATCTATACATTTTTTGTTGTTTAGCTTTAAATAATCAACTCGCCACCTATCAATAACATTAACTATTTATATATCTTCCACTAAGTATTAAAGGTGGTAAAAGTGGTATGGATCTAAAAACTATTAAAATTGGGCTGAAAAGCTACAGGGAGTTGAATAGATATGCTGGCCTTTTAAGGGCAAAGGAGAATAGGCCTGTATCTATGGATGAAGCTGTGCTTAACCTTTTGATAAAAAACAAAGGTGCCGATATTACTAGATTTGCAGGCAGTTGGAAAATGACAGATAGGGAATTTGAAAAAATAGAAAATGACTTGAAGGGGCTATGGAAAACGTGGAAAGTAGAGTTATAGTTGATTCTAATATACTCATAAATTTTCTTAGGGGGAAAACAGAAGACGTCGAGTTTTTGAATAAACTAAGTAAAGAGAATATATTGGGCACAACTGATATCAATGCATTTGAGCTATATTATGGAGCTTACAAAGGCAGCAAACAGGATGAAAATCTAGCAGCTACAAAGGGGTTGCTAAACTCATTATTTCTTATAGGAACCAGCGAGGATAGTATGGAAATAGCCGCCAAGTTGATTATAGATTTGGAGGCAAATGGTAGAGCAATAGATATGAGGGATTTGTTCATAGCAGCAATGTGCCTTACAAATGCTCTTCCACTGCTCACAAAAAATAAAAAACACTTCGAGAATATAGAAGGATTAAAATTAGTTTGAGTAACTGTTCAGGGCGGCAAGTTCTTTGTTGGGGAAGTTATAGTGCCTCAACCTTTAAACCAACTATATTTTCATAATGCTTTTTGTTTCTTGTCAACAAGGTAAGGTTGTTTACAACAGCCACAGAAGCAATCATTAGGTCAAGGATTTGTGTTGATTTTCCTATTTTTCCCAGTCTCGCCCACTCTTTTCCAAAAAAGATGCATGAGTGTTGATCCATTTCAAGGGGTTTTATTGTATATATCAGTGTGTTTATATCAGCTTCTTCTTTGTCTTTGTTTTTTGAAGCATAAACTCCCCTATAAAGTTCGCAGAGGTTTATGAATGTTGTAAACAAGCCAACACCATGGGTATAAAGTTGGGATAACTTAGCTATTGTTTTTTCGTCTCCTCTGAGATAATCTATCAAAACATCTGTATCTAAACAATACATAGTTAGACCCTAAACTTGACACCCTTTCTGTCATCTAAAACTTTCTTGAATATGTTTTCTATATCTTTATCCGCTTTCCAGGATCCAGCCAAATCTAAAAATGATTTGCTCCTCTCTTTTTGTGTTATTCTCCTAACAACATCTGAAAAGGATTCGTTTTCTTCTTTTAGTTCTTTGAGCTCTTGATATGCGTCATCAGCTATTGATATTACTTTTACCATATTGCATATATGCATGTATGTATATATAAGCCTTCTATTTAGATTTTTCCGTCCAACGCTTTCCTGAGATTTAATAAAATATAATTTTCTTTTCCTATGTTAGAATCAAGATATTCGACTAACTGCGCCTCTGTTGCCGGGATGTCTACAACCGGAGAAAGGATGAAATCATCATCTCATATCTGTGCTTAGATGATGAGATGTCTCGTGTCCTTTCGAACAGAGGAGACACGATCTTTTTCTTCTCTGTCTGCTACTAGCACAGTAAAACCAACTTTGAAGGGAAGCGCTTCCACTAGCTCGTTTCTTTTCTGGTCAGCTACATTTAGAAATCTAATTGCGTAGAAGGTCATGGGATCACTGATTGTTATACAAGTTTAGTATTTTAAAACCCTTAAACCAGGTATTCTAGTAAAATGTTGATCTCTACTCACAACAGTCTCCCCATTGATCAAAGATATAGATGCAATCATAACATCTTCTATCTCTAGCGGAGTTTTTGAAAGCTCGACATTTATTTCTGCTGCCCTTTTAGCAGACAAAGAATCAAAATCCAAGACACTTGCAGACAGCAACAGGCCTTCAACTTTTTTCATCTCGTTTTCTTTAATATCGCTTTTAAGCGCCCCTTCCCACAGCTCCATTATGCTCGGGGTTGTAATAAAAACCGTCTCGTGGCTTGCAATATCTTTTACCAATTCTAGAGCTCCTTCTTTATTTCTGAGAAAATCAATGAGACATGAGGTGTCAAGAACCGCCATTGTGACCTCCCAGAGCTTCAGAAATCATTTTTATTCTTTTTTTGTGTCCTTTGTTACGCATTCTCCTGCCTTCCTTGATTGCTTTCTCTATTTTGTCCGCGCTCCCTTCGGATAAAGCTCCTGCAAATTCCATCAAAGATTTTTTATGTGTGATCCTTAAAATAGCTTTGCTAAAGCTTTCATTTGCTTCCTTAGAACTACTCAAAGCTTCGTAAGCTTCCTCTGTAACAGTTATTGTTTTGACTACCATGATATGTTTATATGTGTTTAGATATATAAACTTATGTGTGTTTATTTTACATTTAAACTTGTTTCTCCAACTCCTATATAATCGATATTTATTGAGTATGGTCAAAAAAGTCCTAATTCTAGGAGCTGGTGGCAGAGATTTCCATAACTTCAATATGGTTTTTAGGGATAATCTAGAATATCAAGTAGTTGGTTTTACTGCGGCCCAGATACCGAATATTGATAAGAGGGTTTACCCGCCAAAACTTTCCGGGAAATTGTATCCACAAGGGATACAAATATATCCAGAAGAGCAGACAGTTGAACTGATAAAAAAGCACAAAGTGGATGTTGTTGTTTTGGCTTATTCTGATTTGAGTCATAGTTATGTGATGCACAAGGCGTCAGAAGTTATTGCAACTGGAGCTGATTTTTGGTTATTAGGAGGGAACAGCACGATGTTGAAGAGCAAGAAAAAGGTGATAGCTGTGACTTCTGTGAGAACAGGCTCTGGGAAAAGCCAGGTTTCGAGGACAATAGTTTCTTGGCTTAGATCAAAAGGTATAAAAGCTGTAGCAATCAGGCATCCGATGCCATATGGAAATTTAGAGAAGCAGGCTGTGCAAAGGTTTGAAAAATATGAGGATTTGGATAAGCATGAATGTACAGTCGAAGAGAGGGAGGAGTATGAACCTTTTATAGAAAAAGGACTAGTTTTATTTGCTGGTGTTGACTATGGGAAGATACTAGCTGAAGCAGAAAAAGAAGCGGATGTGATTTTGTGGGACGGCGGAAATAATGATTTGCCGTTTATCAGGCCGGACATACACATTGTGATTGCAGATCCGCATAGAGCGGGAGATGAGGTTAATTATTATCCAGGAGAATCCAATTTGAGGATGGCTGGGATTGTGATAATAAACAAGGTGAATACAGCCAAAAAGGAGGATATAGAGAAAGTGAGAAAAAATATTCTGGAGTATAATCCAAAGGCTATTGTACTTGAGGCTGATTCTGTGATTACAGTGGAGAAACCGGAAGAGATAAATGGTAAAAAAGTTTTGGTTATTGAAGATGGGCCGACAACTACACATGGTGGAATGGGTTATGGGGCAGGCTATCTTGCAGCAAAACAATTTGGTGCAAAGGAGATTATTGATCCTAGAAAATATGCTGTCGGTTCTATAAAAGAAACTTTCCAGAAATATACTCACCTAAAAGATGTTTTGCCTGCTCTTGGTTATAGTGAGAAACAGCTGAAGGAATTGGAGGAGACAATAAATAAGGTTCCCTGTGATGTGGTTTTGGTTGGCACACCTATAAACTTAGTAAAACTGATAAAGGTGAACAAGCCGTGTGTGAGAGTTTACTATAATATGGGCGAGAAAGCGACAGAAAAGTTAACTGAACTTCTGGGAAAACTGTTGTAATTATTTTACTGACTGAAAAAGCATAGAATCAACTGAAGATCTTGTTGTTGGATTTGTATAAGACGCATCTAGTGTTGCGGGGTCAAAAAATGGCTGCAACCTAAATCTGTCTATTGCGACCCTGTCTTGGACACCGTCAAAATCTACAACCTGCTTTTTGCCACCTGCCACCTCTACAAAGAGTTCAGCTTCTACGACATCTCCTGTTGGCAGCTGAACTGTTTGCGGGAATGTTTTATTACCATAATTAACTCTTTCTACAAAGGGGTTTGATGGGTTTAGGGGGTCAAAGTTATTTGTTATCCTCGACGGTGGTTTTAGCGGATCCAGGACAGTTGGTAAAAATGATGTATTGAAAAAATAACCAGCATGATCAAAGGCCTCTTGTGGAGTTAATTGCCTATTTGCATAATCCTCCATACCTGAGAAATCTATTATCCCGGATTTATTTGATGGTGATACAATTCCTATATAGTCTGGCGTACTTGGACCGCCATTGTTTACTAGACCCTGGGCTTTCGATGGGTGATTGACTTCTATTCTAAGATGTAACTCACCATCAAATTTGAATCCCGAGGGCTCCTCAAAAAATTCCAATTTATCCAGTATACTTGCCATGTCAGCATATCCAGAAGAGTTGTTTACATTGTTTGAGTAGATACCATACATCAGAGGGAAGTTTCCTTCTGCCACTCCTGGCTCGTCGTCTATTGTTTTTGAGAACAATGTTGAATGTGGATTTGGCACTGTGTTCGTGTCTACATAGTGGTTTGAATCTTTACCTTTGCATCCACCTAGTACAGATATGCACAGAGCCCCATAAAGTGTTAAACCTCTTGCAAAACCACCAAAAATCGAGACAAGCCCCCTGTTTTTATATGTCATAAAATTTTGACACCCACAACCTCCGTGTTGTCTTCGTTTATTTCAGCTATTTTATTCTCTGGATCCACCATAATTTTTATTTCCTCTAAATTGTCCTCCGCAGGCAATTGTATATATTCCAGAACTATCACAGATTCTCCTGGCTTTATCTTAGGTATTTTGTTTGATTTAGTTGCTTTACTGTAACTGATTTTCCATTGAACATTTTTTGCTTCAGAAGTGCCAAGATTTTTGACGACAAACTGTATCAAATTGTAAGACCCACCTTTATGGGGGCCGGATATTTGGATCTCTTCTAAAACCAGGTCTACTTTTGGTTGCTGCTGCTGAATAACATAGTCAGATCTTCTTACAGAGCTATCTTTTATTGTAAACTCCACAACCCTGCTTCTGTCAGCCTTGAGAGAGAATGACATCTTTTCGCTACCCGTCGCCCCGGTATTTCTATTTACCCATTCAATGGAAGCACCATATTCACCAGCTAGCAGGTCTACCCACTCTGTACTTCTTGACACTATTTGTTCACTTAAAACAATTGTTTTGGAGTCTACATTATTACCGCCTGATGTAATTAGAAGTTTTATTTCGTAGTCGCTTGGGATTTGGTTATTGAAAACATTCATCTTTACCTTTCCCCACTTCTGTTGGATTGTTGGATTGCTTGTTATCTGTATTTGTTGTTGGTTTTCTGGTTTTTCATTCTGCACATCATGAATATTCTGCGGTTGGCTATCTGATTGCCACCCCTGATCTACACCCTCAAGTTTTATCAAAACTTTTTTTGGTTTGCCGTTTTCAGGGTATCTTACTTGACCAGCACGCAGCAAGATATTAAGCTCGATTTGGTTAGCTCCATCCTTTGGATCTGCAACAAACTCCAATGTTTTGGTTTCCCCAGTTTCCCACAAACTTTCTTCTGCTATTATATCAGAACTATAACCAACAACATCGCTTGTTTTTAGCCTCATCCCATCCTCAAACACAACGTAAAACCCGTCTATATTTTTTAAATAGATTTCTATTTTCCCGTTCTCAACTGAACCGCCCTCATTTGTCACATTTAACATTACCCTTGCTTTCTCTGCCTGTGAAATTATATAAGGCGCATCTATTTGTGTTATAACTAATTTCGGTGCCGCGTCTACTTCAGTGAATATTTTATTTACACCAATATAGCCTCCAGAAACAGCCATGTTTGATGTTAGGACAAACGGCCACACTGGTCTGAGGTAATTTTTGCCATCTATAGTTTGTTGCTTAAGTGAGTTCTCTATGCTTTCCAGAGTCTTTGTTGCACCCTCAATTGTTTTTGGATCGGCACCTTCTTCCAAACTATCTAAAACCTCTACCATCTTTTTAGAAAATACATCTGCGCGGCTTCTCAATTTGTTAATCTCTTCAATGTTGTATGAAGTTGCCTCACTTAATCTATCTTCTATCTTTTTTGCAATATCAAAGAACTTTTCGTGTATTTTTTTTGCCTTTAAACCTAGATCTAGTACAGCCTCTTGGCCAAAGTTGACTGCAAGAGAATAGAATCTGGCTAGGTATTGATAGTCACCTTTCCTGTAACCACTTATTGCATCTGAAAGCTGCATCCCCAACATATCTTCAATAACTTTTAACTCTTCCTCAATAAACTCAGCTTTATCTAGACCCTTAAGTTTTTTAATAGATATCATGTCCACTAAAAACTCATTGAAAGCATCTGCCCCGAAACCAAACACATACCCTTTGTGTATTTTTTTAAGCAAGTCTTCTAGCACACCATGAGATATCTCATGGACTATAACATTGGCTTTTTGTATTTTCAACAACACATCCTCTGAGAATTTACCATAAAACAAGGCGAGCTTCACTCCATCACCCCTCCATTGACCAAAATAGTCTAAAACACCTGCAGCCTTGTCATAAAACTCTATCAACTTTAATTTGCCTTCAGCTCCCAAATCTTTCAGGACTCTAGAAACCTTATTTTTAAATTCCATATCTTCGAAAAACTTTGCTAGAGTCGGTATCAGACTATCTGATACGCTTTCAAAGTCAATTTTTATTTTTGTGTCGACTGAAAAGTCACCCATTTTTATCAGACCAGAAATTGTCTCTTTTGATATGTCACCTAGCCCATCTATTTTGTTCATTATTTTTTTTGCCAAGTCTCTGTCTTTCCAAATGGCCTTAAACAGTCTTCCTATATTATCTGGGTCAGATCCTATCTTTGATATAACCCTCGCTAAAAGTTTTAGATCAGAGAAAGATTCTCGTACAAACTTGTAAGCTGCACGCCCGGCATCTACAGGCACTTTACCGGAAGCTTTTATTGCCTTTATTGCTTTTCTGCCTAAAGTTATCCCTGTATCTATTGTTGCATCTACACCACCCTCAACAGCGATGCCTGCTATTATTGTAATCCCACCAAATGCGCTAGCTATCAAAGCTGCATTAGTTCCCACGTCAATGGCACTGCCTGTGTATGTCAGGTAACAAAACAATTCATCCCAACCATCCTTGTTAAAATTCTTTGCGCAGGCTATAGAATCTACTGCGTCAGGTATTAGCTCCACAATAGGTATTATGTTGCATGCGAAGTTTACCCCATGACCTGCAAATCCAGTGTCATCATCTGTCCATATGCAAGATGTGAATGTTTCCTTTAGTCCCCATTCTGGATAGAAGCCCCTGTTAACCATTCCTGACACAGCGGCCACGTCATCCTTGTCCCTCAAAACCAAGGCATGTTTTTTGGAGTTTAGTGGGTTTGATGTCACTTTGATCGATCCTATATCGCCAAGCTTATCAGAAAAATATTTGTAAAGCGGATTATTTTTCGTGTCGATAACTATAATATTTCTGTTTCTGAGATTACTGTCTTGAATTTGTGGTGAGCCTTTTATAACGTCAACTCCAGACTTACTCTTTACTTGGCCTATAAGGTCGTCTGTTAAAGTCGACATATCAACATCCATCTTGCTTGGAATTGCAACATAGATATCTTTTTTGAAAAAGTCTTCTAAAGTTTTCAAGGTTTCCTTGTCCTTTTCTGTTAGCACAACCCTGAGATATCCAGAATCCTGGCTTAACCCACCAACACTTGCCCTGAAATAAAATTCTGGATTTGCATACTGATCGCCCATTGTACTTGCTTTCCACTCAATATTGACTTGGTTATTCTGTACAGTCCCAGATTTTTTGCTTACATCATCATCAAGTAGCCAGTTCCACCCATCTCGTTCATATACATTCAATGTTATTGGTGTGCCATCAGCAATGTGATACGTCTTGACAACCATTTGTATTGGCTCGCCTAGACCAGCTTGCTGTTTTGACCAAGATGTTTCTAATATAGAAGGTTCGTTGTTTTTTACAACAGCCATTCTGTTAGACTCGTACTTCTCGCCGCCGATATTTACAACAAGATAATATTCTGGGTCTTTTCCAAATCCAAGCCAGTGGTCCTTAGACCATTTAGCTACCCAGGAAGTTGAAAAGTTTTGGTTTTTATCCCATCTCCATTTTCTGTTTACCTTTCCTGTTATAGTAGCCACCTTATCATCCGGATCATATGGATCGAATTCCCACACTTCAACAATTACATCTGTACCGTCAAGGAAACCTGTTGTTTCAACCTTTATAGGAACTTTCTGGCCATCTATCGCGTTTGCTGGAAGGTTTGTTGAGATTGATTTTTTAATACAATCGCCATCTATTTTTGTTTCGTAAGATTCACAGATCTTGCTAACCTTTAAAGTGTTTGATGATTTTGCCGACCCAGTTCCGTAAACCCCATAATTTGGAGTAGTTATAATATATTCTGGATCCGGGTCGCCTGTCCTGTCATAATTCCACTTAAGATGCCATTTAGCTGTCCACTGAACGTTGGCTGATCCAGAACTATCTGTTTTTACCTTCAATTCATCGTAGATCAGACCTGAATTGGGTTCTGACTGGGATTCGAATACCCATAGAATTAGATTCTGGTTTAGCATCCCCGCTGTTTTAATATCTATGTTTACTGACTTTCCGTCGTATTGACTAGATCTATCCCAATTCAAAGAAATTTCCTTATTAATACACTGATCCCCTAACTTTATTTGCCATGGTCTGTCGCATGCCACACACTGTCCATTAACACTTACTTCCCACGGTTTACAAACAACTTCTTTCTTTACACAGACACCGTTTTTCTTTTCTTCGTTGGCACCACAAGTAATTTCCTTCTTCACACACACACCATTTCTGTTTTCTTCATCCGAGCCGCAGACAACCTCCCTCTTTTTAACTTCCAAGTCCCCTGACTTTACTGTTTGACCTCCAATAGTGGCTTTGATGTAATATTCAGAATTCCCGCCAAGCCAACCATCATCCACAAACATTGCAGACCACACGGCCCTGGAAACGCCATTATCCACAGGAGAAGGCGTTATAGTGGTTATATAATCATCAGGACCAAAATCGTCTTCCCATATCTCAACTGTAGCAGTCTGTCCGTCGAAGCCCGATGCTTGAATGTCTATCAACAAACTATCCCCTTCAGTAGCGTAGGTTTTACCACCCCACCACGAAACAGATTTTATTTCTTGCTTTATACAAACACTGTTAATTTTTGTGTATCCTGAACCACATATGACTTCAGGTGGTTTATTTGTTTGCTGTGGGCTCGGTTGCAGTGTATTTACAGGACTGTTACTTGGTTGAGGAGTATATGTAGGCGTTGGGTTATGTGAAGGCTGGGGTGTAATTGTTGGACTGTTGCTCGGACTTGGTTGGGCACTGTATGTAGGCGTTGGTCTAGGCGAAGGTGGGGGAGCTTTCTTCCTTACACACGCATTATCAACAACTTCCTTATCACCAGAACAAGTCACTGTCATGTCATCTGATTTTATAGAACGTGTTCTCCATCCATCCTCTATTTCAACTTTGAAAAAAAATTCTGGATCACCACCACCCCACCCATCATCTTCCCATTTAGCTGTCCATGATGTTGAGGCCTTGCCACCTGAAACCGTTAAAGTTTTTGTTGTCTTTTCGTCATTGAAAACCGGATCGTCTTCATATATCGTGATTGTGGCCTTTTTACCATCTAGCCCCGTTGCCTTTAAAGTAAGTGTGACATAGTCACCATCATTAGCTGTTGATTTGGACCAATAAGCATCATCCACTGAACCTGCATATACAGACGTTGAGAAAACAAAAAAGAATAAGACGGCAACCAATAAAACAATCCCCCCACTGGATTTATGGCTCATATTACTAGTTGAAAGTTAGGTTTTTAAACACCCCTTTCAATCATCCTCAAGACAAATTTAGTAATAACTAAAGATGATGTGAGCTCATGTAATATTACAAAAACCTTCCTTTTCATAGATCAGATATCATTGACTTAGTGCTATGACCAACCATCGCATAGAGGTTATCCACAAGATCCTGGCACACCTCTAAAAATAAATTCTTGTTCGATTTTAACCAATCATGGAGGCTTTGTATGTCCTCCACACTTGTTTTTGGTACACTATGTGAAAACAAATAAGAAGTAAACTTGATCCTTCTGCGATCTTCCAAAAAGCCGTCAACTTGCTCCCCTGTTTTTGATGGAGATTCAGAAAACATAGGTTGTCCAACTTTATCCCCGAAAAGTTGTTGCGCTGCCAATCTTGGCTCAGGGTCGTAATCCGACAAGGGTTCACTGTCGCCTTTAACCAAAGCCTCTAAGGCAACTAAGTGCCTTATATCCGATTCGTAATTGTTTATTGCTGCTTCATCTATCTCCTCTGATCTTTCAATTGCCCGCTTTTGAACTTGTCTAAGCCCATCAAACCCTTTAAGTAGGCGATCTATTCTATCAAACTCGCGCTTTGGCTCTGTGTTCTCAGTAAACCCATATTTCCATGCATCACCCGACTCAAAAAACCTATAACCAAATGACCCGTTATCATTGCCAAAACCAACCGATATAGATTGTCTACCAGAACCATGTGGCAGGGTCGCTAAAATAATATAAGACGCCATAATAGGCATGCCACCAAAACCAATGGCCACTGGTTCATCTAACTCGATTGCATAAACATTTCCATTGAATGGCCCTCTATAGGAGCTTGTCCCAATCGCTTTCATACAAACCTTTGAGAAGTAGAATTCGGGCATTATATTCATGTGCAGTAGTACTTGCGACTACAGATTAGATAGCATTTACTTCTTTTAAAACACTCTTCCACACTATAGGTTTCGAGAGGTTCCAAAACAGATCAAAGTATTTCTTATAAACATCAGCCACCTCTTGCGATTTTATTATAATTACAGGGCTTGACTCTGTCCAAAACTTTAATTGGACTTGGTCTGCGCATATGGTTGTTGACATTGGGATTACCAAACCCTTTGGCAAATGCCTGGAATACGTGAATTTCATTTTGTGGACACCAACAGAGATGAAATCTGGGTCAGCCTCTCTGCTGTAGCAGTGGTATATAGGTATTTTCCTTATGCGCTCCCTGTGAAAACTGATCAAAAAGCTTCTTGCACTATCCGCTATCTTTGGGGGTGTTCCAACAACGTAAATTGGTTTATTGTAGTCCAGAAGCTCTTTCAGTGTATTTTTCGCTGCTTGTACACCGCTATACAACAAGGCTTCGCCGTCTTTAGTGTGTTTTGGGCTTAGACCTGGTAAAATGCCTTCTAATTCGGCTTTTTTTTCTTCCAGTATATTGATAAGGCTTTTTGGGTCAGCGCCGACAAAAAATGTTTTCTTGCCTTCAACAACCTTTGCCACCAAACCTTTCTCTAACAACTTCCTTATGGAATCGTATACATTTGCCCGGTATATTTTGCAGCAAGAGCTGAGCTCTTTTACAGTAAGCCTTTGACCGCCAAGAAGCTGTTTGTAAACCTTTATTTCATTTTCAGACATCCCAACTGAAGAAAGTGTTTCCTCTAATGGCATTTTATTATTTAGTTTTACTATATAGATTAATGCGTTGTTGGATGCTCAATCCATATGATTAAGTATATAAATCCGTCAACTAATTACTTATTAGTGGCAATATGACACATTTTATATTATCATCGAACAGTAGAGGAAACAGAGGCGATTTACCAGAAGTACTAAGGGCTCAGGTAGACAGCCTAGAGCCAGAAGTCTTTTATGAGGGCCGTGGACATGCTCATGGATATTTTGTATATATTGCAGAAGAGTTGGAACCGTTTCTTGCAGAACACAACCAACATCCACATAGAAAGCCGCTGAGAGGCTGACGAAGCTACTGGAAAAGCTTTTATAGGTTATTTCTACAATTAGTAGGTTATGAGTATGGACAGAAGGGACGCTGATAGTAGAGTAGGGGCATTTTTGGGGGCTTTGAGTGCATATCAGTTAACTGGCGGAGAAAGCAGACTAAGAAGAAGCGATCCCGCTTTTAAGGCTGCAGAGAGAGAGGTTTACGCCCTTATAGATGCTGGTTTTAGGAGGGACGATGTTATTGGAAATGTTAATAGTCAGATAGATTTGAGGCAAGGAGAAACCCCTTATAAGAACCCTAGATTTAGGGATGTTGCTGGAGCTGTTATTGCTCATGCTTATAGGACAGCTAAAACAGTGGCTATGAGAAGTGAAAGGGTTCCTAGAGAAGATGTTATTGGGGCACAAGTGGAAAGGGCGGGAAATGGATTTTTAGAGTATGTTAGAAGGGCAGGAGAAAGAGACCCTGATTTTGATGATTCTGCTAGACAATGTCTTGATGATAATATAATAGACGCTGTTAGAGTTATGACAAAACATGGATTAGGCGAAGCTAAAGTTAGAGAAAGAATCAAAGATTATTTAGGTGAGAAATGGGACGTTTTAGATAAAAGGTTGTTTACTAGATTAATTAGAGAAGGAGTAGATGAACAGATAGAGGCGGAGATCTTAAGTGGATAGAGCTATATAAGCCTAAATCCACAATTATTTTTATGGATCTTAAGAGCTTTTTGAAGAAGACGTTTGGTAGGGATTTGTTTGGCATTAAGGATGATGATTTACTCAAAGAGAGAATAAAGGTTGAAAAGGGTGTGGAGAAGGCTTCAGATGAGATAAAAGGGATACAGGAGAAGATACAGAAACTGCTTCTAGATAGCAAAGGCCAGCCAAAAACTCTAAAACTGCTTAATGTTCAGAAAATAAAGGCCCTAAGGCTCGAAAGCAACACAAAACAGCAAGAGGCGTCCAGACAGCTACAACTTTTACAGCTGGTTTTTCTGGTTGAGGCGATGAGAGAACGCCAGAAAAGCAAACAGAAAAGCAAGCTTATTGACAAGGTTTTGAATACAGATGTGGAACAGTTGAACAAGCTATTGATGGATATGGATATAATGAAAGCGTTTGAAGAGGGAAAGGTTGACAAGGTTAAGGAAAGGTTGGCAGCTATTTTTGGAAAAGAGGATATGCCTGTGGACATGGAAACACAGGATTTGCTCAAATCAATAGAAGATTTAGAAAGGGTGGACGAGGATACGGCAATGGAGAAGGCTAGGGAGAAATCAAAACAAATTGTTGAGGCTCCACTCAAAAAGAAGGAAAAAGAAGAGGAAGAGTAAATATTTAGTTTATGTTAAGAGATAGAATTCTATATCAGGTAAATGAAGATGAAGTTGACAGTTTTTTGGATTTTATGAAGCAACGTGGGTTTGATTATTCTTCTAAAGATAGTAGGACTTGGTTTTCACAGGAACCTGAAGGAGATCATAGAGTTGGTTACATAGAACATGATCCTGAACCATTTAGTTATAGACATACTTTGAATATACCTGCTGGTGGAAGCCTTGAAAGAGTTGTTGAAGAATATAGACGACTACAAATGAAGACTGGAGGATTTGATATAAGAGCAGCTCTTTTAAAAGTTGTTCAAGAATATAGAGAACAACAAGTTGTCTCTTCCAGCGCCTCTCCTGCTGGACAAAACCAACAAGCTGCACGCCCACCTTCTCAGGAATAGGTTGACAAAATCTAATCGTCGATAAGCATATAAACAATCAATTTTATCGGGTAAGGAAGTTATCAAGGCTCTTTCTAAAGTTGGTTTTCAGCAAATACGCCAAAAGCGGCAACCATGTTTATATAAATACTCGAGATTCAACTATTACTATGACACAGAAATTTACCATATTAATCGAAGAAGGCGAAGACGGCTACTTGATATCTGAAGTCCTAGAACTCCCAGGCTGTCATACCCAGGCAAAAACACTAGATCAATTAATGCAGAGAACAAAGGACGTTATTTCTTTATATCTGGAAGCAACAAAAGACCAAGTGATAGAGGATAAGTTCATAGGAATACAACAAATCAAGATCTGACTCTATGCCAAAACTGCCAGTTCTTACAGGACGCGAATTAATTAAAGTACTGGAAAATATGGGCTTTCAACAAATACGCCAAAGAGGCGACCATGTGTTTTTGCGTCATACAGATGGCAAGACAACAACTGTACCTGTTCATTCGGGAGAACCAATTGATCGAGGCCTTCTGAACAAAATAATCAAAAGAGACTTACAAATGACTAGAGAAGAATTTGAAAAGTATTTATAATTTTGTGGAGCTAACTCTTTATTGTTGATAATATAGTTTTTAATTCGCCCTCGCATGTTTCCAAGCTGCCGGTTATTTTTGTCAAATAATCTTTCTTGAAGGCGCCTTGTGTGTAACTGCAGATCATTGACCGGCCGTTGAATAGGTTGACTATTTCCTGCGGTTCTTTAGAATCTACTGCTATAACTGATTTTTGAAGTGTGCAACCGTCTTTTACTTCATATAGGAAAAACAAGTTGCCCAGACTATTTGAGTAGGTTGTTGGAATGCAGGAATTGGCTCTTTCTAGAAAACAAGATTCTGTCTTACAGTCGGTTCTGCCGTAAACAGTGGTGATATATAGGATTGGCGCAGTTATCACTATTACTAGAACAGCCAGCTTAAGCCACTGTTTTTTGGTTATCTGGCTTTCTACAGTTTGTAAATTTGGAAGGTCGACCATATTTTATTTAAGTTTTGGGGTTATTTAATCGATAATTTTTCTTAATACCACTTAATAGTGGTCAAAAGAAGCTTTATAAACCTAGTGTACAAAAGGATCATATGAGAGTTGTAAGATTTGATATTCAGGGATTGGCAGAGGAAAATCCTTTGGGATTAAGCGGATACCGGACTTCTGGTGGTCTGGTTGCTAATTATTTACACAGAGTATACAAGGAAGTAAATGAAGCTATTAGGAGAAGGTATCCTGTGAATATGAGGTTAAAGGATATTAGACCTTCTGGAGTTACTGAGTTTTTAGGTGTAGATAGACCAATGGATTTGCCAAGAGTTGAAAAGTGTTTGATGCCTGGAAAATTATCCCTAGCTGTTTACATGAGAGACGAGGATGAAGATTTGCATCGGGAAATAGCCTCTGTCTGCCAAGGGTTGTTTGTTTGATTTTTTTGAAAGGGTAGGCGTAAAGTACACCTAAATAATCCTTACGCCATTTTTTATTATTTCCCTAACTAAGGGGTCTTTTTTGTTTTTATAAAAACTGAATTTGTCGAAATAATGGATTTCTACATTCTTGTTATATATTTTTTTTAGCCTTCCATTTTCCTTTTCAAGCTGGTTTTTGTTAAATTTTTTTGTTGTTAATACTGCTATATCAACATCAGAATCTTCTTTGTACACAAGCTTTGAGTATGAACCGAAGAGATAGGCGTCAACCTCCTTTGCGTTCGAAAGCCTGTAAACCAAATCAACTAAAATAAAATATACATCAAGAGGAATTTCTTTTAGTTGTTTATATTGGCTTGCTATAATTTGCATTATTTTTCCCCTTTCTTCATTTTCAAAATCCATATAATAATAGCTGCCTTGCCTCTTCAAGATGGGTGTTTTTATTAATTTGCTCAAAGAAGCGTCAAGTGGGACATTATTAAGCTGCGTTTTCTCTTTTATTTCCTTTCTTGTAAACCTTGAGCCGGGAGCCAAAGAAAACAAAGTTAATATTTTAAAAATGTTCTGATCAAATATTGGATTTATCATAACAACCTCTTGACTTTTTCAATATATGGCTCAACTATATTTTTAAGAAACTCTTCTGCCCTTTTTCTATACTCCTCTTTCATATACTCTGTTCCAGTGAAATATTGGGTTTTAACTCTTTCTTTTTTGGCCTCTGCCAAATCGTTTGCAAGAAACAAAAATTCCTCATATCCCTTTTCTATAAGCTCCAAAAGCCGCTCGTTATGTATAAGCTCTTTCAAAGCTTTTATTGTAGTTGCATGGACTTCCAATTCTATCTTCAGCCTGAATTTTTTAGCTAGAATAAGCTTTGTTATGTCATGCATTGCGTAATAGCCGGAAATTATAGACCACCTTGGAAAGGGTTCTTTTACATATCCCGAATGCTCCAAGTTATCCTTGTAGGAATTTTCAAAGAAATTTATATACCTCTGCAATTCCAATTCTTTTATTTTGCTTGCCTTGCCTTCTTTAATTAGAGTATCTATTTTTACCATATTATACCATTTTATTGGTATTTGGAGTTTAAAAAGCTTCGTACATTACCAAATATGTGGTACTTTGTGTTGTAGACCCTTACAAGAAACACTTCAATTTCTGGCATGGGTTATCTAGATATTGGGATGGGTTGCTCAATAGTAATAGTTTGATCAGTAGAAAGAGGGAATATTTTTTGCCCATTGTACCACATTCCAGTTATCGCTTCTATTGGTATATCACCGATAATCACAACTTCTTTCTGCCATCTTATCTTACTTATTTCTGATATCGGTATGAGATTCTCTTTACCTATTTTGGTTTCATCAATCTCTACGACCAATCCTTGCAGTCCAGATCCCCCAACAAACGTGTGAGCTACCCAAGGGTAAACCGATGTGCTTTGTATAGAACTTGCTACAGTATTAAAATTTTTGTCTATTTCCAAATTTCTCTCATCGATCAGATCTTTTGCTTCCTGCATGCTTTTTCCAGAATTTGTAAGAAAATCATGCATTCTATCCTTATACACTAAAGTGGTATGGTAAGGTGACGAAGAAAAACCTCCAAAGAAATCAAACTTCTCTTGAGCTATTTCTAATAATTGCTTGTAAGTTTTCCCCTGCATTTCTGTTTCAGAAACCCCTATATCGCCTAAAAGCTTAGTGAGTGTTTTTTTGGCCTCATCGACAGTTGCTAATGATTCAATACCGTTTATTACAATATATTCGGCTTTAGTTAGTGTAATGTGTCTAAGTCCTCTATATAGTTTTCCTTCTGTTGTTGTACCGCGAAGCTGTTTATAACTATCGTCGGCCTCAAAACCTTTAGCAGCTGCTTTTTCAATTGCAGATATTGACAATTTGATTTGTTGTTCTCTCTTAGCTTCATCTATTCCTTGAGCCTTTTCTCTCAATTTTTGAGCAAAGTATGCTTTTATCGCGATCCTTAGTGCTTTCCCTCCAACATGGGTTGCGTAGCCTGTGACTATTGATGCTAAGGCTGCTGGGATTACTGTTGCTGGGATTGCATGGATGCTGTCCATCATTGTGTTTGTTGTGTCCCATAGGAACTTTGTTGACACGCCTGCTGTTGTGGCTCCTGTTAATATTCCAAACAGGGTTTCTGGACTGTCGTGCCATAAGTGCATGATTGGTTGTTTCCTTGGATCTACTGCGTCCCTATGTATTTCAAACCTGTCCTTATATTCGCGCGCATGAAAGAGACCAACCCTGAACTGTGCAGAGGAGCCTTCCGGATCTCCTAATATTGATTTTTTATATTCTGAAGGTAAGCTTGAGATAGAGGATTTAGATATAATTACAAGAGCTGTTCCTGGAGCATATTGTTCAAGAATTTCTTGCACCCCCTCCATGCTACTTACTGTAATATATGTTTGGCCTGTTTTTGTATTGAATTCTTGGCTTAGAATATTTGGCCTTGATTCTACTGGATCCAGATCTAAAGTGCGTGCAAGAATGTCTGCGGCTTTTTCTGCTAAAGTTCTTCCTTCTTTTATCTGGGCTTCAAGTTCATTGATTATGTTTTCTATTTTTGGTATTGTGTCTTCTGGGCGGACAATCTCTTGCATTGCCTGAGCTTCTTTTAATTTTACCCTAGATTCCTCTATTTTACTTAAATCTAAATTAGATTCTGCTTGCTCTAAAAGAGTTTGAATTTCTCTAAGTATCAGATAATCTGAACGCGGAGTCCCCACACCTTCTGATGGAAATCTAGATAGTGGTGAATCATCAGGTAGCAAGGAGGACTCTAAAATCGGCGGCGGAGGGCAAAGTTCGCAGACTCCTAGTTCAGCAAGCCTGGTTTCAACAATTCTTCTTATCCTGTTTTCAATCTCATTTGGGCTGACAAACAAGTAAGAATCTTCTGAACCGACATTCTCAGGGTCTATGAGTGTTACATCGCCTTCTTGGCTGACTAAGAACTGCAAATCAAAGTCTCCGTAGCCGAGGTCTGCAAGTGCATGGACTTTTGATCTTGCATTTTGTATTATTTTTGGTATCAATCCTTTGCTGTACAAGGATAAAATTTCTTCCGGAGTCATTTCATCCAGATGTTTCCCATCAATAATTGCTGTTATGTATCCAAGATCAGCTTCTCCTAAAAACTCTGCGCCTAGACGGCCGCTTGCTGTTTCTGCGCCATAAATATTTTGGGCTGCGCTAATTTCCTTTTCAAAGCTTTGTATGTCAAACTGATCGTCCAGACTTTTTGGCATGTGGAGGGCGGCAAGCCTGCCATCATTCAATCTTATTTTCAAGGTAAACTTGCTTTCACCTTCCCCAAGCAATCCAACTATTATGTAATCAGTTCCGCTTTTTAGTGTGTCTGCCCTATCCAAGAAATCCTTGCTGTTGAGGCCGAGGCTTCTTAAAGTCTCGTCAAGCCTGAAGAAGGCTGTTATTGGATCTTCTCTTCTGCTAACTTGTTCAGGCGGCTTTCTGGTTAGTATAGCGTGACTTGCTTCGCTTATCACCAACTCTGTTAATTCAATTATATCAGGGGAAAGCTGGTCTCGTATAGAATCTAAAATTTCCCTGGCTCTGCTAATTTCTGCGAGATCATTTTTTAGCAAGCCCTCTGTTATATAATCTCTTATCTTAACTTCAACTGCAAATTCTGCAACAGAACCAGGAGCGGCGCCAACTGAGAACTGCGCTATCCTGTTTAGGAATTTACTTACATCTAATTTCTCTGCTGCCTCAGCGCGCAGTTTGTTCAGCTCATCTGTCAGGTCATCAAAACTCAGGGCAAACAATTTCGTCCTGATATCAACTGGGAGTTTTAAACCTAGTGTTTGGTGTATCTGGATTATTTGGTCAATTATTGGTTTTTTGTATTGGCCTGCTTCAATTTTTTCAACTGATAATCCTGAACTTACAATCTGTGAAATATCAGAATCTGTTAAAACCTCTGCAGAAAATGAGTATGTTTCTGTTTCTCCAGCTGACAAAGTGGCGTCTCCAATTCCCCTGCTATCATAATAATTGTGTGCTGCGCGGCCGCCATAGGTTGTGACTACTGGGCTGCTTTTTTGGGCTTTGGTTGACAACCTAAAAGCTGGAAGGTGATTGCCAATAGATTGAGCATTGGCTACTAGTCCAGATATTCCCATTGCTTGAGCTTTAAGCAGCAGGGCTTGATCAATCCATTCCTTATCGCTTCCATACTGATCTTCGAGATGTAAGATTGGATCAGAGAACATTCTCAACCGCACAATTCTTCTCCCTATTACTCTTCCTGAAGGATCGCGCAAAATTGCTATTTTATTTAATCCATTTGCAACATAGGCCATCAAGCCGTAGTTGTGGCTGCCTATGTCAAAGGCTTGACATGATCTTGTTGGGCATGTCCCTATCCTGAAGGTTGTTTCAAAGTCATCTGTTATCTCGACTGTATAACCGTCTGCCGTTTCATACACAGTGTTTTCCTTCCATTCCTTCTCTAGTTTGTCAGCAATCTCTGGGTGTTCCTTATTCTTTTCTCTAACCTCTTTCATGAAGGCCGTAAAATCAGGGCTTGCATATTTCCATTCAGAAAATTTCCCTTCCATACGGGCAATCAAAGCTTCCTTTGCGTTCTGCCAGAACTCTGTATCTTTATTTATCTGCAGATATTTTTCCACATCATCCAGAATGGCTTGGCCGCTTTGTAGATTTCTTTCCAGGAAATTGACTATTATATCAATCTCATTTTTCTTTGTTTCTTCATCAATTCCCAACTTGCTTATCATCTGGCCATACAACCTGAAAGCCTGAACTTCTATTATTAACTTTTTTATTCCAGGCAGCAGATCGCTTCTAATCTCTCCTTTTTCAAGTGCAGACAAAAATGTTTCTATATTGCCTCTCGCTTCTCGTGTCAGAATTTGATTATCTTTATTTGCTTGCATCATCACAGATGCTTCCAGAATATTGTTCAAATCCTGCAGCGCGTCCTTTTTCTGGTCTCTTTGTTTTCTAGGCATGCCATCCTTTAATTTATATTTGCCTTCTGCAAGGTTTTTCTCAACAGTCCTTAGAGCTCCTCTACTATGGCTAGGGGACAAAATTGCGCTATCCAAGCTCTTCCCCAGTCTGTCCTTCTCAAACCTTGCCTTGAATGCTTCGCTTGACTCAAACAAGTTTTTCAGGAAGGCAAAGGATTGGTGGTCTACTTCCCCGTCTTTACCTATAAAATAGTTCGCCACTGACAAGAACAGCTTGGCTGGTATTGCTCTTTCCCCTGGTTTCAGGAAGCAGTATTGGTTGCAGGTTTGTATGGCTGCATCTAGAGTTTGAGGCTCTGACAACACCTGCTCTAAAACACGCTCTGTCTCCAAACCAACACCTACCTGACCATTATCATATTTCTCTGCGTCTATTGTGAATGCTGTTGTTGGTTCTGATTTCAGGAGTTTTATCAGGCCATCTAGTTTTTCCAAAAATTCTGTGACACTCTTCTTTCCGTTTACCAACCTCTCAAGTCCGGATTTTTGGGTGAACTCTAAATTTAAATCATATCTTATTTTCAAAATTACCTCTGCAGCACTTGTTATTCTTTGTGTGTCTATGATGTCAGATTCTTCCTTTGACTGTATCTTTTTTATAAATTCTAATAAAGGTTGGACAGCAGGCTGGCCTATTTTCTCCAGAGCTGTGCGTGTGTTTGGTACCAATATCGGAGCTTCAAGATGTTCAAGAAGAACAGGTATTGCTTTCGGGTCCTTTGTATCTCCCAGAGCCTTTATTGCTTCAGCTTTTAAATCGCCGTTATATCCCCTATAATATCCCTGACCGCTTGGATCTACAGAACGTTCTCCGCCTCCCGATCGCGGATCTGCAACTTTTATCAAAAAGTCTACTACTTTTTTCCCGCCTATCCCACCTAAAACAGAAATGGCGTGACTAATCCCCTTTCTCGTTTTTTCTCCTGCACCGTCTTTGTTATATTCTATATGTTCAATAATAAGTCTGACAACTGGCTCGCCAACTTTTCTCAAAGCATCTCCCAGACTTTCCCTTGTATTTTCAGTGACTTCTGATAACTGGCTTACAAGGACCCTAATTGCATCTATGCTTCCTGTATTTTTTACAATTTGTGCCAGGGCCGCAATTGATCCTCTTTTGCCGTTATTGTCAAGATAGACCACCGTTGCTTTAGGCGGCAAAGCATCTTGTATTGGTCTGATAGCTGACTCACCCATGGATGCTAAAGCAGCAATCAAATCATCATATTCTTTGCCTCCTAAATTGGATACATAATCCAAAGCTTCAATGATCAGAGCCGCGGCTTCTGACTTCTCATCATCACGCATAAGACCAGCTACACTACCTAAATACTCGACAATTTCTGCTGCAATATATTTTTTTTCAAGTGAATCAGTGACATATCCGCCGCCTCTCACTTCCAAATTTAAACTTTTCAAAATATCAAGCAAGAAAGGTTTTATCACAGAATAAGATACTCGGTTTGTTGGTTCAAAGTTTATAAGAACCTCTACTGCAACACGACTTATTTCCGGAACCGAAGATATTGTATTTCCTTTTAGATTTCTTTTTAAATCAGAACTGAACCCCAATGCAAATGCGCTTTTACTGTCTAAAATGTTATCTATTAAATACGGAACAATTTCAGGGGATTTGAGCTTCACAAAAACACCGACAGCATTTGTTATAAAGTATCGGCTACTTGAACCTACATCTAAATTTCTTTCACCATCCAACACCATCTTGTGCTCTTCTCTGATAGCATTTATCAGCGGTTTTGTTGCAGCTTCACCTATTTCTGCAAGGACCGATTTCACTTTCTCCACCCTCTCATAATCAGTGCTGATTGCATGAACCTTCAACTTTTCTATCAGGATTTGTAAGCCTCTTGGGTCACCTACAAGGTGCAAACTTTTTGCTGCTTCTAGAGAAAGTTCAAAATTTGGACCACTAGCGTATCTATAAAGTGCGTCCGCTGTTGACGGATCGCGCACCTTTCCTAAAGCACGTGCAGCTGCTACAGCATTTTGCTCTCGTCGTAGGGCTTCTACCAAAATAGGGGTAGCTGATTTGTCACCTGTTTTTTCACTCAGGTCGCCTATGGCTGTTATAACAACAACTATGTCTGAAGGCTCTAATTTTCTTGAATCTTCTGGTATTGGCAATTCTCTTTCCAATATAGCTGTTAGTTTGGGTATCGCGCTTCTGTCACCTATTTTTACAAGGGCATTTGCTGCTGCTGATACAGGTGATAGTAACGGAGCACCGGCATCTATAAGTGACACTAAAGTATCTATAGCAGATGAGCCGCCAACATCCCCTAGCGCGTCTATTGTTGCAAGCATAGCATTATTTGAAAGGAGTGAGAGACCGCTTAGAAGCTCTGTCAAAAATTGGACAGCTGATCTATCGCCTGTTTTTTTGGCCAAGACTCCTATTGTCCTGATGGCTGTGGATACATGGGGTTCATTAAGAGATGCCATAACAACTTGCTCATTAGAGGAACTGCTTTGGACATTTTTCACAAAATCTATTAATTGTTGGAGCGTTGAGGAATCGCCTAGTGTAGCCAATGCTGTTTGGATAGCTGTCCGGCTTTCTGCACCTAAACTACAGCTAGCCAGGCAATTTACTAATTGAGGGGCAACAGAAGAATCTGCTATATTTGTTAAGGTGCGTATATATTCTGCTCTCAAAATACCATTCCTTAAAACATTTTTAGTTATTGCGTCCATTATTGCTGGTATTGCTGATTTTCCGAGTGCAACTAGACCATCATTCAAAGCTTTTGCAGTCAGCAGATTTGGACCAAAGATGCTTTCTATTAGGGCTGTTGCTCTTGTATGGCCTTCTTCTGGTGAAAGCACATCGCCCAAAAGCATTATTGGGACAGTTATCTTAAATCCGGTTCCTGGAGGATTGTCAACTAAAAATATTTCTATTACATCAGATGGATTGAGGCCTTGCTCTTTTGCAGCTTTTTCAAGCATGGATTTCACGCCTGCCATTCCAATTCCGTGCATGCCAGGTTCTTGTTCCTTTATTGTCACGCCTTCTGCAAAAATCAGGCGGGCAATTAGTAATTTGTCAGATGGGTTAGTTGGATCTAAACTGTCAAGTGTCCTGCATGCCTCTCCTTGCCTGCATAAACTTTTTTCAATTGCTTGCCTGTTTGATGAAGATTTTGCTGAGTCTAAAATTCCTTGCAGATCCAAACCGCCTGCATTGTCTGCATATGTGAGGACAGCAACACCGCCTTGTATTTCTACTGTAAGTGCAGCATCTAATTTTATTCCTCTCTCATTTGCTGCACGCTCAGAGTTGGAAACTAGGTTTATTAAAAGCTGGACCATTCTTGCATTGGTTACATATCTGGACGCTTCAGGCGGGATATTTAATTTTACTTTTCTTCCGAAGGCGGAAACCCACTGGTCTATTGGCCTTGTCGAGCCGCCTGTTAATTCCTCAATCATCATGACAAGCCTTCTTGAGTTGTCGGCTAAGGCTGATATGAGTTTTCTTGTATCCCCATCATCACTTACCTTAGATCCGTAATCATCAATTTTGTCAGAGTCTATTTTGGCTGCCTCTTCCCTGATTTTTCCAAATAAAATCATGAAGTTTTTCAAGGCGCCTTCTTTGTCTGTTGGCAATGGATTTGGGTCGCCGATTAACAGGCGATTTGTTGGGTCTCTGCCTGCAACTAGATCCAAATAGATTAGATACTGTGTGTAGAATAGGTCAAGCAGGCTTCCAGGATATCCGCGTGTTGAGCCTGTTAGAATATCAAATTGTGTGGACAATGCCTGTGCATAGTCTGTCTGGCCAAAGGCGACCAGATTATCTAGAACACCATTGATTACAGTTGCAGGCGTCCTGATATCATGCCTTAGTGGGGCTGAGAAACCGCCGTCTGTTAATATTGCAACAACTGTTTGTGTTTCCCTTTCTGTGAAGCCTAGTTCTTTTCCAAATTTCTGCGCGCCTGTGATAAGGCCTCTATACTGTTCTGTTGTGTAGCCTTCTGGGAGCTTGTGGTTGGGTCTTATAATCACAAGGCTTATGTCATCTGTCTGTTCAATGTTGTTTTCCTCAACAAATTTGTTCCATTCAATTAATACAGCATCTGTAAGCTCTTCAGAGGTTGCGCTTGGGTTATTTTTTAACACATCTTCTACCACAGATGTTATTAGGGATTCAATTCTTTCTTGGCCTACCCACTGACCGCCTATTTTAGAATCTTCAAAGCCGTCACTAAATAGTACAAGGACGCCTTTGTCTAATGTGATCTTGTTTGTGTTGAGCGGCATCCTTGGATTGAACAAATCTTCTCTCATTTTATTTCTCACGACAGTTGGTATTGGGAGAGGGAAGGAATTTCCTATTGGCTCTGTTGAGCTAACTTTTCCTGTGGCTGGATCAAAGTTAATTGCAAGGAACCTGTTTCCTGAGCGGGAATATTCCACTTCTCCTGTTGCCTGGTCAACATCTGCTATTACATAAGCTGTGAAATCTGACCTGCCCAAATCACCACCTTCTTGTTGCCTGGTTGCAAGGCTGGCATCAACTTCAAACAACATTTCTTGGAGGTTAAGGTCTCTGTTCCTCCAGACAACATCGAACACTATATTTCTTAATCTTTCTGCAGATTGGCCGTGGTTCTTTGCATCGGCAAAAACAACCCTGGTTACCCTCCTCCCGTCTGCGAGTGTAAGATCGTATGAGAGGACACCGTCACCCATTCCATTATTTTTAACTGGTTGTGATAATAAGGATACATCAGCTGATTCATGTTGTCTGTTTTCTCTTGCCTGCTCACCCTGTGGAGCGGGTTGAGGAGCTGAGAGCAATCTGATTTCTTTTGATTGGGACAAAGCAAACGGTGGCGACTGACTATTTCTGGACTCCTGCTCTCTTTTTATTGTGGCCAATGCAGATGATTGTGGTGGGTTGACTACAAATAAACCGCCTTCAAGCAAGGCTATTATAGACTGTACTTCTTCTGGAGCAAGACCGATATCAAGAAGTTCTGATCGCAATTTTTCCCTGCTAACTTCCCTCCTCCCTGTCGGCTGTTGTGGGTTTGTGAAGTCCGCAACAAGATGGAAGTTTCTTTTTATTGTGCCAGACATCTGGGCACTGAGTCCTTCAAGTATTTGATAGCCTTCTCCTGACGCTATTATTGATTCAGCTTCTGCCCTGTTGAAACCAAGGGACTGAATCCTGTAAATAATTTCTTCTCTGCTGACACCGCTCTGAAGGATTTTTAGTAACTCTGAGCGCAGATAATCCACTTGGGCTTTGCCTTCGCCTTTTCTAAGGCGGTTGTTTAGTATTGTGTCAACTATTTGTTGGCTGCCCTCTCCTTTTTGGACTCTTCTAGAAATTATTATGTCAATTATCCTGTTGACAACAGCTTCTGGTGTGGCTTGTTCAACTGTTATTTGGTTCTCTATCCCAAACCTCTTCAAGGCATTTCTCAATATTTTTTCCTGCTCTGCCAATTGTCTCATTGCTTCTTCTGCTTTAAAGTTTCCTGCTCTTATGTTGAGGAGAGTGGCTGAATATTTTTCATACCATTTACCGAAGAAATCCCCGAACTCAGCTGATTTTACACCAAGGGCATCAAAAAATCTGGTGAAGGTGTTGTGGGTTGGAAGGCCAGCAAGCTTCAGGCCAATTGTTGTTAGGAGGGCCTGTTCAAGGGTGAGCCTGTCGTGTTGGTCTCCTGTAAACCCATACATCACCTGGCCACCTGCCCAGAAGCCCATTACTTCAAAACCGAAATGGATACCGTTGGAGGCGAGGCTCCTTAATAGAGAAGCTGAAGCTAGTTCGCTGCCTGCTGTTGTTAAACCAGTAGCCTTTGTCAAGCCTCTGCCAAGATATCCAAGACCGCCAAGACCCCAGACAGTTAGATAAGAAGATGCAAAATGTTTTAGGCTGTAGTCACCTTTTTCTCCGTAGGTTATACCGCCAATCACATTGGATCCAGGGACAAATAAACCAGGGAAAGTTAACCAGAATGCTGTTTGTCCTGCAGCTGCAGAACCAGTTGCCCCAGTGGCAAGGCCTCCAATTATTGTTGCGCCTGTCCTTGCTGCAAGGCCGCCCCCAACAACAACTATACCCATCCTGCCTACAGAGCTTGCCTGCAAGTAATCTGCGCCTGGGAGAATATTTTCATCAAATAAAGATTTAGTAATCCATTCAGGTAAGGTTGGAGGTGTTTGCAGCTCGCCTGTATTTGAAACCCAGCCGGTTAAGACAAGTTGGACATATCCTATTCTGTCTGTTTGTTTTATTGTGTTCAGAACAGATTGCCCTCCTCTGCTGATTGCAAGTAGAAGTTGTGCATATCTTTTTCTGGACTCTGTTATCTGGTCAAAAACATCTTTTCTATCAGTTGTATAACCTATAGAACTTCTTCTTCCGTCTGACAAAATTTTCCTTTCTTCCTCTTGTAGGCTGTTAATGGATGATATTATCTCTTCAGCGGATTTGGAGAAATCTATTTTAGATAAAATATTCTGTTCAAAGGTGGTTGTGTATATTCCAGTTGTTAACTTTGCTGCTCCTCTTCCAGCTGATTGAAATCCAACAACAAATGGTCTGAACACACTCATTTCCTCAAGTAAGGTGAACCTGTCTGTCCATTCTGCCTGGCTTAATCTTATTTGGCTTTGTATCAGGCTTGAAATAATTAGGGCGTGGTTCTGTGTATTTTCTTGTTGGAGGCTGGACAGGACTGACAATTGGCCTTGCCTCACACTTTCCAATTCGGCAGCCAACCTGCTGATAGCAATCGTTTGGTATGTGTTCTGGTTTATTATTCCTGTTAAAATTTCAAAGGTTGGGTTGGTCGCTCCTGGCTGATTTTTTATTTCTTCCCTTCTATCTATCTCGTCCAATAAAATCTGGGCGCGCTGATTATAAAAATTTGAAAGTATATTTGGAATATTTTGACTTGACTGCAAGCCGCGGTAAATAGCTATACTCTGCCTTCTCTCGCTTAGGATCCATAACTGGTGCTCAAGTCTTCTCACTTTTCCTTGATTTGTTTCTTCCCCTCCAAATCTTGTTCCACCATACAATTCACTTGTCCATTCATCTACCAGCACGCGTTCGTAGCTCGACTCTATCTCAGCGGGATCTTGACTGGAATACCTATCTGAATCTTCTGGCGTTGTCACAACAATTATCTGGATTTCCACTGTCCTCAGCTTCTCATACAATATTTTTATTTCTTTTTCCAAAGATTTTATTTTCTGGTCGCTCCTGCTCCAGAAATATTTGGCTTTCTCCTTCAACAGGGCTTCTTCTTTTTCTTCTATCTGTGTTTTCAGATTTGATCTTGCGGAGGACAGGCTGGCGAACTCTGCTTGTGTGGCTTCGCGTTTTTTATTGAATTCGAGGCTTGACTCCTGGCTTTTGAGTGATTGCAGCCTACCTATCTCTCTTTCTGCATCAACCATTTGCTGCTGTTTTTTGTCCAAGTCTTGCTGAGCCTTATCACTATCAGGGCCTTGGGTGGCTGATTGATGTGTTTTATACAAAACGTCCCACTCTATATTCAAAACTTCCAAGTGGGATCTTAAATTTTTAATTTTAGTGTCTAGATTTTGAATAGCTGTCTCAACATTTTTTTTCTCCAATTCAATTTTTATTGCAGTTAGGGACTTCAAGATTTCCCTGTGTTCTTGCAGAGCGAGCCTTGCATCTGTGCTTACACCCTGCCTCAAGAATTCTAAATAACTTGTGAGCTGTTCCTTGTGCCACAAATTTCCAACAATACTAACCCCGGAATAGCCTGATTTTATTCGACTTAATTCAGCTTCAACCTTTGTCATCTCTGCATCAACGGCAACTTTGGTGGAGACATCTTGCCCAGCCTCAATTCTTTCCCTGACCTCCATCTCTTTCTCCTCTTCCTCAACTGCCGCAGAGACAATGCTTTCTACTTTTAATTCAGCTGTGGATATTGTGCCTGTTATGGTATCGTCTAGTAGGGAAGATATTTCTGAAACAAGCTTTTTAAAAGAAGATTTTTTATCTTGTGCTATTGCCTGGTTTCTCAAGGTGGTTTGTAAAAATACTAATGTGTTGTACAGGTCTGTTATACCGTCCGGGCTTATGCCTTCTAGCTTGCCTTGTTCAGTTGATCTCTGCCTTTTCCAGAAGCCGAGCTTTATCTCTATGTGTTTTATCAGGATATCAGAATATAATTCCGCGTCTATTTTTCCCTGCTGTAGATCGGCTGTTGCAGAAATTAAATCTTTTTCAGAGGCAGCCAGAACATCCCCCAAATCGGCTAGGTTTCTGATACCTCTTAAATCCCTTCCAAGGATATCTAACCTCAATTTATAATCAATTGCCTTTTTCATCTGGGTGACAAGGGTTTGCTGTTGTTGTGTTAGTGTTTGGCTTTCAAGCTCCCCCAATATTATGGAGGACTCTTTCCACAGCCTTCTCCATTCAACAATTCCTTGGTAATCGCCTCGCTGAGATTCAATTGTTCCCTTCTGGTATTTTACTGTGGCTAGTATAAACTTGTCCTTTAATCTGGAAGAACCTTGAAGAAGGTTCTCTAATAGAGTCTGTATAAGGGTTGTTTGTGTTGGGTTGATCTCGGCTGTTTTCTGGGCAGCTTCTGTTAGAATTGAAATTTTCTCATCTAGATTTTTTGCGAGATTCAAAAATTTTTCTATTTCCTCTATCCTTCCATCTCTGGCAAATTGGATTATTATATCTGCTTTGTTTATGCCTTTTCCTCCAGTTGCGGTATTTATTCTGGCCTGTATATACTGGATCCCAAGAGTGTCATTTGTCCTCTCTGCCTCGCTTAATGCCGTGGCATAGAAACTGTAGGCATCTGCTGTTTGGTTCTGATTTAATAGATCTTTAACCTTGTCCATGTCTTCTTTGTATTTTATTCTGACAAGCACGCGCTCCTTTACTTCTGATGTCTGGTCTAATAATTTACTCTTTGTTGAGTTGTCAAGGAAGTTTGCATTGTTAGTAATGGAGGTTATGGAATTGGCCGCGGATTCAGCTTCTTCTTTTGTTGTCGCAGCTTCGAGTTTTTTTATTTCTTCCAGAAGATTCCCTCTTTGAAGGTTTTCTTCAATGACAGATCCTATTTCAGTCAGTTCTGATACAGCACCTTGTTTCAAGGAGGTTTTAATTTTATCAAAGGATTTTTTCAGGTTTCCAAATGCTCTCTTTGCTTCTGCTGTCCTACCGCTGTTTGCGAGCTCTATTACTTGGGTCAGCTGGCTATTGAAATCAATAAAATCTTTTCTTTTCTGGACATAATCATCAATCCTCTGCTTTTCCAAATCCATTATTTCTTTCTTGTTTGGATCGCCTTCTAGTTGGGCTTCCCTCAATTTTATATATTCTTCTTTTGCTACGTCCATTTCCTCTGGTGTGCCAGCATCTTCAAGTTTTGCGAGGGCTCTCTGTATAGCTATTTCTTTGTCACTCAAAACTTCTTCTGGTGTTCTCCATTTTTTTGGTCCCCAATATGGGCCACTCTTCTCATAAAAATTTTGACAGGATATACAATTTCCATCTTCCTGCGGGTCATATTCTGGCAAAGAACCCAGCGGACATGGAAGATCGCATTTTGTGGACTGCCCTATAGCATTATAGGTATTTGCAACCGACTCTGAGACTTTTTTGAGGAAGCTTTCAGCATGATTGGAGCTAACCATGAGGTGTTGGTATACTTGGAGGCCTAGAAATATGGTTTCGTTTATATCCTTTGAGACTGGAGAAAAAACTTCTTTGGCTCTGTTGTTGCTTTCTTCCAAAGCGTCTATATAATTATTTGCTTTATCTAAATTATCTACTGCATTGTTCAAATCTTGTGTTGCAGCTGCACAGCCTCTGCTTGGCGTGATTGTTGACTTTAGGCTGTTTATGTTTCTAGTTAATTTGTCTTTGGTATCTTTTATGGACCCCAGAAGTTTTTCAAAACCTAGAATTTTTTCAGAGATTTTCTCTTCTATTTTGTTTTGATCAAGGGATTTAAGGTAGGCTGCCCTGTCCTCGGCTTTTTTCTGCAATTCCTGAGCCTTCTGCTGGCGTGTTTTTGGATCTGCAAGTTCTTCCAGCTCCTTTACATTTTTTTCTATCTCGTCTATTGATTCTCCTTGAAGACCTTTTTGTTGGAATTCCTGTTCTATTTCCACAAGCCTCTCTTTTTTGTTTTTTTCTACTGTAAGCTTTCTGATCTTGGCTTTGACTTCTGTCTGACTCCTAAAGATCTCTTTTACTTCAGGACTATCCCTTCCCTTTGCAGATACAAGTACGAAGTGCAGTCCTTCTAAACTGCCGCTTTCAGTTTTCAGCGAGTTCAATTCCCTATATATTTCTGAAAGTGGACTGCTGTCTGTTATTTCGGACTCTGTTTCTCTGTATTCTGGGTTTTGCTTTAGAATTCTTTTTCTTAATTCAAGATCTGTTTTTTTATTCCTCAGTAACTCACCTGTTTTTGCTATCTTTTCCTCAGCCTCTTTTAGCTGCTTTTCCCCGTCAGGGTCATTGAATTTTTCTACAAAATCCTGGATATCAGAAAATAAGCCAGCTGGGAGGCTGTTTATTTCAGGTGTTAACTTGAGATGATCTTCTGCAAGGGCAAATGCTTCATTTATATAATTTGCGTATCTTTGTGCGAGGCATGGTTGCTTTCTTATGTTTTCTTTTGTCTGGCTCATTTCATAAGCAGGATCAAAACAACTTGAAAGAGTATCAAATTCCTTTCCTGTGAGCTGTTGGTTTTGGATAATATTTTCAATAATTGTATTTGGTTCGACTACATCAATTTTTTTTATTATTTCCAGTTCAGATGGTCTGATAGCTATCTGTAAACCGGTGATTGGATTTGAATATGGAGACCTTCTGGAAGTTGCTGAGGAGCCTGTTGTTAGTTGTGATGATTGTAGACCAGGCAAAACAGGCGCAGGCACGTCAAGTTTTATACTGTTCAAGATGTCTGAAGTTGTTTGCATGTTGGAATCTAGGGAAGTTTGTGCCTTTCCCAATCTGTTTTCAATACCATCCAACCTTTCCTGTTTTTCAATAAATCTGCTCAAAAGATTTTTGATTTCTGGTTTATCGCTTGTTGGAACAGCTAATTTATCTACGAAATTGATGGCTTGAGGGCCCGTGAGCCTGCCTGATTTATATAAGTTTAGAAGATGCTGGACTGCAGATTCTGAGAAAACAGTTATGTCAATATCTGGCGTTTCGCTTATGTCGAATTGTGATTTGCAGCCAACATCGTCTGGATAGTCTGTGAAATTATCTTGATCATTATCTATTTTGTCCAGGCATTCTGCTTTTCCTACACCTGGTTGTGATTTGGTTGGAATTATATTTGGTGTGAGGTTGATAAATGAGCCATCTAAAACTTCTGGTTTTGTTGGCTCTTCAAGATTACACTCTGTAGATGTGTAGGATTTTTTCAGATCCTCTCCTTCTGGGCAGTCTTTGGAGCAAGCCCTTTTTGCAGTAGATGGCGGTGTAATAATTACTTGTTCGCAGGCTCCGTCTCTACAGACAGTGTTACTTGGACAATTTAAGGAAAGGGATGTTGGAACAGAGATATCTCCTTGTTTACAAAAGTACTCCTGAACTATTAGGTCACCAAGACAAAAATCTTCAAATTGGTTTTGGCTTTGTATGCCTGTTTTGCCTTTAGTGAACAGGTTGAGGCCGTTGTCTGAATCTGTGCATGTTGAGGCTGGGATCGCAAGAGGTGATGTAGTGATCGTAGTAGGGGTTGGAATTTCTGAAGGGATATATACACAAGCCCCTTCAATGCATCTAAAACTGGGGTTTATTTGACTGCAGTCTATTGACTCTGTTTCTACTATGCTTGGCGTGCTGCAGTAGTTCTCTTTCAAAATACCTCCTTCGCAAGAGTCAATTCTTGTTCCTAAAACAGTTGGTGGCTGACCGGTTGTGCTCAGAAAAACATTCGATGTATTCCCCTTTACAAAGTAGTTCCTGCCAGATTCCCGCAGGCCAGTTTGGTCTATGTCAGAATCAAAACACTGTGTTTCTGTTTGGGTGGTTGTCACGTTTGCTGCTTGCACTAAGATCACAGAGGTAAAGATAGCTAACAACACCAAAATAACTAAAAGACCATATCCCCTCATATCGCCTATCCCCTCACCTATTAATATTATACTCAATAATTAATATATATGGCAGCAGTTACGCTATTTGACCTTGAAATAACTGTGCTCGCAGGCCTGGTTTCTGCAGTTGTTGGGATGCTGATCTATAGAAGGATACATATAGGTTTTTGGGGATTTCTTGGGGGAATTGCGTCTGATTGGCCTAAATATCTGCTAGCCACATTGGGAGCGACAAACCTGCATAATGTCCTTTTGGTTTCTCACACAGCTGGGATTGTTTTGTTTCCAATAATTTTAGTAATTCTAGATGTACTTTTACTCGAAATAAGCTTGTTAAAATATTTAAAACCATTCTATTTTATCTTGCCAAAGCAGCTAAAGTCGGCTGTGAGATTTGAGAAAGTGTTAGAGAGATTGCAACATTATAATACAATACCAAGACCAATAAGAATTGGCGCTGTTTATTCTGTTGGTGTGATTGGGGGTATTATACATTTAGCAATAAACCTTGCAATAGGGGCTTTGTAGTGTATGAGAACGGTCTATATAATTCCTGGTTTTTAAAAAATTGATTTTTGCAAGCCAATTATTTTACTGTATTTATTGGGCAACCTTTCAAATAGGCTTTTACATTTTCAAGTATGACTTCCAATGTCTTTAAGCGGGATTCTTTTGTATTCCATGCATTATGAGGGGTTAATAACACTTGCGGATACTTAAAGTAGCCATCGTCCGCACTTATTTTTTCAAATATGTCTGTTTCAACACCGTAACCGAAAACCTTTCCATCAGCAATCCCTTTCAAAATGGCTTTCTTATTTACTAATTTTTCCCTTGAACAATTTATAACGATCACGTGTTTTTTCATTTTTTGAACTTCTTCAATATCTATTATATTTTCTGTTTCCTTGTTGAGAGGCAAACAAAGAGTAACAATATCACTGCTTTTTAGAAGGACGTCAAGTGAAACAGTTTCTATTCCCGATACCGATTTCATGCTTTTGCTTGTTCCCAATATTTTCATTTCAAAACCATTGGCTATTCTTGCAATACTTTGACCAATATCTCCTAATCCAATTATTCCAATGGTTTTTTTATAAACTTCCAATCCTTGATAATTAAAAACATTTACCTGACCTTTATTTCGTGTATCCCTTTCAGATTCGGATATTCTTTTTGAAAGGTTCAATATCATTCCCCAAGTATGCTCTGCAACAGCTTCAGAGTTACAACCTTTAGCAATTGATACAACAATATTCCTTTTTGTTGTCTCGCTAATATCTATCCAGTCAACTCCTACACCAAATACGGAAATAAATCTTAATTTTTTTAACCCGTTAATCATTGTTTTTCCAATTTTCCTAAAACCACTTGAGCCACAAATCAAGATTTCTGTTTCTGGTATTTTCTCGATTGCATCGTTTTCTGATAAGTTTTTTGCATCAATTATATCAACTTCTCCTAGTACTTTTAGCTCGTTTATTATGTTTTCTGGCAAATCAGATTTATTTAAGACAATTGTTATTTTCATATTTTCCCTTATTAAAAAATAAATTAACAGGTTTTATAAACAAGCACTCTTTTTACGTGTTAGCATTCCAAACCCCATACAGTTATGGGCTGCCGCAAACCTTGCCATATTTTTAATTATTTCTTTCCAAACTTCTTTTTGTACAATTCAATCGACTCTTTAACAAGTTTTTTTGCTGCTGCTGCGTCTTGCCAGCCCTTTACTTCGACTGTTTTTTTCTCCAGAATTTTGTAGGTTGCAAAGAAGTTGGATATTTCGTCTAAGATGTGTTTTGGCACGTCCTTTAGGTCTTTGAAATCTTTGAATCTTGGGTCTTTGTCAGGTACGCATAACAGCTTGTCGTCTTTCTCCCCTTTGTCAATCATTGTTAAAAAACCGATAACCCTAGCCTCTACTAGAACACCTGGGAAATTAGGTTGAGTCACTAAAAGTAAAGCGTCTAATGGGTCTCCATCCTCGCAATGCGTTTGTGGTACAAAACCATAATCCCCTGGATAATGGACAGCCGAGAAAAGTACTCTATCCAGCTTGATTAGCCCGGTTTCTTTATCATATTCATATTTGTTTAGAGATCCTTTTGGATTTTCTATAACAACATTAAGTACATCTGGAACACACGGCCCTACTGGCAAATCATGCAATAGATTCATATTATCACTCCCCTAATTTTACTAAATATTTTTTCTGCTTTAAGTAGATTATTTCTCTTTTTTCTTCTTTAAGGCTTTTTATGAGATCTGTGTCTTGGGTGCAGATTATATAATTTCTTCTCAAGCTTAATAACTCTTCGTCCACCCTCTTTTGCTTGGATTTTAGTACTTGGACTTCTTTAGCTCCCACCAACTTTAAAGTCAATTTTGCTTGTTTACTGACTATCCCGCTTCTTTTACATAGGGTTTCCAATTCCCTTATTACAGAATCTAAGGTATAGAACTCTGTTACACCCAGTCTTTTCAGTTCAAAAAATATGTCTACCTTAAACGTTGCAGGTATTAGTAGGAAATTGGTGTCTAAAAGGGCTTTCATAATTAAGCTTTAATAACTATAATATAAGTAAATATTATGCATAAGAAGGTTGCTGTTTTAGTGGCTTTTCTGTTTTTTGTAACTATTGTCATACAACCCACTGAGGCTGCTGCCGCCAAAATCACAGGAGCTAGCTGGTCGACATCTCAGGCAACACAGGGGGATACTGTTACACTTTCTATAACAGCAGAAGGCCTTAATGGAAAAACAATAAAATTTACTATTTATGAAGATGATCCGTGGCCTTTCCCAGATGATTATATCACAGAAAAAACCTCTACAATAAATAATGGTAAAGCATCTGCTTCTTGGACAACTGAATGGGGACATGAAGGATCTTTGCAGGGAGATCCTGAATACTATTTTAAAGCAGAAGCTGGTGGATATTCTAGAGACTCTGGGCAGCTTAATATTAGAAAAAAGGAGCTAGTTTGTGCATCAGATGAAGTTAAGGTGGGAGACAGATGTGAAAAGAAAAAAGAAATAAACTCTATAACTTGGTCAAAGTCTGCTGTTTATGATGGGGAGTCTGTTGATATTACTGTGAAGGCGCAGGGGTTGGATGGCCAATGGATTGAATTGAAGATATATGAGAATGAGCCATATGATCTTGATTATTATACAGGTACTACACTTAATGCACAGATAAGCAATGGAATAGCTTCAACTTCTTGGAAAGCAAAGTGGATAAGTGATGGTTTTGGAGAGGGGGATCCTGAATTTGTTGTAAAAGTTGAGGCTGGAGGAAAGACAACAGAATCTGGGATAGTGAAGGTCAAACTGCTTTGCCAACCAGATCAAGTTTTAATAAATGGAGTTTGTGTAAAGCAGGAGATAAAATCAGTGAGCTGGTCTGTATTGGAGGCTAGGGAAGGGGATAATGTAGATATAATTGTGCAAGCCAGTGGTTTTGATGGGCAACAAGTTAAATTAGAATTGTGGGAAAAGGATTCCCTTATTTCGAAAGTGGTAAGTGATGGTGATGATCCGAGAGGCGAGTTTTCTTCAACCATAAGCAATAACGAAGCTAGATACACTTGGACAGCCAAATGGGAAAAGGATGAAGATGATAATCCAGAATATTTTGTGAAGGCTGAGGTTGGCGGAAAAACAGCTTATTCTGGCAATTTGAATGTGCGAAGTTTTTGCAAGTCTGATGAGACCAGAGTAAATAATCAGTGTGTTATACAGGAAATCAAATCTGCTTATTGGGAAAATGCTCCATCGATTATTTATAAAGGAGATAGGTTAGTTTTGGTTGCAGAAACATCAAATTATCCCCAAAATACAGAGGTAAGTTTTGAGCTATATTCTCGTGAGAGTATAGGTCATGAATCATTATTTAAAACACTTACAGGGAAGATAGACTCTAATGGCGTCGTTAAAATTGAGTGGGTTGCTGAATTGTCTGAAAAAAAAGAAATGAATATCTTTTTTAAAGCCGTTATAGGCGACAAAAAAACAAAATCTGGAATAGTAAAATTGAGGCAGAGAGATCCAAACTGGAATAAACCAATTCAACACCCAACTCCAGATGATATAGACATATTTTTTAAAGAAACTGCTCAAAATCTATTGGCCAAAACTGTAGTTCCTAATAAAGGATTTTATGTAATTGTTCCAGACCATTTTACCGAAGAACAAAAAAATGAGATAAAGCTTGCTTTAGAATTAGCATACTTCAGCCAGCTAAACGGAGATCTTAAGAACAAACTCCCTCTGCTTCAAGAAGTTGTAAGTGCTTGCGGTATATTAGATTCAGAAATACCAGCGAAACTTGAAGAAGGAGATTACGCAGGTTTTATCATAGCAGTTTTGGGTAAAGTCACACCAGGTATGATGGCACTTCCATGCACAACTAAACTTCTAGAAGCAACAACAACTAGCAACACAAACTTAGATTTACTGGAACCGACATTTAAGAAATCAAGTGATGTTAAACATTGTAATCCTGATTCTCAATGGGATACGCAGGTTATCTTATTTGGTAATGAAAGAAACAACAACGGAATAAAGTGTTATTCTGATTATCTAGATAAATCAACATCAACCTCGATACATAACAGTGCTTGGTATAAAGAAGTATATAGATCTTTAATCTTGTATTTGGAAGATGAGAAAGAAGAAGAACTTGTATTCCCCGTACATATAGATTATCTTGCTGGTGTTGGCTTCACTGTCTTACAACCTGAAGAAGAGTTTGATTTAATTGAATTAGCGTATATATTATTCGATCCTAGAGGCTGTAAGAAGATTAGTGCAGATGAGTTTAGCACAAGTGATAAAATAGGCGGTTTTGGAAGTTGTGTTTTTGAAATTGGTACAACTTTTATACCCCTAGGAAAAGCTGGGAAAGTTACAAAATTAGGCAAATTGAAAAAATTGGGGCCTGCTGACGAGATACTCAAAGCAGCAAAGAAAGGTGGAGATGATGTATTAGGTAAACTAGTTCTTAAAGGCGGACCAAAACTACTTGATGAAGTTGGCCAAAAGGCTTTAAAGAGACAGTATTACATAGTGCTCAAAAATTTCCTGAAAAATAATAAAGATGACTTGTACTCTTTTGTGACAAAAAACAGACCTGGCTACAGAAAGATGCTCAAGGTAGTAGCTGAATCTGAGATAAAATGGACAGATGATCAACTCAAGGCTTTATCCAAATTATCTCAGGACGAATCTACACTGAAGTTTTTGGATAATTATAAGAAAAATTCTAAAATAATTGAGGAGTTTTTAGAACTTGCAGCCAAAGATGAGAAGATTGCAAGTAAAATAAGTCAAAGAATAGCAGATCTTCCCAGTTCTGTAAAAATAACTGATGAAGTTGTATCAGGACTGATTAAACTAAGCAAAACTGCTCACCAATTTGGCTTTGATATTTTATATCATGATGTATCTGATAAACTTTTGCCAAAACTAGGTGAGATGTTTGCAGATGGTACGGTAAGTCAGAAAATAGAAAAGCTAATAAAAAAATACAAACTTGAAGGCAAGATAAAAAAAATAATTTTCAAAGATAGGATAGGTATTGGTGCACATTTCGGTGATGCAAAAATCTATTTCAAAGGTGTAGCGGATATAGAATTATCTGTGGATGATTTTTTAGAATATGGATTACTAAACACCAAGAAAACACTTAGAGATGGTACACTGGTAGAAGAAATGGGCCACGCAGCAACATTGTTCAAATTTCAAAAAATCGCCCTTAAATCTGGAAGAAATGTAGAGGAATTATGGTCAGAGAAGAAGAATATAGAAGGTGTTTACACAACAATGTATGAATATGTCGTTGAAGTTTTTCACAAAGGTAAGCTAGGCTTTGCAGAGGAAAAAGCATTTGAGGAAGATGTTATACTGACAAAACTTACAAACCTAGATCCAAATAACATAAAAGCAATACAGGCAGACGCACAAAATTATATAAAGTTTGTAAGGTTTGAGGAGAAGACAGAAAGCACTTTAATGGCTATACGAACAGCTGCACTTGCACACGAATATAAAATACCAAATTATATTGAAAAGTTAAAATCATCTATAAGAGAAGAATATATAACAAAAAGAATAATCGAGAAGCCAGCTTTATCAAATGATGCAACATTCATCAAAAAAATAAATTCAGAAGCAGATGTTGAACTTAAAAGATTTGATAACTTAGTTTCTGACCTAAGAAAGTTTGGAAAGGAGGTTTCTGATAAACTTTTAGATGATAATCATGATAAAGAATTTTTGGATTTGGTAAACAATTATTTAATAAACAGAAAGGGACTTGTATGGGGCATCGTTTTAGTTCCAGTATTGCCAGTCGATGCGTTTGAGACAGAAGATAAGTCTATAGATTTGAGTGGCAAAGAATCCCCAACACCATCACCTCTCCCACCAATAGCAATAGCATGTTCAGTGGATGATTTTTCATTTTCATGGTCCGCGTGTGTTAATGGATGGCAGACTGGAGTTTATACTAAAAAAACTGGTGTAAGTTGCAAAGGTGGAGTACCAGAAGGCGCGAGACAGACTTGCGTGAATACACCAGAACAGCCACAGCCAACACAAACTCCAGAGTCATCACCACAACCTCAAACACCAGAAAAACTTGAAAGTTCTAAAGTCCTTGAGGCAGAAAGATTATCTGGAGGTAATTTGCTTGTTCAATTAAGAAAAATGCCTGGAAAAAATAAAGAATATGAGTTTTATGTAAGCAGTGTTTTCAGAGCAAGTATAGTATCCTATGGAATAGAGGTTATAGACGATGAAGAAAAAACATTTTTCTCTAGGAGTAAATCTACAATAGAGTCGGAAGATTATGATGAGACATTTAAAATAGAAAAGGGGAAGTTTTCTGTAAAGCTGACAGCATTATGTGGTATTGATATTGGTCTTTCAAACTGTGATCCTAGAATAGCGTTTGGTTCAGATATGTTGACATTCCCTAAAGGTTCCAAAAACTCTGTGACCAGAAAATACTTCCAAAATTTAGAAACCCAACCACAACTACCAGAAACTCCATCTGACAATACTGTTCCTACTCCGCAACCGACAGAAACACAGACACCGCAACCAACACCAACTCCATCACCAACAGAGCCAATACCAACACCTACACCTAAACAAGTCCAATATGAAAGTAAATCTAAGATAAAAATATACAACCCCTATTCAGCAAGTTACAAAATCAAGCTGGAAATAATCAAGGATAATGCAATTGTGAAAACAGAAAGTTTGGAAGTGGCTAAATTAGCGGCTTTTGAGACAGATTGGACGAGCTTGGATTCAGGAAAATATACTGTGAATGTTGAATGGGAAAACAAGGAGACTGGATCTAAAGATAAAGCTAGCCAGGCGTTGATACTGAAGAATGGGAGGAGCAGGATTGCGATTTTCAACATAAAAGATGTTTTAGATCAGGGAGGCGCAGGACCAACAACAGGTTCACCTCAACAACCAAATAATCCAAAACTGCCGGATTTGGTTGTTGAAGAAATAAAGCTGAAAAAGACAACTGTGAAATCAGGCTCTTATCTGCCAATCCAGTTTGCTGTTAAAAATATTGGGGAGGCTGCGGCCAAAAATATTAAATGGAGGCTGTCTTATCCAGACGGCTCAATTGAGAAGACTTTGACAGAAATACAGCCTGGAGGATTCGCTCTTGTGATTGAGTTTATAAAGGTTGGCAACTTAGGTAACCATAAAATTGAGATTTTTGTAGATCCTGAAAACAGCATAGCTGAATTAAGGGAAGATAATAAGGAGAGTATTGAGGTGGCTGTTGTATGATGTATAGATCAAGATTTTTTAGACCACTTGCTTTTGTAGCGGCTTTGGGCTTATCTGCAATTGGTTGCGGAGGGAATGGAGGTGGCGGAAGCAGTAGCTTTTCTAACCCTCATGATATGCTTTTTTCTGAAATAAAAGATGATGAACCTGGCTTATTAGAAGGGGATTTCCCTATTTTGTATGGATTTTTTTCCAACAATACAAATAATGCAACTGGTTATGTGGAAATGGCAACTATAAACTCTGCTCTAGCCCCATATGAAAGGGTTTCTGGGTTCAAAATAGTTGGAGATAAGCTATATTTAAGAGTGGAAGTAGCAGATCCTGCAAAAGCAGGTGGCATTAATGATAATGGTGGCCCAAAAACACCAGACTATGTTGGTCTTGTAGATAATAGAAATAGGAAAGGAATTAATGATTTTGTAGGGATGGGAGATTACGCTTCTGGTCAAATTACCCCACAACATGCATTCGAACATGCAGGGTTTTATTTTAATACAGTTGCTTTACCTACAAAATTGGATCCGGCAAACCCCTCTCCTAGGATAAGCAGGGTTTTTGACCCAGATAATCCAGCAAACACAGATGTACAAAGGGTTAACTACGGTACAACAAGCAGTCCTGTACAGGTTAGTTTGCCACCAGGCGTAGCTAATGTGAATTTGTTTATAGAAGGTTCGAAAAAAGATAGTGTTATAGTTTTTGATCCGACGCCAGCTGACAAAAAAATTCTTGAGGATCTTCAGAAACATCCTGGTTACGATCCAAGCCAGTTAAAAGCTGTTATTTTGGCGAGACCAACAAGGTATGCCGTTGATAGAGAACTATTTTTGAACGATTAGCTACCTCTTTGTCGCCTACATATACGTTTTAATATTTACCTGATAAGTATATATTATGAAATTGGTAGCTTTGCCTATTCTAGTAGCCTTCGTTTTGTTAGCTCTGCAAATAGTGTTTGTACAGGCAGATGTAGCTGGTATAATTGCCTATTCTCCAAGCCCAGGAGTCTATAGTACAGGAAGCATACTAGTTGATGTCAAAACAAGTATATCTGCAAATGTGACATATGCTGTGAATGGCGGTTTGAGACTACCTTTATTTAATGACACTAATAAGGCTAATCGGTCTAGTGTTCTTGAAACAAGTTTTGTAGAGGGCTCTAACATACTAATTATATATGCTGTAAATGGAAATGACACTGCCACTTCAATAATAAGCCTGACTGTAGACAAATCACCCCCTACCCTAACTATAAGGTCTCCAGCTGAAAATGCTGTTGTGGAGAATCCGAATGTTCGCTTTGAGTTCGTGCCAAAAGACAATGTTGCAGCCTCGCTTCCATGCACTTTATACATTAATAATGCCTTGTCAGATGCAGCAGATGTGGCCAGCGATTTAAGGGGGAGCTTCGATAAGCTTTTATTGGTAGGTAATTACACATGGAAGATCTCTTGTAAAGACCCCTCAAATAACACAGTATCGGTGACTAGAAATCTGACTGTCAAACCAAACTGTGGCGTGTTTGTTAAAAACTTAGCCCTTGTCAATGATAGCATTTCCTTCTTGATAGAGAATACAGGTTCGATAGACGAGGTTGTTGATTACACTTTGACTGTTAATTTACAGAAGATCTTGGCTAGCTATTCCAAAATAAATGTGACGCAAAGCATTCCTGTTCAAACAACATATGGTTTTGGGTTGGGTGTTTATCAGATAGAGGCGGAAGGTAAAGCAGACTGCGGAGCAAGCAGCTCACAAAAACTGGGTTATGCCAAATCCCCTGGTGAGAACACATCTTGTATTTTGCCAACTGGAGATCACAATCAAATCACATGCGACACAGCCAAAAGGGCTCTTATACAATGTCAAAATGGATTATGGAAAACATATACAAAGGATTCAACTGGCTATTGCGCTTCTTGCGGACATTGCGGTGATGGGATCATAAATTGCGGTGAAACAGAGACAGCATGCCCACAAGATTTCGGCATTTCTGTTAATTGTAATTGCCAAAACAAAACAGTGACTATAGGTTTTACACCCAGAACAGGACAAGATTTCTACTCATATTGTAAAAGTAGCTGCGGTTTACAGTGCAATACAGATTCGGAATGCCAAACAGGATACGAATGCATAAACAATGCATGTTCTAAAAGATCTGGAAGCTGTTTGGTTTCCATAAAGAATTTCGATTACACAAAACAGATTACCAGTGATCAGGAGGGGTATGTTTTAGCTTCAATAAAGAATACGGGTGTATTGAACGGTTCAATCACTGTAAAATTCTTTTTAGACAATTCTCAAAGAGGGTCTTTTGTCATACCTTTGCTTACACCAGGACAGGAAAACGGCACATCTTTCTATTTCAAAACAACTGCAGGACCACATGATATAAGGCTTGAGGCCCTTTCAAACTGTGGCGCACTAGACAAGAAGAGCGCAACAATCAATGCATTCTCTTCATCTTCTACACCAGCTGGCCAGACAGCATCGTTAACCGAGGCTAACATCAGTTTTGGTAAACCTAATACTACAATCGGAAGTGGTTCAGAGATTACCTTAAGTCTACTTAGCATAAAGCCTCAAGTTGTTAAGATAACTGTGACTGGTGTCCCTGAAGAATGGTTGGATTACCCAAAGATTATAGGGCTGGAGAAAGACAGGACGGTAAGGGTGTTTGTTGAACCTAAACAAGTCGGCGATTACAACCTTACAATATATGTAGAAGGAAAGGAGAAAAACTTCACATTTAGCTCAAACCTTAAAGTCCTGGAGAAACCAGCGGAGAAAAGGCTTGAAACAGAGAATATAGCTTTGATAATAGTTGTTTTAATTGCAATATTTTCAGTTGTGGTTTATTTAGGCTCAAGGGTTTTGCACAGGGAAGGGTTTTAGTTTATGGTTAGAATTGAGGTTTATGTTAGTAAAAGGTTGAGGGAATTTGTTAGAACAGATCCAAAACGCCCAACAGCACTGGTTCATGTACTTCAACCAATTTATGACGCGCTAAAAGATACTGGACCGACTAGAGTGGCTCGCCCAATGTCAGGTGATTATGAGTTTGATATTTTGAGGGAGGATAAGGCGGACGCTGTAGTTAATGCTATAAACAAATTAAAGGAATATACTGCAAAAGCTTCTGTTGAAGATACTGCTCCTCAATTTACTAGTTAACATATTCACTAAAAATCTCCTTTATAACTTGCGTCGCGTAAGCGCCTTTTTGCAAGGCAAATTCAAAAGTTATTTTCAGCTTGTTTTTATTTAGCTCGTCTTTTTCTATTTTGTATTTTAGATTTTTTGGGAAAATTAGCAAGTCCCTCTCAGCACCTTTTGCCTTTATTGGCAGTTGTTTTGTTCTAAAATCTTCTGGTCTTATATTCTCTTTTTTCAGTATTTTGTTTGCTATATTCAGAACTTCTGGATAGTTTTCCAATATTGTATCATACCCTACAATCGGGAGTTTTGAGTTTTTTCTGGATTTTTTAGCATACTCTAAAGCCATTTGGTTAAACAAGTAGGATTGATATGCATTTACAAACAACATCTGCAATGTTTTTGGTAGGGATCTAATCGCGCCACAATAATCATGTTTGTGATTATTCAAATAGTCGTCTATTAAGTTTGTCCATCTTGATCTATCGTTTTTAGTAAACTCTTTCACGGCCTTTTCAAAGTCCTTTCTCAAAATCAATTTCCCTATGATATGTGTATTCTTGTTTATACCAAACCGTTGTTCATCAAAAAGGTTAACTACACCACTCTTTTTGGTATCAACAACACTCTCCGCAACGAATTTCTCTTTGGTTTTTTCTATATCTCTGACAACTATTCTAAACTTATTTTCTAGAAGGTCACCTAACCTTATCGCCTCAGAGGATTTTTTGAAATTGGATAACTTAACACCATCTATTTTTACTTTTTTTAATTTGTCTATAGAAACGCCAAAAATAGATAGGGTTTGTTTTGTCACTGCGCTCTTATCTTTCAAACCAGCATACCCTATATGGTCGCTGGAAACGCCAAGTTGTTTTGAAATCAAATCTATAATATCCAACAGGTTTCTATCTGTTTTTTCTAAAGTAAACCAGACATAATCGCCATCTTGACTTGCTGTCTTAGATAGCACTTCCTCAACAAAAAAATCCTGGGGTAACTGTTTTATTTTCATTCTATAACTTGATAACATAGACCAGTGCCTATATTTCCAACACTTCTACTATTCTTTCTAATTCGGGGCCGCTTGTGTGATTTCCGACAACCATGCCTTTGGAATTGGCTATTATTCCAGATTTTACGAAGGCTGAACCAAAATTAACTGTTGCAACGCCTGTTTTCACCTTTAGTATGTTTTCTATGAGTTCTACTTCCTTTTTTTTAGTCTCTTTATGGACTACACATCCTTTGTTATTGGAAACTGCTAAAGCCCCAACAAGATCAAGGCCTGCAATCTTTGCTGTTTCTACTTTAACTTTCAGAAAGTCTCCTATCTCCTCTACATGTTTACTTAATCTTTCTGACACCAAACAGCCTTTGTCATTAATCAGGATGAGATTACCTAAAGCCGTGTATTTCCCCTTCAAAACGAGGACATTTGTTTTCTTTTCTATATTTTTTATTTCGTGTTGATATGCAATTTCTGGCAGTATAAGGCCATTGGAATTTCCAACCGAGAATATCCCTGCTAAATTTGTACCTGCAACTGTTGAGACTATAACTTTGACATCTAAACTATCATTTAACTGTCTTAACAACCTATCCTCTATGTGACCTATCAGAGCAAATTCCTCTGTTGCAAACCCGTAGAGCCCTACACTGGGATCCCCATTAAAATTGGCAGTAGTTACAGACATATCAATAATTATATACTGTTAATATAAGTATATGATCGAAAATAGGGACCTGTATAATCACCTTGCTAAAGGCTATAACCAGAGGCAAGAGAATCCTGCTACATCTATTTTGAGGGGAAAGGAAAAGGAATTGATGCAAAGGGCGTCCGGTTTAGTATTGGACTTGGGTTGCGGGACAGGTTATCACTTAGATTTTGCAGAGAATGTTGTGGGTCTGGATATCTCTGAGAAAATTTTACATGTAGCAAAAACCAAAAACAAAACTTTAGTGCAGGGCGATATAGAAAATTTACCAATAAAAAACTCCTGTGTTGACACGGTTTGCTGCTTTTATGGGACTTTGAATATAATTGATCTGGAAATGTCTGTTGAGGAGATTAGCAGGATAGTTAAAGTAAATGGGAATGTGTTGCTTTCTGTTACAAGTGTCATGGATATAGATAAATACAGATCCTCTCAAGAAAACAAAATAAAAAAGTTCAGGCTGGAAGGGAAGCCGGTAAAAACGAGGCTTTTTGAGAAGGAGGAAATTGTGGAAAAGTTTTTTCAGAAAGGATTTAGGCTAAAATATTTTGACTCAATTTTCAGGATACAAAAACCAAGGTGGGGGAATTTTAGGTCTTTTTCGCCCTGGGAGAAATTCAAGCTAAAAATAGAAAAAGTGTTCCCTAAAAAATGGGGGAAGATTTACTTGATGGTTTTTGAAAAATACAAAGACTAAGAATATATACTTGCTGGTATGTATCTAACTCCAAACTCACGTGTTATTATTACAGATTCATAAGATTTAACAAAATCAAACTTGTTCCTTATTTCTTTCATTATACTGTGGAATTGCTCTATATGATCCACTTCAAACTCTATTTCAAAGTCCCAACTGCCTATACATTGTATAAATGCTGTGATGTTTGGGTGGGTTTTACAAAAGTCTATTAACATTTTTTCTTTTTCTGTTGTTTTCTGGTGCAGATAAACAAAGGCTTTACAAAACTCCTTTTCAAGGAGGTTTAGATTAAGACCTATTCTATATGCGTTTATTATTCCTATTTTTTCTAAGTTTTTAATTCTATACTTTATTACGCTTGGTTTTGTTTTGCACGCTGAAGCTATATTAATTAACTTTTCTCTAGAATTATTAGATAATATTCTTAGAATTTTAAAGTCTGTGCTATCTAACTTTAAATTAACTACTTTCCCGCCAGTAATCGTGACCCTTCCTGTTTTCTTTTCTGGCAGAAGCCATTTTCTGTTGCACACATTTAGATAAATGTTGGTTATTATTTCTTTATTGTGTATGTATTTTGAGAATTTATCCATTATTTCAGCCAATATTTTATTATAACTTATCGTATCGGAGACTGCTACACCGCATATCATATCCCATTTGCCACTGCAACTTGCAACCCATGTTGAACATTCCAATTGTTGAAAGTATTCATATATTTTTTCTTCTAGTACAGGAGTGGTATTTTCTAGTTGTAAGTGCAACTTGAAAACCTGAGCATTTATATTGCCGTAGTTGAGCTCTGTGTAAAACCTAGTTATAACGCCATCTTTAACAAGTTTATTTATTCTATAGTTTAGTGACTGTTTGCTTATTCCAACTTTCTTACTTAGCGATGTTAGTCTTTGCCTAGAATTAAGGTCTAGTTCGTAAAGTATTTTACTGTCTTTATTGTCCAATATATACATATGTTAAATAATATTTATATAGTTTAAATAGTTTAGAGGCCAATTTTACAAAAGCACCTTTAATACTAAATATTTATACTTCTGTCAAAAATACATGGCTTTTGTTTTATATATCTAAATATTTTACTTTAAACATGAAAAATCAGAAAGTGCTAGTTTTGATTCTATTCGTTCTAATTTTAACAATAGTAGTTTCTGGAAGTGTAGAGGCCAAAAAGAACAAAGAAAGAATTTTGTTTTGTATAGACAATGAGATGAACGAGACTGCTGAATATAGAACTTATGTTAATGGGGATAATGTTTTACTGGACGGGAGAGAACGATCTGATTTTGATACGTATATAATAGGAGCAAATGAACAAGACCAGTGTTCTGAGACAAGAAAGAAGTTTTATGAGGGGAAAAACATAGCATCGGTTAAGTGGAGATTATACCAGAAAGGCGATTTCCTTGAAAAGTCAACATCAGTATGGATAGATGATGAAATAGAAAGGGTAAATATAAACCTTTATTTTGACACAAGAGGCACTTTAGAAGCCACAATAAAAAAACCAAACAGTAATAAGGATCATAGATATCAGACTTTTTTAATGGTTGATTCTGATGAAACAAGCACTGTTTTAAATAAGGATGAGATGGAAGTTACAAAAACGAAAACATTTCAACCAGGGAATTATGATGTCAAACTAAAATGGGAAAATAGGGTTACAAAAAAATCTGGTGAGGAGAGCGTTGGAAGAATTACGATAAACACTGGGCAAGTTACAAAGATAACAATAAGAATTGTTGACGGCAGTAAGGAGAATAGGGCGCCATCATTTGAAGACACTGGTCCATTTTCTGGAGAAGTTGGAAAATCAATCGATTTTAAGCTAAAAGCTACGGATCCAGATGGAGATCCAGTCCAATTTTCGACTAAATCGCAATATTGCACAACAAATAAAGAAGGTCAATCATTTTGTAAATTTAATTCTGAGGGGACACACAAAGAAACTTTCTCTGCTAAAGATGATAAAAACAATGAGGCTTATTTGGATGTGGATTTCCAAATAAAGAAGTCTCCGTCACCAGAACCCCCCAAACCGCCGAAAACGCCAGGTGTTCTAGAAGTCAACTGGTCTAAGACAGAAATAGGCGATGGAGAGATAGTAGAGCTTACTGCTAAGACAAAAGATGTTGAAAACGGCAAAGATATTAGCATCGATATATATGAAAAAGGGAAAAGTAATGTTTTTGAAACAAAAAAGGGCAAGATAAACAACAACTGGTTTAGAACCCAGTGGACAGCTCAATTAAAGGTCGATCCATACCAATCTTCCCAGTTTTATTTTGTGGTGCGAGTAGATGGCGCAGGCACCAAGGATTCTAATTATGTTAACGTGTTACCAACAAAAGAGGTTCAGGAAGCCCTAAAAGAAGTTGATAATATACTGAAGAGCGGATCTGCATATATAATAATCCCAGAAAAGTCTAAAATGACACCCGAAGCTGATAGACTGAGAAAGGCAATAGAAAAGAAATATAATTATGATATAACTGTAGGCAGCCCAAACCTTGTTGGAAACAGGCTAGCAGATAAAATAGTTGCAGAAAGAAACTTAATAATCGTTGATGCTGAAAATAATTACTTTTACCAGAAGTATATAACAGATAAGTTTAGTGGCTCTGGACAAGAGATTAAAATCACAAAAAATCCTGCTATAGACAGCAGAAGAAAGTCCATATTATTAGGCAAAGGCGAGAATACACTGGTTGGCCTTAGACTAATAGTTGAAAACGGTGCGAACTCAAAATGGGGATTTAAGGAAGCTTTAGTGTCTTGTTTGTGGACAGATGATAATACACCAATTGGCGGAGATGTAATAAATTTTGGCTGTAATATAATGCCTGTTATCGAACTAGGCCCGGATGTTGTAGATACATACAAGTGTTTAACAAATGGAACAAAGGAAGGGTGGGACCAAACATTTTGTTATTTAACTTATATTGGAGCTACAGTAGACGTTGGCGGATATGCAGGATCAATATTCACTCTAGGCATTGCTGGTGGTGTGGCGGAGGCGATAGATGTATATCTACAAGTATTTAGGAAGGCTGTCAAGCTAGCTAAAACAGAGGGTTTAGAAGCAAAAATTGCTGATGATGTATGGAAGTTTGTAAAAGAATCCAAGGAAAATATAATCAAATTGGGCAAAGCATTGTATAAAATTGGTGCTGACAAAGAGGCTGTCAAAGATATTTTCAAATTTATATCCAAATTTAGCGGCGACAGAAAACTTATTGGTGATATTTTTGAAATTTTAAATAAAAACCCAGAAACAGGAAAGAGCGTTCTTAGAAGAATTAGGATAGAAAAGTTTGGTTCAGAAGCTGTAAATGATGCTGTAAAAATTGGTAAATTGGTTTCAAACTTCAAAGTTACTGTAAATATAGACATTCCATCAGGAGAAGATCTCAAAAAGATAGTGGGACTCTTCAGCGACGGAAAGTTTAGCTCAAAGCTAGAAAGTATTTCAAAAAGTTACAAAGTAGAGGGTAAGTTAAAGGAAATTACCTTTGTCACATCTATAGGGGATAAGACATCTACTACAGCAGCTGGAATAGAATTAGAAAAAGGTATTCCAACAGGCAGGATGCTAATAAGGTCTTCAATTGATGATATTGAGGATTTCAATAACCGCATATTGCAACATGAGCTGTCACATTTAACTGCCGATAGTAAAATTGCGGAGATAGCATCTAAATTAGGTAAAGCTGTAAGTGATGTTTTTCCAGATGAAATATCTACAGGCAAACTAGACCAGTTCAATGAATATTTGGCTGATTCTTTGTATAAAGGAAAGTTGAGTAGTGTTGATGCCAAAGATTTTGAGAAACAGATGAACAAGAACTTTGATAACACAAACTATAAAGCATTTGGAATGGCTTTCAGTGAATTTGTTTTAAAGGGTACTAAGGAAACATCGGCAGGAATCCAAACTCTTAGACCCATAAGGGAGTCAGCATTTGCTAGCAAGATTGGAAGGACAGATCACATTGAGAAAATAAGAGAGGCCGTTAGGAAATATTACCCTTACCCAAAAGATGAAAATGGGCTGAAAGAGATTACTCAGAAATTTGATGATATGGTAGCCTCTTTCACAAAATTAGGAGATGAAATTGATCAAAAACTTTTATCAGATTCTACTGACAAGCTTTCCAAAGCCGGACTGGAAAAAGTTACAAAAGAAGTTAAAGAAAAAATAGACGACTTTGTCAAAAATAATGGAATTTTGTCAGAGCTTAAACCCATTGGAATACCTCCAGCTTCAATTACACCAGGAAAAATAATTCTAGTGCCTCCTATAACTTTACCTCAACCAACTACATCACCACAATCAAGCCCAACTACAAAACCAACAACAATGCCTACTGTCATTCCAATTTCAACAAGGACACCTTTACCAACTCCGACAATTATACCGCCTAAACCAACAGTAGCCCCAGTACCTACTATACCAATACAAACAAAGATCCCACCAACCTCAGTTCCAACAATTACACCAAAACCCACTATCACACCAACTCCTACATTCATTCCAACACCAACTATTACACCCGAACTACCAGAAAAAACACTCGAGGACTATCCAAATAAATGGGTTTCTGGACATGTAAGCAGTAGTTTAGCTAGAGAATCGGTGTCGTTTAAAGATGGAAAGTTGTGGTTAATTGCTGGATGGTCAACAACAGCCATTTCAATCTACAAACAGAAATACGCCAATTTGGAAGTTGAGGCAGATATCACAGGAGTGTCAAGTAGCTATTTGGGAGACCACATTCAGCCCGGTATTATACTTAGGTCTTCTGATCCTGTTCCTCAAAAAACAACAATAACACAAATAGTAAGAAGTGGTACAAAAATAATATGGCAACCTATTATGGTAGATAATGGGAATTCTATTGATTCGTTTATCAAAGTCGGGTTTAGCACAAGGGGAGATACATTAGATGTGTTTCACAACAATCAAAAGAAAAGCGGTTCTTTTAGCGCCAAATACAATTTTGATGTAGGTAAAACATATAAAATAAAAGTCCGGCTTATTGATGATATGATCTCAGTGTGGGTGGATGACAAACTGGTGATAGATAACTATAGAATGGCTAAAGGAGCATATTTAGAGACTGGTTATGCAGGATTTGCAACACAAGGATCAGAGACTGCCACCTTAGACAACTTTGTTATAAAAGATATGGCTATCAAACCTCTATATGAACCTCTTATAACTAAAGCGGTAGCCAAAACAGCAACCATAATGGCAGACGGGAAGATAGCTCTACAGGTGAAGATTGCTAATGGGAGAGTGTTAACATACCAGACATTTGATGTGAAAAAAGGTGATGTTATTAAAATATACGGAGATGTCTACCCCAACGGCCGACCAGTCGGTGCTCATCTTCTTATAAACGGTGCAGAGGTCTACAGGAACGGCATGATAGCATCGCAGGAGATATCAGTACAGAACGCGTAGCGAGTTTAAATGTCTGACTTATAGGTTAATTGTATGTTGAAAAGGTTGCTATTAGTAATTGTTTTATTTGCGGGTTTTCTCAGCTTTATCTCCATTTCAGAAGCCCAATCAACTTCCGTCATAGACGAGAGTTTGACAATAAATGCAGATATAGGCCAATACAAATATTCAAAACCCGACATGGGGGTTCCCTCATTATCCCAAGAAGATGCGAAGATTATAGACAAGGTAAACATTGTATTGTATAACTCTACACAGAACCAAGACAACAAACAACTAGTGGCTTTGGTTTATGTCGTAAGGTTTAAAAAATTGTCTGGCCCTGAACAGTTTATAGAAAAAGCTAAAAGAAGTCCCTCAGGCCAATTAATAAAAGGCGACTATAAAGGCAATCCTGTATACTATTCTGAAGGTACTTTTGAGGGGATGCCAAATCTTAAACTCTGGCAAAGCAGCCAGTATGTAGTGTTTTCTTTCATGGTAGAGGTTGCTAATGGGCGGCCTACCACCACACAGGGGGTTATAGCAGAAGGTGTTTTAGACGCCTATCTTGAAAAATATCCTGTAAATTATTTCAACTGCCAAAGGCTGGTTTATACACAAGAAATGCCACCAGATGGATATCGATATGTTCCTGATTATGATGAAAATGGATGTGAAAGCGGGAGGCACGTAGAGCCAATAACTGAATCAATATCCCAACCTTTACCTACTACAATACCACAACCAATAGCAACAGCTGTACCAGTCCCAATTAACACCCCAGTTCCTGTATCTTCTGCTGTTCCTATATCAGAAGGTGTAGCCAAGAGAGAGATAAAGAGAAACAGCTGCACTGATTCTGACAGTGGAGAAGATGTGTACACAAAAGGAACAGTGAGTGGATATCAAGATCAATCATACACTAACTATTGGACAAGAACAGACTCGTGTAATACCCAGTTAAGTGAAAATGGATTTACTGGAGACACTTATCGAGGAGAAGGTGTTATGGAATATTTTTGCGCAGGTGATGGGGCAATAGTTGCTTCATATATTAAATGTTCTGAAGGTTATGTTTGCCAAGACGGATCGTGTACTGGGATAGACGAGACAGGGCTAAGGTGTACAGATCCTGACAATGGGAATTATTTTACAAGGGGCATGACTTGCGGTTATCCTAGATATCCGGCATTAGGGCCCATGAACTGTGTTGTTGACAAGTGTGAAGGGAACAAGGTAATAGAATATGGATTAGTTGGTTCTGATTGTGTAGTTGGCAATAACCCTTCTATTTGTCCAGGCGGTTGCAGTGATGGTGCGTGCATTTCTGTAAATACACAAGAGGTGTCAACAAAAGAAACCAGTACAGGAATTACTGGAAAGGTTGTTGATAAAATTGCTGAAGAAGAGACCATAGAAAAAGCTGCAAATGCTGCAGTGAAGTTGGAGGTTGTGAAAATAAACCTTGCAGAAGTTGAAGAGCTTACTGACAAGATAGCTGCTTATTATAGAAGTACAGGAGAAGCTAAGAAGGCTAGCAAATGGTCTGAAATATCTTCAATGTTTGAGGCAGCAGTTGGAATGACTGATAACATTATCCAGTACCTTAAATCTACTAGGGATGTGAATGGTGCAAAGAACCAGTTAGCTAATTTGAGGTTTCATGTGAAACAGATATCAGAGAAAATTTTAGCTGGTTAATTTTTACCTTTTTGTTTTTGAAAGGGATTATTGATAGTAATTTCAATTATTTTCTTCTACAGAAATTATCCAGAACTACAAATTCTCCTCCCTTATCCTATCCAGTCTTTCTTCCCCCGTATCTTTTTCAGAAACTCCGTGGATTGGATGATACCTGTTTCCTGTCGGCCTAATCATACTGAAAATCAGCTGATCCATCTTTTTCTGATTCTTATCATACAAAAAGAACAACAAAGCCTTATATTCCTGTTTTTGGGCCCACAAAGCAAATTCCTTTCTCTCCTTCTTTCCCTTATATACCCTAAACAAATCCTCTGCTTCCTTTTCTATCCTCTTCTTGCTTTTTAACAAAATCTCAGCTGTCTTCTCTATCCATTCCCTGAATTCCTCTGGAACAGTCGCAACAAATTCCTTATCAAAAGACTCTTCTTTCAGCTTCTCCCATATACTAATAAGCGAGAGTTTGGAAAGTATCCTGTGTATTTTTAAATAGTCCACCCCTTTCATTTTCACCCTCAAACCATTTGAATACCTAGCTACAAAACCCTCCTCATCTGCTGGCAATTCCTTCAGACTCTCTACAATATCCCTCATTTTCAAAGGAACAGTTTTAACAATTGAAATTCCAAACCTCTTCCCAAATTCTTCCAGCTCCCTATAACTATAATCTCTCCCTGTTTCTATCTCAATTATTCCAATCAAAAACATCTCCTTCAAACCACAATAATCTATGACTATCCTGTTTTCTGGATAAATAACCTCAAATAACAATGTCAGTCCTTTGGGAATTTTACTTTTACTAAATTTCTTTCTAAAGTAATTTGTGGCCCATTCGGCTTGCTCAGAATAAAAGGTCCCTTTTGTAGTGATAAAATACTCCCCTTCATCTTGATAAAAAATACCCAAAGAGCCATCAAGCTTTTCAGTTATTTCTGGCTCCTCCATAGGTAGGTTTTCCAATTTAGTTTCCTCAACCTCATTCAAATTAAAGAATTTAGTAAAAGGCCTTGCTACAATCTCCCCTGTCTTTGTATTCACTATTAAGCCCCTAGCCATTTTAGTATACTTGTCCCAAGCCTTCTCATACACACATTCTGGCTTATAACAATATATCGCCAGATCCCCGTTTACTGCTTTTGAAACAAGATTTTTTTCTACCTTCTTCTCCAATTCTTCTATTAATCCCATACAATATCATTGCCGATTAATATATATTAAATCTCTTGCATGAATATTCCGAATTTAATACCTTGAAAACTCAGCATCCACAACAACATGATAAACATTAGGCGCGTAATCCTTTACTAGTTTTTTCTCCAGTACTTTTCCGAGTTTGAAGCCAGTTTCTTTTGCCGCCCCTTCCAGTATTTTAATTGGTTTGTCCCAAAGCTCTTTTTTTGAAAATATATTGTGATAAACAATTGTTCCTTTATCTTTCAAAAAACCAAAAGCGGCTGGCAGGAATTTGTCTGTTCCAGGGAAATAGCCCATTAAAACTCTGTCAGTTTTCTCTGGTAAATTTGTTTTTCTACAATCGCCATGCAGAGGCTCTATATTATGTATTTTATTTAGTTTAATATTTTCTTGGAGATAATTAAAAGATGTTTTATTTTTTTCAATGGAATAAATCTTTTTCGCTTTGGTAAATTTTGCTAGGCTGAGAGAAAAATAACCAATACCCGCAAACATATCTACAATAACCTCTCCTGGTTTTATTTGATTTAGAAGCCTTTTTCTTTCTGAAAGGTTGCCTTTGGAAAACATTATTTTTGATGTGTCTAGTTTGTATAAAATTCCGTGTTCTTTGTGTATTGTCTCTGTGGATTTACCGAGCAATTTTTTAACAGTTGGTTTTCTAAATTCGCCTGAAACCCCTTGTATCTCACAAACAGTTTTCACATAAGGCAGAAGTTTGATTATTCCTTGGGCTATTTTCTTTTTGTCAGATTGTTTTTTTACTTTCGGTAGTTTGAATAACAAAACATTTCCAATAATTTGGTAACTAGAGGGTAAAATATTTTCTGATAAACCTGTTAACTTTGCTAATTTTGGCTTAAATCCCATATAGAATTAGACACGCAAGACTTGTGATATCTGTTTCAACACATCGACTTCAGGTCTTCTATTTGACGATCTACAAACTTCATGTATTCCATGTAATCTATCTTCTGGTACTGAAGAATATCTTCCTATTAATCGGCCTGTATTAGGTTGTTTAGTAGTTGCATAATAACTCACATTAAAATCTCCAGTTACCTCGTCTGCTACTATATAAACATCTACTGTGCTTTTTACCATACTACTTTTTCCCTTTAATTTTGTCTTCTTTTTGTTTTTCTGAATCTGTTTCTTTTGGTGGGGCTTTTTTTTCTTCTTGTTTATTTTCTGTCTTAGCTGTTGTGGTTAGGTCTGCTGGTTTTTGTTCAGAGATCTTTTCTACCTCTGTTTTTGTGGCGTCAGTTTTGGATGGAAGTTGAGCTTCAGTTGGAAGCTGACTTGTCAGCTTCGTCCCTTTATTGTCAACTTCGGTTTTTCCTTTTGGTTCGTCTAGAACTATTCTTTTGGTTACCTTACCTTTTCTTCTTAGTATCTTTGCTCCTATTCCTTTCTTTTCTTCAACAACCAATTTCTCTTCAGGCAACATCACTGTTACAAGGCCCTTATCATCTTTAGACGCTTTTACTTTTATTTTGCTTATTGAACCTTTGGCTCCCCCTTTCCACATCGCTTCGTTTAACAATTCCGACATCTTCACATCTGTGGCTTTCATGTATCTGTATAAGTAGGATTTTATTTCTATGACAGATCGCTGCGTCCTGTGTATTCTGGGCTTTTTCAACCACTCTGCTCTCAAAGGGATTGTTAATAATTTTTCTTCTGTTGCCATAACTAATATCTTCCTCTTCGACGATAAGGTACACGAAGCCCATAATCTGATACAGCGTCAACGAGTTCTGGACCTAAAAGAGCTAAAGATGAATTTCCTCCAGTCCCAATTACTTCTCTTCTGAAATCTAGTATGCCTTCCCATATTAGATCCTCTAGCGGATCGCTCTGTTGAAATTCTGCCATATCAAATCTTCAAATGACTTCTTCTCCAGTTTCTTACTTTTACTCGAATTCTTCTTGTTCTTGCCCTTTTGAGGCTGAACTTCCTTATGTCCGCCCATCTAGGAGCATCTCTGATCTTTCCTCTAGCCCCCAACCTTTTTTTCACTCCCGATTTTTTATTTCGTGACATAATTCATCAATTTCAGTTGGAAGTTGACAACATTTGTTGGAAATTGACTATTCGGTTGGAAATTGACTGTTGTCAATTTCATCCCTTAACTCAATTTCGGTCTTTCATTCAACTTCGTCCCTTAATACAATCGTCTTATCTTGGTTTGTTTTTTGGCTCCGCTAGCGTTTATTAAGTATTGCAATATTTCCTTTATTTGTTGTTCTGTGACTAAACCACTAAGTTTTCCTGCCTGCGCAATTTGCATTAAATATAATTCAGCTTGACCAGCTAACTCAGGATTAGCAAGCCTCACCCTTGCTAACCTCTCGAACGCATCCCTCGTTAATACTCTGCTTAGTATCTGCTTTTTTAACAGCTCTATTTTGGCTAGTTGATTAGGATCTTGTTGTTCCGAATCTGCTCCCATATTCTAATTTCCAGAGTCAGAGGCTGCTTGATTTAGAAACTCTATCCCTTTTTGTGTAATTAATCTTTTTAGAACCCTGCCCTTCTCATTCTTTTTTGGCTGGAGAAAACCTGCCACTTCCAGCTGTTTAACTATTCTTCTTATTATTGCTCCAGAAGCGCGGAATGTGTGTTCTGGTTTGTGGCCTCTGTTTTTTCTGCTGCCGTAAACCTTTCTCAATCTGCTAACACCTATTCCTGGTTCTTTATAGGTCTTTCTAAGTATGCTTGCAGCCCTCAAAAACCACCAATTTTCTTGTGTTGGAGGCCTTTCTCTATTGACACCTGTTTTAACAAAAGGTGACCATGCTGGCGGCTTGAATTCTGGCATCTGCTCGAGCTTTTCAGCTATGTTTTCTATCAGCTTGTCTGTTGGAACATCGTCTATTGTTACCATATATAATCTAAATATATACAGCAATTAGCCTTTTTATACTTTTAAAGGTTAGCTGGAAATATAGGCGATCCCTTCGTGACCCTCCATGGCACGGGATATATTCAAGTCACTTCTCGCCCTTGCGGTGAGCTCGCTGGTAGGGAAGCCTTACGGCTCTGTCAAAACATATATTAGAACAATACTTGCTGGGTCTACCTCCCCTCCCAGGCGGAACGTAAATTCTGCGGCACTCGTCGTACTCGCACTCCTTCATTCGTCCGGAAGCCCAGTTCTGCCCCAACATAGGAAAGGCTAGATCGATTGTGGGACCATCTGTTTCGTATGTCCAGCGTCTCTCTAGTTCGAAAAAGAGTGGCCTGGATCTTCGAGATGCATGATTGATTTTTTCTATTGCTTCTTTTGACATGGGTTGGCCACCAAGTGCTAATTTTACAAGATCAGTAAACTCGGCTTTAACAGTTCTGATATACTCAAGGCTTCCATAACCTCTTTCAGCTAATGCTGACAAATCTTCTTCAGTAATTATTGAGTGAAGTCTAGACAAAACTTCTTCTACTTCTCTTGTCAAAATTGCTGGCTTATGTTGATCCATAATAGTTATAGGAAATCGTTATACCTTTCATTTCCATAGTTTTTTACAGCTTCCAGAAGGGATTTATAGTTCTTTTCCGCTTGCCCTTGTTCACTGTGATTTGTCTGAAATAATCCGTCTCTAACTTCTTGAACAGGTATATCACCCGCTACCATTTTTGCGAATATTTTGTGTCCAAGTTGGTAACCAAGGATTTCTGCTAAGTCATCCCTTTCATTGTTGGCTTGGTTTGCTTTGTGTTGCCAAGCGCCTCTTTCTTTCTCTAGATTGGCTTCTCTTTGTTCCCTGCTTCTAGCTACAACACCATCTACAAATTCTTCTTTACTTTTTTCTGACCTATATTTTGGAGGTATTTGCACACGTTGTCTAACATCCATGTCTAGTTGTTCTTCTACAAAACCTCTTTGATCTATATCCTGAGGTATACTGATTGCTCTAGCAATTTCGTCTGTAAAGGCCTTTTCTAAGAATGTTCTTCTCTCTGGCTCTGTTTTTAACTCTCTAGGTATTTGTACAGAACCTTTCAGTTCTTTTATTGTTTTGTCCTTTATTTTTGCACGAAATATTCCAATAACATAAGAATCTGGATCGAAACTGGGCACAACCGGAAGTGTGCCTGTTTCATCAAAACTAGTTGCTATTTCTGCTTGTCTTCCAACCTTGCTATCATGCCTATGTAACGCGCTCCTTTGCCTTTTTAGGGCTAATTCCTTATTCGCAAGTGCTAAATCTTTTTCTACTTCTTTTACTTTACCCCACAACTCATTTTGTGTAAGTTGCCTTGGTTTTTCTGGATTTTCACCAACCCCGTCTAGAGGGATTTTAGATACAAAGTATACAGGCCTTCCATGTTTACCTGTTTTTACATAAATTTGTTTTCCTTCTTCAACAACTTCCCCAACATCGATAACCTTCCCCTGCTTATCGCGCTCTACAGATTCCCTTTTATGTACACCCTGTTTGAAGAAATCCCTCATTCCTTCTAGCCTTGTTCTCACATCCTGGCCCATCTCTTCTAGAACATCCTTATAATCACCCATACTTCTATACCTTCTTGTGTGGTTGATGGTTTTAGATGCCACATATCCCATAGTGTGTCTCAGAACATTGTACCAAAAGAAGTCGTCTTCAGACATATTTGGATCAACATCCAACCCCTTTACCCTGAGATAAGAATAGTGAAGCCCAACTCCCAATAACTCTGCCAAATCCCTTATCCTAACGTGCTCTACATACATTGAACCATCTGGCAAAATCGTGTGCCTGCTTCTAAGAAGACGTCTTTCTCTTGCATCATGCTCATTTTCTGATACTCTATTTTTTGTGAAAAGATTTCTGGATTCAACTCCCAGATAAATTGATCCTAGATCATCCAGCTTTCTTATCCCCAACATTTTTGCGATTATTTTTCTCATTTCTTCAACTGTTTCTAAATCAATTTCTTCTTCAAGGGTTTCATCCTTTTGATAATCCCCATTTAAAAGACGGGACAACCTTCTTTCAAGAGGGGTTGTGTTGATTACAACATAAGCTCCAGAATCCCCTAAAGACACTATATTGCTATCGTGTTCTCTTCCTTGCTCAACCAAATTGTTGTATACAAACTCGTTAGACGAGAAAACAATTGCCGACCTTGGCGCTTCTTTTGACCACTCTAAGATTTCTGTCTCAACTAGTGTTGGTAAATGATTCCTAGAGAGATGATGATCCCCGTAAAACACACATATCAACGCGTCTGGATCTGTTCTTTTTGTATGTGAAACCACCTTTGCTACATCTCTATCTATTTCTTCGGAAGGGATGTCTCTTTGTTTTGAAACCCCATTTCCTGCTTTACCCCTTCTTCTTACTTCTGTATATACGGCTTCTTCTCTTGGAAATCCTGCAGGCACTATTCGAATGTTTTCGTCTCTTGCTGTTTCAAATAAGTTCACATAACTAACCCTATCTGCTCCTACATACTCTTCAACTCTTAGCCTACCAAACAGTTTAGCTTGGTCACCGCCTTGATAATATTCCCTTAAAGCAACTTCACCCTCTCCATCATTTTCTGTGACAGCTGGGACAGCTTCTAAGACCCAGACAACTTTTCTGCCGTTTTTTCTGGCCTGCCTTGAAATTTCTAAAAGCAATTCCTTATTTCTTGGATCAGGATGGAAGTCGCCGACATAAAGTATGTCCAATCCCTCTACGAGCCCGTCAATAAAATCCTGTTTTCTTAATGGGTTATAAGAATCTGGAAGAATTTCTTTGATTGATTGCCTGGCTTCATCGATATAATCTTGCAAGTCTTGTGATCTACCTTCATCCAACTCTTTGTCTATTCTTCTACAATATGACCTATGCGTTTTTCTAAGAGTGTCTACAAATGGAATGCTACTATCTCCAGACATATACTACTTCATAATACTAAACTATAAAAGCATATCTAATACTAGAACTTTTAACATCTTCTTGAAGGAACAGATTCTGCTACTCAAAATTTTTTGGCTTTTTCTTTTCTGTAAGGGAACCTTGATATATTTCCGCAATTTTTGCAGGTTGTGATTACTGCTTGCTGTTTTGTGTTTGTGCGGACAGAACAATTTTCTCCAGGAATCAAAAAAGAATTACAGGCCTTGCATATGCGCCTTTTTATTGACTTTGGCAAGCGAATTGTGTAGCGCATTGCCACCTTTCTCATCAATTCCACATACCTTCTGGAATAGGCCGTGTTTACATTAAGTTCTGCTTGTTTGAGAAGTGTTTTGATCCTTTCATTTGCTATTTTTAGCTGCCAGTCTGGTTTCGTTACAGACCGAAAGCTATTTTGCCTTTTTTTGCCTTGCCTTGCTTGCTGTCTTACTTTTTGCGTCATGTGTTATAATTTTTGCAACACTATTCCACCAGCACCCTGAGCTGCGAACTTGTGCATCATTTCAGAAACAGAGTTTAAGACCCCTTGCGCTTGCCACAAATCTAGTTTTATTGTTTGCGGTTCGATAATCTCGACGCTAGCAGGGCCAAAGTTTATTGTGATATAAAATAAGGTTTCATAATTTACAGTTAGCAATTCTACATTCGCTATACAAGAATAGACTGTTTGTCCTTTGAATGGTTTTTCTGATTTTTTAACTTCACTTAACTGCTTTTTATAAACTAAAACATTTGGTAGCTTGTTTATTTTTTCCAAGTGTTGATCTAAAGCTTCTTTTGTAAAGGTTTCATTTGCTCCCAAAGCTTCAAAGTACATCAAGGACTTTATCCATCCGTCCTTCAACTTCTTCTTTGCTTCCTTTTCAATATCTTCTGCCATAAAATGGATTGATTTTGTTATTTAAAAGAGTTTGAATATTTATCTAAACACCGCCTGGTAATAGTCTTGCGCTTTTTCTTTTTTGTGCTCTCTCATATCCTTCCATATATTCTGGATCATCTGCTAACCTTGCTAACAAACCAAGATAACTCTCTGAAAAACCTGTATATCTTGTTGTTGCTTCTATAGCGCCTGATGTAACGCGGTCGCCTTCTGGGTTTAGAAAGATAGGGTCGCCCATAAAGTTAGAGTTAGTGGGACGATATCCAAATTCATCTATATATGCTCTTAAAGGCGCATTACTTTGCAGTCTGTTTCCTTTTTCAGAAGTCATATTATCTAGTGTTGTGAACTTTTATAAGTTTATGTGTATCTACTACCGCCTTCTGTATACCTGTTTTTCTTGATGTATGCAGACGATTTTGAGCTGTATACACTTCCACCAACACTATCTAGCTGACGCTGCCTGTACTGGTCTGGTGTAGAACCTGTGGACTCCCAGACAAATTTAGGATGCTTGCTTTCAAAAACAGCAGGATCGATGCTAACTGGAGAGGGCAAAGGATTGCTGGTTGTGAACTTCCACTTCAGTTCCCCGTCTGTCTTCAATGCATACAAGTTGCAATCCCATGAACCGAAGTAGAGGATGCCATCTTGAAAGGCAGGTGATGCAGTGACCATGTCCAAAGTTTTAAACTTTCTGATCAGCTGTCCGGTATTTGCGTCTATCGCATAGAGGTTTTTGTCCATACACCCGACATATACAACATCATCATAAACTCTCGTTCCTGCAACGGCATTATCATCCATCTTATAAATCCATTTTACTTGTCCTGTATTTTTATCCAAGCAGAAAACATTTCTGGACCAGTCTGTGAAATAAACACTATTTTTATATGCAGCTTGATACGAAGAAAAAATAATGCTTTTTCCATGAAATTTCCATTTTACTCTACCTGTTTTTGCATCCAACGAATAGAGATTTTTATCATTGCACCCAAAATAAATAGTATCATCTTTGCAAGAAATATCCGACATTATAGCCCCATTTGTTTTGTAAACCCATTTTTCTTGCCCTGTTAAAATATCAAGAGCATAAAATTTATTATTAAAAGACCCGAAGAAAACTTTGTTATCATATATTTCTGGAAAAGAGATTATAGGCTGCCCTGTATGGAATTCCCAGATTATTGCTCCTTTGAGAGCGTCTAAAGCATAAAAAGTTCCGCCAAGCGATCCTACATAAACCAAATTTTTGTATATATTAGCACCACAAAAAATAGGCGAGTCCAGTTCTGTTTTCCATATCTGTTTTCCGGTTTCTGCACTAAGAGCATAAAAGTTTTTATCATAAGATCCTAAATAAACAATTCCGTTTTCTACAAGTGTAGCTGCAAGTATTATATCTTTAGTCTCGAATTTCCAAACCTGGATCCCCGCTTCAGCATTCAGACAATAGAAATTATGATCGCAGCTACCAAAATAAACTTTATTATTATATGTCTTTGGGTACGAAGCTATGCTGCCACCCGAACCTACACCGAATATCCCAACATGCAAAGATTCATTAGGCTTCTCTTCCCATCTTGGGTCTGCACCAAGCTTATCAGTGGTTGCTATACTCAATACATCATCCAATTCATTTTCTCCTTTTGTATATTTGTCGTTTAGTGCCATCAATTAAACATTTAACTCCTGGTATAAATAATATAGATGGACGACTCCCAAATAGCTCGACTTCTCGGAAGCATAAAAATTATTGCTGTTGTTGGCTGTTCTAGGGACATCAGTAAAGATGCATACAAGGTCCCTGAATATCTGCAAAGGCATGGATATAAGATAATACCTGTCAATCCTCTTACTTCCTATGTTTTGGGTGAAAAATCATACAAATTAGCTTCTGAAATAAAGGATAGGGTGGATATTGTTCTTGTTTTCAGGCCGTCTGAGGATGTGTTGAGTATTGTGCAAGACGTGTTAAAAATGGAGAATAAGCCAAGGCTTGTTTGGATGCAGTTAGGGATTCAAAACCAGGAAGCGGCAAACCTTGCGCGTGAAAACGGGATAGATGTTATCGAAAACAGGTGTATTAAGATAGAACATAATAGACTTCTTAATTAAAGCCCCCAATGGGGATCGAACCCACGACCTTCCGTTTACGAAACGGATGCTCTACCAACTGAGCTATGGAGGCTTTAAACTAATATATAGATACTATTTACAATACAATTATCTTAACTTAAGAATATGGTATAGATATGGGGTCGTAGTCTAGCTTGGTTTAGGATTCGAGCCTTGGGAGCTCGCGACCGGAGTTCAAAGGAGTTGAAAACCAAATTTATCGGTTTTGACCTGAAATTCTCCGCGACCTCATTGTTTTATAAAAAGGTGAACAAATATTGTGTATGGCTGAGCAAGAATGTATTTTTTGTGCAATAATTGCTGGTAAAATTCCAGCTGTTAAAGTGTATGAGGACGGGGACCATCTTGGCTTTTTAGATATAAACCCCAGAAACCCAGGCCACACTCTTGTTATAACCAAAAGGCACTATGAAGTTATTCTGGACATGACTGAAAAGGATGCTGGGAAACTTTTCGAAGTGGTAAAAAGACTTTCTGTCTCTGTCAAAAACGGAACACAGGCTGATGGGATTTCTATTTTACAAAACAATTACAGGGCTGGTGGACAGGTTGTTCCACATGTGCATTTCCATGTTATCCCTAGATTTAATTCTGAGGGGCCGGTTGCTTTGGAGTCTTTGCTTTCTGTCAAAAAAATGCCAGAGGATGTTTTGAAAAAGATTGGAGACAGCATAAAATCGGCAGGAAGTTCTGAACAACCAAAACACGAAAAGTCGAAGGAAGCAAAGAAAAAAGATTTGTTTGAGGATTTCTAGCGAGATATAACAGACAGCTATTTATACACTATGTTCTAATATTATAACAAGTATATGGGCTACACTAAATTGAGTTTTAATAAAAACTTTCTGGTTTTGGTAGATGTGTCTATAGTCGTTTAATTTGTTCTTTTATTCTCTGATCCTCGGGGAGTTCTTATGAACACATACTTGTCTGTTTCTGGTGAAAGGAGATTTGGTTCTAATTACTTAAAAGAAGGGAGGAATCTGATATCCGAGATATTTAAAATCAGCAAATAATGATTTGTATGGAAACAGAAACCAAGACAGCCTGGAACAAGGAATTGGAGAAACCAATATATGAAGAGTGGAAGAAATCTAAGGTTTACAAGTTTGATCCTAAAACAAAGAAGAAAATTTATTCAATAGATACGCCTCCTCCTTATGTTAATGCGCCTGTGCACATGGGGCATTGCACAACATACATTTTGATGGATATGTTTGCTAGGTTCAAGAGGATGGCCGGATTTGAAGTATTGTTTCCGCTAGGCCTTGACAGGAATGGCTTGCCGATTGAAATGGCCACAGAAAAGAAATTCAATGTGACTCCAGGAAGCGTGCCAAGAGAAAAGTTCATAGAATATTGTAAAACCCTTCTGGAGGAGTTCAGCACAAAATCCACTGAAAGCTTCTTGCGCTCTGGAATAGGTTTCAGCTCTTGGGAAGCTGGAAATAAACCAGGAGACCTGTACTTCACAGATTCAGATGAATATAGAAGGTTGACGCAGGACACGTTTATTGATTTGTGGAATAAAGGTCTTGTATATGAGGATAAGAGGTTGAATAATTATTGTCCAGGATGTAGGACTACTGTGGCTGATAATGAGGTTGATCACGTGGATGTGAAAACATTTTTAAACCACATAAAATTGAAGGTCAAAGGCAGCAAAGAAGATATTGTAATTGCAACAACAAGGCCAGAACTTCTGTGCACAGCTGGAATGGTTGTTTATCATCCTGATGATAAGAGGTATCAACATCTAAAAGGAAAGAAAGCAACCATACCTATTTACAATATTGAAGTAGAAATACAACCTCATCCTATTGCAAAACCAGAATACGGGAGCGGTATACTTTTCATGAGCAAATCCGCAGGTGACCAGAATGCCATAAGATTTTTGATAGAGATGAAAATAGAACCAGAATCCTGCATAAGGGTTGACGGCAAGATGGATAAGAATTCAGGATTTCTTGAGGGGATGAAAGTTGCAGAGGCAAGAAAAGCCATTATAGAAAGATTGGAGAAGGAAGGATATCTTGTTAAAAAAGATGAAATCATGCACAGCACGCCTATATGCGAGAGGTCTAAACATGCTATAGAGTTTATTACAATGCCTGAATATTATTTGAAGCAAATGGATTTTTTAGGTGATGTGAAAAAGGTTTCTGACAAAATAAAATTTTATTCAGAAAAAAACAAGCAACTTTTATTGGATTGGATAAAGACGGTTTCAATTGATTGGCCAATTTCCAGGCGAAGGGTATATGCGACTGAAATACCTCTTTGGTATTGTAAAAAATGTAAGGATGTTATTGCTCCACCAAAAGGGAAATATTATAAACCATGGAAGGATCAGTGTCCAGTTAAAGAGTGTGCTAAATGCAAGGGGAAAGAATTTGAAGGGGAAACAAGGGTTTTTGATACATGGTTCGATTCTTCTATATCGCCTCTGTATATCCTGAAATATGGGGATGACAAGAAATTTTTTGAGAAGGCTTTCCCAGCAACATTGAGACCACAGGGAAAAGAGATTGTTAGGACTTGGCTGTTTTACACTTTGCTCAGATGTTACCAATTAACAGACAAACCAATTTTTCAAGATGTCTGGATACATTATCATATTTTGGATGGACAAGGAAGGAAGATGTCCAAGAGTTTGGGCAACGTTGTTGATCCTGCTGTTTTAATAGACAAGTTTGGCGCAGAACCTATTAGGATATGGGCTGCGCTCGAAGGGAATTTAACTGACACAGATTTCATGTGTTCTGAGGAGAAGATACAGGGTAATGGAAAGTTTTTGACAAAGCTATGGAATGTTGCCAGGTTTATTTCTGGTCTCGGAGAGGTTAAAAGGGACGACACTGATCTGCAGAACAGTGTCCAACAAGGGAGGAAACCGAAGTTATCTGTTTTGGATGATTGGATTGTTTCTGAAATCGATGGTTTGGTTGAGTTTTCAGGGAAACAGTTTGAATTATATGATTTCCACAATCCGGGAACCAAACTTAGACATTTCATTTGGGAAATTTTCGCATCACACTATTTGGAAATGGTCAAGTCAAGGGCATACAATAAAGAGGATAAATTTAGTAAAGAGGAACAGGAAGCTGCTGTTTGGACACTTAACCATGTTTTAGATACTACACTAAAATTGTTAGCACCAATTGTTCCATTCATCACATACAGGATTTTCAAGGACATGAGAGGAAAGGATATTCATGCTGAAAGGTTTCCTGTACCTCAAGGTTTGAAGTTTGAGGAGTTTACAACTGAAGAGCTGGTGGGTCTGAACTCAACAGTTTGGAAAGCAAAGAAAGATAAAAACCTGGCTCTAAAAGATGGGCTGGACAACTTTGAAGTAAACAAGAAATTTAAAAGTATTGGAAAGGAATTGGCAGAGATGCATAGGATAAAAGAGATAAAGTGGATTTAGAAGTTTTATCAGTATTTATTGTTTTCTTGAGTAGATAATAATATGTTCAAAGGATACTTGTTTGTTATTATTTTAACTTTTGCTTTGATATCGTTTTCAACCTTTATTATGTCTGCACCGTCTGGACCAGCTATTATAATGCAGGCATGTGAAGTTGATGTAGATTGTCCTGAGGGACAACTTTGCAACCAAACTATTCATGCTTGTCAACAAAATCAGACAGATTATCAAAATTCTCAGTATATAGTCACTCCTCCACTTGATGGACATACAACTCAAACAGGTTACAGAAGCTGTGTAGATTCTGATGACGGGTTAAACTATGATGTTAAAGGCAATGTCACCTATGATGTTATGAGCAGTGGCACAATTAGGACGTCTTGGGATTCATGCGTTGACGATGTGCTCCTACAAGAATATTACTGCAATATTGGTTTTAGCTATTCAAAAGGGTTTTATTGCAGTGATGAAGATAAAGTCTGTAAAAATGGTGCTTGTGTACCGGCTTGCAAAGATAGTGATCCAGGAAATAGCAGATATGTAAAAGGCGTGGTCACGTATGGGGATACATTTTTTGAGGATTTCTGTAATAGTGAAGATGCAGTTGTTAAGTACTATTGTGGATTTGGTATAGGCACTCCTACATCTGACCTATATCTTTGTAATTATAGTTCTGGGGAAAAATGTGATGATGGTAGGTGTGTGATATCTTCTTCTTCACCAGACTCAGACCATAAGTTAAATATTTTGCCAAATGTAAAAGTTCCCAGCAGCGCAATTTCTCTTGTTTTTGGGGATGATTTCGGCCACGCTTATCAAAACCATTTTGTCTACAATTCTGTTGATCCTATAGTCTACTATAAACCCATAAAAGAGTATATAGATGAAGAATATTATCCACCAGGAGATTGGAGGATAATTACAGAATATGATGACAGGATGTGCTTGGTTAATGTTGAGGACTCTGATCCCACACACAAGTTAACCGCTAATTTCAAATTGGAAGGGATTACAGCAGATGGTAAGACAGAAGAAATAGAAAAAGATGGAAGATGCGTTTCGACAGGACAAGGTAAGTGGAACTGCTATGCCAAATTCCCTTCACCAAAAGATTTAAGAACCCTAAAATATACATGCTCGGTTACTGTGAACGATAATGTTGGAAATAGTATAAAAGCAACATCTAAACCTACAATCGTAGCCAATTATGTGTTTCCTGCTATTAGGGTTGAGTTGAACGAGTTTCCTCCTTCACTCACAAGGAATTATGATACATTTAGAAAAATTAGTGAATTAGAGGACACACCAGAAGAATCTATTCAATTTCCTATTTTATCGGGCAAGATAATATATTACGATGTCAATGTGCCTGTTTCAATTGAGAAAATAAATCACAATTATCTTCTCTTTAATATTTTTAATTTGAATTTTTACAGAAAAATCGTTGATGGTTTAGGCATAAACTTTGATCCCAACAAACGGGACAATCTTATAATTGTCTCAGATAAGGTTTTAGACGAGGCCTCTTTATGGATTGGTGATAATTCTAAACTACAAGGATTTGCTCCATTAAATTATGTGGCCTATATAAGATCCGATATAGACGACAACACTCTTGCACACGAATTGGGCCATTCTGAAGGTATCCATCTATGTGACGAATATAGTAGGTTATTCTATACTTTACAAAACATTGTGCTCCTACCGTCTGGTGGATGTCCAAACAAGTTTCCCGCTAATGCTGAATTGAGGGAAAAAATAGCCAAGAGACTCGATGGTAGAGTTATACGACTGATAAAAACAGGTTTTACTGGAGACTTAGAATTGCCATCGATGAAAACAACATTGTTATATGAGCTGAAGGACACTGTATGTAAAGTGGAGGGAAGACAATTTTCAACTCCAGAAATTTGTGAAGGGGAAATTGAGAGGAGAGCTTTGCAGGAATTTAGTGGAATAATAAAAAGGGTTTATGTTACTGTTACGGTCCCTGGAGAACCAATAATAATAGATTATACTTTAGATAACTCTGTCGCTGAAACTGTTATGACTAGCAGCGGCGATGGTAGAGTATACCCTAGTGTGGATGCTTCCCATCCTTTACACAAATTCTATTGTCCTCTGAAAGATTGTGGGTGATTTATGAAGATTAAAAGATATTTGGTAATAATTACTGTTATACTTAGCTTTGCGTTGCTGACTCACTCTGTATATGCTCAGGAAAAGGTTTTTGAGGCGTCCTTTGTTATATTTGGAACAGATGAGATCAACAAAACAGTGGATAATGTGACATTCCCAGACTATCAAAAATTTACTGTTAACATAACAGATTTGAAGTTGACACAGACGACTTTTATAACAAACAATACTCAGGCAATTTCAAGATATAATTTGAGAGTTGACATAACCTCTGGAAATAGTGTCATTTATTCTACCAAAATCCCTTTTGATTTTTTGCTTCCCGAGTCTGACAAATTTGTTCCTGTTACAGAAACTGTTTTATATTTACCTTATTCAGAAAATGCAGACTATTTGAAAATTTACAAGAACAGTGAACAACTGTTGTCTGTTGAACTAAAACAAAACCTCTGCAATAAAGATGCGAAATGCGGACAATATGAAAACACCTTATCATGTCCTCAAGACTGTTCGTCTGGTTCAGTTGATGGCTTTTGTGATAGGATAGAAGATGGTGTGTGTGATAAAGATTGTTTAGTTGGAGATCCGGATTGCTATTCATACCCAAAATATGATAAGTTTACACCGTCCCTCACAACAGACTTCAAAAAAATAAACAAAACATACTTGGGCTATCTGAATGGTGTAAAACTTGGTGTAGAAGGTATTGGCCAGATAGACTTTGGAGCTTCGAGGGTGGATGTTTCTGGGGCAGATTTGGATAGATATGTAGCAATTGAATTTGGAAAAATTAGTTTAGACACCGAAAGGCTTCCGTCTTTAGACAAACCAGCAACACTGACGTTTTTTTCTAGTTCTGATAAAGTTTATAAGAACGGTGAAGAATGTTTGAACTGCACTATAACTCAACAAAATGGCACCACAGTTGTTTTGATTAAGAATTTTAATGGGACATATTCTTTATATAATTCTTTAGGGAAAATTTCAAAACAGGCTTCAGACAAGGTAAACGTAGACCAGTGGTTGGTGGCTATTATTGTCCTTATAATCATAATAGTGATAACATCTTTCATACTTATTTTAAGATTAAGACGATAAACTGGGTTTAGTCGTTTAACTTTAGCCCGTACTTAGAAATTTTTGCTCTCAACCTTTTAAGATCAATTAAGGTTACCCCTACAATAAACAAATCACGCCCAGAAAATTTTATGACATCATCAACTGTTTGTATACCCAATTTTGCTAACTTTTCTTGAGCGGATGTACGAGTCATTAATTCATTTACAGGTGTTTTAAGGAAAGCTTCCATTTGTACAGGATGTTCTACAGTTTTTTGAGCCAAAGATAAACCAATAGACGAAAGTTGACTTTTTATATCAACTACATATGCATCGCCAATATTCTCAAATTCTAATAGGTCTTGATCAGATAATCTGATCATATCACCTATAGACACCACACCTCGCCTCTCTAGTGAATTCAAAACACTTGGCTTTATATCCAAATACCTGACGCTCCACTCAAGTGGGTCTTCTGGCTGGACAAAATCTATTCCGTGTTTTTCCAACTCTATTTTTATCATGTCCAAAGACATTGGACTGAAACTTTTATACCTCAACAGCTCACACTGTGGTGTTTTCACTAACTTTCCAACTGTGTCAATTCCGAGTGCACGTAAAAAGTCTTGAAGTTTTGGACTCAATTCTAAAAACTCTATATCCCTTTCATTCATTGGTATATCTTTATATAGCGACCCTGATCTTTGCTCCTCTTCCCGACTATTTTTGATAGCATCTAACAATCTCTTAACGCCGGTTTCTACTCTTTCTCTCTTCTTTCTTTCTCGTAGATCGGATTCTGAACTATCTGAAATCACCAACTCTGAAAAATCTCCAAGAGTTAAACCCCGGTTTTCTAACTCCCCCAACTCATCAAATTTCAAGAGAGCACCATATACACCATCCAATGCGTCCAATAGCTGCGTTGGTGCTGTCTCTCGATTGGTTGTCAAAAAGTATGATTTTTTAAGTTCTCTATATAACGGTGAAGATCTAAATTTGGTTAAGGCAGCCTCTACTATAGAATTTGTTTGGCTGGCCTCTGGCTCAATTTCTTTTTCTCCAGCCTCTATGTTTTCTGGCCCAACAGGATAGAAAGTTTCCAAACCATATCTTGATTTTATTATCTCTCTTTCTTTGTCTGAAAGCATGGTTAAAAACCTATTAACAAAATATGCCTTCTCTTTTGTGATCCCGAGCTCTCCGCTTTTCACAATAGTGATTAAGCTTTTCCTTGCCTCTGTATAGATATCATCCAAACTGAAATCCCTGTTCCAACCATACGCCTTGTTTAGGTTTTCTAAAATCGCGGCTTCCGCAATATTTTCAGGTGTCAGATCATCGCCTAGAGCATCCTGTATAAACATTTCAATACCATTAGTTGGCTCTAAAATGGCTTCCAAACCAACTTCCCTTACAAGGCGATTTGCTAGCGGCTTGTATATTGCAATGTCGACCACAGCAGCCGCTTCCATATCTTTTCTGTCGTCAAATAGTTCTTTTCCCTTAACATCAAAACCAGTAAAGCTTAGATGAAGATGCGCTGCGTTCCTTTCTCGCCTCTCGGGAAATCTTTCTCTGTAAGCGTCTATTAGAGGGCCTTGCTGCCTGGATACGATTTCTTTAACAACATCATTTCCAACACCCCAGTTTTCTTCTATATATTGAGGTCTAACACCACACAAGTAAACCAACGCAATGCTTCTTTCATCTTCTGGACTAAGGTTTCTTTTTCCCATTAAACTCACACCACATCAACAAAATGAACTCTGGTAGGCATAACGGATTCTAGAACATTTAAAGCATCTAGCGGTGTCATTTGTATTGAAGTCCTCTCTCTGCTTCTTTTAGGGACATCTATAGCGCCTATTCCAAAATCAACAGGCCGATCGAAGTGTGTTTCAACATATCGAGCGTCAAAGTAAACTCCCCCAATTGTAAAATATGTGTTTTTGGACACAGTGCCATTTAGTAGTATACCACATGATTGGAAAGGATTCATGCTGCCATAACCTTGTCCAGGAGGCAGAACTTTAGCTTGTTCAAAACTTAATGAACGGCTGTCTAAGTCAGCAACACTTCTCAATCTATCAGCATCCAAGTGTGGAGAACCCATAGGAACTACAAATAAGTGAAGTCTTCCTGGATCACCAGAAGCTTCAGGTTCAAATCCTGCAGGTATTGTTCCCTTATAAGTTTCCATAAAACAGATTGTTCTTGCAATTGTTGCCGGATCTTCTAATCCCAATTCTCGTAGCTTCCCTTCCCCTGTAGGATCGCTGTTTCTGTAAGTAACTATTCTGTGAGGCACCCCAGCTAAATATTTCAAATCTGCATTGACTAACCAAATAGAATCGTAGACAGCTTCCGGTACGCGGTGTTCAAATTCATATGGGTGTATTGGGGGGTCGCTTCCCCTAATCCTATGCCGCTGAAATGTTCTAACATCTTCTTTATCATCTCGTGTTTCTACAGGCATTGATTCTACGTGTTCTATGCCTCCATTGCCATGTCTATACACTTCTACTTCTCTGATACTTGGAGCACTTGTACAAAGATTCATAATAATATTATACTATAAGGGTTTATAAAGTTGTATTTTAACTATTTATTAATGGTAAATACAATAGATAAGACTGGTTTAGATATTTTATCAACTACCACGTATTTGTTGCATTTGGTGGCGTTCTGTTAAGCCAATCTTTCAGGAGCGCTAAGCCATAACCTTTGCTGCTCTTTTCATGTCTGTAAAATCGCCATGCTGCTTCCGGAGGGAATACATAACCATCCTCTTCTACCCATCCCAATTCGAAGATGTCTCTCAACCTTTCATCTGATTTAAACTCTTTAAGAGAAAAAAGCCTCTGCATTTCAGACAAAACAACTTCATTTGAATCGTCAAAGGTTTTACCTAGTCTTCTATAAACTTCCTTTAGGAATCTATAGATTTCGGGGAAAGGGAATATAAAAAATGGTAGGCCGGCAGCAAGGGCAAATTCTCTCACAGCATTGTAAAAAACATAACCTTCTCTTCCACTTTCCCTACATATATTAAATACTCCCACAATATTGGTTTTTCTAAGATCAACTATGACCTCACTAAAACTTGATGTGCGTAAAGAGGATAGGTAAAAAAATGTTTCCCTATCAATCTGGTCTGGCAAGAAATGATTTCTAGGAACTGCCTCATTTGGCTTGCCATTCTTTGGATCGGATATTTCCCTTCCTCTTTGCCCGTATCTTTCAATCTGCTCTTTTAAACGAGGCCCGCCAGAAGCATTGTCTTGAAGGGCTACTAGTTCAGGTACACTAGGAGCATAAACCACTCCCCAATTTGTATTTGTTGCGTTTTTAATTGGGCTAACCACAGATGTTCTCATTGGATACTCAACTTCATGAGTAAGGTGGCGTCCTAACTCCAACGCTTCCCTCTGTTGTCCAGATTCATGAAAGCGGTCAGACTCGTAACAATTTTCTTCAACATAAGATCTTGCAATTAGCAAATTCCTACTCACTGCTTCCCATGAACGCAAATTTTTCTGCCTTAGCTCGGCATCTATATCTTCTAAAACCATAAGATAGATTAAAATACAAAATATTTAAACACATCTGGCAAATTATCTTAATAACTAACTCTGTCTAACACATTTTACAAAATGATAATATTTTTCTCCAAAACGAACAAAAGGCTTATCAAGGTGTTATTTTTTGACAGTTAAGCTTATATAGATAAATCGCCAAGTTGATAATTATTACTATTTACATATAAGTGTTATAAAATTTTTTATAATATGCGTCAAAGACTAAACATCCTTTCGAGAACATTGGGTTCGCTAGAAGGCGGTCATCTTGAGATCCGAGTGGATCCTAATTCTAATAGTTTTAAGGAAATAAGTAACACAAGAAAATTAGGTTATGATTTCCTAAATCACCCTTTTTTTCAAGAGCAATAAGTTCTTAACTTTAATTTCTATATTCTTGATGATGAATACTCAGACTTCTATTGCAGAAAGCGTTAGAATTGATGGTGTCAATATTTACAACGGTAGAAGGAACTATGCAACCTTCCATCCAGCAGAAGAAGACACAGAATTCAGATTTCACATAACTGGACACAGATTTGATTTATTTGCGCTTAGAAAGCTGTTTGAGTCTGGTGTTTTTGTTGAGGATTGAGGGTTTTAGCCAGCTTTTTTTGAAAAAGTCTATTCTGATTATGATTTCTATAAACAAGATTGATATTAGGATTCCAGTTACTATTCCTCCGACCACATCTAAAAGCGTATGAACACCTAGCATTACTCTGGAAATACCAACAAACACAGGGACTATGAATATCCAACCATAATATGAGATTGTTTTAAATATACTCCACTTCTTGCTGGTTTTTATTAGATATAACATCCCTACAAAAGCTGCGAAAGCTATTGCTGCATGGCTTGAAGGGAATGAGAGTGTTCCTATTCCCACACAATATACATTAGTTGCTTCTGTGCATGTTCTGGGAATTTGGAAAATATGTTTCAGAAGTTCTGATGCTCCGAAGGCTGTTCCCGCACCAAAACCAGAAAATAAGATAAATTTTCCTACCCAATTAAAGTGAGGTGCCTTCATGTGTTTACTGTAAATCCTTGCAACAAAAAAGATGACAGCTATGGAAAACCAGACCCTCGGGTCTCCCAAAAAGGTCACATAATACCATGGATTTGTGTCTAGAACCATAAAATGTTAATTTAATCTTTATTGGCAAGCTCTTTGGCTTTTTTTACAAACTTTTTTATTTCGCTCAGGTTTTGCACAATATAAACAAGATCTTTTGATGTAATCTCTCCGTATTCATGGGATAAGACATTTCTATACTTTATAATATCCCAGAGTTTTTTCCTAGAATTTGTATCGATAACTTTTCCCTTCTCAAGGAGCCAGAAAATGTCTTTATAAGTGCTGGGAACACCCAAATTTTTGCCAGACACAACTTCATCTGCCAAATCTAGTGTGCTATTTAATATCTGAAAGGCTATCATGGATGTAGCGAAGAAGGTTTTGCTATCTGCTAAATCTTTTTCAGTTTTTATAATATAACCTTCCAATTCCGTATGATATCTGTTCAGATCTGAAATAATTGAGGCAACCCTGTTTTTATCTATCATGATAAAATTCTCCCGTAATATTTTTGAAGCCTGTGTTGAAAATCTAAATATCTTTTAACAACTTCAACTCTTGCTCTCAAAAGGGCCTGCTGAGAGTTTACTAAAAGCAGTCTGCCATCCCTGAAAACCCTAAATTGGATGTATAAAGGCAAATCTGAAAGGATGTGGATATCTATCTTTTTGCTGGATGTGGCGAGTATTTCAGATCTTTCGTCTTGTGTTATTGGAGAGTCTGTTACTACACATATATCTATATCAGAATAGGGCTTTTGTTTGCCTGTTGCATGGCTGCCAAAAAGGTAGACTGCATCTACACCGTTAATACTGGATAACTCGCTAGCTATCTTTTTTATACTCTTAGAGCTCATAAGTAGATATTGTTTACCTATTTATATAAAATCGGTTCTAAAATGTGTTATGGTGAAACTTAGGATTGAATATGATAAGAATGGATGCATAGGAGCTGCAGCTTGTGTGGCTGTTGATCCACTTAGGTATAAACTTGATAATTCAGGTAAGGCAGATCTTCTTGGATCTTCACAAGAAGGAAATTTACAAATCCTGGAAGTGGAAACAGATGATCCAACAACAGTTGTGGAGGCGGCAAGGGCTTGCCCTGTATTGATTATAAAGGTTATTAACAAGGATACAGGCGAAGTTTTGGCGCCATGATTCTAAGCAGATAAGTTTATAAGATTTAGCAGGAATAAATAAGATGGCTTCTGAAAACAATGGGATTTACAAACAACTTGTTGGAGAATTTCATGGATTGATGAGCGATCCTTTTAGTTTGACAGGCAATGAGGATTTTAGCTTGGCTGGGGAGATGCCGGATGTTAGTTCAGATGGTGTAGAAAATCGCGCTCAGGGACTTAAGTCTTTTTCTAACAGATTGGGGGGGGTCTTGCAGGATCCTCAAAAAACCGCAAATTTATCTTTTGATCATAGATTAGATTTGGAATTGGCCAGAGATTGGTCAAATGCTGTTTATTTGGGTGACATGGCCACAGTTGAAGGTATCCCAATGCATACTGTAAAACCTGATTCTCTTCAGGGGTTTTTGGACCAGATATCAGCTGTTCTTGACAGAGATCCTAGAGATAAAGGCCTTGTTGTCGATGATTTAATTTCCAGGTTGAGGGGATTGGGAAAATATCTAGAATCCGGATTGGAGAGGATTGATAGGCCTGTAAAAATTTGGGCCAAGAGGGAAATTGATGCTGGTGAGGGGTTTGATGATGCTGTCAAGGGAATAAGAATATTCGCAGAAGAGACTGGGTATCGAAACATGCCTAAATTGAACGCGGCCTTAGAATGGGCTGCTTTTAATGCAGATACATATCTAGCTGATTTACGAGCCATGCCAACCAGATCAGAATTAAGCATAGGGCCGGAAGCCACAGAACAATTATTTAGAAGCAAGGGCATACTATTGTCTCCGGGGGAAATACACGCAATGGCAATGGAGCACCTTTTAGAATTAAAAGAAAGTGTTGATAAATTAAAGGCTGACATAGTTAAAAAATATGGATTGAAGCCTGATCTATCAATCCAGGATGTTTCAAATTATTTGAAAGATAAATTTCCGAGCCCTGCCGGCAAAGTTGTGGAATTTGCGCGGGGGCTTTCCAGACGCTCAGAAGAATTTGCGTATGAGAATGGGTTAGTTAGAAAATTAGATAATGCATCAGTTGAAGTGAGGAGCACTCCAAGCTATCTGCAACCTGGCATTCCGATTGCTGCTGTGTATACACCGGGAGCTTTTTGCAGCGGCGTAAGAAAAAGCGTTTTCTTTATTACTGAATTTGATGGAGTTGAAAGAGATCTCAACCAGTTAAATACACCTACCATAGCACCACACGAATTGGTCCCAGGACATCACTACCAACTAACAAGGGCAACTGAACATCCGTCTCCTGTCAGGGCTTGGATTCATGCAATGGATTTGGCTGAGGGATGGACAACAAGGGTTGCTGAACAAGAAATGTCGGCCAGAGGATTTATAGGCAACCCAGAATTATTTTTGGAAGAGATGTATGAAGCCATGGTAAATGAAATGAGGTTGCCGACAAGGGTTTGTTTTGTCTTGGCCAATCTCACAGGAGATAGAACATACTTCAACAATAATCTTGGAATCCCAGTTACCAGCGCTGATATGTTGGATGCTTCAACAGAGCTCTATAGAGGGGTTACAGGATTCAGTGAGAAAAGAGGACGGAGGGACGTTGAACTATTCTGTTCTCTTGGAACATATGGAGCGCTTTACCTAGTTGGGAATGTCTTGTTTAGGCAAATGGAAGACAGGGCGAAAGTAAAACAAGGAAATAAATTCAGGCTGCCAGATTTTTGGGAAGCTATTTTGCAAGAAGGTAATATGCCGCTATCTTATGTTGACAGGGCGCTGCAATACAAAGGTGTGTTGTAAGTTTATAGTTCTCTTTCTTCTTATTATTTACATGCAGTCTGAATTTGTTGATGTTGTGGATAAAAACGACAAGGTGTTGAAGACAATACAGAGAAAAGATGAGAAAGACTCAGATATTCTAAGAGTTACTAACATCTTTATTCTAAACAAAAAAGGAGAGATACTTCTACAATTGCGATCCAAGAAATGCTTGCGATATCCGCTATACTGGGACTCTGCAGGCGGTCATGTAACTTCTGGGGAGGATTGGACAGACTCAGCAAAAAGGGAATTGTATGAGGAAGTTGGAATCAAAACAGATTTGATTTTCCTTGGCAAGCACTACATAAAATTGCCTGATGGGCGCAAGCACATTGACGCATTCTTCAAAGGTACATACGAAGGCCAAACAAAAATTGACCCAAATGAAGTGGAAAGGGTGCAATTTTTCTCTTTGGAAGAAATTAGAAAGATGATTAGCAGAGGTAAAGTACACCCTGAGTGCGTGTTCGGACTTAAAAAATATTTCTTGTGATTTTAATCGCTTATTCCAGCTGGTTGCAAAACCGGTTTCTTGTATTCTTCATATAATTCTGCAGCTCTATCGACCGCTCTTGAGAAAACGTTTTTTCTTGGTGGTAAGGGATCTGCGCACATTACTATATTGGAGATGCCAACCAAGCCCAAGCCCACTTTAATTCCAAAAAGCTGATTGGCTTCTATTGCATCATATTCTGTATACCGATCTTTTATAGTGAGAAAGATATCACCAAAAGTCAACACATATCCATTGGCTTTACAATTTCTCTTGTGCATTTCAACTTTGGGGTCAAGCAAACCTTTACTAGCAGCCTGCAATTCTCTATTTCCATAGTCTGAATTCATAGAACTTGTGGCTAAAGATACTACTATACCAAAAGGTACTGCAACAAAATAAGCTAAAGGATATTTATAAAAAACTGAACTGCAAAAAAGTGGGTACCCAGCAAGATTCAGGACATTTGCCAAATCCTCTTTTGTGTAACCTGTTGACCAATTCCATGCATAAACTGTTTTATTTACTCCATACATTAAGGTGTCGTCAAATAATTGGTAAGTTGCAGATATTGGGTTTCGCATAACTTGTATAGAAACGTTAACTATTAAAACGATAGCTTTATAAGTATACAAAAGTATACATATGTATATGTTGGTATCAAACACTTCCACTTTGGTGCTACTGGCTAAAATTGATTTGCTTGAGAAGTTCCTTGATATTGCATCCCCAATAACAATTCCATCACAGGTAAAAATTGAATATTCATTTGATAAAACAAGCTACTATTTCAAGTTGTTGGAAAAAATGGTTTCAGATAAAAGAATAATAGTTAAACAGGTGAATGAAAGCGAATTAAAAAACGTCTTGCAAAATTTCAGGTTGGATAAAGGCGAGGCAGCTGTATATAGATTATACAAAAAGGGCGGTTATAAAGCAATATTAACAGACGACGGGGAACTAATCAAATTGTGCAAATTGGATGGCGTACCTTTTTTATGCTCTCTGGCTATTGTGATAAGGCTATATGAGAGGAAGATTATAACAAAAGAGGAAGCTTCAGAGAAACTTGAAAAGCTAAATGTAATTGGAAGATACTCAAAAGAAATTTATGAGTATTTTAAAAAAGAGGTGAGATGATATGGAATTGGTATCAGCTAGATTAGATACAGAATCTTTGGAGGAGTTTGAAAATGTAATGAATGAGAGTAAATCAAAGGTTATTAGAGAGCTTGTAGAGGCTGGCAGAAAACACAAGGCAGTGGAACTTTATAAAAATAAGAAGGTTAGTTTGGGTCTTGGATCCAGATTAGCTGGAGTAACACTTAGCGAATTTATTGATCTGCTAAAGGATCACAATGTATCACTGAATCTTGATATTGAAGATGTGAAAAAATCCTTGGAAACTGCAAGAAAGATTATTTAATCGGCTTCTACTGGCTGTGGAGCACTTTCATCAAAAAGCTTGCAACTAGCAGATACTGGATTTCGCATAAAAGTAGATTGAGACAAAGTTATTTAAGCATTTATAAACATGAGACTAAACTATAATCATGAAGGATAACCTAATAATTGAATTAAGGGCGATTATAAGGCCTTTTCTGGAAGCTGGGATATACAAAAACGAAGAGGATGCACTGGAGAATATTCTTGAGGATTTGGTAGAGGTTAAAATAAACAGATATAAGGAAGAGGTTAAAAAGTTTGAGAGCAAATATAAGACTAATTTTAGCAGCTTCATAAAAGAAATTAAACCGGGTAAGCATGGGACAATAGAAAAGGAAAATGAGTGGATGGAGTGGGAAGCTGCAATAAATATGCTGGAAGCTTGGACAAAAGTTAAAAAGAGTCTTGTATATGCCGGTTAAAGATTTGATACTTGTTCTAAACAATTCAAAAATTGTCAAGGAAGTGCTATTTGTTGATTTTGACGGTGTCGGGGATTACTATAGGTTAAAGATGCGTGTTGAACTGAAAAATTCCTGGATCCTTCAGATATGGGAGCACAAAACGCCGGAAATTAGGAGATATGCTTATCATATTTTCAACAACTCGTCCACTATAATCAGATGGGATAACGCACCACACCATACAGACATAAAAACATTCCCTCATCACAAGCATGTTGGAGATAAAATAGAAGAGTCTCAGGAGATGGATCTGTTTAAAGTTTTGAAAGAATTAGAGAGGATGATGTGATTTAAGCTTCTTTTGGTTTGTAAACGGTTTTCTTTTGTGATGGTAACACTTTTCTTTTTCACCAGGTTTTGGGTAACATAGCCTTTTGATGAAGGCGGAAGCCTCGAAAAGGCTATGGAGCGATCCTCTTCCCAGTCTCCACATCGATAACTGCAATCACCTTCGGCGTGCAGGTTTTGGCTGCGTTGATTGCTAAATGGGGCTCGGTTGTCTCGATTTCTTTTACAAAAACTCCAGGTGAAATTTCTTTTCCGCCTGTTAAAATACCTTTAAAGTCCTCTCCTATTGCAAAATCATAAATGTCGGAAAGGGCGCAGTGTCCCGATCCCGTGCAACCGTTCATATTGTAAACAATTTTGATCTTGAATTTTTTCTTAAACATTTTGTCATGCTCATATGTGACATCATAATCTGTCCTTGTTTCGTCACCTGTTCTGGATTTTTTCTGGTCAGGTATTTTGTTCTTTCTGTCCAGCAAATCATAGGCGCGAGGCTTCAAACTCGAATCAACAAAGAATTCCTTTTTATTTTCTTCTACAAACTGACTGAATTTTTTGGGTTGTTCTCCTGTCAATTCTTCAACTGTATTTGTGGATGCTTCTAACTTACCTGCTTTAACATCTCTATATAACTCTAACAAAACATCTACCAACCAATCTGGATATCCTTTTTCCTTCATCATTGTTTTCGCACCTATCTTCCTGTTCTGGGGATCATTGTCATAACCTTCTTCTGAGACATCAAGATAGGTGACCATTTTGTTTAGTTTTTCTGAAAATATGTCAGCAGCTTCCGTGAACGAAAGGGATTCAGAACCTGTTAGTGTGTATGCCTTGTTTTCATGGCCAGGTTTTGTTAGAACAGCTACAGCAACTGCCGCAATGTCTTTTATATCAATAAAACTTACTTTTCCATTCCCGCATGGTAGGTGGAAGCTTCCATTTTTAATATCGTCAAGGTGGGTTGTTGTAAAGTTTTGCATGAAAAAACTTGGCCTCAAAAATGTGTATGGTATACCTGAACTTTCAACAGCCTTTTCTGCTTCTCTATGCCACTTTCCTAAAGTTGTTGTTTCGGCGCCTCTAGAAGACAATTTGACAATATGTTTGACGCCGGCCTCTTTAGCTGCTTTCACAAAGGATGTGGTCATCTCAACCATTTTTTCAGAAACAGGAGTAATTAGAAAAACCCTGTCGACACCATTGAGAGCTTTTTTGACTGTTGCTGGTTTATCATAATCAAACTCCACACCATCTTTTACTAAATCTTTTAGTTTGGCAGCTTTATCTGGTGTGTGCACAGCTGCTCTAACTTTTAAACCGGCTGCAGATAGCTGCTTTACTAGTTCAGTACCCACTTTCCCTGTTGCCCCTGTGACTAAAATCAAACCTGGCATATCAGTCTATAATAAAGTTAGATATTTAAATGGTTTATAGTCACACTATTTCTCTATCTTTTGGCAGGATAAAATAGAATTATATTTTGAATAAGTCGTTTATTGTTTTTCTCTGCCTAACTCTTCCTCCTCTATCTCATAAAGTGTCTTGCTTCGGCCTCTTGTAAGGAATGTTACAATCAGCAAGGCTGCTGCTATTGCTACAAGGATCCAGACAATTGGTGGGTATATGCCCGCATCGGCTATAACAGCCCCAGTTGCGCATCCTGTCTTTTGGTCAACAGATGACCAGGCACTCAAATGTGAAACCTTGAATATCAGTTCTCCTGTTGTCGGATTATAACTAACCAATTCGTATGCTTCTGTACATACACCATTCAAGGCTACTGCTATGTCTTTTAGGAAGATTCCGTTTAGTGTTATAATTACTGGTTTGTTTAATACAGGATAACTTACAGAGTCAACAACAACCACACCTCTACTGATAACTATTGCTTGATATAATTGTTGTGGTGTTATTGTTGTTAAGTTTACAGGTTCTACATACTGGATGCAACCATCGGAGTTGCAGAGCTTTAGCAATACAGCATCCAGGTTAGCTAACAAGGTGAAGTCTGTTGATTTAGCTGGAATAAATCCAAACTTGCTTAACCAGTCTTGGAATTCTTGCTTTTTTTGTGTAAGGCTTGATGTATTGCTTGATACAGCATTTGCTGATTGTGATGCAGCAGAAAGCTGAGTACAAGGTGTTGCGGTTCCCATTATGAATTTTAGTTGGTCTACAGGCAGGCCGGCGCAGCCACCAGGAAGCTGTTTGGTTTGACAGTTTTGGTCTGCAAGTTGGTAAAGACCTAATTGACCATTTGGTTTTTGTAAACTACATGAACTTAAACTGCATGTTATACATTGCTGAAGTTGTGGCGGCAACTGTGCTGCAGGAGCAACTACTTGACAAGGTATTTGGGCTGCTGGAGGCGGGTTAATTGGAACTGGACAGGCTCCTACATTTGTTTGCACACAGATCTGGTTTTGCAATTTTGTTGTTGGGTTACAATTCCCTACTGGCGCGCATTGCCAGGCTCCTTGACATCCTGCTCCTTGTACAGCTATAACAGGTTTTGTAGCACAGATTTTTTGTCCTGTTGAATTATCACAGAAGGATGTTGGTAAACAATCACCGGCTATCAGACACTTCTGGCCATTTAAACAGAACAGGTTCAATGCGCTGCAACTGCCTCCACAATCCATGTCTGTTTCATCTTGGTTTTGAGTCCCGTCGTTACAGGATACACAAATTTTTTGGCCTGTTGAATTTGCTTGACAGACCGCACTTCTACAATCTGAGTTTTCTCTACACAACCTTGAATCTTGACATCTTGGACAAGAGGCTGTTGCAAATTGTGGCTGTGTTGCAGCGAAGGATGATTGGCTTCCACCACAATCTGTATTATAGTTTACCCAATCAGCTGCCTCTGTTTCGTTTACATTTATTATTCCGTCTGTACAGTCTGGTGGAACAGATACATCTATCCTGAATATAATTGGATCCTCATCTTCGTTTTGATCGACTGTTATTAGTCCAACCGGATTGGCTGGAATTACTCTAGGCACAATATAGTTTAACTCAAATTTTTGCGGAGTTTTTGTGTTTGTGACTTTTGTGAATGCTATACAACCAGATTGATCACCAAAATTACATTTATCAAATGAATTGACATCGCCACTTAAAGCAACAACAACGTCATCATTTTGTTGCTCATAAATTTCTCCGCTTATTGTTACATTATCTCCCCATTGTAAATCCAGGCTTGCCGGCACCTTCCTATTATTCACTTTCATTTCTATTTTACTGATCACAGGGATTGACCATTGGCAACTGTAGCGGCCTCCTTTCACATTCTCTTTGAATGGGAATATTCCCTTATCTTGGACAAGACTCTTTCTTTTTGTTGTTGGGAATCCTACTGTTCCTTTGTATGCGTTATCATAACCTGGATTATCAAAATCGGTGATTTTATTTGTTGTTGGACAAGCAAATCCTGTTAGCGGGGTATAATAATAACTTTTGGCTATACATTTTATTCTTGTCCCGGAATGTGTTATTTGTGTACCAACAGAACCAAATGTCGCAGAGGTGTATGAAGGATCGTAGTTATTTGGTGTTTGCTCATATGGCCGTGGTCCTGTAATTAGGAAGTTGTTTGTGTTAATAAAACTTGATCCTGCGACTCTTTTTGTCTGGACGTTTATACCCAAATCGTCACATGTTGATCGGTCTGCCCAAGAAATCGAAGGATCGTTAATTAAATATTCTAAACTAAAACCTTCACACACTGATTGAGGCCTTAACTGGTAACCCAATTTACCTGGTTTCTGTCCTGCATAACCACAATATGGGGAATTAGCATTTTCTTTCGCTGGTTGGAAAGGATGTTCAGGCAGGCCTCCAACTTTTGGTCTAAATGTGGTGAAGTATTCGTATGTGCATGTTTCTACCTGACCGACATCTATTGGTCCACAATCCTCTTTCACTAATTGTGCACCGTGTTCTAGACAGTAATTTTCAAAACCATCATCATTAAGGGTTCCGTGACAACCGCCTTGTAAATCTAAACCGACTCTTGAGTATATTGTCCCGTTTTCACCAAACTCGTTAATCACTGATTTGGCTTGTAGTTTTGGTGGAGTTGTACCAGGTACTGTAGCTCCTTTTCTCGTAACTGAGTTTTGAAGTTGGGCTCCGAGATTTCCTTGAGTTTGTTTTACTCTACCAACATAATTCAAAGGACTGTGTTTGTAATTACAACCATATTGAAAGTCCCAATCCCCGTTTGCTCTTTGGCATGCTAATTTTATTATACCTGGCACATCAACAGGAATAGGAACATTCCAACCAAGGGACGCGCCGAACGGCATAAATCCTGTGCAGTTGGAAGGGAGTCTTTTGTCGCCGCAGAGGGAATTGAAAACAGTAGATGTCCCTATTAGTTGTGTTGGTGGTGGAGGTAATGGCTGGTTTGCTGTGGGTTGTGGTGTTGGTGCTACCAAAACTAAAGGTGATGGAGAAGGTGTTGGCTGACCGCATGCTTGTGTTAAAATAGGCGGTTGATTAGTCAGTTGAGCAGAAATTTGTGTACAGGACTGATGAAAAGTTTTCCATGGAGGAGAAGTTGTGGAACCTGCTAATGGAATAGGAACCCTGAATGTTGCTGTACAATCCCTTGTTTGCGTCCCATTGACACAAGGAGAAAATGATGGACAAGTCCAGTTTACGGCGTCACATGTGCCTTTATTTGCTGAGGGGGGTGCTGATGATATCTGCGATTCTACATTCGATGCGAGAAAGGCTGTTAAAACTAGGGCTAGAAGAACTATGATTGAGATTAAAGAAAATAATATCGTGGCACCTTTCATATATACCTATTACTACCTGTTAATACTATTTATATAATTGATCTATAATAAATATAAGTATAATAGGGCTCTATTAACATGAAAACTACTTACTTAATCACCCTGGTCGTTTTTGTCTTGTTTTTAGGTGTTTCTATAAGCATCCTTGCACAAACCCCGTATACTATTACAGCAAAAAACCAAGCAGGGCAGATTGTGACCAATGTCACACAGGGCCAAACTTATACTATTATAGCAACAGGACAGATTACTGGACAAGGTGTTATTTTTTCACTTTACACAAGGGATAATCAAAATAATATTCTAACAACTGAAACAAGAAATGCTACACCTCCAAGTTCATGTACAGAAACAGCATGTAGTGTTTCTTATACAATTCCAACTACATCAGGGACTGTTAGTTTTACTGCTCAAGTAGAGGACTCTGCAACCACATGGACAGTTATTTCATCTGGGTCAACACCTACACCAACTCCAAGCCCAACACCAACAACTACACCATCCCCTTCCCCTACATCAACACCATCCCCAACAAACACAGCCACTGTAACATCTACACCTGTTGCAACATCTACACCAGCTGTGACTTCAACACCAGTACCTACACCTGTTGCTGTAGCTGGGTGCACAGACTCTGATGGATCATATGGGGATCAAAGTGTTTATGCAATAGGTTCCACACAGAGAACAGGCCAGCAAAAACCAGATATATGTGTTGATGAAAAAATAGTTGAAGAATATTCCTGTAATAGTAATGGTGAGATTGTGTCTCAAAGAACAGTGTGCTTATTAGGATGTACTAAGGGGGCTTGCATAGCTCCTGAAGGTCAATGTTTGGGATCAAGGGAACCAACACCATATATTGCTAATACTGCAACTTTATTTTCTTCTCTTACAGGAACCATAGATGGGGATAAAACAGTATATACAAACACATTATCACCAACTGGAGTTAAGTATGAAGATTATTGTGCTGACTCTCAAGGGAACTTAAACCCTGAAGATGTTGGCACGCATGTCAGTGAATATGTTTGTAAAAAAGACAATACCGGTTTTGATAAGGTTGTGACTGAATGTAAATGGGGATGTAATAAAGGGGCGTGTAACAATGTTGCCGATAAGGTTGTTTGTGTGCAAAACAATGGAGGCGTTTCGTTGTTAAAATCTACCACTGAAAGCACAGAACCAGTTGAGATAAATGACGTGTGTTTTGGTTTAAACCTTACTGGTGGGTTAAAGGACAGTATAGTAAAAGCCTCTTGCAATTCTAATACACAATCTCTGGCTTTACTTCCGGCCACATTATCAACCAATGTAGGTTTAGTTGTTAATAGCGGTTCAGCTGACAAGGTTCTAGATAGAAAGACAGAAAAATGTCAACTTGGCTGCAAAACATATTCAGATGGCAGGGGAGAATGTTTACAAACTGAAAAGGGCCCAACTTTTTATCAGGAGGGTTCTCCTAATGCTGCTGGATTAGTGCCTGGGACTATAGGCAAACAGATAGTCGGCCTTTTGTTTAATATGCCAGTTTTTGCCTATTAGCTGTTTATATTTAACTTCAAGCAAATACTAAAATGGAAAAGATTACTTTTGTTTTAGTAGCTCTTCTTCTGGCATCTTTTTTCTTGCATTTTTGGGGTTTGGAGTATCCAAGCGAAGTTGTTTTTGATGAAGTTCATTTCGGCAAGCTGGCAGGGTTTTATTTTAGCGGCAATTATTCTTTTGATATACATCCGCCATTGGGTAAATTGATTATAGCTGCTGGCGGCTACCTTACCGGATTTAACCCAGGCTTTACTTTTGAGACTATAGGATTGAAATATCTAGATTCTTCTTACTATGGGATGCGATTTTTTCCAGCATTGTTGGGGTCTTTGCTTCCGCTTATAATTTATTTGGTCATAAGGAAACTTGGAGGCTCTAGAAAAATTGGCATATTGGGAATGATTCTGTTGATATTTGAAAATTCTCTTCTTGTCCAATCGAGGATAATACTTTTTGACATATTTATATTATTTTTTGGTTTGTGTGGATTCCTATTTTATCTTTATAGTAGAGAACAAAAAAATAGAAGTAGAAAGTTTACATACCTGATTATATCAGGTTTATTTTTAGGAGCTTCATTTACTGTCAAGCTGACTGGGTTGGTTTTTTGGTTTTTGGTGTTCTTGTTGTCTTTAATAAGTTTGCTCAGGCATCTTGATCACTCACGGACTAAAATCAAACCAACCTTAATTTTTATTTTTTCACTTATTGTTATTCCGATAGCTTTTTACATATCAATTTTCGCTATACACTTCCCATTGCTTCCGTATTCAGGGGTGGGCGACGCTTTCATGAGTCAGAGATTTCAGTCAACTTTAATCAACAACGTCAATTACAAACCAGATGTCCAGATGGGTTTTGTTGAGAAGTTTGCTGAGCTAAACAAGGAGATGTTGGCTGCTAACTCTAGAATAACGGCAAACCACTCTTATTCTATAAAATGGTATGAAATGCCTATAATGGGAAGGCCAATTTACTATTGGAATAAGGCAGACGGCAACACAATGGCGCGGATTTACTTGTTGGGTAATGTGTTTGTTTGGTGGCTAGTCTTAGTTGGTATGTTTTGTCTTATCGGAATCATGGTGTTCAGTTTTGTAAAGAGAAGGCGGATCTACTTTTTGAAGAGGGAGTTTATTATAGTTCTAACAGCTGGCTACCTACTCAATTGGCTAATATTTGCTTTCATGAGCAGGGCTATATTTTTGTACCACTATTTCCCTTCTTTGGTTTTGGGTATAATTTTGTTTTGTTTAGTTTTTGAAAAGCGGCTGGTAAACAAGAAGTCTAGGAGCAGGTATTTTTACTGGGTTATAATAGGGTTTGTTATTTTTGGTTTTCTTTTCTTTAGTCCGCTGACATATGGTTGGCAACTAGATGAGAACACTTATAGTTTATTGGCTTGGTTTAGCAGTTGGAGATAAGTCTGCAAACTCATTTCGTCTCGTAACTAGTTGGAAATAGGTCATCTTTTCTTGTGACGAATAACACTGTCTTTCATTTTATATATCATGTAAAAAAGTATTACGTGTCTTATTATCACAAATAAGAACGCTATGTAAAGTATCTCCACCAAATCCTTGTATGCAAACCACCAGAAAAGTATAAAGAAGAACACCAAAAAGTTTGAGGCTTCAAGCGAATAAAAGATTTTTTTGTTAAATCTAATTAGAACAAAAAACATTAATGTCCATAGAAGGAATTGCGGAGAGAAAACTTTGTTGAAGAAAAGGAATAGTAAAATTGACATAAAACACAATTCAAAGATGTCTCTTTTTCTTCTCAAAATAACTAGAAGAATATATGAAATTCCAAACAGTGCTAAAGAAACTATATTTACAAAAGATGAGCTTATTGAAGGGATGAAATATTGGATGACACCGAAAATGGAGTCATAGTTTGCCGATCTTGTGTTATGGAAATTGTAAGTAAATAACCAGCCGTTAAAATTACTCAACATGAAATAGCTATTGACAAACAAAAATACCAATACGAATACAACTAGGAACTTTGACCTCTTTTCTCTTTTGGTTTTGAAAAGGAAAGGTATCAAGAATACTGCTGGATACAATTTTGAGGCTACAGCAAGCGCTAAAAATACAGAAGATTTTACTGGTTTTTCTTTGATAAAGAAGTAGAAAGACATGGAAACGAACATTACAGCTATTATATCCCAGTTGTAGATTGTGAAAAAGAGGAAGGTGGGTGTTAGAATATAAAAGTAGATTAGTTTTTTCTTATCTAATTTAAGTGTTTCAACTATTTTGTAGAGGAATATTGATGTTATTACAGCAAATAGAGTTAGAAATACAGAACTTGTAATGTAGTAAAAATTATTTCCGAACAGGCCCATTGTATGGATAAATACGCCCGTGATAACTGGATATTCTATATCTTTTCCTATATATGGAAATGTTGGATCTATAGCTTTCTGAGTAAAGATATTTATATCACTATAACCGATGTAATAGGGAATTGTACTGCTAAATCCTGGATAGCTTATTAGAGCAGATATTGTAGAAGCTACAATAGTTAGAATTATTATGCATGTAAGAGAGATTTTCATATAATATTTTCCACTTTTAATTTCCTATAAATCTTAAACGGAGCATTAGAATCAGTATATTCATTACCTCCTTTACTCCTCGGCTGTTTAGACCGACATTTGATTTGCCAGCCTTTCTTTTTTCAAAGATTATTGGAACCTCGCATATCTTATACCCCAGCACTTTGGCTTTGTACATAATCTCCAGGTTTATTTTATAGCCTTTAGGCTTGAGCTTTATCCTATTAAATATCTCACGTTTCATTGCAGAAAAACCTGACATATTGTCTTGTACTTTTATATTCAAAATTAGGGATGTTAATTTTCTAAACAAGAGACTTATAAGTTTCCTGTGTGATATATCTTCTGTTCTTGCATCGGCTATAAATCTGGAACCTATTACCATATCATAGTGGCCTAATTTGGATAGAAGTTGTTTTATATCCTCCGGCCTGTGGGAGCCGTCTCCGTCCATTATAATAATTATGTCGCCTTTGGAGTTTTCCAGACCTTCCATAACGGCATTGCCCAATCCATTGGATTTCTGGCTTATTATCCTAGCTCCGTCAACATTAGGTTTTTTGTCACTTTTGTCTACAACTATTATTTCTTTGTCTTCTTTCACAAATTTGTTTATTCTTTTAACTAACGTCTTTACATATGGTTCATTTTTAGTTGGTATTATAATCGAGATCATATTACTTATTTAGCGTGCTCTTTAATTTATTCCAATCCAGGGTGTTCACAACATCTTTTTCTTCCAACCACCCTCTTCTAGCCTGTGAAATACCTAACTCTATGCGCTTTAGCCCTTCAATTGAGTGCGCGTCTGTATCAATACAAAATTTCAAACCAAATTCTTTTGCTTTCTTAATGTTTGAATCACTTAAATCTAATCTGCGACTAGAGTTGATCTCCATGAAAATTCCAAGCGGTTTAGCTTTTTCAAAGACTTTATCCAAATCTATTTCGAATGGGTTTCTTTGGTTCACTATCCTGCCTGTTGGGTGGCCCATAACATTTATATAACCGCTATCTAGAGCCGTTAAAACTCTTTTTGTCATTTCTTCAATTCCCGTTTTGAATCCAGAATGAACAGAGCCAACAACCCAGTCTAGTTTTTTCAAAATGTTTTTTGAGAAGTCTAATTTGCCATCTTTTAGTATACTAACTTCAGATCCAGCCAAAATATTTATTTCTGGAAATTTTTTTCTAGCTTTTTCTATCTCAGTAATATATTTAAGGGTTTTTTTCTCATCCAAACCGTTTGCCTGCTTTTCTACTTTTGAATGGTCTGTTATTGCAATATATTGGTAACCAAGATCGATAGAGGCTTTTACCATCTCCTCTATTGTGTTTATCCCATCGGACCATTTTGTATGGACATGCAGGTCGCCTTTTATTGAGTGGTATTTTACTAGATTCGGCAATTTACCTTCTTTTGAAGCTTCTATTTCTCCTGTATTTTCCCTTAATTCAGGTTCTATATAACTCATTCCAAGCTTTTTGTATATCTCTTCCTCTGTTTTTCCCGCAATCTGTTTATTTGTTTTATCAAATAGTCCATATTCAGATAGCTTCCATCCTTTTGTAATTGCAAGCTGCCTTAGCTTTACGTTGTGCTCTTTAGATCCTGTAAAATAGTTTAGAGCGGCTCCAAAACTTTTTTCTTCTAAAACCCTTAAATCGCAATCCAGTCCTTGTTTAAGCGTCACAGAGGATTTTGTGTCGCCTTTGCTTTGGACAAAATCAACATTTGGCATTTTCACAAAGAAATCCATGACGGCAGCTGGTTTTTTAGAGATAACAAGAATATCAATATCACCGATGGTCTCTTTTCTCCTTCTTATAGAACCGGCAATTTCAATTTTCTCAACTTCCTTTAAACTCTTCAATCTGTTTACAATTTCATTTGCTAAATTTAATCCGTCCCCCAAGAACATCCTCTCCTGTCCTCTTTTAAAAATTTCCACACCCTTCAAGATGTCTTGCTCGCTTTTTTCTCCAAACCCTTCCAAAACTCTTATTTTACCTTGTTTTGCTGCTTTTTCCAATTTTTCAACAGAATCAATTTTCAGTTCTTTATACAATTTCGAAGCCCTTTTAGGACCCATTCCAGGTATTGACATTATGTCCACAAGGCCTCTAGGTATTGATTTTAGTAGTTCTTGATGTTTTTTTATTTTTTGTGTTTCTAGAAACTCTTCTATCTTTTTGGCTAGGCCTTCTCCAATTCCTGAAATCTTCATCAAACCTTTCAATCCCTCCTGATTATATATCTCCTCAACATCTTTAGAAAGGTTTTCAATTGTCCTTGCAGCTTTTTGATAGGCTCTAGATTCCCAAACATAGCCTTTTAGTTCTAGGATTTCTGCCATCTGGTAAAAGATTTCGCCAATGGGTTTGTTGTTGGACATAATGCAAGTTTTGACTTATATAATATTGTTTGCCTAATTATAATTAATATGGGATTTAGTATAGACACAAAGGAAGTGGACAAAGTCAAAAAAATACTTGGAGAGAAGATTCTAGCGTGCAAGGGGTTGCCAGAAGACATAAAATTCACTGAGGCTTTGAATCTTGATGTGACTGGTAATCTTAATGTGTCTGACAAACAAATAGAAGTGGTTGAGAAACTGAAAAATGGATATTATAGAGATAGGCCAAAGGAGTTGGAAAAAGATTTGGATAAGATTGACAGAAAACTGAATTGGGCGCCTTTTGAGGGTGTTGATCTTTCTGGCTTGGATTTACATGGAGTGGATTTTTCACCGTGTTATCTCAACAATGCTAATCTGAAGAATTGCAATCTGTCGAATGCGAGGCTGATATTTGTTGATGCTCATGGTTCAGATTTTTCTGGATCCAGATTGGATGGAGCTAACATGAGCATGATAAAGGCGACGGATTGCAAATTTATTGGCTGCTCTGTTGCTGGAGCGAATATTTCGCTTTCAGATGTATCAAGATCGAATTTTAGTGGGGCGAATTTGGCTATGGTTAATATAAGTGGTTCCTTTATTCTTAGATGTAATTTTATGGGGGCAAACCTAACTGGAGCCGACCTATCATTATCTGCTTTAGACCACTCTGATTTTTCAGGTGCGATACTCACAGGTGTGAGTGTAGAAGGGTCTTCTGTTACAGGGACTATTTTCGAGCTTATGGAAGGGAGATCAAAAGAAGCGGGTATTAGATATGGTGAGGGAAGGAATCTTGGTCGATATAGGGAGCAGATATTAGGAGGATATGTAGGCGGGTCTTCAAGCGTTTACAACTCTAAATCGTCACAATATACAAAAAAAGGAAGGTATGCTGGTGGCGGAGACTAGTAAGTTTTAATGATATCACTTCTGCAGGAATTTTCCCAATCCCTTTTCTCCAGACAACATCTCTTCTGCTTTTTTCAAAACAGCTTTGCTGTTGCTAAAACTTGTTTTTTTTAAGGCTTCTTCAAAAGGCGACCACTGAAAACCGATATGCTCAAAGGATATTTTTATTTCAGATGCTTTTGTCTCAACTAGAAAATATATAACTTCTTTACTGACTTGCTGGCCTTCCCTTCTGTAGAAATATTTTATTTTTTCTTTGAAATTTGGGACAAATGCAATATCTTTTATTCCTGTTTCCTCTTCTATCTCCCTTTTTGTTGTCTCTTCTTCTTTTTCTCCAGCCTCTATATTTCCTTTTGGAAAATCCCAGTGGCCATTTGTGTAATTGAGAAGTAGGTATAACCTTATTTCACCTTCTTTTCTAAAAACAACTGCTCCTGAAGATTTCTCTGATATCATTGACTACCTTTATTTTTTTGAAACATGGATAATGGTTTTGTTACTTTTCCTGGAATGAAATAGTGGTCTCTGCACCTTACACTGTAGGATTCTTCCGCTCCTATAAGGATTGTTGGGGCATCGTAGGGGGCAGGTTTGCCGTTTATTATTCTTTGGGAAAAGACGGCTTGCTTGCCGCATATTTTTCCATCAATATTATATGTGCAAATAGAGGATATTTTGTCTATTTGATCTGCCCTTAAAACGACTTCAGCTACTGTCCTTTTCGAGTCTCTAAATGGAAATGGTTCAGCCCTGAAATCTAGATTTAGGCATGTTACTATTACCCTTAAACCCCTTGAACAAAGTTCATCTATTACTTCTATTATAGTGTCATCAAAAAAATGTAGTTCATCAATACCAATAACACTTACTCCTTCTTTAATATTTGTCAGTATTTCTTCGCTATAATCGAGAGGTGTTGCATCAATTTTTATGTTATCGAAGGTGCTAACGTAGTTTACACCACGCCTGTGATCAAGAGCTGGCTTAAAAACTTGGACTTTCTGACCTGCTATAACTGCTCTTCTTACCCTTCTTATCAGCTCTTCTGACTTACCAGAAAACATTGGTCCTGTTATAACTTCTAAAACCATAAGTCAATAAACTCCTTACTTTTTATTGTAGTTTGGTTTTAAATCATTTACGAGTATTTTCTACCTCTCCACTCTATCCTTTTCATATATTTTGTTTTAATTAGATTGTAATTACTCAGGGGTCTGACAAGGGTTTTGGCAACTGCTGATTTCAATCTTCCCTGTTTGAAATATGATTTGTAGTGTGGAAGTATATACTCTAAGTTCTTTTGTTTTACATAAGCCTTTATTGGTAGGAGTATTTGCAAACAAACAATTATTATACCCGGAATAAGGATGTAAGATTTCCAAAAGCTAAAAACTATAAATAATATTCCTGTTAATAACATGAGGTTTAATGCTGACTGTGAAAACATGCCCACTCTCCAAGCCTTTTTGTCATAGTTTCTAACAAACCATGTTTGTCTGTTAGAGAATTCCTTTAGCTGCGACCATGAACAATTTTCAAAACTGCCGACCACGGACTTCGGAACAAATTGTATTTTATATCCAAATTCCTTACATGCCTTTGTTACTTCTGTATCGTCGCTTATAGCTGTTTTCCATCTACTAATTATGTTCATTTCGTTGAACTTTTTTCTAGTTATAGCAAAGCTGCCTCCCCAAACAAACGTATACTTACTTAGCATCGACCAGAAACCTATACTTGACCAAGCAGATCTAAGATAAGAAGAAAACTTGTTGTCTGTTGGAAAATACCATCTATAACCAGTTGAAGCGCCAACCCCCTCATCTTTCAACGGCTTCACCAATTCCCTTAGCCAGTTTCTTCCTGGCCTAATATCAGAATCTGCAAAAACAAGCACATCCCCTTCAGCTGTTTTTGAAGCTGTTATTAATGCTGCAATTTTTCCTGAACAAGTTTTGATTTTTTTACTTAAAATTATTTTTACTTGTTTATTGAATTTTTTCAAAACACCATAAGCGGCGTCTTTGTAATTATCTATAATAAATATGTATTCTTTGTGTGGATAGTCCTGATTAATAATAGATTTTATGTTTTCTTCCAAACCTGGATCTAACCCCTTAAAAGGAACTATGACAGACACACTTGGTATGTAGTTATAATTATATTTGTTGGAAATCATTACCAACTTTTTTTTGAATTTTAGAGTGTCTACCAGACTTACAGCTTCCACCAAAACAACCAATATTGTCCATCCAAATACGATTTCAAATAACATAAACAATAAATGGAAGCTGATCAATAGACCGAAAGTGAGTTTGTCGGTTTCCAACTAATTTAAGCTTCGTCCTTTTGATTAGCTTTATTATATAGGTATTTTAAATAATATTATATGGTAGCCGATATCATTAGTACAATAGTCACTCTTTTCGCTATAATTGAACCTTTTGGCGCTATACCTGTTTTTTTAATAATGTTTCGAAAGGCTAAAAAACCAATGCAAAGGAAAGCCGCCTTAGAGATTAGTATTGCAGGATTTGTTTTGCTATTAATTTTTGCGTTAGGTGGACTTGGTTTGTTAAATGTTTTAGGTATATCATTACCTGCATTTATGATTGCAGGAGGTATTTTACTGCTAATTTTGTCTTTTGATTTTATTAAAGGGGATCTTGCCAGATCTAGAAAATTTGAAATAAAAGCCTCGGATGCAATTGTGCCTATAGGAACGCCTCTATTAGCTGGTCCAGGTGCTATAACAACATCAATGTATTTAACTCAGCAAACAGGACTTTTAATTGTTGTTGGCTCTTTAGCTGTTGTGTTTACTATTTGTTTCTTTTTCCTATATTATGGTAGGTTCATATCAAAGGTTTTAGGTGGCAGCGGACTGAAGATATTGACAAGAATAATGGGCTTGATTACAGCTGCTGTTGCTATTAGCTTGATTGAAAAGGCTTTGGTTATTTATGGGGTTTTGCAGCCTATTGTTATTTAGTTTTGATAATTGGCTTTGCAATTTTCCATAACAGGTTAAAGTATTTTTTGTATTCGTCTGCAACTTCTTTAGATTTTATCATTATTGCTGTCATAGAAGGTTCCCAGATATTAAAGACGACCTTATCTCCATATATCCATGTGTAGACTGGGGAGATAAACTCCTTTGGTAAATACTTAACCTCAAATATTCCAAATTCCGCTGGGACAACACCATCTATATAGATGCATTTTGTTTTAATCCCTGATTTTCTTATATCCCTCATTATCTGGATATAGAATTCCGGCATGTGTTTTCTCAAATGGCCTGCTAGTCCGATAGCGAAAATATCGGCGTTGTCTCTAACCAAGTCTCTCAGTGCAGATTTCATCCCATCCTTCCCTTTAAAAAAATAAACAGCGACTGGATCATGGACATCTTTTCTTATTTTTGCGAGTTGTGGAATAATGCCATCCAATCCAGATTCAGTCTCTTTCAAATAATTCAAAAGATTTTCCGGGTCTGTTGTCTTGAATTTTTTCTTTTTGTCCTCTATGAAATGGCTAGTGAGGCCAGCATTTTCCAGTTTATTCAGTATGATATAGATATTCGTCCTGTGAACTCCAGACTCCTCAGCTATCTGACTAACAGTCATCGAATCTTTCTTTATGAGAGTCAAATATACCTCTATTTCGCTTTCTGTAAATCCAAGATTTTTCAAAGGCGATGTGTCCATAATCAATAATTTATTTTTAGATTTAAAAAGGTGTCTTTTTGAAGACAACATAAGTTGATTAGGCTACACATTAATCATCGTTTGTGGAAGTTTTATGGTAAATCGTCCAACTGGAATGGGCTTTGCAGGTTCAGAGTTTGGAATAGAAGAATATATTAGAAAATGTAGAGAGGATCCAAACCATTGGCTGGCTTATGGGCTTGATAGAAGATTTGAATATTTATTAAAGGAAAAAAGAGGAAAACTATCAAGAGCTTCCACATCAGACCTTCCCATTTTTTACCAGGATGAATTGGATACATATCAAAGAAATAGGGATGGTTTTTTGCGATATAATCCAAGGGGTCATAGTAACTTGCACTCTGAAGGTAGATCAAATTTGGAAATTAACTTTTGGAGTTCTATGGAAAAACGTCTCAATGAATATGCGGATATTATTGAACAGTATGAAAAGAAATTAAAGGAAACAGAAAATTATACATCGCACGAACACCAAAAAAACGTAGATAATTTAGATGATAGATTGATTAGGGAAAAAAGGGAAGTGGAGTCTGAAATATACACTTCCTCCAATATATCACCACGAGAAGAGAAAAGAATGGCTTTCACGTTAGTTAGTTCTTTTCTTGCTAGTCTTCCTATAGCCGGTCTATTATCATATTTATTGCCATTTGAGGAACATTTTGAGTCGCATAGCCACTTTATGTCAAGTGGAGCTAGCGCCGATGCGGCTCAGGGTGTAGAATTTATATGTATGTATGTGATCTCATTTCTTGCTGCATCTTATACAACTGGAAAAATCGCAGAACGGATATGGGAGGAATAGATTAACGACTATTAAATAATTGTGTTACACCATTCTTAGGACATATTCTATTCAAAACACACTTATCACAAAGCGGTTTCCTAGCATTGCAAACCTCTCTTCCATGATAAATCATCAACAAGGAGTACTCGCCCCAATATTTTTTTGGGACGAATGGAAGAAGATCTTGTTCTATCTTCTTTGCATCTTTGTGTTTGGTTAAGCCAAGTCTGTAGGCCAACCTGATATTATGTGTATCTATTGTGATCCCTTCCAATTTACCAAAGCAAGTAGATAAAATAACAGTGGCTATCTTCCTTCCTATTCCAGGTAATTCGATCAAATCTTGATATTTGTCAGGAACTTGTCCATTATGTTTTTGAATAAGTATTTGACAGGCAGCTTTAATATTTTTTGCCTTTCCTTTGTAGAGACCAAGACTTTTAATACACTTTTCAATTTCCTCCGTTTTAGAATCTGCAAAATCTTTGGCTGTTTTGAATCTGGAGAAAAGGGCAGGTGTAGCTTTGTTTACATTAGCATCTGAGCACTGAGCAGACAACATTGCAGAAATCATCATTTGTAAATTGTTTTGGAAGTGTAAACTACACCGAACATCTGGATATTGTTTTTTCAAAAGGTGGATTATTTTAAGGACTTTAGATTTTGTTTTCATATACTATATCTGTTTTCTTATTATTTCTTTGCGGCTTTCCACATAATGTCGAATTGTTTCATATAATTTTTGTACAACATCTTGTCTTCAATAACAAATGCGACAGGGGATTTCCCTTCCCAATTGACGCTTACAACTTTATTATTGTAGAGCCAAATGACAACTGGCGTAACAAACTCCTTGCCTACATATCTCGTTTCAGCAAAAGGCAAAGTGGTTACAGGCTTCCCCTTTGTTCCTATATCAACTATGTTTTTCCACTTTACTCCGCTTTCCAAAGCCTTTTCTTTATAATAATCATAAAATCCTTTCACTCTTTCGATCAAATATCCTCTTGCCCCTATCATTCTTAGCTCATCGCAGTTAAGTGTCTCTAAAAACAGCTCTTTTACATCCTCTAATCCCCTAACTGTTTTAATATAAGGATTCCACAATCCGTCAAAATAATTTTTGAAATTCTTGTAGAGCATTTCTGACTCAATCTCAAAACAAATCATCTCTTCCTTTTCCCAGAGAAACATCAAGACCTTGTTTCCTTTGTATAGATTAATTTGCATTGGACTGGAAAATTCTGGGGGAAGCTTTTTAATTTCACCAAGTTTCATCTCTGGATCTCCTGTTTCTGTTAAGTGGTGTAGAGTGCCACTATAGGCTTCAAATATAGATAATAGCTTTACTTTTATTTTCCTTCTTACTCTTTCTGTATGGTATTTCGTAAACCATTCTTTTAGTTTATTCCCACCAAAACCATAATTTGCACCAAGGACAAAATATTCATCTCCTTGTTTCATAATGTCCAACATTGACCAGAATTTTTCTGTGACAGCATCAAAACCTTTGTACACCTTCACATCCTGGTTCCAGAGAAGGTTAAAATAATTTCTGAAAGAGTCGGCTAGAATCTTATTCTCCATATGGAATACAAAAGGCTTGTCTGTGAAAACACGGATGTCTACATTGTTTCCAAAAACATCGATGTCTGCTGGAGTTTCAAGTTCTTTCGGCAGATATTTTATGTCAGTGATAGGAAGTTTTTCCCTGTCTTTTCCCCACTCTTTTGTTGTTTCGCTCCAAAGCATCCTTGCTTTTATTCCAGCCTTGACCCGCCTTTTATGATAGTTTTCCCAATACGATTCCAGAGCTTGGTTAGATACTTGAGATGCGCCCAAAACAAGTATTTCTTCCCCTTTCTTTAAAACTTTCAGAGACCTATCCCTTGCAGTCTTCAATCCCTTCAATCCCTCCAGAATATATGCTTCTTGTTTTTGTTTTGCTAATTCCTTTTTCTTTTTTAGTTCTGGTAAAATTTCCAGCAAGTTTTCCTCCATTTCCCTCAAGACATTTAAAAATATGTCAGGGTCAGCTGCTTCAAAATATCTTATCCCATCCTTTATCACATAGCTAACCAAACCTTGGTCAATTAACCTCTGAAGAATGGAATATACAGTCGCTTTGTGCAAACTAGACCTTTTAATTATTTGGCCGGTAGTTGTCGATCCTGTGTCTAGAAGAATCAAATAAACTTCTGCCTCTCTTCCTGTTAGGCCCAGATTCTGCAAGATTTTTGTGTTCATGGTAGTCTTATATTAGACTACTCAAATATATAAGTTTTACTGCCATGTATAAGTGGTGAAATGGATGGGCGTTGGGAACCTTTTAGTCAGAGAAGAGACTTATGTTTTGGGATCGATAGTAGCAGAAAGATTATTAACTCAAAATGATAGGGAAAGGTTGGGTAGAGAAGATCAAAGGCCTTTTATATTAAGAGGGGTCTATGTGCTTGAAACTTATGTAAATGGAATAAAACGGAAAGAAAGTTTTGGATTTAGGTTTCCAGATAGCCCTGAAATTGTGTTTTCTTACGACGCAAATTCCATCCCTGAGAATTCTTGCTCACCCAATCCAATCTATACTGAAATTTGGAAGTTAACTTACAATGATGACAGTGTTCATAGAAGGACTGCATCTCTACACGATTATTCATTTGATCCTGATGTCCTGAAAACATGGGATTCAGAAATTATAAAAAGAGTTAGACATCTTCCTCCGCACATAAGAGATGTAATTTGTTTTGATGAAGTTTTTCCAGATGAAAAGGGGCCAGAAGGTGCCACAAATTCTGGAAATGATGGAATGTGAATTATGAAAGAAAAAGCTTATGCATCACTTCTACCAGATGGACATATCAGGTGCCCAATTGGCGTATATGCACCACAAAGTATGTTGGATAGAGTTCAATTAGAATTGTATATGGATATCAGAAATAGAACAGGGTTAGGAAAAGAGGGGTTGCTAAAAGGTGAAATTTTGAAACCGAATGGATATCAGAGAAAACCTTTTTTTTATATTGACGATGAAATAGATCTTCCACAAGGCCTATTGCAGTTGAGTGCTGATTTCCATAATTCGCATTACATCACCACAACTACAGGGCGCATTAGAGAGGTATTTACCAATGAACAAGGAGTACAAGTGGCTTTGAGCGCAAGCAAAATACAAATTGTCTCAAAACGCGGTTTTTTATATGGAAAAGAAAATCCGTCTCCAGAGCAAATAAAATCATTAAAAAGGCTGATGCTAAGGATTGTTGGACTGCCTTTGGAGGGCGCAGAGTGATAGAGCATCTCTATGATAAGGGTAAGAATTGTGGGTGATGAAAAAATTGGCTGTCGTCCATGCGGTTTAAATTTGCTTGAAACAGAAGATGGGAAATATGTTTTGGGTTATTGTACAGGTGAACCGAATGAAGTTTACGAATTTGATATGGCAACAGAAGACGTATTAAGCCAATTTGAAGAGGCTATCAAACACAACCCAGAAATATGCGATGCTGTGCTGTTAAGACCAGCCATGGAAGCTGTGGCTGACGAAGACGGAAATAATATACAAGCAGATTATCTCCATGCTATTGGCTACAAAATAATAGGAGATGTTCAAATGAGAAGACAACTAGGACAACAGAGGGGGACTGAATAGAAATATGGATTATCCGTTTGTTCATAGGGGGCTTTTGCAAAATGAAGCCGCTAAAATTACAGTTGAAGCTTTAAAAGAAAAGTTTATTGGAAAATATGCTAGGAACTCTGGGCACGATCCGCTAAAAATTGTTGGTGCTGAAAGATACATTCTACACAATGATGTCTTCGGCTACCGATTTATTGCAAAGCCCAGAAATGGAAAGGGTATTCTTATCGACGTTGATAGGTGTGGGAATCTTGAATTGATAGACGATCCGACAAATCCGTGGTAATTGGAGGAATAAAATATGTTCAAAAAACTTTGCGCGTTGGCTCTTGTGGTTGCTGGTTGCGCAGCACCACAAAATAAATCAGCGTCTTTGGAATATTTGAGAGATTCGAGAGACTTCAGTACTTTGAGTGTTTATGGAGGAGCTGAGGTTGCTCCACAAACAAGATTTTTTGGAAATGTGGATTTGAACTCACCTTTTAACAAGGCAGACACAACTGACTTAACAAGATTCAATGGAAGAGCCAGACTAGTAAGGCCCTTATACAATGGTTTTGGTTTGACAGCAGAATACAAAGATTCTGTTGGTGACAATAACAATGTTGGTGGAGTTGGTGTTTCTTATTCTCCAATCCAAGGAATTGAAGTAAGAGCTTATCCTATTAGAACAGACGGAGAAAGTCAAGAAGTTGGTGTTTCTTTTGGGAAAGTTTTTGAAGCTGGAAAATTTGATCCGTATGTGCGAGGGTTTGCAGATTTGAATAGAACAGACGGAAAACTTACAACTATCGGCGAAATCCAAGTCGGGTTGAGAAGAGAGGGGTGGAGACTTGGTGTTGAAGGCAGGTATTCAGACTCGGATAGAAGGAGGGGTTTTGAAAACCCTGCGGTTGCTGTTGGCATTGGGATTGACTTTTGAACATGCAAAAGTATTTATTCCTATTCTATTAAAGTGTGTTATGAGACAGTGGATTTTGGTTGTGGCTATAGTCGCTGTGTTAATAGTAAGCGGTTGCGCAAACCAGAAAAAGCTGGAAACTGACAACAGTCAGTTTCAACCTGCAGATGGTGTTAATATGGGTAACAGGCATGTTTTATTTGAAACTTCAATGGGGAATTTCAAGGCCGAATTATTTGAGGATAAAGCCCCTTTAACTAGCGGGAATTTCATCAAATTAATTGAGAAGGGGTTTTACAATGGGGTTATTTTTCACAGAGTAATACCAGACTTCATGATACAGGGTGGAGACCCAACAGGCACAGGTATGGGCGGTCCTGGATATACAATAAAAGATGAGTTTGGCCCTGGGCTAAAACACAATGTAAGCGGACTTTTGTCTATGGCTAATTCAGGTCCCAACACAGGCGGAAGCCAGTTCTTTATCACGGTTGCGCCAACACCTTGGCTAGATGGCAAGCACGCTATTTTTGGCAGGATTGTGGAAGGGTATGATGTCGTGGAGAAGATAAGCAAAGTCCAGAGGGATTCTGATGATAAGCCGCTGACTACTGTCACAATGAAGAAGGTTTCTATTGTGGGTAAATAATATGGATGTTCAAGATCTGAAAGCAATGGTTCAAGAGATTATTGAACAAGCGCGGCTTTTGAAAGATAAACACACTGACCAGAAAAATGTGCCTGTAAACTATGCCTGCATTTTTTCTCAAAGTAAAAAAGAATATGAGGAGCTACTTGAAGTTTCGAGAAAAATTGGAAAGATTATAGAAGAGATGACAAGTGGAGTACTTTTTCAAATTAGTCCGTTAAAGACCGAATCTGGCACACTAAAACTGTTGAAGATTAGGATTCCAGATGTCACAAGGCCTGAAAGAGGCGATGCAGATTTTACAGTTTCAAATTATCCAGACTTCAAGAAAAAATACCTGCCAAAAAATGGGTTTAGTTTAATAAAAAAGCGCGAGGATTTTGAGATGTTGGAGCTGATGGATCCTGAATTTCATGTAAGGGTGTATTTTTCAGATCCTCCTTTGGATGTTCAACTAGGTATCAAATAACATATTTATATACCCACTTCACAATGTTAATTTAGGAAAAAGACCGAAAACGACTAAGTCGTTTTCCAACCATTTATGAGTCAGGAAACGAGTGTTTTGATAACAAAGAACATGCCAATAGCTGATGTTGTGGCAAAATACCCTTCTATAGTTGATACTTTACAATCTTATGGTATTCATTGCGTAGGCTGCGGTGCATCCACATTTGAGACAATAGATCAAGGCTTCAAAGGCCATGGGATGTCCGATACCGAAGTAGAGGCGATAGTCGAGGAATTGAACAGGGTTGCAAAGAGTGCTCCTAAAAAGGATCACAGTCATCGTGAAGGAGCTGTTTTAATTGTGACAGACAAGGCAGCAAGCAAGATTTCTGAGATGTTAAAGCAGCACAATAAGATTGGTTGGGCATTGAGGATTGGAGTTGTGCCTGGTGGTTGTTCTGGATTCCAATACAGTATGAGTTTTGATGAAAAACCGAATGACAGCGACAAGGTTGTTGAAGAAAAAGGTGTCAAAATATTTGTTGACGAGAAAAGTTTGGATAAGTTGTGGGGGAGCAGGGTTGATTACATAGAAAGTTTACAAGGCGCTGGATTCAAAATAGACAATCCAAGTGCGACTTCTGGCTGTGGGTGTGGGAAGAGTTTTGGTTAACAGAATAACAGGTTTATACAACCTTTATAGATTTATACTTATTCTGCTAATAATTAATCAATGCCATACAAATACAAGAAACCTGATAAGACGAGGACAGCTTCTTTGGCTGTAGCTGGTGTCTTTATTGTTGGTGCTTTGTGGTTCTTCTTTTTGAGTCCGGCTTTTACTGGTCTTGCTGTATTAAGTAAGGCAACTGCAGAAAACAAAAACATTGATGATTACCTAAGGGGGTTGGATTCTGTCAAAGCTGAATTGAAGAGTGAAATAGCGTCTTGTGGCAACCAATCTTCAGAGTTAACTAACAAACTGATTGAATGTACTAATAATTTAGCAAGATGTGGGTCTGAAAAGTTTAGCTTAAATTCTACATTTACTTCTTTATTAGAAGATTGTAAAACTCAAGTTGGTGAAATAAATCAGACAACAGAAAAGGAAATAACTGGTTTAAAGTCTCAACTGGATAAAAAATCTGGAGAATATGATCTTTTAGTCAATAATACAGCAAGAAGCAATTGTTGCAAAGCAAAAATAGATAATCCGGGTATTAAATTCTTCAAGGTTGAAAATAATAAGGTTGTTTGTTCAGAGGAGAACGGAATTGAATTGAACTGTACATTGTAATTATATCACTCTTCTATTTTTTGTAGTTCTTCAAGAAGGGCCTTTTCATCTTGTCTTAATTTCTTTTTTACTTTTTCTAGAATTTGGATATCCTTCCCTCTAACATCTGTTTCTAGAACATCATTTTCAAATATGTGTTTGCCTACAACCACATCATCCATAGAAATTGCAACTCTGTCACCTGAAATAGCTTCGGCGACAGAGGACCCGGACTTTTGGACTTCTTTTATCTCGCCGATAATTTTGCCTTGCCTTTTGAGTTTGTATTTTGGTTTCACAGTGCCTCCAAGAACTTCCGCCCCGAAGATGGCGGGTTTGGACTGGCGAAAAACACAGCCTGGCAAAACCCTTAATTTACAAGGTCTTGTAACCATCTGCAACATCTCGGTCTCTTTCATCTCTGACTGATCTTTTTTCCAGTTTTTGTAGTCTTCTATGAGTTTGTAAATTATAGGGGAAGCAAAAACTTTTACTCCAGCATCATTAGCTAGAGTTTCTGCATCTTCAGAAACCTTTACATTAAATGCGAATATGTAGGGCTCTTTCATGTTTCTTATTTCTATTACATCTTGTCTGCCAACAGATCCCACTTCCCCTTTTCTAATAGGTAAATTTAAGTCTTGGAAGATTTTTATCATAGCTTCCAATCCTCCTAGAGTGTCTGATTTCAAAATCACTCCTTCTTTGTCTGTTTTTATTTCAACAGACTCCACCTCCCTTTTCAATTCCTCTTTTGCTTTTTCAACGTCTTTTCCGCTTTTGACAATTATTACAGGGGAGCCTGCTATCACGTCTTGAGGATCCTGAGTCGATATTCTCACTCCAGTTGCGGCTGTAACAGAATCAAGATATTGAAATTTGCTTTCAACCCTTATGTCCCTTAAAGGTTCGGGTTTCAGAATTGCTTTGACTTTTGTTGAGACAGTTTTGTTTCCACCAATTATAATATAGTCACCTTTACTCATTTCCCCATCATAGAGTATTATATCTAAAACCTGGCCCAGTCCCTTTTGCTCCTTAACTTCTAAAACAGTTCCTTTACCTCTACCACTTGTGAATTTGATTTTTCCTTGCAAGAATCTTTGCGCCAGCCCTGTCAACACCATCAGAAGATCTGAAATACCTTCTCCTGTTTTTCCTGATACAGGGACGATGCTGACTTGTTTTGTGAAACTGGAAACCCTGTCGTATCTTTCACAATCAAAACCTCTTTCAACTAGCTGGCCAACTAACCTATACATTTTATTTTCCAACTCCTCCACTACCCTATCTGATTGGTTTTTTAATGTGTTGAAAAAACATTCGTTTGGCGTTGGAGACCACCCAACAATCCTATCTATTTTATTACCAACAACCACAAATGGTGTTTTAAACTCCTTTAGAACTAACAAGGACTCTTCTGTTTGAGGTTGAAAACCTTCTGTGAGGTCGACAACAAGTATGGCTATATCTGCTATTGAACCTCCTCTTTTTCTTAAAGTTGTAAAGGCGGCGTGGCCTGGTGTGTCAAGGAAAAGAAGCCCGGGAATTGTTATGTCAATTTTTAATTGCTCTAGTAAAAGGCCGCACCTTTGTTTTATATTTTCTATTGGAATTTCAGATGCGCCTATATGTTGTGTGATCAGACCAGCCTCTCCCGCAGCAACAGAACTGCCTCTAATCTTGTCTAATAAGGTGGTTTTGCCGTGGTCTACGTGCCCGAGAACTGCTATTATTGGCTGTCTGACTGCTTCCATATTATTCACCTTGATCTATATTATTTCGCAATATATGTTTTAATATAGCTTATTTGTATTCATTATCCATTCTATTTAAACAATTAAGTAGAGGGTAGCATTCCGCTATACACATATCAATCAAACTCTTCAGACTCCTCGTCTTCATATCCCTCCAAAATCCAGATATCCCTATCTGTCAATTCCTCTCCGTTTTGGTATCTTACCAAAGCCTCTATAATCTCTCCTTTGTCTGGTTTTCTTATCGATAACATATTCAGTCCTCCTTTAGCAGAACCTCTTGAGAAGCCCAGCTCTATGTTTTTCTTTTTAGTGATTTGCTTAGGGGATGACTAGGGGTCGAGCAAGCGTAGCGAAGCAGCTGCAGTTGACCCCCTTCCAAGTGGAGGCGGCGGTCGAAGACCGAAAAGCACAAAGATGGAGCCGAACAATGTGAGGCTACTCTTGTGATTTTCGGCTCCTGTTAAGGATTTAAAACTTTCTGAGTATTATGCATTATGTCTATTGGAAAATTGGTGAATCGGGATAACTGGAGAAAGTACAAGTACAAAGGTTGCCTTCAGTATGTGTGCAGAGAATTCCCAAGATTTGTAGAAGAAGCTTCAGAATATAATCCAAGGATAATGAGTGCAACAAATCCTAGAACAGAAAGTCTGGATCACGCATATGCAACAGATAGGGAAATGCATTTCTTTATAGAGGTAGAATATCCAAACCCAGGTGATAGATATGTAGTTGATCCGATTACTAGACCGAGGGAGTTTTTCCATGTTGGCAATCTAGGATCGTGTAAGACTCAGTTCAAAAGATTGTATCAAAGAGCAGTAGATGCCAGACAAACTATTTATTGGAGAGTTATAAAAGATGGAATACTTCATGAAAACGATGTAGATATTGATGAAATTCTTAGACCGGTTAAATTTCCTGGACCGAGCGATGATGAAGTTAGAGAAGTGACTGAAAGAAATGGGTTGGTTAGTGACATAAACAGTTCCAGAGTATTATCTGCTCTTGATGAACAATTTAGAAGTGGGTGGGAAAAAGAGGGATATAGGCCAATGTATATTCTAAGTGTTTTAGAGAAGCTTCTTCCTCCAATGTTGTTTAGAAAACTTGCACAGTTGCACGAAATGCAGAATGATGTTGCTTCTCTTGGCTCTGCAAGTACAGATGGTATGTATGCTGTATCTCATATTGTTGATCTAGCTTATCTCGCATCCAAAATTTGCAAAGCCAGAGAGAGAGTAATAGATGCTGGAAGCGGTGTAGGTGTTCTTGCAATTGCAACTTCACATTTAGGCGATTATCCAGTTGTTGCTGTGGACAGAAAAGGAATTTTGATAGAACTGGGGAGAAATTTTGCTAGAGACAGAGGATTTTTAGGAATAGATTGGGTATCTAAACCATTTGAAGAATGGGATAATGTTGGAGAAGAAGATACAATAATCTGTTATAGACCATATGATCTGGATGAAAAGTTAGTTGAAATAACAGCAGAAAGGGGGAACCAATTAATTTTATTTCCAACTGATTTTTACAAAAGAGAGGAACCAGTTCCTGGTTGGAATGATACAGGAAAAAGAATGGTACATTTCAAGCATAGATTGCAATCAGCCGGAAGGAATGCTTATTTGTATTTGTCTGGGAATCCAATGTTCCATGTAAAAAACCAAGGTCCACGAAGCTTGTTTGCAGGACAAAAATCGGAAGAAGAATTGAGAAAATTACTCAAGGATCTTCCTAATTATACTTTACTTGTAACTAGACAAAAACTGGATTTACTAGACACTGATATGGGATTAGATCCGTCTGAGCTTATCCTGCTAGAGAAACCCACTTCTTTAAAATAATATTGGCTGTCTGACTGCTTCCATAAATATCACAGATAATAGTATATACTTGTCTTATAAATAAAGTTGGGCATATTAGTTATATGTCGCAGCATAAATGTGAACAGTGCAACAAAGACTTTGATTCTTCTGAGGCTTTACAACAGCACAATCTGTCAAAACATACTGTGCATACAAGACCAAAGAGAAAAATTAAGAAGCACCATACTGCTATTATTGGTATACTGATAATATTGGTGTTTGGCGGATTTTACTATTCGACTTCTGAAAAAACAACATCATATATTGCAGGGAACTCTACAGAACATGTTAAAGGCAATCCGGTAGGCTCGATTACTATAATAGAGTATTCTGATTTTCAATGTCCTGGTTGTGGGACTGCATTCCTAGCAGTTAAAGATGCCGTTGACCAATATGGGGACAAGATAAGATTTTCTTATAAACATTTTCCGCTAACAGGAATTCATCCATACGCCTTTAAGGCTGCTGAAGCCTCTGAGTGCGCTGCTGATCAAGGGAAATTTTGGGAATATCATGATAAATTATTTGAGAACCAGAAGAAGCTCGACATTGCGAACTTGAAAAAATATGCAGGTGAGATTGGTTTGGACACAGGAAAGTTTAATAGTTGTTTGGAAAGTGGGGTTATGAGTTCTAGGGTGAGTAGTGATGTTCAAGAGGCAAGAAAGTTGGATGTTGATGCAACCCCGACATTTTTCATCAACGGGAAAAAGTATGCTGAAGTTCTGACTTTGTCCAGAATAAAAGAATTAGCTGGGTTGTAATTATTTTCTAATATATAATCCAATCAGTTCTGCTTTTTGCATTATATGGTTTGTCATTGTATTCTCTACATCGGCTTTTGTTGCGCCTTCTTTTAGATTTAAAATTGTGTCGAGTGCATAGAGTTTGAAGAAATATCTGTGTTCTGCGTCTGGTGGACATGGACCCTGATATTGGTTTTTACCGCTGCCGTTTTTTCCCTGAACAGATTCCGAAGGAATTGAGTTTTCTTTTATTTCTTTTGTATCTGGTTTTATGTTCCATACAATCCAGTGATCCCAAACCTTTCCTGCTGGCTTTACTGCATCTGGATCGTCCACTATTAAAACTAAGCTTTTTGTTCCTGTTGGAACGCCTTCAATTTTCAAAGGCGGGTTTACTTCTTGACCATCACATGTATATTTTGATTGAATCTTTCCATTATTTTCAAAAACTGGGCTTGTTAATTTTAGTGGCATAGGAAATTCAGTTGGTTGTAAAGTTTGTATTGTAGTTGTTGACTTTGTTAGCAACTGCTGACTATTATTAATAAATATACTATAGTAGAACGTTTTGTTTTTCTATTATTAAAAACACTTTGTCAGTTTTCCTTACAGATTTGTCTAGTTTTATACATAGAAAATCTCCCTTTTCGGCTGTATTAGATACTTTTTCATTCACTTTCATACTTATTATTTTATGTTCTATTACACCTGTTGTAGGCCCTTGTATCATTATTTTATCGTTCACTTTCAACTTCCCGGATTCCAATTTGAACAAAACAACGCCTGTCTTGTTGTAGTAATTAATCACTTTTCCAATATACACTTTATTTGTTGTTGCAACGCTTCCAGCTGATGTAGCAAAATCCTGTGCTGATGGGGCTCCTAGATAAAAACCGCTTGAGAGGCCTCTGTTATAAACTGTCTTTAATTTTTCTAGAAGTTCAATCTTCTTTTCTTCTGTCAACTTACTCTTGAAATATAGGTCTATGGCTTCCCTGTAAACAGAGACAACAGTTGAAACATATTCTGGACTCCTTTTCCTGCCTTCTATTTTGAAAGAAGATATTCCAGCTTCTATAAGCCTGTCTATGAACTCGATTGTGCACAAATCTTTTGGCGACATTACATAATCTTTGCCTAAAATATATTCACCGCCCATATCTGGATCTTTGATTAGGTACTCTGCTCTGCATGGCTGCTGACATTCTCCTCTATTTGCGCTTTTTCCAAAGGATTCGTGACTGAGAAAACACCTCCCGCTAATCGATATGCACATTGCTCCATGTATAAAAACTTCTATTTCTATTCCAGCCTCTTTTATAATTTTAATTTGATCCAGACTACATTCCCGCGCCAAAACAATTCTTTTTACTCCAAGAGATTTGTAAAATTTGGCAGATTTTGAATTTGACACAGAAGCCTGGGTTGAAAGACATATTGGGACTTTGTATTTTTTGGCCATTTCCATTACAGCCATATCCCAGCAGATTATCATGTCAATACAAGCCATTTTGGCAGCCTTTATTGTTTCTTCCAGATCTTCCATCTCATCATCAAAAATTATCGTATTTAAAGTAAGGTAGGCTTTTACATGATTTTTATGACAGAGATCTACAATCTCTGAGAGCTCATCGAGAGAAAAATTCTGGGCCTTCATCCTCATGTTGAATTGCTTTACACCAAAATAAACCGCATCTGCACCAGCGTCTATCGCCGCTTTAAGCATGGTCCAATCGCCTGCCGGCGCCATGAGTTCAGGTTTTTTCATATTTCACAACTACCTCTTTGACTGTCTCCATATGATTTCAAAATATTTTTTATATGATTCGGCGGATTCTTTGTTTTTTATTAGGAAGCAAACAGGTGTTCCGTGAACATTGATAGTAACAACATAGTCTTTAAAAATATCAATCCATGCCGGCGTTTCAAGTTCTTCCTTCATATACCTAACTTCTGTCAGTTTCATTTTCTCTCTCATTTTTCCAAATTCCTTGGAGTCACTATTGTAAATAATTCTCAACTTAATTCCCAATTCTATTCTTCTCTTATTCCAGTTGAGGAGGAATGGACCAAATTTTTCGTTTGCTTCTCTTGGTACACCTAAGATATTGATAGTATCCCCAGTTTTGTTTTCATTCAGCACAAATTCCATGAAAGTTTTATAGCCTTTTACACCTTCGTATACCTCTGCTACTGGCTTATATTTTTCTTTCTCATACTCTGCTTTCATCCTTGGTATTATCTGCTTAAGTTTTTCTTCTTTTTCTTTCAGTTCCTCACCCTTTTCTTTCAAATACTCCAGAAGCATCTCAGGGTCTTTTGCCTGAAAGTGTTTTGTCCCGGATTTTATTGTGTAAGTGACTAACCCTTTCAAAAGAAGTTTGTCCAATACCAAATAGGCCTTCCCTGATGCGATTTTTGCCTTTTTAATTATTGGCCCTGTTGTAGAGCTGCCCAACTCTAAGAGCGCAAAGTAGACAGCTATCTCTGATTTTGTGAGGCCTATGTCGGTTAGGAGATCTTCGTACATAACTATAAAATTCGTAATAGCTCTTCTGGTTTGACTATCTTTATTCCTTTAAACTCCTTTATTTCAAGAAGATGTTTATCATAAGAAGCAATGTATTCAGAGCTAGAAGAAAGTGCACATTCTATAATTTTATTGTCTGTCGGATCAGCCTCAACGACAATAACTTTTTCTGTCGGCTCTACAATGTCAACAAAAGAAAGTATTTTACCTACTAAATAATTGGATTCGTTTTCAGAGTATCCAAAGTTTTTTACCAGAACTTTCTTATACTCAGAAAGTATTTCAGAGGACTCAAATACCTTTATACCCAAACGCATCAGCTCTATCAACAATTTTTTAGATACACTATCCTCCCATAGAGTTGAAGATATTAAAACATTTGTATCAAACACAATGCGCATATTACTTTACTCCCCTTGATTTGTGAACGATTTCAGGTATATCAGTTTCCTTAATTCCCATCTTCTCCAAGCGAGCCCTGCCTTCCTTTGCCATTATACCTAGTTCTTTTATTAATTCTTCCTTTGATGGGGTTTCTATTTTCTTCAGTATTATTGTATCCCCTACACCAACTGCCACAAAAAGCGTCCCTTCATCTGCGTGCATCCCTTCCCTTATATCTTGTGGAATCACAATCTGGCCTTTTGAAGACATCCTAACTGTTTCTATTGGCATATTCTATCTCACCTCCATAAGTCTTATTATCTTATTGTAAGATAGGCTTACTTATAAAGGTTCTGGGTTGTCCTATCTATTATTTGGTTTCCCTATTTAAATTGATGCCCACAAGGAGGGATGCAATATTTAAAAATCACGGGATTAGGAAGTACTATTATGGAAAATCTTAAAATCGGCCTGATAATAGGAGGTGGGACAGGAGAAGAGCTGGGCGAAGTTTTTAGGCTAGCAACAGGAAAGATTTCGCAGAGATATGGGGTGCCTGTTGAAATAAGAGAGTTTGAAGGGAGGCCAAAGACTTATTTTGAGTCAAGGAGTTTACCTGTAGGAAACTCTATAGAAACAGAGAAACACGAAGTAATAGAGATTGAAACCTTCATAAGAAATTCATACAGTGATGGGTATGGAACATTCTTCAGGACCGCAATAAATGCAGGAACACTCTATCAGCTGAGGAAACGGTTGGAAATGGTGAAGGTGATGCCTTTCGAGACACCAAAAGGACGCATTCTTCTTGTAAGAGACATGATGAACGGATTCTATGCAATAGGTGAAAGGGTTGAATCTGATGAAGAGATTCGATTTACAGGATCATTTTCTAAGAGGAATGTGAGAAAAATTATAGAGTATGCAGTTGGAGAGGCTCAAAGATATTTTGACGGCGATTTTCAGAAAATGATGATCTTCAAATATCATTTATTCGATGGTTTTGAAAGATATGTTTCTGGGGCAGATAGTGATATAAAGCTGTATCAGCCAGATACAGGGATAGATGAACTAATGAGAAAGAGGATTGATGGAGATGTCTTAGCGATAGTTGCAAACGAAGTAGGGGATATGCTTGTGGAATTTGTCCCGCTTTTTTATGGTATAGGAAACAAGGAAACCATGTTCAGCAGAGACGTATCTTTAAATCGTGAGATAGAAGGCTTGAGGATTTACCAAACAGTTCATGGATCTGCAGATAATATAGCTGGAAAAGGAATTGTAAATCCTATTGCAACACTAAAGGCGACAGCAGCTATTTTTGAAGAGGGGGGAAATGTTGATGGAGTAGCTAAAAAAATAGATGTAGCAATAAGCCAAGCCTTAGAGAGAGATGTTAAGACCCACGATAGTGATGGGGAGAAAACAACCAAAGAAGTTGCAGATTTTATTTTGAATAATATGGGGTAATAAATGAGAAGAAGATATTTTTGGATTTTAGAGTCTAGAAAGCCTATTTTTAGAAGCGAGATTCTAAGCTATCCATTGATTTTAAAATTATTAAGAAGTTTTAAGAAACCTGGGATGAGAATTTTAGATGTCGGTTGTGGAACTGGAAAATTAACAAAGATATTTCCTTCTTATTGTTTTGATACATATGGAATAGATAAATCCAAAGAAGCTATTGACCTAGCAAAATTAAATAATACCAGAGTCCATTATAATACTGGAGATGCCATAAATCTCAGTAAAGAATATAATTTTTTTTTTGATGTCGTTGTTTCAACATTTGTAACGATGTATCTTAGTAATTCACAACTATCTAAATTTTTTGATGAGGTATTTAAAATCTTAAAAAAGAATGGCTTGTTTATTTTAGCTGATGTTCATCCATTTCTTCCAATCGTGCAACCAATAACAAACTGGGAGAAATGGAAATCTAAAAATATAAATTATTTTGAAACACAATTGGTGGAACAGACTATATTCCTTCCGATGAATAATTTTGGCACCAAACGAAAATCATTCAATGTTAGATGGTATCATCACTCATATTCTTCCTATTTAAATAAATTAATAAATTCTGGCTTTATGTTAGAAAAAGTATATGAACCAAAACCAAATAAAGTTATATTGAAAAAATATAAAGATATGTGGGGTGAAGAAACAAGAACTCCTGTTTATCTTGTTCTACAGCTAAAAAAATAATTTTGTAACACTCCTAAACTGATTTCTTCGAATTGCTCTGCATTCTTAATTTTTTCTTTCAGAAAAATGGATTTAACAGCTACAGCTTCGCTTTTGTAGCCTACACCCAAACTTGACTTCGTTGAGCTTTGTTAAATCTCATTTCCTGCTCATGATCTCAACAACGTCCCTGTGTTTCAAAACATAGTCCAGCCCAACAGGCATTTTTGTTTTTACATCTATCGCTTTGACAAAATTGTTTCCAATATCTAGAATGCAGCCATGATTTTATGGGACTAATGAGCAACCGGCATTAGCTTGCTCCATGGCTTGTTTGCCAAAAACAAATTCAAGTTGCAGCAATTGCTGAACTATCTCGCTTTTGTCATTTAAAACAAAAAGACCTGCCTTTCCTATGCTTCTTGTTTTTAGCACGATACCGAATTTTTCAAGCTTGCCCCAGACACTGAATAGGGAATTTCTGGCCACCCCAGTCTCTTTTATTATTTCTTCTTTTGTTGTTTCAAATGGCCTTTTTTCCATTTAAAAATCCAATATTCTTACCAATGGCGTGTCCCCCATAAATTCCACAAATATTGATTTTTCCATAACAATATTATACAATTAAGGTATAAAAATAGGGAATGCGTATCTATAAATCTGGAAAAGATGTCTGAAGTTAACAGATTACGTGAGCTGTTCCTGAAAAAGAAATTTAATTGATTTTTACTTTTTTATTTCCTCGCCATTCCAAAACCTACGGTTCTGGAGACTCCCTCATTTACTGATTATTTCCTCGCCATTATTTCTACAACGTCCCTGTGTTTCAGAATATAGTCGCGTCCAACAGGCATTTTTGTTTTTACATCTATCGCCTTGACAAAATTATTTCCAAAATCTGTGTGCAATTTAAATGCGAAATCGATGGCTGTTGCTTTTTCAGGCATCAAGAAACAGTCCGGCAAAACTCGCCCTTGTGAATCCACTAAATTGTTTACTCCTCCAGGAAAAATTGCCTTGTATTTTAGTAAATTGAAAACAGATATATTCAAAACTTCTTGTACACCTGTCGAGCCAAAATTGTCTAAGAAGTTTTTAATTTTTTCTAAGGCTTGTTTTTGAGCTGGATTCAATTTACTCTCGTCTTTTATTTTGAAAGAGGATTCTCCAGGTTGATATTCTATAATTTCTTTTTTTGTCAGTGTTCTGAGAGCAACTTCATAATCCCCAGAACAAGGAATCACAATATAGTTTGGATATTTTTCTTTTAATCTCTTGTAGTTCTTGTCAGCACCTTCAATATCTATTTTGTTTGCAGCGATAAGCATTGGTTTTGTTAAAATTCTCAACTCTCTTGCAAGCCTTAACAAATCATCGTCTGACCACTCTGTTATTTTTTCCTGTTGTAATTTGAGCTTTTTTAGACAGTCTTGTACATGAACTTCTGTTACGCCTAAACCAGATAACTGCTTGGCTATTTCCTTGTAAGGCTCTTTCCCTGCAGCTTTTATTGTCCTTGAAAAGGATCCCCAGCCTCTTTTTATCACATCAAGATACCAGTAGTCTAGTTCCTTTTCTAAAAATTCTACATCGTTTAATGGATCATAGCTTAATGATGGAACTGGTTTTCCGTCTGCATCTACAGAACCAGAAATATCTATTATATGGATTAAAACATCTGCTTGGTTTAGATCGGACATGAATTGAAGTCCCATTCCAGCCCCTTTGTGTGCTCCTGGAACAAGCCCTGCCACATCCAGCAAATCCACTGGAACAAACCTTTTTCCATTAATACACCACCCAGAACGAGGATTGCATTGCTTGCCAAATTCCTTATCAACACAATCTATTTTTACATAGCCGATTGCGTGATTTGGCTTGATTGTGGTAAAAGGAAAATTTGCAATAGCCACATCTACCATTGTTGATGCCTTGAAAAATGTTGACTTCCCTGCAGATGGTTTACCAACGACGCCGATTAACATAGATCTAGTATCTCCTTTGGCATTTCAAATTTTTTATTGCAAAACACTATTTCCTCACACTGAGAAATGCATCTTTTGCACACATCCATCATAGTGTCATATTTCTGGATAACCTCTTCACTTTTCACGGAGGAACCATATCTTGCAGTTTCTCTCTCATCAACATCAGACTTTTCTTTTTTTTCGCTGTAAACTGTTATTCTGTCTATAAATTCATCATCGTATTCTATGCATCCTTTCTCTTTTAGATAACGCAGAAAAAGCGCAGTGCACCTCTGGCTCCTGCTTTCAACACCAAATTTAGCTAAAACAGCCAAAGCACAATAATAGAGCGTATAAAACCATTCCTCTGGTATCTTATAATCCAGATTATGGGATTTGAACAGTTCGCATGTCTTTAGGTTTGTTTTCGCCTTCTCTAAATACTCTTCTGCTTTTTTATCATCTTTTTTGACAAGAATAAGTCCTTTGTGCTTCTTTCCCCTTTCCTCATCTCTTTTAGCCAAAAGAAAACAATCCCTTACTTTAGTGTCCATATCTAATCTCCTTGATAAATCCAACAAAATTTTCCTGTCCAAACAAAACAATTCCCTTCTTAACAGCATCTATTAGTGCCTTATTTGGCTTTTCAAGCTCTTTTATAAATTCAGATTTTGTAAAATTGATGGAATGAATTTTTCTCCTCTGAGTTTTCTGGGATCCGTCTATAATTTTTTGGACTTTATCAAAATTCTGTTTTTTTGCAACTCCAATAATATCAATATCATTTGCCTCTTTTGGAGAAATTAATACACTGCCAAAAAGGATTGTGAAATCTGTTGCGTCTTGCAAACCAGCAAAATTGGTAATCCATCTTTTCTGCTTTCAGCCTCTTCAGATAGATAAAGGGCCAATGTCTTTTCGATTATGGTACTGTCCCAATTAATCCTAATTATATAGGTGCTTGTCTTTCCAAAGCCAACTGGCTCAACTTTAATAAGCTCATCTTCTTCCAATTTTTTAACAACCTTCCATACCCCTACACGGCTTGTTCCAAGCTCTTTAGATATAGAAGTAATACTATGCATCCCATAAAATTCCTTTAACAGCAACAAAAGTATGCTTCTTCTCATATTAACTCTCTGTTAACAACTATTAACTATTAGTTAACAGCATATAAAAAGCTTTTTATCTACCATTGTCGCTGCCTTGAAAAATGTTGACTTCCCTGAAGATGGTTTACCGACTACGCCGATTAACATATTTCACCTCTTAATTATAGTCGTTAAGTCTCTTGTAAATTTCTTTGCGTTTTCAATAGAATCTTTTGCAAAGGGGAGGTTGGCATTTGAATTGACATTGTAAGTGAATCTTCCTCTATCTCTTTTTCCCAAGAAAAATATATTAAGCAGAATTTCAGCCTCTGCGACCGCATTCTCGTATATGTCCATTAATTCTTTGTCTAGGATGCCTATTTTAACAAATCTAGCGAATTCCTCATATGTTTTTCTATGTTCTTCTGGAGGCCCCGTTTTGATGCCTTTGGAAATAAGATAAGCTTTTGCTGAATAAAATATCGAGTAGTAACTAAGGGAAATAATGTCATTGAAAAAAGTCTTGTCTTGGGAAAGGCCAAGGAATTTTTTGGTTTCATTTTTTGTTGAAATTTCAAAAACTGTTTTGGCTAATAAAACCTTATCTTCGGCCCTTTTGAGGTATAGATTAATTTCTGAAACCATAAATAACTGGAAGTGCGTCTATTTCATCCCTTTTCGTACAGCTTCTTTGATAAGATTATAATAATTGGAAGCATTCTTTATAAGAACCCTGTTTTTGAATATCTCCTTGCCATAATTTTCATCTTCAGATAATAGCATCTCTATAAAGTCCCTTTGTTTAAAAATATAAAGATGAATTTGTGGTTGCCAAACTAAAGTTTTGTTTTCAACCAGTTTTTGCAAAAACACAACATCCTTGTCGTCCGGTACAATTAAAACCAAGTCAATATCTGATTTTTTGTTTGCTTTCCCGCTTGCGTAGCTTCCGGCGACTAGTATAATATAATCTGAGATTTCTTTAATAGATAGAATCTTTTCATTGTGGGGAAAGTTTTTTTTAAAAGTTTCCTGTTCATCCATAAACGCTAGAAAAGAAATCGTTCTTTCGTTCAATTCAATTGAAACAAGATCAGATCTCCCAACCCTTTCAATTTTTAGGACACCTTCTTTTTCAAAGCCCTTAATAGCCTCATAAACTCTCGGATAAGACCCTTTTAGCCTGTCAGCTATGTTATTTATGCTTGCCTTCAGGAATATGTTTTTCCTGAACAGATTCAATACACTTACCTGGTTTTTTCCCAACATATTATATCATTATTGATATAATATTATATCATTATTAGTATATAAGTCTTTCTAGCTCCTGTTGGGTTTACTTTACAGCCTGTTTCCACATCACATCAAAATATTGCTTAAAACTGTCAGTAACTTCAGTGCTTGTTATTCTAATAACCAACGGGTCTTTTGTTAACACGATTATACAAGACCTGTTTTTATACAGCATGATTTCAGTCGGTGTAGACTGTTGAAGAAATCTGACATTATAGGTTTTTGATTTCAAGAAAAATCTTATTCTTTCATCGTTTTTTAGGCTTTCATTGAATATTATATTGGTTATAATCCCCTTATCTGCCCTAAGTTTTGAGTATTTTATAAAAAACTTGTCTGCGTTTTCCTTTTCTGCTCCCTGACTCGCACCAAAAACATAGTTTTTGTCTCCTGCACCACATTCTTCCAACAAGTCTCCAAAAACAGTTTTCAATCCATTCCATCCTTGAAATATCTCCACATCGACCTTTTCCTTTGATTTCTCAAAGCTTCTTACTAGCTGTGGCAATAGTTCCGATAATATTTGCTTTTCTTCTTCTATCCCTTTTTGTTTTGCTTCAAGGTAATCAAAAATGTGCTTTGGATTTACTGGGCTAAAGTGTGTAACACCATTTTTTACAACTTTTGAGATTATCCCTTTCTTTGTCAGTCTGTTCGCGACATCGTAGATGTTTGATGGCGCTATTCCAGATTGTTTTGCTAGCTGAGTTTTTGTGCAGTCACCAAGATGGAGAAGAGCTTCATACACCTTGATTTCCCCTTCTGTGAGGCCTATGTGCCTCAGATCTTTAAGTCCCATATTAAAAATTGGGAAGCGTCCTTATAAATCTTACTAAAGTCGTCCTGTGGGGGGACACTCATATTTATATCGCATATTGATTACTATTTGATAGTGAGAGATATGGATGCTGTGGAAAAAGTTTTTAAGGTGGAGGAATTTGTGAGGGGCCTGCCGCCGTACATTAGCGTAAATAGAGGATTAGAGGCGGGGGACGAAGAGCCAGATCGAAAAAACACACTCACTTATTATCTGAAGACAGGTCATAGAAATATTGACCTCTGTGTTGGTGCTTCTCACCTTGATGCAAGATTTTCTGATCCAAACGGCCTTCAAAGGATGGCTGTTATAGAAAGAGATCTGATAAAATATGGTTTAGGAAATGATATACATTATGAGGAGGGTGAATTCTGGATTGTAGTTAGTGGCAACAACGAAGAAAAACTTCTAAAAACAATCAGAAAGTGTACTCCGTATTTTTTGGGTAATGAAGATAGATCCAACGTCAGAAAAGTTCTTGTGATAGAGGATGAATCATATAATCTGGAGTCAGCTAAAAGCACGCTCAATGATTATGATCTAACAGTTATTGGAACTATTGAAGAAGCAAATAAAATTCTGAGAGCAGATGTAGATGGCAATTTTGAATATGATGTCATGCTTACCGATTTATGGATCCCAACACCAGAACTTGTGGAAGAATGCGAAACAAATGTATTTGCCAATATGGGTACGGTTAGTGTTGACAAACTTCATATTTTTGAAGGGGCATCTTTAGATAAAAGCATGCCTGCTGGACTTGTTTTTGCATTAAAGGCGTCAAACTTGGGGGTTCCATATATAGGGATACTAACAGATTCCAGTCACCATCATGATAGGTTGTCATTGCTCCTAGATACTTTACGTGAAAGTGGGTTAAACAGAGTGCATAAATTTGTGGACACACCATTCGTGGGGGGCTGTTATTTTGATAAAGAAAAAGGAAGCGTTGTTAATAGCACGGACACGCCACCCGATTGTAATAACTCCAATCACCGCTTCATAAAGGATTGGGGAAGAGCTTTGAGAATGTTGTTAGAAACTGATTGATGAAGTCACAAAATCCGAGAACAATCAAAACAATATGTAGATGAAATATTAAAAACGATTTCGGATATGGACACCGATTTATTGGAGTTCTGTGAAAGTGGAGTGTTTAAGAAAGAACGTTGACTTCCCTGAGGATGGTTTGCCGACGACTCCGATTAACATACAAAGAATAAGGCAAGTTAATTTAAATTCTTCTGAATTTATCGTATTTACCTTTTTATCTAGCCTTTAGTAAATATAATTATGGGTATTAGGAAACAGCTGACAATGTTCGATGTGGTTAACCTTGTTGTCGGCGCTATCATAGGAGCAGATATTTACATAGCAGCATCCTTCGGTAGCGGTCTTTTAGGGCCCGCGTCCCTTATTGCTTGGGTGGTTGCTGGTATATTTGCAACGATTGTCGCTCTTACCTTTGCTAAATGTTCTGGTGTTATTAAACAGGTTGGCGGTCCTTATGCCTATGCAAAACATGCATTTGGCCATTTTCCTGGTTTTATCACAGGTTGGTCTTTGTGGCTGGCTGAAGTGGCTGCATTGTGCGTTTTCCCGGTGGCATTCACATTATACTTTTCTTTTTTCTTCCCTTTAGATTTTATTGGCAGAATAATTGTTATATTAGGGTTTGTCATGTTTCTTTTCTGGACAAACTACTTTGGAATCAAAAGAGCGGCAAAGACTAATGATATACTCACGATACTTAAACTCGCGCCTCTTTTTATATTGATCGTGGCGGGTTTTATCTGGATATTTTCCAATCCCGCAGCCGTCATCAGCAACTTAACACCATTCATACCTCTAGGATTTGGCGGATTTGGGACAGCTATTGTCCTTATATTCTGGGCTTATGTGGGATTTGAACTAGCAACCATCCCATCATCTGAAATAAAAAATTCTGAAAAGGTTGTTCCCAAAGCAATAGTTACTGGGATGATTATTGTTGCAATATTCTATTTACTTACAAATATAGTTATAATAAGCACTGCAAGTTCTTTGGATATAGCAAAACAAAGCGCGCCTCTGACTTACATTGCTTTCATTTTGATGGGGAGTGTGGGAGCTGTCATAATGGCAATAGGCGCAATGATTTCTGTTTCCGGATCCGATGAGTCGGGCCTTATAGGCAGTGTGCGCCTAGCGTATGCAATGGCAGCTGACGGTTATTTTCCAAAACATCTTGCTAGCAGACATAAAAAATATTCAACGCCGCATGCATCGCTCATTTTACATACAGCGATTGCTTTCTTTGCTGCATCCTTCCTTCCCATAAAGGATCTTATAATATTTTCTGTTTTCACGCTTGCATTTTCATTTATAATGGTTGCTTTGTCGGCTATGAAACTGAGAAGTGACAGGTCAACAAAAATCCTTGGAGTATCGAGTATTTTGATATGCTTCTACTTGGTGTCTCAAATTGGGATAATAAATATAATAGCGGGTGCGATTTTGTTGCTTGTTGGAATACCAGTGTATACATTCTTGTCCCCGAAAGCAGAGTTGAAAGAAGCGAAGGCGTTCCTGTTCAAGAGGGAGAATATTTTGAAGCACAGACTTGAAAGAGAGGGCCTTTTCTTGGCGCGTCTAGTAAAGCATGTGAAACTACACCACAGGAAAAGGAGAAAGTTCTATCAGAAGCTATTAGGTAGAAGTTAGATGTAAAAAGTAAGTGTTAAACCTTTTCTATCTTCCCTTTCTTGCCAGACGATATCTGGGTGTTTCCATTCCATTCTTTTACCCAACAATCAGTCAGTTTTAGCTTGTCTCCTTTTGCGAAGTTGTCAACATCATCATTCCATAATGCAAGGTCAGCTTCCCCAGATGCATCCTTTATCTTGAGGGTTCTTAGCTTTCCTGCATTCCCATATTTGTTGAATTCTTTGATTTCGCTAACTTCGACAACCTCCACCTTTTCTAAACTGGCTGTCTGATTGGGTTTAAGCTCTTTTATTTTCATACGTGATATTAGACTATATATTTAAAAACTAGTTATAACTGTCATTCTCATGCCTTTAAGCTTTGCAACTCTTGAAAAGGTATTTATATATGAAAATTCAACCTTCTACTATGAAATTATTGGTTTTGGCTATTCTAATAGTTGCGGTTGTTTTGGTTTCTGGGTGTACTTCTGAAAAGGTGGGTTCACAGGCAACAGGCATTAATCAGAGCCAAGTAAAACTGGCAAACAATTACTTTAGGTTTGATCCTCAGGCATACCAAAGTGCGCTAGAACACAATAAGACTATCCTGTTATTTTTCAAGGCTAACTGGTGCCCAACGTGTGCAGAGAGCGTGCCAAGGATACATAATGTGTTTAATGAGATGAAATCAGATGATGTTATAGGGTTTGAAGTCCACTTTAATGATGAGGAGTCGCAGGATTTTGATAATGAGATTATAAGGAAATACCAGATAGCTTACCAGAATGCTTTGGTTATACTTGACAAGAATGGAAAAGAGGCTTTCAGGACTCTAGCATATATAACAGAAGATAAGATTAGGAGTGGAATAGAAAAAGCTAGGGGTTATTGATATGGGTCCGAGACTTGCAATATTTTTGAACTCTGTTGCATTTGTATTGGGTTTTTCTCTAATTTTTTCTATTGTTGGTGTAGCTATACAGACTGTTTTGGCTAATGTAGCTTATGATACTGTTAATTTACTAAGAAACGTAGGTGGGATAATAATAATTTTGTTTGGTGTGTTCCTGATAGCTTCCTTGAAATACAGGATACCTTTTTTGCAGAGCGAGCACAAACTAAATGTGAAAAGGCATAGGATAAGCTACATCTCCTCTTTTGTGTTTGGTGTCGCTTTTGCAGTTGGTTGGACACCTTGCGTTGGTGCGATATTAGGATCAGTATATACTTTGGCTGCAACATCTCCGGGATCTGGTTTTCTTTTGTTGATGGCGTATTCTCTTGGAATTGGGATTCCATTCCTTATAGCAGGAGCTTTTACAGCAAAAGTTTCCGTTTTTATACAAAAATCAGGAAGATTTTTAAAATACTTCAATATTGTTGGTGGTTTACTCTTGATAGTTATAGGTTTACTAATACTATTTAATTATTTGGGAATAATTGCAAGCCTTTTTGTCGGAGTTGAGGGCGCTGTTAGCGTTACTGGCCAGCTAAACTTTTTGATTGCTTTTGTAGCAGGGATAGTTACATTCATTTCGCCTTGCATCTTGCCTTTACTGCCTGCTTTCTTTTCATATATGGCTGGGACGACTGCTATTACTGTTTCTAAAAATAAATCAACCAAGAAAAAATAGTTACCTTTTAATAATATCCCATAAATTTAGGACATCAACAGCTTCGAGCATGTTGACTCCTAACGCTTCCCTCAAAGCTTTCAGGTTTTCTGGCCTTTCCTTGTTTCCTAAAACCTTTTTTGTGTCTAGACCTTCTAATCTGACTAGAAGCTCTTTTAATTTATTTGGAGCATTTACTGCTTGGTTAAAGTTGTTGTAAACATTCAAAAACTCTTCTGAATTTATTTGTTTGTCTGTAATCCATTTTTTAAAAATTCTTAAATCAATGTTTGTTTCGCCTAAAGAGTTTTCTAAATTAACCCTTTTTTCTAGGGATTGTAAGGCCCTTTCCACGGCCTTTAGTATATCTACTTTTAAATTTTCTTGGTTTGTGTTGTCAGAGAAATCGATAGCCGCAAGCTTTATTTCTATACCAAAGAATTTTGATAACAAAATAAAAACCAACCTGTCTGGAAGCAATTCATCACCATTGTAAACAAACCTTAATGCAGATTCTTTTTGATTATAGACTATAAACTCAGGAAAACTTGGATCTCCTATATAGCTGCAAATTCTACAGACAAACAACAATTTCTGTATCTTGTCTAAATCAAAAATGTCTAAAAGCTCTTGATTATATTCTTCTACTTTTGTGTTTGGTTTGTATTCTCCAAGTTTTACTTTGATATATTTGTCTATGTAATGCGTTTTCCTAACAAAGGTTAAAAGAAGGCTTGTTTCGAAATCGTCTCCTGGTATGGTTTTGTAACCAATAGACTCATACTTTTTTCTCAATAGCTTCTTGGTCATGTACGGATTTATGTCATCTTTTTTATAGTTGAGGCTAAATTTATCAAGGTGAATAGTAAAAGGGTCCTTTAAGTCGGTTATCATAATCATGAGACGATGAGTTTTACATAATCTATTTTTTTAATTTTCTGCATGCTTTCTGTTAGATCGATAACGTCAGAAGAATCCCCTTCTAAAGTGAACAGATCCATGCAATTCTTTCCCATGTTTGTGTGTACATGCGTCTTAATGATTTTGTTGAATGTGTGTTTGTGGTTTGTTACTTCTCCTTCTGTTTCTTCTTTGTGGACAACTATAAGAACTCCACTTATCTTTCCGGACAGCTTCTCTTTTTCTTTTTTGTCTGATATTAAAAGCCTCAGGCCGGCTCTTATTAGCTCACTCCTACCAGAATAACCCAGTTCTTTTTGTATTTTGTTAACTTCATCGAGAAGCTTGTCGTTCAAGGAAATACTGACTATTTGATTGCCCATAGTTAATAACTTTCTTATAAATATGACGATTAGACTTATTAACTTTAAGTTAAGTATTTATTAACTGTTTACAATCTTTTTATATGTCGACCCTATTGTGGATTATTGGCGCAACTTTGTTAATTAGTCTGATCTCGTTTATTGGGGTTTTTACGCTTTCTTTTAGGAAGGTGTTTCTTAAAAAGGCTTTGCTTGTGCTTGTTGCTTTTGCTGCAGGTTCTTTGATAGGTGTTTCTTTGTTTGATTTAATTCCAGAGGCTATTGAATTGGGAGGTGTTTCTGGTTCTCTGTATGTGGTTATTGGTATAGTTGTGTTTTTTGTGGTAGAAAGATTTGTTGGTTGGCACCACTCACATCATGAAGAAGATATAGATCCTAAAAGCAGCAAAGAGCATCATCATGACCACAAAAAGCCTTTTGTATATACCACTCTTGCATCAGAAGCTGTTCACAATTTTATTGACGGGACCTTAATAGCTGCTAGCTTTTTAACAAGTATACCATTGGGAATAGCTACAACAATTGCTGTTGCAATGCATGAAATTCCTCAAGAAGTGGGGGATTTTGCTGTCTTGATTCATGGCGGCCTAAAAGTAAGTAAGGCGTTATTGTATAATTTTATTGTTGCAATAACAGCAATTGTTGGGGGGGTATTAACTTTCTTCCTATCCTCGGTTGTTGAGAATATGACACCTGCTTTATTAGGAGTTGCTGGAGGCGGTTTCCTTTATTTAGCTTTAGTTGATTTGCTTCCTGAAATACACAAAGAAAAAAGCTGGAAAAAGAGCGTTGTGCAGTTTGTTTTCTTGATTGCTGGGATAATTATAATATATGGTTTAGGCATACTGCTGCCTCATGAATAGGGTTAAATAGAGGCTGTATTTCTTGTTTAGAGAGGGCTCTTACTGGCGCGCGCTTCCGCTTTTTCTCTTATTTCATCTGCCTTTTTTCTTACTGCATCGTATATTTCCCAAGTCTGCTTATCTTCATCAAAAAGCGCATCAAAAACTTCTGGATCCTCAAACCCATCTCCCCTAATATCTTTCTTTCTCCAATTTTCTTCGGCTACTCCTTCAAGCTGTATATAGGAAGTGACTCTATGATGAGCGATCATTTCTTGAACAGTTCTTCTCTGGTCAGGGTTGAGTTCTGGAAGCCCCATACCTAGCTACATAAGCTTTTTCTCTAGAGGTTTTTGACATATAGAACTCTTTACAATTAGATTTAAATAGAGAATAGGCCTCTTAGCAATAACAACCATACGGCCCAGAACCGCAGGATACACAGCTATAAGACGAACATCTTTTACAACCGCTACATTGAGAATCAGTAGTGCATTGAACATCTATACAATTTCCAGCTGAGCATCTTTGCTTATATCCACAGTCTGAATTTGAGCTACAACCAGATGCTGTTGCAGTTGTGGTTGGTCTAGCATTTGGAGAGGTTGTATTTATTGGCGAAGCTGTTGGTGTTGTGGATTTAATTGGTCTGGGTGGTCCCACATTAATGTTGAAGTCAGATTTTGATTGTTGCCCTGAAGAGTCTGTTACGTAAACTGTTACCTTTTGTTCACCTTCTTCAAGCGCTGAGAATTTCCACTCAGTTGAGCAGGTTTTTTGCAGGCTGCAATCAAAGGAGCCGGATTGACCCAAGTTAAGTTTTTTTGAAGATTCCCACGAAAACTGCTTGATTCCCATATCGTCTTGTGCTTTTATGTCAACTGTAAAGTTTTCTCCAGCTGATGGGTTAGATGGGGTTACACCAGAACTAGAAATCAGAGGTGGTATATCAAAAGGTGTCACTGTTCCCCCGCCATATTTTCCAATAAGTTCTGTCTGAACAAGTATACTTCCCTGCATAGCTGATTCAACTTGGGCTTTTGTTGCTCCATCTTGAAGATCTAAAGTTTTGTCTAGGGCATATAATCTGAAAGAATAACTATGTTGTTGTGGTGGGCAGGGACCTTCGTATTTCTTGCTTCCAGAACTAGTCGAGCCTAAAGTTCCAATGGTCTGACCTTCTTTTATTTCTTTTGTAGACGGATCAATGTTAAACACAACCCAATGGTCCCAGACCTTTCCAGCCACGCTGACTGCATCTGGGTCATCCATTATTAGAACCAAGCTTTTTGTTTTTGTAGGAATACCTGAAATTTGTAAAGGCGGGTTAACATCTTGACCATCACAAGTATATTTAACAGGGATGTTCCCGTTATGTGAGAACGCGGAGCTTGTTAAGGAAAGGCTAGATAGAGGAGGGCTCACAGATGTTTGTGCGGGGCTTGATACAGAAGTTGTAGTTGGTGACTTTGTTGCGCTTGGTGATACTTGTTGTGTACAACCGCTGATTGCGACAACTCCAACAACAGCGATGATTACAAACAAAAAGGAAAGTTTCATATAATTAATTGTTTTAGGGTGTTTATAAAATAAATAATCACCTATAATAAGTTGTCGCCTTGTCCTCAGGGAATGTTGACGGACAGGTTTTTGCTGCGTCATCAACATACATTTTCATTTCCATATTTGAGATTATTTTCACATAGATAATAGTATCTGATTTGTCGTCCTCATAGCAATGTTCTCCTGTGACTCCTTTTGGCCTCTTATATGTTGGGTTATCTTTGAAAATAAAGAACACGCTTCTGGAGCTCATCATTATCCTTATTGCAGAATCTGCGAAATCTCCATCTGTCCCAAAAGCGACTTTTTTAGATGAGGGGTTCCACTCTATGTTTTGTGTATCATGCCAGTTTCCACTTATTGTTCCTACCCTGTCTTGGCCTGCAGTTCCGCATGTGGCTCCTGGGATAACACCTCCAAACCCGCCAAATTTGTTATAGTATGCAGATTTTGTCTGGCTATCAAAATAATCGTAAGGGCAGACAGCGTTGTAAAATTTAAAGCTGCCATTCTTATACCTAGCATCATTTACATAGTAATTTGCCTGATTTTTGTGGTAGGCTCCTAAATCAAAGCCTTTAGCTTGTTCTGTACCACCAGTCTGGCCTATTAGATCGCCTGCTTTGAATTTGGTCAGTGGTTGCACCAGTTTTGCTGTTCCACGTTGTTCCACTTTCTCTGTTTCAAATAATTTTTTAATGCTATCAACAGGATTTGTTATATGGCCAAATGTGTAAACAAATTCACAGCTTGCCTGAAATACAAAACCATAATCCCTTCCACCATAAGAAACTTCTGTTAAAACAGAATCTGCTGGGACATAAATATTTGGTGTTCTATTTCCAACAAACAGATATGTGTGGGTTGTTATCTCTTCATGAGTCACAGATCCCAGAGGCACTATAAGATCCAGATCATCGGGGTTCACCGCAATATTAGTAAACCTGACATCAGGATTGCTTGTGCATGGTATATCGGGATTAAAAAAGTTTTCTGGATATTTGGGTTGCGGTGGTTGCGGAGGCTCTGGGATAGGTGTAGGAAGTGCATATAAATTCGATCTTACTTTTCCGTGCAGTGCAGATATTTTGTCACCTTGATATCCTCTTATCCTTAAATCATCAATTTCCTTGGAAACTTTTTCAAACTCTATTTGAGTGTATTTTGGGCCGTTTTTAATTGTACTCTCAATTTTTGTATTGAGGGAATTGTACTCATTTTCAAGATCAGCTTTTACTTTCTGGCAGAAAGGCATCTCAGAGAAATAAACACAGTCATATGCCCATAAATTTTGGCAAAGTGGATTATCAGGATTTTTGTTGCAGTATTGGGTGCATGCACCTTTGCTTGTGTGGCAGAAAATTTCACAGCTTTTTTCGTCAGAACACAATCTTCCAAGGCCAGTTTGTGTAGTTGCATTTGGTGATTTTGAAATGGTTGGTGACTGATCACTGATTTTAGCTTGTGGTACGTCTGAAATTAAAGATGTTTTGTTATCACTTTTGTTTAAGGTTGGTGAAGTGCAGCCGCTGATAAAAACAATAGCTGCAAGTAAAACAACTAAAAATATTATTGGCTTGTATCGCATGCTATATAATTGTATTAGGTATTAAATTAACCAATTAATGCTTGACCGCCTTTAAATTATGGGTAACTTGATCCCAATTAACTATGTTCCACCAAGTAGTCAAGTAGTCTGCACGCCTGTTTTGATACTTCAAATAATATACCCTTTATTTTTCAGCTAAATTCCATAAGAATTCGAATTGTTTTTTGTATGTTTCTGCGACATCTTTGTTGTCAATAAGTATGAGATAATGTGGTGTTCCAGGAATGAAAATAGCAATTTTGTTGTTATAAACAATTTGCATGGTTTTTCCGATGTATTTCTCATCTAGTTCTCGATATTGAATTTTGGGATTTGATATCTTTTTGCCACCCATCTTTATAATTATTTTTTCTTTAATGTTTTTTGATTTGATTATATTCAAATACTGTCTCAGATAGGTGGGTTCAACTTCGGTTAGCAGCACATCTTCATCAATACCTATAAGGTAGAATTCAGAATCTTTTTTTAATGTGGATACTACATCTTTCAATAAAACCCTAAAAACTCTTTCTCCTTTGTAAAGTTCCACTTTTGTTTCTTCCATGACAGGTTCTGCCAATTTAATCAGATCTGGAATAATTTTTTGTAAACTCTCCATTCTAAATTTAAGAAGTTCTACTAAATTTTCCGGTGCTGTTGCTTGAAAGTGTCTCTTATTTTCTTTTATTATTGAGTTTACAGCCTCTTTTTCCTGCATTCTTTCCAATGCATCATAAACATAACCTCTATGTAAACCCAATTTTTGAGAAATTTCTGAAGGATTCATCATACCATACTTTAAAAGGAGCAAATATATTCTAACCTCATTGCCTGTCAATCCAAGTTCCTTCAGCTGTTCTTCATACATACTATTTTATAGGACATTGTTATTTATAAGTTTTCGTACTTTAAAGTGCGACAAAAGTTTAAATCACAATTGATTAAATGCCTATATGGGAGTGGTAAAATGGTGTATACCAATGACTTTGGAGATAAAAAGGTAGTTGTCTTTGAACCGGCGCACGATTACTTAGGAAAGAGAGTATCGCTCACATTAGGGAATGAACAGGGTATTTGCGCATTTAAACGTGGGGGATATCCACAATGCAATTACTGTGCTATTGGAGATGGAAATGGCACCTTTACCCCAGAGGAAAACGAAAGAGTGATTAGGGAGACACTAAGACAAAACGGATCCGGTATGAATCATTTAGTTGTTTTCTGCTACGGTAATGTCCTGCACGAAGCTGAAGTATCAAAAAGAACTATGGAGATCATGTTTAAAGAAGCATTGACATTCTATCCTCTAACAATTGGACTGGAATCCCGCCCTGAGTTTGTGACCGCTAGAAAACTTGATGAATTAAGAAAATTTGCGTGCTCAACAGGAGAGCTTGGACGAACCAGTGTTGAAATAATTATTGGATACGAGACACAGGACGAAAGGATTAGAAGTAATGTTCTTCACAAATCTCTCAGTGAAGAAAAAATGAAAAGATGTGCTGAAATGTTGGAAATATATGATATTGGACTTGTTTGCAATGTGATGATCAAACCTGATGTTAGTATGGATGAAGAACGAGGTATAGAGGAAGCTCTAAAAACAATTCAACATTTGCAATCATATAAACCTGTGCTTAAGGCTTTGAACATCTATCCAACATATGTTACCAAAGGCATGGCTTCGGAAGCTAGGCGACACAACTATGCTCCACCATCCATACAAAGCATAGCAAAGATACTTTTATCATGTATAGGAATGGGGCCTTTCTATGTTGGTTGTGATGATGAGAATAATGCCATAAATGGTCAGAAAGTTGTTCTGACAAAAAGAGAGGAGAGACTTTTAGATCGTTTTAATGCAACTCAAGATTTCAATTTTTTAGAAAATATTTGAGGCGCATATGAAAATGTATATAAGAAGAATAAATGAATCTGACATTTTAAGAGTTGCCGAATTAGAAACACATATATGGCCAGTTGAAATGCAGGCATCGGAAAACAAATTAAAAAGAAGGTTTTCAAAGTTTCCAGAAGGGTTTTTAGGTGCTTTTAATGGAAATATTTTAATCGGGGCGAGTTCTTCAATGATAATTTCATACAAAGAGTTCTTTAAATATAACGCATGGTATCAAATCACAGATAACGGATATATTGGAACCATGATCCAAACGGTAATCTACTCTATTTAGTTTCTATTGGAGTACACCCAACTCATCAAAGAAAGGGTATAGGAAGTTCGTTGATAATGGCTCAACTCACACTCGCAGCCGATTTGGGGCTAGATTATGTTGGTCTGGGGGCTAGGAACACTGAACAGAACATTAAATTTTACGTTAAGAATAATTTTAATATTGTAAAGGGGGTTAACAATTTTATTCGTGATGCAGAAGCAAATAATGTAGGGATTAAAATGTTGCATAATATGAGTACGATAAAATTTAAGCCTGAAAAAGTGTTTTATGTGGAAAATTGGTTAAATAATGAGAAGTAATTAAAGTTGAACGGCCTTTAAGTTTTTAGATACTTGTTCCCAATTTACTACGTTCCACCAAGCATCAACATACTCATTCTTTCTGTTTTGTCTTAGCAAATAAAAACTGTGTTCCCACATGTCCAATCCAAGTATAGGACTCTTTCCTTGAGCTACTGGTGAATCCTGGTTTGGTGTAGTTGTTAGTTCTAATTTTCCATTATTTGCTACAAGCCACGCCCACCCACTCCCAAAAATTCCTAAGGCTGTCTTGGAAAAGGCTTCCTTGAACTTGTCAAAACTTTCAAATGTGGATTTTATTTTTTCCAGAAGTTCTCCAGAAGGCTCGCCGCCTTTCCCTGGTCCCATTATCTGCCAGAAAAATGTGTGGTTAAGGTGACCACCGCCATTGTTTCTAACTGCGTTTCTTATTGCTTCGGGAACAGAGTTCAGATTTTTTATCAATTCTTCAACTGTTTTGTTTTGTAGATCTGGATGATCTTTCAAAGCATTGTTAAGATTGTTTACATAAGCCTGGTGATGTTTGCTGTAATGGATTTCCATTGTTTTTGCGTCTATGTGCGGTTCCAATGCGTTGTAGTCGTATGGTAGTTTAGGTAAAGAATGTTCGGTCATAAAATCAACTAAGTATTAACTTTACTCTAGTATTTAAAAAGATACTATAGTTTGTTAGCTCCCGCTCAACCCAAGCAAAACCTCGTGTGTTTTTATCACATCTTTGTCTTTCACATAAATCAGAAATTCTGGGACAGAAATAAGGAGCTGCTCTATGTTGATTTTGTTTAGAGCGATTTCATTTGCTATTCTGGACGTGACGCCGCGGGTTTTGGCTGCTTCCTCCGCCAGCCTTATGCTCACTTCACCCAGATTTTTTTCTACCTTTGTTATATATTGTGAGAAGATATCTTGAATATCATCTGACTTGGTTTTTTCTACTACTAGATTTATTTCTTCACTTCCTGTCACAATCCTTATATTCTTGGAAATTATTTTTGGAAGAAGACAAATGGCTTCTTTTTTCAAGGTTAAACAGACTAGGTTGTTTCTAGTAGATATTGCCGCGTCCCTGAACAAGTTTGATATCTTTTTATCCGCATCCTTTAGAGGTTCTATCTCTATCCTTCTTATAGCTGAAATAACCGCATCCAAAGAGGCTTCTATATTGTATTTGTCAAGTATGTATCTTGCTAGAGCCCTATGATTTATCAACCCTCTTGACAGGTCCTTTTGAACAGTTAGGTCAGAAGCTATTATATCAGAAACTTCTTGTGATATTGACATAAGTTTTAGTAACTCCTTTCTTTTGGGTACTGTAGCCTTTTCTTTTGGAAAGAAAAGGGTAGACTTCTTGTGATATGCTCATATACTATTATGTGTCACTTTATACTTAAATATGTCGTTTCCATAACATTCAACAGAAATGTGTCGCAAAGTATATATACATCCAAATGAAAATACTCATTAGAAGGTAAGATATGAGCAAACTACAAACGACATCTATATGGAATTTTGTGAATTTCGTTAAATGTAGTTATATCATCAAGATTACCAACGTGCACACGCTTTAAACCCAGACAAAAACTGTCAGGCTTGATGCATTTTGTTTCTATTGTACCATAGCTTGATAGTTTAGAAATAGGGTTATTGCTTGTGTAAGAGATGTGTATGGTAAAGTGCAACAAGGGAAATTGTAGAAGGGAAGGAAATTATATGGAATTTCCTACTCACCAGTATGTTAAGGTTGAAGGACGCAGATACGATCTTTGCCCAGATCACTGGGGAGAGTATAGATCATGGTTATTAAGTCAGTCCAAACCTTCTGAAGCTGTTGGTGTAGTAGGCGACGGAGTTGATCCGCTAAAACAACACCAATTAGATTACGATGACTTTAACGATCTCACAATATGGATCAGTGGGCGGAATAAAAGTTTTCCAAAAAGAAGTGATAGAGACGCTGCATGAAATATCAAACACAATCTGTGAAAGTTAATGGGAGATATGTAGATGTCCCTTTAGTAGGCCAACCCACAAAAAATCTTCCAGTTCTAGATTTATCATTACCAATAAAAGAAAATCGTCTTCCAAACGAGTATGTTTGGAAAGGAGTATCTGCGTCCCCATTAGGAAGGTCGCATCAGTATAGACATGAATTATTGAATTTGAGGTTGACTGTTCCTGAACACATTCTTGTTGAGCCTTTAGATATGGTCAGACATAGATCTGGAGAGGCATATAGGGAATGGTCTGCAGGACATCATAGAATGGAGTGGTGATATGGAAACTTTAGAGAATCTAAATCATAATGAAATTGGCGATTTATTGAGAAAAGAAAGGTTGAAACACGCCCTTGATAGGGTTTTGGAGACGCAGGAAGTTTTGGCTAGATTTAGGGTTGAGCACAGGCAGGGTGATTGGGAATCGGCAAAGGCAAAGGTTACATTCACTTACTATATGAATGTTTTAGGAGAGATGCTAAAAGAAAGGGAAGCAGAGATTCTTGCTGATTGATTATGAGAGACAATCCAGATGTTGATGATTACATAAAAGATCTGAGTAGGGAACAAACTCTTGATAGCAGAGGAAATCTAGATCTAGCTTATGTAATGCGCGGAAAACCTCACAAATCATCAGAGTCAAGATATAGAAACCTTTCTGCAGAGGAGGCAAAACGAAGAATGATTAGGGGAAACCTTGCTCTTGTTGTATCAATAGCCAAGACGTATACTGGTTCTAGTATTGACCTAGGAGATCTTATACAAGAAGGTAACAGGGGATTGATCAGGGCAGTTGAGAAATATGATCCAGATTTACAAAATGAAAGCGGAGAGCCGAATGCATTGTCTACCTATGCAACTGGATGGATCAGACAAAAAATAAGGGAAGCTATAAGAAAGAGGCCTTTTGTTGTGATTTCTAAGTATGTAACTGAAATTTTGCCAAGATGGAACAGAGCATATGGAGAGCTTGTTGAAGAACAAGGAATACCAACACCAGAAGAAATTATAGATAGAATAAATGAGACTATAGATAGGGAATATGAAGAAGCTCTGAGTAAGGGAAAAACAAGAGGAGTTAAGAGAAAGCATGTGGATCCAGAAATAGTACCTTCTGTAATGTTTGCTTTACAAGCCGGTCCTGCAATTAAAAGTTCTGTCCTTTTGGGTGACTTAGAGTTTCCAGAAGATGCTGTTCCTGATAGATCTAGGTCAGAGGCAGAAACAGCTGCGTCCAGACGCGAAGATGTGGAATATTTAGACAATATGTTACGCTGTCTTTCTAAAAGAGACTCTAATATTGTTAGATTAAGGAATGGATATTCGGGGGAAGGAAAACCGTGGGACAGAAAGGCCCAAACACTCAAAGAGGTATCAGAAAGAGTTAATTTATCAAGGGAGAGAGTGAGACAGATAGAGTCCGAGGCCGTAAGAAATATAAGAGACCTGGAAAGCGATGTAGTAGAATCAGAGCCAGAAAAGCCACAGAAGAGAGTTATAATAAGTATAGTTGCAAAATTTTCACCAGTTGAACCAGCAAGAGAAATTAGAAGCAGAACAGCTTGATAGTTAAACTTATAAAATCTCTTTCCAATTAGATGGATGAGTTATTTACAGGCTCCATTAAGGGCTGCAAAAAAATATATTCAAGATTCTGTTGTTGATTTTGCCAAAGATATTTGGAGCATAAGATATCCTGTAGCCATAGTGGGAGCGACGACACTGTTCTTGTTAACTAGCTCTGCTTTAGCTGATTATAAATACAAATCTAGAGTTAATTCCAATATTAACGCTATCAGAAATTATGCTGATGTTAGTGGCGATGGGTGTGTTAACACGAATGAGAAGATGCGAGTTTTGCTTAAGGCTTTCCCAAGAGCCGATAGGGATATACAGGATCAGCTAAAGGTTTCTATGAGAAGTCTAGCGGGTGGAGGAATAAAGGGTGTACATCCATTTGATGTTTATTCGGACATTCTAGATCGCGAATTCGAGGCTTTATTAGATGGTTATAAATCTGAGTTATTTCCTGTTACTAGGAAGGAAAGGGAGGCGCTTTTAGAACTTGTAGCTGCTCTGTGTTCAAGGGAAGAACAAAGGGACGAATAACATTTAAATACCCAGACGACAAATAATAGATAACATAAGAGCTTATTCTACAGAAAGACAAGACATGTAAATTTTCTTTCTGGGTTATAAGGCTCTTTCTTCTTAAAGGGACGAAACAGATCCTAAACAATTGGACAAGATCTGTTTCCAGCAGAGTTAAGAAAGAGGGTATATGACGGAAATACAAACTCAACTGAAAACAGGAACAACGACTGTAGCTCTTAGTTGTAAAGATGCAGTTGTCATGGCAGCAGATAGAAAGGCAACAATGGGCTATCTTATCGCTAGCAAAGATGTGTTAAAAGTAAGGCAATTGGATGAACACATTGCAATGACGATAGCAGGGGTTGTTGGAGATGCCCAGGCTTTGGAAAGATACATAATGGCTGAACTGAAACTTTTCAAATTACATGAAGATAGAAAGATGCCTGTGAGGAATGCGGCAAGTTTGGTTTCAAATATATTATATGCCAGGAGATTTTATCCTTATTATGTTCAGTTAATCGTAGCTGGATACGACAGCGCAGGACCTTCAATCTACACTTTGGCTCCAGATGGGTCGGTTATACCTGAAAAATATTATTCAACTGGTTCTGGATCCCCAATGGTTTTCGGGGTTTTAGAACAAAACTACAAGGATAATATGGATGTAGAGGACTGTAAAAGGCTTGCTGTTCAAGCAGTTGCAGCCGCAGTCAGAAGGGACATTGGTTCTGGTGGAAGCGGTATTGATTTGTTTGTTATCGATAAGAAAGGTGTGAGAAAAATAAGCGATTCTGAAGTTGAGAAATTAAGCAAATAGAATGCGTGTCGGGTTTGATGAGCATATTCTGCACTGAATTTTAATTTATGTCAACTATATTAAAAGAACTTGAGAAAACACTTCCTAAAGATGCTGAAATATCAGATGTGAAATTTGAGGCATCTGAACTAGTACTATACACAAAGAGCAAAGAGTTTTTTAAGAACGGGGAAGGTGTAATCAAGGAGATTGTAGACAGTTTGAAGAAGAGGATAGAGTTAAGGCCAGACCCATCTATAACAATCGATCCGGAAGAAGCCAGAAAAATAATAAAAGAAATTGTGACAGAGGAAGCTGGCATACAGGAGATTTATTTTGAGCCGGAGTTAGGGAAGGTGGTCATTGGTTGTTTAAAACCTGGACTGGTTATTGGTAAAGGTGGCGAGATTTACAAGAAGATAAAAAGCGAGACAATGTGGCTGCCAAAGATAGAAAGGACTCCAGCCATAAAATCTGATATTGTCATGGCTGTGAGAGGCCTTTTACACACGGAAATGGATTACAGAAAAAAGTTCTTGAACAAGGTTGGACAGGCCGTTTCAGTAAGGAAGGAAGTGGAGGACGAGTGGGTAAGGCTTAGTTGTTTAGGATCATTCAGACATGTTGGGAGAAGTGCGCTGTTAGTGGAGACACCATATTCAAATGTTTTGCTTGATTTTGGATTGAGCACAAGCAATGATATGCCACCGCACATAGACGCCCCGGAATTTAATATTGAAAAAATAGATGCGGTTGTTTTGTCGCATGCGCATTTAGATCACTGTGGATTTATACCATATTTGTATGAAAACGGATATACAGGACCGCTATACTGCACACCACCCACAAGAGACCTTATGGTTTTGTTGTGTTTGGATTATGTTGATGTTGCACAGAAGGAAGGGAAAAAATCCTGGTACAGCAAGTCTGCTGTTGAAAAAGCTGTGAAACACTCTATAACTTTGGAGTACGGAGAGGTTTCTGATATAACACAGGACATTAGACTTACTTTCCAACCGGCTGGACATTTGCTTGGCTCATCTTTAACACATCTTCACATTGGCAAGGGTTTGCACAATATTTTGTATACAGGGGATTTGAAATACTGTCCTACAAGGCTTTTTGACCCGGCTTATACTGATTTCAAAAGAATTGAAACCCTGATAATCGAATCTACTTATGGGAAAGCTGAAGATATCATGCCTCACAGGCCAACCTGCGAGAAGGACATGATCGATACAATATTGAAAACAATTGAAAGGGGGGGAAAGGCTTTGATTCCAAGCTTTGCTGTTGGTAGAGCTCAGGAAATTATGGCTATTTTAGGTGGCATGGATTTCCAATATCCTGTTTGGGTTGAGGGTATGATATGGGATGCAACTGCAATACACACAGCATATCCAGAATATATGTGCCGAACAATCCAAAATGAAATATTTCACAAAGGGAAGAATCCTTTCTTATCAGATATTTTTCATAATCCTGCGGCAAGGGAAAGGGATGCTATAATAGACGGTAAGCAACCTGGTGTAGTGTTAGCAACTTCAGGTATGTTAGTTGGTGGTCCTGCTTTAGAATATTTAAAGGGTTTGGCTCCTGATCCAAAAAACACTCTGCTCTTTGTTGGTTATCAAGGTGAAGGGACTTTGGGTAGAAAGATACAATCAGGGTTGAAGGAAGTGCCTATCTCTGTTGGCGGTAAGATGAAAACAGTCAAAATAGAAATGGAAGTCAAGACAATAAGCGGATTGAGCGGCCACAGCGACAGGAACCAGTTGATGAATTTCATCAGAAGATTGGGTACTAGACCAGAAAGAGTATTGACAAATCATGGTGACAAAAACAGCTGCATAGAGCTCGCAAGGGATATCCACAAAATTTTTGGCGTTGAGTCAGAAGCGCCGAAGACACTGGATGTGGTTAGGTTGAGATAAATATAAGGAAGGTTATTACTGGTGTTGTATTATATATACAAATTAAAACCAAATATTGCTCATGGCATATGCTATCAAAATAACACTGACAGCAGAAAAGGATTTAGAAAATTTCGATCCAGAACTTCAAAGACGATTTTTCAGGAAGATAGAAAAGCTAAAAGAATATCCAGACATTTATGGTAAACCACTAAAACACGACTTGTCTGGGAAGTGGGAACTCCGCTTCGAGAAACGATGGAGAATTGTGTATATAATCAATCAAAAAGACAAACAAGTAGAGATAGAAGCTATTTGGCACAAGGACGATTTCTAAACCTGAAACAGACAACTTCTGTTTCCACCTATTCAAGACCCAATTCTTTCTTGACTTGATCTAAATCTTTTAACTTACCTTCTAATCGCTCTTTTTCGCCTTGGCGTATTTTCTCCATGGCTTTTGGATTGGAGAGGGTTTCTATCGTAGCTAACAGGCTTTCATACTCATCAGTGGATATTGTTACCCAAGCTGCTTTGTGTTCACCATGGACTTCTAGTTGGCTCATATGTATAGTTTGATAAAGGCTTTATAAATGCTTTATAATCAGTCGTCTGAAGATATTGGATGTGGTTAGGTTGAGATAAATATAAGGAAGGTTATATGAACGTAGTTCCCTAAGGTTGAGATAGAACTATTTCATTAGCGAGGTTTTCAAAAAGCATCATCATAAACTTATCTCCCGCACAGTAATGTGTTTTTTGTTTAGCTAATTTATAGGGATTGAAAAGATCCACATACTCTTCTGGCTTTCTTAAAATTGAATATTTAGATATTGGAAAATCTGGGCCTTCATATACATGCTCAACTATAAAAATCCGATCGCTTAGGTCTTGCATTCTTCTTGCTGTTTCTCTAAGCTCTTCTGGATTTAGTATATGAAGCAATACAATGGATTCGAAAACCAAATCAAAGTATTTTGGTGGTAGGCGTAAATCTGCTTCTGTTATTTTTCCTTGGTAGAGCTTGACATTTTCAAATTCTCTCAAATTACTCCTCGCTCTCTCTAACATTGTAGGTGAGATATCTATCCCCACAATTTCTATGGCTCTTTGTGCAAGTTCATATGTCATGCGGCCTATTCCAACACCCAGCTCAAATATTTTATCTTCAGTCAAATCACCTAAGAAATCAAAAATATCATCTTGCAATTCTATAGCGGCTCTTCTATTATCTTCTAGTGTATGCCTTGCAGACATGACGCTTTGCACATCTGGTCGCTGTGCACGTGTTTCCCAGTGATTCATTATTTCACGTTCTGGTATCCTTTCCTTTTCTTCCCTATCCTTCATATCATACGTGTCATTCTCACATTCGGCTGTTTGGTAAGCAACTCTAGGCTTTTTGTCTTTTCTCATATTTTATCACTACTCATAAATAGTATAGGTACTTATAAGTGTTCTCTTCCCCTGGGGAGGGAAATATAAAGGCACGCAACCAATTAAGTTTATGAGGTTAGACATTCTCAAGGATATAGGACTGACTGACGGCGAGATAAAAGTATACACTGCTCTATTGGGTTTAGGAGAAACAACAACCGGCCCGATTGTTGATAACTCTGGTGTTTCTGTCTCCAAAGTCTACAACATTTTAAACAGGCTTGGCCAGAAAGGTCTCGTTAGCCACATAATGAAAGGTGGAACAAAATACTTTAAGGCAGCTGATCCAAAAAGACTGATTGATTTTTTTGAGGAAAAGGAGAAAATGATGATAGATGAAAAACAAGAACTCCTTAAGATAATACCTATCCTTGAAGCTAAAAAAGGATCACTGCTAACAGAGGAGACAGCACAGGTGTATGATGGTTTAAGAGGCATACAAACAGCAAGAGAGCGCAGCCTCAAGACAATGAAGAAAGGGGATATTATGTGGATCCTGGGAATTTCAAAGACACCATATGATAAATTAACCGGCTATTTCAAGGACTTCCATAAAAGAAGGGTTTCAAAAGGCATTCGCTGTAATTATCTTTACAATGAATGTGCAAGAGAATTCGCAGAGGCTAGTAAAAAATTTAGATTGAGTGACGTGCGATTGATGCCAAAGGACATGATAACACATGGATGGGTAGAGATTTATGCGGACACTGTTACAATAGGCATAAATTTTGCCAAATCTTTTTCTGTGGTTATAATAAACAATGAGGTTGCAGAATCCTTCAAAAACTATGCTAAATTACTATGGAATACTGCTAGGCCTCTCTAGTTGTTTGTTGCATAGGCACAGCTAGAAATAAATAAAGCTTAGAATTAAAATTTGTAACTCTAGTTTACCTGTGCACTATTGCGAACTCAGGTGAAATCAAAAGCCAGTCCTGTTCTACACCCACTATGTCGCCGTTTTGTGCTAGAACTGTTTTCTTTAACTTGTCGACTGCTCTTTTTAACTCGCCGATGTCTTTTTCCTTTAGGCCCTTTATTTTTAGGAATATGACAGAACCGTCTCTGACATCTTTTAGAATTCTGTCTGTGTCTGCGAAGTCAGTTAGTTTGTCTATTTTGATTCCTATCTTTCCTAGGCCCTTGGCAGCAGCGTCTGTTAAATTGATTTCCATGTAGTCTTCAACTTGTTCGCGATTTTTAGCAAATAGTTTTACCATAAATGCGCCTACCTCCACCATCAGATGGAAAATGACTTCGTCATTTTCGGTCCTCTACTAATTGCTTATATATTGTATTAGTTAATTTATATCCTTTTTGGGACTAGACTTTAGAAAATTACAGTTTTGATAGCTTCGTTTTGAGGTCTTCTATCTGGTTTTTGAGCTTTTCTTCTCCTCTTTCTAGTGTTTTAACCCTTATTTCTATTATCTCAACCTTCTCATCAAGGTCTTTTTTCACGTCCTTGGGATCTGATTTCACAAGAATAGGACCAGCAACCTTATAGACATCTTCCTTTACATTTTCTAGTTCCTCTAGCGCCCTTTTAATCTCCATCAACTGCATATTCATTGCTTCTTTTTGTGTTACCACACTCTGCAATTGTTGTTGATACATCTGAGCCTGATTAAGTAGCTGCTGAGACTGTTGGGATTGTGTTTCTGCCATATGATTTCACCATTACTAAATATTTTCTTTTCGATACTGTAGCTATTTTCTAGTGCAGGTCTTTGCAAAGCAAAGAAGTGCCTTTTACAAAAGAAAAGGCTACACAGCCTTAACCTCTTTTGCGACCTTTGGTCTTAATTTTTCTAATACTCTATAACCACAGTATGGACAAATTATTTTTTTAGTTGTGCTAAGCTCGATATTGACCTTTTTCCCGCAATTTATGCATTTATAGCTCATAAAAACTCCATTCTAGTAGGGTTTATAAGCCCGACCAGCAAATTTTAGATTGCATTTTGTGCAGCGCCAGATGCCTGCTTTAACCCTTCTAACTCCCGGCTTCAAACAGTTGGTACACTTGTGCTTTTGTTTCAGAGATTTGTCAATAGCTATGACTTCCTTTCTTGATTTTAGCCCGTATCGGACACCGAACCTTCCTGCTGATCCGACCTTTTTTGTTCGTCCCATAGTATCACTAAATGGCTGCGTTACTCTTTAAGATGTTTTCTTAGTTGCTTGCCTATCTCTACTGATTTTTCTAAAATGTGTTCCAGCTCCTTCATCGTTAGGCCTTCTGTTCCACCTTTTTGTAGAGAACAGATGTTACCATCATCTTTTGATCCCACTGTTAATCTGGCTGTTGCAACACTTTCTTCGTCTTCTGTAGGATCTACAAATAAATTCTCACCGATCTTTATATGTGTTACAGATACTGGTTTGCAAGTTAAAGGGACTTTTTTATTTGTTTTTTCCCCTATAACAACCTTGTCATCTTCATATTTTGGCATTTTTGCATTCATCAAAGCAGTCACTGCAGCAAGTGTGGCAGCGTCCACCAAATTCCCACCGTTGTCTATAACATGAATATCAACATTTACAATCCAAACCTTTTCCCCTTTAGTTATACATAGTTTTTCTAGGTCTATTGCATGCGATTCCCTTATTGTTCTGTCAACAAGCCTGGCTACCTCTATTGAATTTTCTGTTGGAGGGCCTTTTTCATATTCTGGTGAGGCTAAAGGTGATAACTCACATCCTACCATTAGAACACCTTCATTCGGTGTGTCTGGGAAAGGCGCTTTAACTTCCATCTTGACTCCAACAATAGCTTGTGTTATGCCTAGTTTAACAAGGGCTGAACCCTCTGCTTTTTCTATTGGATTTTTTTCTATTGTGATTTTTCTAAACTCGTCAGCTTTCCTTTCATCAAGTCTTTTGCCGTTCAAACCTATATCAACCAAATACTGATTTCTTTGTATCATAAAATTCAACCCTTTACCTCCGATTTAGTGCCGTTTAGGTCTGCAAGGCCTTGTACACTTCCAATCCACCTTTCTTTCAGGGCCTCTTTCTGTTTTTGGTAAAGTGTCTCGCAACCTTTGATTGCTAACTGAATCACATTCTTCACATCTTTTACTGGTAAATCTCCATCCATTTGCAACAAGGTTACTTTCTTCTCTCTTGGCATATAGGCTACTGGCAAATCGCAGAGTGTGACATCTTCTTCTTTGCCTGCAACATCAAGTATGTATTCATCATCTATTTTTCCTGCTGTGCATGATGAGACAAGGTCTCTCATTGGAATTCCAGCATCTGCTAAAGCCATTGATGCGGCATTTAAGGCAGCTACTCTTGTTGATGCTTCTGCTTGAAGAATATCTATTTGAACTTCTATAACTGCTTTTGGAAATTCTTCTAGAATCACTGCTGCTTCTAAAGCCTCTCTTAACACCATTGATATTTCTGTGCTTCTTCTTGAAGGGCCTGGCCTCACTCTTTCATCTGTTGAAAATGGGACCATATTGTATGTCACCTTTAGAACTGCCTTGTTAGAATCTTGTTGATGTTTTGAATGAAGTTTTTTTGGACCATAAACTCCTGCAATTGCAGTTGTCCTGCCTAACTTTACTATAGCTGAACCTTTTGCTCTTTTAAGGATTCCTGCCTGCATGAATATGGGCCTTATCTCATCTGGTTTTCTTCCATCTATTCTTTTCATATCATCACTCCTTTTTTCATCTTTTTTAGTCTGCTTCATGTTCATCACTCTCATTCTTGCCTTCTGATAATTCTGTACTATCCGACTCTTCTTTCTGTTCTTTAGGAACAAAGCCTTTTGGTAGGTTGTCTTGAAGGAATTTTTCCACCCTGTCTGTTAACCCTTCTATATGAGCTTCCCTGTCTATTTTGTTTATGACCTCTGTCACAAGTGTGTCTTTTTCTCCATGTATCCACACAACCCCATTCTGTCCGACAATCACATTGCAACCTGTCATGCTTTTTATCATGCTTATCATTGAACCTTGTCTGCCTATTAGTCTTGGCACTTTAACAGGGCTGATGTTTAGAAGTTTTCCTCCAAACAATTTTCTTGCTCTCGTATCTTGCATAGAAAGGCTTATGCCTTGTTTTGTACAAGAAACAACTTTAGCGTAAATAAGGTCGTCAACATTGTAAATCTTTGATAAGTCTGTGCCAGACCTTATGAATCCTCTTACGCCGGATAAGGACAGGAAAGCGCTAAATGGGGTGTCTATATTTATGAACCACCCAGCTGTGTGTATATCCTCAATCTCTCCTATTATCATGTCACCCATTTGAGGTGTGTATATGCCTGCTAGAGGAACAACTGAAATAACATGGTTCTCTATATTAACTATTCCCAGCCTTTTAGAGTATATGGAATCTCCGTCTCTAAAACAGTTCCTTCCAGGTATGTATTCAATTGAACTGATTACCTTATCTCCCGGGACCACAAAATCGTGATCCTGTTTTAACAAATTTGGATCTTTTTCTTTTATTTGGACTTGAATTTCTTCTGTCATATTCAAATTTTAGGTCGAAAACGACTTTGTCGTTTTCCATCCCTTTATTTTACCTCCTAATCTTATAAACATATAGGAAACCTAATGTTTTTCTAAACTTCTATTATACTTACACATTTTCTCTTTTTATTATCTTGGTTTCAACCCTTCCTTGTGTCAAACTGTTTATTTTATCGTAGAGTTGCGTTTGCAGGCCGGCTGATATTGTTACTTGGATAAACCAGCTTTCTGATCTCCATTCTTCTTTTTCTATTACAGCCAATTCCCTTATCGCGTGGCCTACCCTGCCTGCTTGGTCTGCTGGCACTCTTATCGCCAGTGTTATTTTTTCGAAGGATATCGGGAGTATTGATTGTATCTCTTCTATTATTTGCTTAATTTGATCCTTTGCCGATTTAAAGGGATCAATATCCACACGAGCTTCTGTCATTGCGTTAAGTATTCTCTGCTGTGGATGTGGATTATGAGTTTTTGGGTCAACGCCCTGTTTGGAAATTATAGATGCAATCTCCAACCTTTTTTCTTCTGTCAGCTTCCTTCTTTGCTCTGTTGTTAGCTGGACTGTCCCTTCCTTGATTATGATTTCTGCTATTTTTAAGGTGTCTGTTGTGTTGAAAGCCTTTGTGAGGTCAGACGATGAGGCTCTTTCGCCTTTTTTGGAATCTGTAAAAACCAAATTTGCAGCAAGTATGTTTTCTATAGAATACTGTTTTCCTTTTTTGAATTCTAAAGCTTTTTCAGGATCCACAAGAATTTCGAAGTCAACACCTTCCCTTTTTATTCTTGCAATAACAGCCTCGTCAACAGAAACCATATTATGTAACTATGATATACAAGTTAAATACACCGTCAAAAAGGGCTAATCTTTGCTTAATCTGGCTATCTCATCTTCTGAAAGTCGCCTGAATTCATTGTGCTTTATAACAGTAACCTCTATATCCTTTGCCTCGATATCTTTCTCACCTGATTTTAGTGCGCTGATAACAAGCTTTACAGCATCTTCTTCTTTTAGTTTTGGCTTATAACTTGTCTCGAATACCTTCTTGGCTTTGTCTGATCCTCTTCCAATTGCTTGGGCAAACCATTCTATTATTGTTCCTGAGGGGTCTGTTTCAAATAGTTTTGGTCCAGTCTCGTCAACCCCGCCTACTAGGAAGCCCACGCCAAAAGGCCTAACACCTGCATATTGTGTGACTATGTGTTTTCTATCAGCTATATGTTTTGTTAATGTGCTTATTGAAATAGGGCCTCCAAATGTGATTTTGTTTATTTGAGATTTTACTCTTCCAAACTCTACTAAATCTCTTGCATCAGCTAAAAGACCAGAACTTGTAAGGCCTGCATGATCGTCTATTTGGAATATCTTTTTAGAAGATCCATCAACGGCCAAGGGCGCGGTTGTTTTTATTGCTCCTAGAATTACAGAATCGTCTGTTCTTAGACCAACTGAAGTGCTTCCTTTCTTAACAGCTTGCCTTGCATATTCTACTTGTAATAGTCTTCCATCTGGCGAGAAAACAGTTATTGCCCTATCGTAAGCCATGTAACTTGGTGGTACTGGTTGCATAATATCTTATTCAATAAATCTAGTAAACTGCTATATACTTCCTATCTTTGAGTTTTATTAGTATATATAAATTGGTATATTTAAATCCACATATGAGCAATATTGGCATCAAGAGGTTTTATTTTAGGAGGGCAGATGGTAAGCAGGTCACTCGATTTGATAAATATGTTCTGGATGAGCACGTCTTTTTGCTGGAAACAGGTGTACCCAGCACGTTTGGTGTCCTTAACCCCAATATTATATATTTGGAAGTTGATAGCAGTTATTGTTCTGGGATTGGACAAAGGGTCAGGCAAAGGGGGTATGAATTGATAGCTAAATGAAATCATATGAGAAAGATGATTTACGGTCTGGCTACTGGAATATTGGCAGGGCTTCTTTTTGCTGGAACATGTAAGAGAGGAGAGCCAGTTGAGACGGAAGAGACAGAATATACAAGGATGGAAAGAGAAGTAAAAACTTATCTGAGGGAAGATCGTTTAAGTGCGAAATTCTGGGAGTATGAACCATTCTTCGATATCCCACTTCTAGAAAAAATAAGGTTTGGGGAAATGAAACAAGGATATATGGACATCAATAGTAAATATTCCAGTGTTTTTTGCAGATATAGATGGCGATGCGTCTCCTGACGAGTTTTTTTCCTGCAGGCTTAGCGACCCCAATTATAATCAAAAATCAAGAAAAAGAAAAATGGGAGATATTAAACAACCATACAAATTTATTCTAAAAGGCGTATACAGGAGGCTTTTGAGAGATGCTCATCACCAACTAATACCAGCTAATTCTGATTAGTCGCGGGGTGTTGCCCCCTTTATCGTCCCGCTCACTCTAAGGGTCTGGAAAATGACCTTGCTCTCGCCTATTTGGGATATAAGGGCTAGGCTCAGCTTGATTTTGTCAACATACAAATGGGAGCATCTTATCAGGCCTGTCTGTTGGTTCTGGTTCCAGGTGTTTTTGATTATCTGGACATTGGCTCTGGCTGTATCGTCGTCCCCTAGAAACCCTATAACAGAATTCCATACAGAATTTTTCATATCGTTGTAATCCATTGTTTGTTCTGAATGGAGTTTAAAGGCTATATAACGCTTTTTTTCCCGCAGGGATGGCATTGTTCGGAGTTTCATAGTTATCTGAATGGTATAAAAATAACAACATTTTCTAAATCGGCTGAATCAAAGAGGAGCGAAATCTTTTCAACCTCATTAATTACCTCGCCTATTGATAGTTGTGTCGATATAAATATTATGCCTTTGTGTTTAACTCTATGAGCAAGAAACTTCAGAAAATCTGAATCTCTTGTAATAACAGTTTTATTGTTTTCTTTTGCAAAGTCTAGGATATCTATATCCATGTATCCTTTTTTATCAAGCTCATCAATCGATACTATATCAATTCCTAAGTTTCTTAGCCCATTTACAACAGAAAGCTCTATATGCTCATCAGCTAGGAATTTCATGTCCAACCATTTCTTTCCTAAATTTTTCTATAAATAGCTTGTCTTTTTTTACCTCTTCACCGATTTCTTCTTGATGTTCATAGTAGTAGGAAAGGGCTGCATGAACATCGGAAACAGAAACCCCGAACTCCCTCGATATTAAAGCAGGGGGGTATTTTTGAATAATATATTTTTCTACAACGTCCCTAACCCTTATCCTTGTTCCTGTAATCCTAGGGCTGCCCGACATCACCTTATCTTTTATTATCCTAGATTTTTCATCAGATTTCATGATTATATATTTGCCAGGCAGTTTATAAATATCAAAGATGCTTTTATACAACCTCAACTCCAGGCATTATCCATTTACCTGATAGCTTTTTTCTATTTTCAAATAACTTTTCACCAGAAAATGCTTTTTTAATTTCCGGATCCTGAAAACCAAGGTATTTACCAAAAGAAAGCAGGTCAGAAGCTGCTCTTAAATTCCAAGGAGACCATGAACCTGATGTCAAGATAAATGGGACTTTGTATTTTCTTACCAGTTTTGCATTGTATAAAAGATTTTTCAGAACAGACGCCCTTGTTTTTTTGTATGAGTAAATCACATCGTTTAGCCCAAATTCTATTGCAACATTGTTTTTCTTAGCTAGCTTAATCATTACTTGATCTAGGCCAGAATCTTGTCTTGACTCTTGGTTGGGATCTTTTAATTCTGGATGTAGAAGGATATCCACTTCTGGTGTTTCCACTGCTATTCTGTTTACTTCCAAATCCCCTCCATGCACAAGAATTAGCTCGACTTGTTTTCTTAACTGCTTTACTATTTTAACAACGTTCTGTGGTTTGTCTTTTATTTCAATGCCGACTGCTATATCAATTTGTTTCTTAAAAGGTTCTGTTTGAATTTTAAGTTTTTCTAGATCCTCTTCTGTTGTCCGGTTTATTATCACACCAAGTCCTGTTATACCAAGGATGTTCGCTATTCTAACTGTTTCTTCCAAGTTGTCTGTGTGAACATGCAAATCATAGAATTTCATAATATTACTATTTAGAAAGAGATTATTAATAGAATATTATAGTCTTTCAACAACCGATGTGGCTATTTCTTCTACGAGTGATAGTAGTGAAGAATATGTTGTTTCCGTAGCAGTGTAAGCGAATGTATAGACATTATCGTTTTTTAAGGCGATAATTGTCATTCCTTTTATTGGGACTTGTGTGCCTGTCGCGTCATCTGTTACCTTTATTGTATATATTAATTTAGAGGCAGGCGCATTTACAAAGGAGGTTGATGCTTTTTCAACTAAATTAAAACTGCTGCCATAAGTTGTTTTCAGAAGCGATAGAACTGAGTCTGTGAAGTAATCTAAGGTTATGGTACTAGTTATTTGAGTCTTTTGGGAAGTTAATATTATGTTTTCTATTTTTGTTGGAGATAATATCTGCACATCATTTTCACGTTCTACTAATGTCCAATCATTAGGATATTTGAACTTGAAACCCTTAGCCAAATCTTCATAAGCTGAAAACTTATCATCAAGTTTTTTTGTTATTGAGGTTTTAGAAGCGGCTGGATGTTCTAAGTCACCACCAAGACCAGATGATGGAGGCGATAACATCTGTTCAAGCTCCAATTCGCTGACCATTTTTGCTGTTGAAGGAGGAGTTGTGTCAGCAGAGGTTGAGGGTGTTTTTACTGATGTTGCCTCCAAAGAGATTATGCTTTTCATGATTGCGTTGTCAGGAAATTCGCTTGCTTTTGATGGGTCTAATGAACCTACAATTGCTTTAAACATGGCAGACATATCTATACCAACTACCACATTTATTTTTATTGGCAGTCCGTTTTCTGTGTCAAAACATAGATCATTTGACACTTCCTTTATCATAGACTTTAACAACTTTGCTCCCTGCTCAATTGCTGCTTGCCCAACGCCCTGAGTTGGAATGCCGCTTGATTGCGCGCCAGAACCAGCAATCTTTAACATATCCTCATCTGAAAGTTTTGAGAAATCTTCAATTGAGAATGCAGCGCTCTTGCAAGGTCTGCCTGCAGCAGACCCGTCTGTCATGGCGCCTACTTTTAGAAGACCTTTTTTGTATAAGGATTCTAGTGATTCTAAAAGGGCTGTTGGTGAGCTTGAAGAGTATTGGTTAAATTCTGTTAAAAGACTTCCTAAACCAGATAAACCGCTTGCGTCCTTACTGTTCGCTGAAGCACAAACTGGAGCATTTACATCTTGTCCTAATGACTTCCAGAAAGCATTATCAAATTCCAAACAAACAGTCGATGTGTCACCTGATTTATAAATAGAAACCGCATACTTTTTTGGTATTACCTGGTTGGCAGGCGCTTTAGATGCTGTCAGAGCTAAAATATCTGTCAGATCCATTGACAGTTTTTGCTTGGTTCCATTATCACTAACCGCTTCAGAAAGCTTCATATTTATTTTGATATTTTCTAAAGTACCAAGGCCTTGAGATGCGCCAGGGGTTTTGCTAATGTATGATTTAAGATTGTCGTTCATTGAGAATGAGAATGTCATCTTGTAATCTGCTGAATATCCAGGACCTTTTTCTAAAGCCGCTGCTTTTTCAAAAGATGTTTTAACAAGATCTGCCTGTTCTTTGGCTGCGCAACCTGAAACAACCACAACAGCGACAATTAATATAATTAGTAGATAGGATTTGTTCATAGAATAATATAATTTACTGTGGGGGTTTATATAGGCAATCGGCTAAACGGACCCTTCTTTTTCCAATGTTATCTCGCCAACATAGTTCTTTTGGAATGCAGCCTTTACTACTGGTATTTTATCTTTTTCGCTTAGTTCTCCGGCTTCCATCTTTTTTTCTATTTGATTTAGTATCCACATCAATTTTACTGTTGCTGCGACAAATGTCATGTCACCCGTTGGCATGGCCCCAGCTTTCATTGCATTTAAACCAGTTTGATATGTACCCATCCCAAATGTTGTTCCCCCAGTAAACGGGGATGTAACAAGAACTGGTATGTTTAGATCGATAGCTTCTTTTATTATATCTATATACATTCCTGGAACATTGGCTGCTCCAAGAGATTCAAAAATTATTCCTTTCACTTCTTTCTTTCTGATAAGAATGCCTATCATCTCATGAGTTAATCCCGCATTTAATCTGACATTTAGTACACCCTCACAAAACTCTGGGATAAAATCAATATCAGGCGAGCCATATGTTCTTATTTTCCTTGCAAACTGCGACCATTGTATTTGGCTTCTTAGGTAAGCCAATTCTGGAAATGCTGGAGACATAAATGCATTGAAGTCTGATTCATGTCTTTTCTCAGTCCTAACTGCTCTAAAAACATAGTGACCGAAACTTATCATAACTTCAGATATGTCCGCAGTTACTGCTCTGAATGCGTTGGCTAAGTTAAATTTGGCATCTGTGCCTATTGCTTCTGGTTCTGCCTGCGAACCTGTTAAAACTATGGGTTTGTTTAGTTTGTTTCCAAAGGCAAAAGAAAGAGCGGCGCCTGTATAAGCCATTGTGTCTGTTCCATGTGTCACAACAAATCCGTCATAATCGTTATACCTCTCATATATTGCAATTGCGATCTTTGTCCAGTCTTTTGAAGTCATGTCTGTGCTGTCTTTATTTACGACTTCCACAAGATCAACATCAACAACGTTCTTAACTTCCGGAACCATTGATAAAAGCTCTTCTGCAGATTTTGCGGGAACAAGAGCACCTGATTTTGGGTCTTTGGTCATCGCAATTGTTCCGCCACAAAAGACTAAACAAATCCTCTTTTTCCTGCCAAGTATTTTGTTTTCCATAAATTCTCATAAGTAATATATTACTAAGATTAATAAATCAATATAAAAACGTTTCTGGAAGGGACCTTTCTGTTATTTCACCTGCGATATTTGTGAGCATCATCTTCTTGACTTCTTGCATGTCTTTTGTGTGGCCTAGGACCCACATCAATTTTACTAAAGCTGTTTCCGGTGTCCAATCACAGTAATTTCCAATTGCCCCTGTTTCTTCTAACATACGGCCTGCTGTGTAGACATTACTTTGAATCCTTCCATATATTGTTTGGGGAGCAGTCACAACAGGAATCCCTGAGTCCACTAAAGACTTTACTGCTGGTATTACACTTTTTGCGAATTTGTCGCCAAATGGGTTGGCTGGGACATTACCAAGACCGGTTGTGGCTATAACAACTCCATCAAACAATTTTGATAAGCTTGAAATAAACTCTGGTTTTATCCCCGGATGTATTTGAATTAATCCTACATTAGAATTCATTTTTGTGTCTAGTTTTAGTTTTTCTTGGCCTCTTTTATTATAATCTTTTCTCAGATACTCCATTTTCCCGTCCTGCCAGATTTTTGCGAACGGCAAAACATTAATGCTTCTAAATGCGTCCCTTCTGGATGTGTGCATCTTCCTTACCTTTGTCCCTTGGTGCACAAAACAATAATCGTCGTTTGTGGTGGCATGCATGCAGATTGAAACTTCTGCAATATCTGTGAGTGCTGTACGCGCTGCGCAGACCAAATTTTGGAAGTTGTCGCTGCTTCCCCTATCTGAACTTCTCTGCGCACCAACCAAAACAACTGGCACAGGAAGGTTTTGCAACATGAAGCTGAGCGCAGCAGATGTGTAATGCATCGTGTCTGTTCCGTGCATTAAAACAACACCTTGTGAACCCAGCCTTATCTCCTCCGCGACTTCCTTTGCTATTATATTCCAGTGATCGACGTGCATGTCTTCGGAAAGAAGATCGAAAAGCTTTCGCGGTTTTATGTTTACAAACTCTTCCAGACTTGGAAATATTTTTAGTATATCACTTTGATCAAATGCAGGGAACACAGCCCCTGTTTTGTACTCAACCCTGCTTGCGATGGTTCCTCCACAACCCAAAATAGATATTGTTGATTTTTTGGGATCTGATCTTCCTGATGTTTTTTCAATTTTAGAATCATTTCTATCTGCTGATTTTAATTTTTCTACTTTTGCTGATGTAAGATCTATTCCAACATTGTATCCATTATCCAGTTTTATTATAAGGCAATTAGGATCACCTAATTCTATTCGCGGCATCAAAATACCTTCTGAAATTTTTCCTTCTTTTGTAACAGATATTCTGTCGCCTACAGTTATTTTATTTTTAGATAGTTCAGTTTCCAGTTTTTTTGAATAGGGCATAGTCAGTTGGAAATAGATCGGATAGTAACATGTTCGATAATCTATCGGCCATCATTCTATATTTGGAAAGGCTATTAATATTGCTTTAGCTTTGCTAGAAAAGGTATTTTTACCTCCCACACAGATTGACATAGGCTATGTCAGCCATTTCTGTGGCTGCATCAAAAGCGCAGGTTGGCATAAGCTATGTCAGCCATTTCTGTGGCCGCGTTAAGATGCTTGTAGCTAACCCAGCTTGCATAAGATCTTAACCCTTCTTTAATATCATTGGCACTAATCCCAGACCTAACCAGCTCCTCTGCGTACATAATTCCATATGTCTTGTATTCGCCTCTTTCCCTGGTGGATCCTGGCTTCAGGTACTCTATGGCAGACCAGCTTATTTCTGGGCAGTTTTCTGCAAGAGCTGTTTTTTGTTCTTCAGATAATATATTTTCCCACATAATCATTTTACCTGCATCACCATCCAATATTGGATATTGCGTCTTCTATCTCTTCTTCACCAAACCAATTGTTTATGCTGTCCCAACAATCGTCGCATAACTCGGTTATATTAAAGTTGTTTGATCCACTGAAACAACATTGACATGCCATAATATCACCTCTTTGTACTAGAATTGGTTTTTGTGTAGATAATATTTCCTGACAAAAGTATTCCTATGGGAATTTTATCAATTGCTAGATTTATGGTATTTTTTAACTAAACCATCCCACCAAATATTAGTCTTATTCGTAGTGTCTGGATCTATTTTTTCATCACGACTTCCATCAGTGCAGAGAGAAGGCGTCTCTTCAGTACCAAAAACTAAGCCTAACGAATCTACTGTTACTGTGCGGTTCGCACCATCTAAACGGTCTCTTTCTGCGAGTCCAATAAAACCTCTTTCAACTCTTCCTTCTTCTTTTATCTTTTCCCATATACTCATGAAAAGGCTGTAGCCGTCTGCATCTTTTGAAGTATCACGTGGATTATCAAGAGTTTTTCCATTTCTTGTATGAAAGGAAAGTATATGGGATCTATAACCAAGAGCCATAGCTTCGCGTAAAGCTTCTTTTATTTTTTTCTCGTCCTCTTCTTGAAGGACTCTCTCAAACTTTCCGTTTACATACTTTCCGCTGGTCTTACCCTTTCCATTAATCTCATTTTGGATGTCGTCAAAAACCCCCACTCCTCTTGGTACCAAAGAAGAGACGATACGAATGCTTTGTTTTTGTTCGTAACCTAACTCTTCTAACCCTGAACTATCCCCAGCTACACGTCTGTCTACATATATTTGGTCAGAAAATACAGCTGTTGTAAATGGTGCAACCCGGGCTCCTAAACAATCATTAAGGTATTTATCTAGTTTTCTTCTATCCAAGTAGCCCTCTTCAGTAGTAGGTCTTTCAATTCCTGATATTAAAAAATCCAAACATATATACACTGGTTTTACTGGAACTGTTTCTAAAATCTCCTTTGATAAACTATCAGAATCCTCCGGACTACAGCGTATAGAATACTGGCTTCCAGATATAGAAAAAGGACTACACACACCTATCCTCGTTGCATCTCCCAGTCCTTTCAAATTTACCATATTAACACCTAGACAGTTCTAAATGTCGGGTGTATTGATAATACTTTGTGACAATAGTATTCCTAAAGGAATAAAGCTTTATAATATAGTAGAGTAAATAAACTTATGTTGCCTGATATAACTGAAATAAAAAAGAAGAGGAAGGTTTTAAACATTACTCAGTTTAAGTTGGCTAAATTGGTCGGTGTATCACAATCTCTTATAGCTAAGTTGGAATCTGGCAAATTGGATCCATCATATTCCAATGTTAAAAGGATTTTTCTTGCCTTGGAGAAAATGGAAATCTCGGATTCTAAAAAAGTAAGGAATGTCATGAATGATAAGTTATTCAGAGTGGAGATTTCCGATACTGTTAAATCGGCTATAGGTTTGATGAAAAGAAATGGTATTTCCCAACTACCTGTTTTTGATGGTAAAAATAATGTCGGGTCTATATCTGAAAAAACCATTTTGGATAAATTGGCCTCTGGGGAAAGTATGGACTCTGTTGTGAATGATATAGTTGAGGAAATAATGGATGGACCATTGCCTACTGTAGATGAAGATCTTCCTGTAAAAGCGGCTGCACAACTTTTACAATATAACCAAGGTCTTCTGGTTTTGAGGAAGAGTAAATTTATCGGGTTTGTTACAAAGGCCGATTTGCTAAAAGGTTAAAGGTTTTTTAGTTTCCCTAAAAACGTTCCATCGAGCAAGAAAATTTCTGTTTCTTTTTTATTTATGAATTTTGTCAGTGGTCCTAGAAAATTTTCTGCTTTGTCAGTGTTCAAGGAAACGCCACCGGATAAAGGATTGAAAGCAGGCATTAGTATTATTTCTGGCAAAGTCTTTGTTTTATCGAATTTTTTTCGGATTTTCTTTTTATCAAAATATGCTTTTACCCAGATTCTTTCAACAAATCTATATCCTAACTTATCTCTTATTTCGATCAAGGGGTGTGTATGCGAGACTATTAAATATTTACAGTTTAGAAAATCTTTTTTGATATTGGCGTGTCCGTGGGCTATGTAGGCGTCTTCTAGTTTGAAGCCTTTTGTGTCATGAATTTTTACTCCATCAACTAAAGCATCAATTTCACTGTCGTGGTTTCCCACGACAATATGGGTCTCTATCTTTTTGGAAAAGTAATTGAAAAATTCTGGTACCTCCCTTAGCTCTTGGAAACTGACGCCAGGAACTTGGTGCTTTATATCACCGAGAAAAATAATTCTTTTTGGCTTTGTTTGTTTTATCAGAGAATCTATTCTTGATTTTAATTTTTCTGTTTGTGTTGGGACTTTAATTCCTGATTTTTTATATTCTGTCTCTATACCGAGATGCAAGTCTGCGATTACTAGATTTTTGTTGAATACAAGAGCTGGCTCATTAGTTACAAATTTTAGCATATATTAAGAATTAGGGGCATATTATATAATATGGTTAAAAGGACTGGGACTGACTTGGGTATTGAAAAGGCCCTTAAAGAAAAGGTAAAAGGGCAGAAAAAGCTAGAGGATACTTTGAATTTACTTCTTGAAAACCGATATATAAGAGGCCTTCAAGACGAGGCTAACAAGGTTGCTATCGTGAGGATGGGGTATAATGATCATGGCCCTGTCCATGGCAGGATTGCGGCTTACAATGCATTGAGGATATATGATTTGTTGGGGTTAAAGGGGTCAGTTGTTGTTGAGGAAATGGGGGATGAAGAGGATTCGAAGGTTTGTATTTTAATGGCAGCATTCCTTCACGACACAGGTATTTCGCTTGCGAGAGAAGGTCATGAGCTGTTTGGAACAATTGTGACAAGACCGATCGTTGAGGACATTCTCAGAAAAGTTTACAAGGACGAGTATAAAATTGCGCGCATGGCGTCTCTTGTTTCTGAAGGTATTCTTTGTCATATGGGAACCTACCAAGCTACATCTTTAGAGGCAAGGATAGTGGAAACAGCAGACGGGACAGACGTAACAAAAGGAAGGGCAAGAATCCCTTTCCATATAGGGGAGGCAGACATCCATAAATTCTCTGCTCTGGCAATAGAAAAAGTTAATATAAGTAAAGGTGTCAAAAAACCTGTTAGAATAGAGATTGAAATGGATAATCCTGCAGGAATTTTTCAGGCAGAAGAAATCATGCTGAAAAAAACAAAAGACGCTAGGATGGAAGAGTACATAGAAATTGTTGCTTATCTAAAGGGACAGAAAAAACCTATTGTGATTTTGTAATAGGAACCTACGGTTTCAGCATCTCACTATTATATAGATGCTGAGATGTCTCATGTCTTTTCATATTGTTATGGGACATGACTCTAACCTCCCTTATATATACTGCTTCTAATTCTAAAACATGGATGGATTTGAAGACAGGTATAAATGGAATTTTTCTGTCGGCGGCGGGATTTCTGAAGAGATTGAGTTTAATAGAGTATTGGAAGAAATAAGGGAGAGCAATGCGCTTCCATACTGGGGTTTGGGTACAGGAGGAAGTATCTTATCTACCCCTGTTATTTACAAAGATATTTTGTATGTGGGTTGCAATGATGGTAATTTGTATGCGATTTCTGTTACAGGAGAACTAAAGTGGATTTTCCAAACAGACGGGCTTGTTTTTTCTTCGCCTATTGTACATAAGGATAAGATATATTTTGGTTCATTTGATGGGCATTTGTATTGTGTTAATCTAGATGGAAAATTAATCTGGAAGTTTGATTGTGGAAATCCTATAGCTGCGACACCGTCTATAAGGGATAACACTATTTATATCGGATCTAAAAACGGGTTTCTTTATGCGATCTCAGATACTGGACAATTGTTATGGAAGTTTCAGACAGGAGGGGATATCACATCTGCTACAGCTGTTTCAGATAAGGCTATTTACTTTGGTTCATGGGACGGTTATGTATACGCGTTAAAACATAATGGAAGTTTACGCTGGAAGTTTAGGACAGGGGATATTGTTGGCGTTGAAATTTTGCTCTACAATAACATGCTTTTCTTTCCTTCATTAGACCATTATTTTTACTGCATTTCTTTAAATGGGGAGCTTGTATGGAAATACAGGACTCCAGAGTCTTCTACAGGAGTAAAGGGCGCAATAGCATCTGACGGTATTGTCTATTTTGGATGCAGGGATAACAATTTGTATGCTTTATCTGCAGGTGATGGTGGTCTTTTGTGGAAATACAAAACAGAGAATATTATTGCAAGCTCGTATACAGTAGATGGAGAAATTATCTACTTTGGGTCAACTGATTACTGGGTTTATGCCGCAAACAAGAAAGTGGGAGAGTTAATATGGAAATACAAAACCAATAGTATGGTTGTTGGAGCTAAACCGGTTGCATACAAAAACAAGTTGTTTGTTGCGAATTATAACGGAACTGTTTATTGTTTAACTACAGACGGCGAGGAAGTCTGGAAGTTTCAAGCCAGTACAAAACCACCTTCTCCAATAAATGTGAGTAAAAAAGAAAATGTGCACAGAATAGTTATTCAAGATGATTTTAGGGTGGAGAAGCAGATAGATTTGCCTATAGGAGAGAAAGAAGTGTGGGGAGGATATGGAACCAGGACAGGATACGCTGGGGTTAAAAGGGATTATGCCGGAAGGAAGAAAGGGGATGCTACAGGAACTAGGAGGTATGGTGTTTAGTATGCATCTGAAAAACAAAGCATCTTAAACTCAAATATTTCAGAAACAGGTAGGAGTATTAGACTTCAGGCAAGCTGCTATCTATTTTGCTCAAGGCATCACCAACTTCACCTAGTATAGAGGATGTGTCTTTTTCAAGGGATGCTGCTTCCTGGTTGGATTTTATTTCTGTTGGGACAGTTGTTACTTTGCCTGGTTGTTGAGTTTGTTGTTGGCCAAGGAGCAAGACTGATATTATTATGACTAAGGCTACTACAACAGCTACTAATATTTCTAGTTCGATTTTGGTTTTGTTGGGTTTTTTGGTTGGCATATTTCAGTAATGATCGAACGATCATTGTTAATTATTATAATATTGGTTAGCTAATATTTTTTAATATTGCCGCAACAGATTTTACATCTTTTTTAACTTTCCTTAAATTGTCTACAGTGAATGTTGATAATTTGTCGCTTATCTCGTTTTTTATAGACTCTATTCTATTCATTCCGTCTTGAATGTTTTGGAGTGCTCTTGACCATTTACTTGATGAATTGAAGTTGTTTGTTAAATTGTAATAATTGATAAGTTTTGGTAATAGAATTGTTTTTAGGAAACTGAGCTTCGTTTTCAGTTGCTCCATTTTTATAATTATTCCTAGTAAATGTTTATCATCAACACCAATTTTTCCTGTTTTATTATTATCTATTATAGTAGTCTGTTGTGGTGTTTCTGTTGGAGTTGCTGTAAGTGTGGGGGTTTGTGATGGTAATGGTGTCGTAGACGGGGTAACAACTGTACAATTTTGTGTAGTTGATGGTTTGTAGAATTCTGTTCCACAGTTAACCGAATCTGTGCAGATTTTTGTTTGTTGTCCATTAACACAGGCTGACCAATTACCACAGTCCCAGTTTTCTGTACAGCATGGACGGGTTGTTAATGGTTTGTTGTTTGTTGTTCCACAAGTGTATGTATCTATACACTCTCTTATCTGCTGATTATTCAAACATGATGTCCAGGAACCACAGTCCCAGTTTTCTGTACAGCTCCACCATAAAGTACTGACATACGTTTTTGTTAATTGAACCAAATCCTCAGTTGCACCGCTATAAATAGATTTAACAAATGTACTAAACAAAGTTACATCCGTCTCCCCACAACTACTTTTTTCTTCATAGTAATAGGATTGGTTCGAAGTTATTACTTTATCATCTTTTTTAATTCCATCTACAGATAAAGTGAGCCACACTTGTCTTGCTTTTGCGTCAATTGAATTTACTGTTAGGGTAACTCTGGATCCAAGATTCCATACACTTCCCTGTTTTAGCGTTTTTCTATTATACGGTTCTGTTGTGTTAATATCTTTTCTTGGGTAAACCAATGTACAATCGTGACTACCTTGATTTGGTGGACAACACATTCCAAATTTATATGTGCCTTTCACAGTAGCAACAAGTCCTGGATCACAAGGATAATACTCTAATTTGCTGCTAAGTGAACCACTCCCACTAAAAACTGTTATATTGGCAACAATCCTAGATGCTGGAGTATTTTCCGATGTTAATTTGTACCAAAACACGCTTTCCACTGGTTTGTTGTTTGTTGTTCCACAATTATTCTTGTCTACACAATTTCTAACGTTATCGCCTGTTTTCCAGTCGCAGACAACAGGAGTTGGTGTACATTCCCAGTTTTCTGTACAACTTTGTACTGGATCCGTTGGGCCAATTGACTGACAATTTGTATACTCGTTTTTAGATCCATCATTACAACACCAATCACAACATTTAGCCTCTCCGGTTGCTTGCCCAGGAGAATAACAGTATTTCGCATTAGATGGACACTGATAAGTAACTCCATTTACTATTACCTTTTGCCCGTTATTCCATGTAAAGTTACATGTGACAGTTGCGTACACGCCTGCAGAAAGAATAATCAAAAAGAAGAACATCACCAAATAAATCAATTTTTCGTCCATAACATTTTAAACTATAATATAAACATGCTTCAATCAAAACTAAATTTCAGGCAA
>Ga0209514_10000103_pt1 | contig 185148 bp, 218 predicted proteins | sample Subgrocontami58m_FD_187452 | JGI IMG/M metagenome (GOLD analysis project Ga0209514, IMG submission 187452) | Subsurface groundwater microbial communities from S. Glens Falls, New York, USA - GMW37 contaminated, 5.8 m (SPAdes) (version 3) | ecosystem: Environmental > Aquatic > Deep subsurface...
TTGCTGATTATGATGTTACCGAATATTACAATTCCCCTTCCAGCATAAGTTGCGTATTTTATATTCTTAACAATCACATTGTCTATGATGCCAGTACCGTAAGTTGTCAAACCCCAATTAACTAATCTCGTTGGAGAATCGCCGTCTAATGTTACATTGCTTAGATTGAACTCTTTTCCACTTTGAACCAAAATCCAAGCCGCAGTATCATCACTGACTCCGCTGGTGTTTGCTGATGGTTTGATTATTGTTGTATTTTTATCTGCACCAACTATCGATAAATTTTTACCTATAATTATTTGACCAACCTCAGTGTAAGTCCCTGCTGCAACATTTATCGTATCCCCGTCTGTTGCAGCTGCAATTGCAGACTGAATTGAGTTACAAGTAGTATCAGTAACTGCAACACACGTAGTGGTTGCTGACGTCGAATCAACAGTCCAAGTCGTTGCCGCACCCACACTTCCTGCAAAGGCAAAAAGAAGAATCGCAAGAACCCCCCCCATTGCCATCAGTTTATAAACTGATTTGATTAAAGATTTCATTTTTATGTTTTAAACTAGTAACTTTTACAATTAATAAACTAAGCAACTTCTAAGACTTACCGGATAAGTTGTTGTACTCGGTATACGCTTCATAAGAAGGAGTGTCAATGTAGACAAAGTGCACAATATGTGTAGAAACTGTTCATAAGTTTTAGCCCCTTATAATCTGGCTAAAAAATGGCTCATTTAGCTTTCTTGCCCAGAGAGTAAACTTTTTTCTTCATATGTTCTCTGCGCCACATACCAAAGTGTTTAAGATAACCAAACTTGTGAACATATATTGGTCCAAAGCCGGCGAACCACAAAATTCCTTTCTTTAATTCGTTGGTGGTATCACCAAAAATAATTCGCTGGATGAGAGGAGCAGTATCAGAAGTAACCACCATAGAAGCCGACTTGCCCTTCATCAATTTCTTCCACATATAACTTCCATCTATGAATTTATATGCGAACCCCGGGAGCCACGTCCTATCGAAGAGACCCTTGAGTACTGCCGGCATAGTTGACCACCAAGATGGATAGAAAATAATAAAATGATCGGCCCACCTCACATTTTCTTGGAAAGATAGCAAGTCAGGTTCAAGCATTTGAATTTCTCTGTATCCCTTATGAAGAATTGGATCAAATTGCATTTCCCCTATATTCATTCTTCGGACATCATGTCCTGCCTCTATGGCCCCACGTTCGTATTCATCTGCCAACGTGCAGTTTAAACTATCATTATCTGGGTGACCGAGAAGGATAAAAATCTTTTTCATTGCATCATTATCTTTTGCAGCTCTGACTGATGTTCTCTCATAACCTGCATCGTAGCAGACATCTCATCTTGGCCTGATTTCTTGCGTTTTTCTACTTCATCACCAATTTTTTTGAAAAAATCTGGATTTTTCTCTATAGCCGAAAGAAGCTTCTCCTGTTGAGCTTCTGGCACTCCTTTCATCTTGCGCTTAAGCATTTGCTTGAGCATGAAGTTTTTGAATATTCCCATGGAGGACATTATATAGTATAATAGGTGGGTTAGACTAGTTATTACAAAATAAACAATTTTTTTATGGTTAGAACAGCCAATCCAGCACTACTCAAACCCATGAACCTAACTCCTGAACTCGAAGCCGTTGTAGGCAAGGGCCCAATGCCCCGAGGTCAAGTAGTCAAGAAGATGTGGGAATATATCAAGAAGAATGATCTTCAAAATCCAGCCAACAAGAGAAACATCTTCGCGGATGAGAAGTTGAAGCCTATCTTCGGAGGCAAGAATGAAGTTACTATGTTTGAAATGACCAAACTCGCTTCTGGTCATATGAAATAATTCAGAGACCAAAATTGTATTAATCACGGCCCCGCCACGTCAAACGTGGCGGGGCTTTGGTTTGAGGTCAAAAAGTGCTAAAATCAGGAAAATTATGATAAAAACAAAAATACAAATTATAAGAAAATGGATTATTGCCCATAAAATAGGCACCGCGCTCATAGTGGTGGCTCTCGCTTTCGTCGGATACAGCATCTACAAAAATTATAGTGGGGCAGGAGAAACTCGATATGTGGTAACAGAGGCTCGACTTGGAACCATTGCTTCTTCTGTCTCTGGGACGGGCTACGTTTCTTCTGAAAATCAAATAGATATCAAGAGCAAAGTCTCTGGTGACATATTGAGAGTTTATGCGAGGGCCGGAGACAAAGTCTATGCCGGACAAATTATCGCCGAGGTGGACTCTAGAGATGCTCTACTTGCTCTACAAAACCAGCAAATTGTTTATCAAAAGTTGGTGAAGCCTGCCGATGCGATAGATGTACAGGCAGCAGAAGAAAACCTGAACAAATCATACAGTGATGCATGGGGGGCGGTCTCCAATACCTATTTGGACATGCCCACCATAATTTCTGGTTTGAAAGACATAATTTATACAACCAACGGTTACTTGAACAAACAGAATTTGAGACTCCTCAGTGAAACAGCAGTTAATTATAGCTACATCGCTGGGCAAAACGTCGACAAGGCAGAAAGTCTTTATGAGAAAGCTATTCAAATTTATAAAGGTCTCAACCGTTCGAGCTCTCAGAAAGACATAGATGCTCTCCTACAAGAAACGTATGACATGGCTAAACAAACTGCAGACGCTTTGAAGGATACACGCAATGCGATTAATTATATTTCTCAACAATACCCAACTTATTCTACGAACACTCTGAACACCACTTCAACAAACATCAACACTTGGTCCGGGGATATTAATAGTTCGCTCTCAAGTATCCTTTCATCTGGAAATTCTATTTTAACCAACAAGAAAATTTTGAGCGATCTAAGAGAAGGGGCTGATTCATTGGATATCCAAGCTTCAGCACTGGCCTTGAAAGGAAAGGAGAATGCTTATAGTGATTATTTCATCAGAGCTCCTTATGACGGGCTGATTGCCAAGGTAGATGTGACTGTAGGTATGAGCGCTTCGGTGGGAACGATCGCCACCATAGTGAGCACGAGGAAATTCGCAGAAATTCCTTTGAACGAAATAGATGCTGCGGGAGTAAAAATTGGAAACAAAGTGAAAGTTACTTTCGATGCTGTCCCCGGACTATCTGTAGATGGTTTGGTGGAGGAAGCAGATCTCGTCGGCACAATTGATCAGGGAGTGGTTACTTATAACATCAAAATTTCTTTTGATGCAGATGAGAGAGTACGAGCCGGAATGAGCGCCTCGGTGGACATCATCACTAATCAAAAAGAAAATGTGATTGTTATTCCTGCGAGTGCCGTGAAAACCAAGGGTCAAAATCGTTATGTAGAAATATTTAATCCCCCACTCGATGGTACAAAACAAGCATTGCTTATGGGCGTACCCTCACCAGTTCCTCCAACTCAAAAGGCTGTCCAAATTGGTCTTTCAAATGATATGGAAGTAGAAATAACAGACGGATTAGCAGTTGGAGATCAAGTGGTCACAAGGACCACCACAGTTTCTGCTCCTACTAAAAACGCAGCCCCAACTATGTTCGGTGGAGGAGGAGCCCAAAGCGGGAACGTGAGACTTCGAGCACAATAAAAAAATGATTTCTGTAGAAAATATTACAAAAGCATATCCGGACGGTGACGGACTATTCTATGCTCTCGCGGGGGTGAGTTTTAAAATAGAGAAAGGTGAATATGTGGCTATCATGGGGCCTTCGGGTTCAGGCAAATCAACTTTGATGCACATACTCGGAGCACTCGATACTCCAACATCAGGAAAATATTTTTTAGATGATAGAGATTTATCACTTTTTTCTGATGATGAATTGGCAGAAATTAGAAGAGACAAAATTGGTTTTGTTTTTCAAGCCTTTAACCTTCTCCCACGTACCACAGTTCTGAGGAACGCCATGCTCCCTCTCATTTATTCAAATACTTCTCCTGAAGAAAGAGAAAGGTTGGCCAGACAATCTCTACTTTCTGCAGGACTCGATGAAGATCACTTTGATCACCTTTCGAATCAACTTTCGGGTGGACAGATTCAACGTGTGGCCATCGCTCGCGCTCTCGTAAATTCTCCTTCGATTATTTTGGCCGATGAACCGACGGGGAACCTCGATACGAAGACTGGAGAAATCGTTCTAGACACTTTTGAAAGATTAAACAAGGAAGAAGGTCGCACTATCATCATGATTACTCACGAGATTACTGTGGCCGAACACGCGGACAGAATTATCTCTATTCGAGATGGAAAAATTGAAAGTGATAATAAAAATTATAAAAAAATCAAATCATGACTTATAAAGATATTCTCCAGGAAGCTTATATCGCCCTTTCGGCGAATAAATCTCGAACATTTCTTACCATGCTCGGCATCATCATAGGTATTGGCTCCGTCATAGCCATGGTCTCGATTGGTCAGGGGGCTCAAAAATCTATTGAATCGAGTATTGAAGGACTCGGTTCTAACCTACTCACTATTTATCCCGGCGCCCTACAACCCGGTCGAGGTATCGTTTCTTCTGGCCGTGGCTCCGCCCAAAGTCTTAAAAACGAAGATGTGGACATCCTCTCATCCATTCCTGGAGTTTCTCTGGTCGCACCAGAACTCGACAGGAGATTCCAAGTTGTTTCTCCTTCGGGTAATAATACGAACACCACAGTAGTTGGAGCTACTGTAGATTATGCTACTGCTAGAAATTTAAATTTGAGTTCAGGTTCTTTTATTTCTGATATTAATGACAGAAATCTCGGAAGAGTGGCTGTCCTTGGACCAACAGTAATGACTGATTTATTTGGAGAAGGAGCTATTCCTGATGAAATCATAGGAGAAAACGTAAGAATAAATGGTGTGAATTTTAAAGTATTGGGAATTTTAGTAAGTAAGGGAGGCAGCAGTTTCTCCAGCACGGACAATATGGTTTTCATTCCTCTCTCTACGATGCAAAAGATTCTCGCTGGATCAGATTTCCTCACCACTATTTCTGTAAGTGTTGAGAATGAAGAACAAATGTCCGAGGTCCAGGCCATAGCCACCGAAGTCCTGACCATCAAACACCGCGTGGACGAACCAGACTTCTCTATTATTTCCCAAGCAGATATTCTCGGCACGCTTACGCAAGTGACGGACGCATTCACCCTCTTCCTCGCTTCCATCGCTGGAATTTCTCTCTTCGTCGGAGGTATCGGCATTATGAATATGATGCTAACAACTGTGACAGAAAGAACCAGAGAAATCGGTCTAAGGAAAGCCATAGGAGCCAAGGCGCATGATATAAATATTCAATTTTTAGGTGAAGCTATTATGCTCACTCTCACCGGCGGAGCTCTAGGAATAATCCTCGGCGCCTTAGTGGCCTTTGGAGTATCCCAACTTGGGATTATTCAAACCAGTGTGTCACTTTCTTCTGTTCTTCTTTCGTTTGGAGTTTCTGCTACTATCGGAATTATTTTTGGATACTATCCTGCTCGTCGCGCCTCTCGAATGAATCCTATTGAAGCGTTGAGATACGAATAAAAAGGGGCCCACCAAATTAGTGGGCCCACTGAAAACTCTCCTTGCCACGACAATCAGGACATCTCTGATCATCATCGAGATGATCGAGGTCCGTCGTTCGCTTGCATCGAATACAACGAAACGCGCGGTTGTGGAGAAGCATGTCAATCTCCTCCCACAAACTCTCTGCCGTAGACCATTTCGGCTTTGTCCATGGTCTTTTCGTTGTACTCGGCGATTCGCCGAATCCTGTCATCTCAAGCTCCTTTCCGGGGGGTCTAAAGTCAGGGTAACAAAATATTAGTTTAGAATCAAATTTGATATAATATACTCATTAATTAAAATAAATAAACAAAACAATGCCTTACGAATCTGATTATGTCATACCAAAAATTGACTTAGAAAAATTAACACCCGACCAAGTTCAGGACAGACTTTCTGTAGATGAATTAACTCTTCATAATGAGCTTGTGGATGAATTAGAACAAGGAATTCAAGATGCCGATCCACGATGGGAGCATTATGATTATCTTCACAAGAAAGCCTTGGGGTTGGTCGAAGATGAACCTCAAAGCTTGGCTGCTTAATTTTTGTGGACTCACGGGGAGTCGGACCCCGAACTTCCCGATGTACATCGGGACGGCTGTGGACCGTACCGGGATCGAACCGGTCACCTCAGCTATGCCATAGCTGCGCTCTACCAAATGAGCTAACGGCCCTATACAGACTTTATTACTCCATCTTCAATAATCCTTTCGATTATTTGCTTATTTTTCCATTTTTTTAATTTTTTCTCAACTCTGTATGCTTCGGCCTTACTCTTAAATTCTTGAGAAAATTTTAATTCAAACGGTGTTAAGTGTTTGAGTGATTTTGTTTTTCCTGCATTATGTTCCACAAGTCTCCTTTTTAAATCACTTGTGCTGCCAATATAATAACTACCGTTTTTCAAACTTTTTAAAATATATACAAAATTAATCATCGTGCTTCCGAACTTCCCGATGTACATCGGGACGTAATTACCGCTATACTATGAGCCCAATAGTCCCCTATTTTTCTTGATTTTTAAACGTTTGTCCAGTATTATCTCCTCTTGTTGGGCCCTTAGCTCATCTGGCTAGAGCGCCTCATTTGCAATGAGGAGGTGGCAGGTTCGATCCCTGTAGGGTCCACAAACACAAAATCTGAGAAGCAGATTTAGGTTTGTGGAAACCGGAGTGATGTTTCTGCAGAAGCAGAAACCACGAGGTAGGGTCGTGAAAATTCTCGAGCGACGGCGAGAGAATTATTCCTGACCACAACGAGAAACGTTTGTGACCACAAAACAAATAAATAGGTTATAATCAACTAAATATGGATTTGTTTAGCAAAGAAAATGGAAACGTTGTCGTGCCGTTGGCACTATTTTTGATGTTTTTTATTTTCAAAGCGGTAGCCGGTATGTCAGAATTCACCCTCACAATAATCGCCCTTGTGTTTTGTGCACTAATATTCAAAGTGAAGAGTCACAGAAACGAATACAAAGTTTTCCTACTCGGATTAATCGTTGGTTCATTTATTGAGATAATCCTCGGACTCATTTCTCGCAAACAGTTTTGGGACGATGCATCACTATTCGGGATACCCACATGGCTCCCCGTCGCTTGGGCCATAGGCTTCGTAGTTATCACCCGAGTAGGCATGACAATTGAAGGATTCAAGTGGACAGAAGACAAATAATCTAAAAACTTTTATTTCTTCAGAGCCAATTGGATAACGTGATGGACAAAATCTTTGGGTTGCCAGCCGGTATTCTTTAGAGATTTATGCAGATGGGCCTCCTTCGAGAAAACGGGTTGAGAATCTGTTTCTAGAATATAAATCTTGCCTTTCGAAGTAACAATAAAATCAGATTGAGAATAATGTCGAAGGCCCAGAACTTCGTGAGCTAGTTTCGCTATCTGTTCAATTTTTTTATTCTGCTCTGCACTCAAATCTCCTGTAGGCATTAAAGAGTAAACTTTCTCTCCTCGCGCATTTTCTATAATTCCACACGAAGATTGTTTGCCCTTGATATGTTCTTCTACCAAAACTTTCTTGGAAAAACTAAAACCTTTTTTGATTGAATCTTTGAGCTCTTTTAATCCGTGGGCCAAACTTACTCCAACAGATGAACCATTGTTCGTGGGTTTAACTATCACTGGATGCATGTAATTTCTTAAAATATGCACAAGTACTTCATCATTAAAATTTTCTTCAGTGATGAGTTCGTGTTTGGGGGTAAGGATAGAGTGGCGAACAAATATATCCTTGGACATATCCTTGTTCATCGCCATGACCGAAGGCACGGCGAGAGAACCGGTGAAAGGTACTTGAAGGCCTTGAAGAATTTTTTGTACTTGGCCGTCTTCTCCATAAGTCCCATGAAGAGCGTTCCAAACCACATCTGTATGAAGTAGAGCTTTTTGTGGAGAAGTTTTTAAACCCGAATAATGCCAATCTCCATCCTTGGAAATAAATATATCTACTGGTTCGTATAGATCAGACATCTCACGCAAGAGCGAGAGCACATGTTCTCCGGATTGAAGAGAAACATCATATTCATGCGATGGTCCTCCACGAAGCACCCCAACGCGAATTTTCGATCCAGAGAGAATAGACATAAGGAAATTATAACTTAAATCCTCTGCTTCGCAATTTTCGATGATAGGTTATTGCGAACCGGTGAGCTTCGAAGTTGGCGAGGAGAATCTCGCGTTTATATTTGTTAACAAGAGATTTATCACCCAAAAAATCTTTTGGTTTGTGTCTTTCGTCCTTTATTACAGATACGATATTTATATTCTTAAAGATTTCCTTGGCCACATTTATTTGAGCTAATCCCCCATCCACCACAATTAAATCTGGCATTGGCCATTCTGGATGATTTGATCGTCTAGTCAGCACCTCACGCAAATTCGCAGTGTCATTGTTCTTATTCTCACGTATTTTAAATTTCCTATACTGATTTTTATTCACTTCTCCATCTTTAACAACAACCATAACCCCTACTGTATTTGTTCCAGAAATATGCGCTATGTCATAAGCTTCTATCCTATATCCTGTTTCCTTTTCCTTATTTCCTACTTCGTGTTTCAAAAGAGAGACATCGCGGATATGATTCAAGGCAAAGATTGTTTTTTTCACCTTGTCGGCTTCTTCATACTTTCGCTCTTTGGCCAAAACTTTCATCTCCTTCTCTAGAGATTTAACCAATTGAGTTTTCTTGCCTTCAAAAAATAGCTTCAAATGTTTAATTGTTTTCTTGTATTCCGTCTTGGTTATTTGTCCGGCACACATACCTGGGCACAGACCAATTTGAGCATTGAAACAAGGCCTGCCGTTCAATTTGCACTTGTTGTCTCGATATGGGAAAATTCTTCGAATTATTTTTAGAGCTTCCCTTAACTCTCGACTATGTGGAAATGGCCCGTATGTTCCAGAACCTCGAGTAACAATAATTTGAGGAAAATCTTCCTTTGTAAAAGTGACATAATTAAAACTCTTGTTATCTTTCTCTTTCGTATTATAAATCGGTTGATGTTTTTTGATTTGATGAGCCTCGAGGATCAGAGCTTCGAGGACCGAGTCCGTTTTAATAAAAGAAACATTCGAAGCTTCTTCAAGCATCTTCACTATGAGGGGTCCGCGAGTATTAACAATGTCTCTACTCCAATAACTTTTCACTCTATCCTTCAGGGATGTAGCCTTGCCTATATATAAAATTTCCCTTCCTTTTCGAAAGAAATAAACACCTGGAGAATTCGGCAGTTTTTTAAGTATTTGACTTTTCATAATATGTATACTATGTTATTTGCAGACCCTCAACAAGTGAGATCTCATGGACTCCCCACTTTTCGAAGACGCCCGAGTGCACCTCGAACCTGGCAGTTTCAAGCCAAAGGAAACAAGGTCCATTGAAGAGATTGCAGAAGGTCCAAGTGGTCTCCTTTCCTTTTCACCTGCGCTCGTCGACGAGAGGGTGACAAGCGACGGAAAGATCGAGACTCGACCCGCATCAAGCGAGTGAATCATGACGCGTTCAGAGTGGTTCGAGATCTACATGATCCTCGTGCATTTGTCTGACTTGCTACACGAGGATTGCAGTCTTCCCAACTGCCCTCTGTTGTGCGATCTCCCAATTCGCACTTTGGGAAACGGCATGACACTCGTCGAGGGATAGCAGAGCTTCAGCTCTGCATTTTTTATTTCTTTTTTAATGTCTTTCTCAAATAAAATCCCGTGTGAGTATCTTCCTGCGCCACTTCTTCGGGAGTTCCCTTGGCCACCAATTTTCCTCCTCCGTCTCCTCCATCTGGACCGATGTCCAACACATAATCAGCACTTTTTATTAAATCCAAGTTGTGTTCTATCACTACCACTGTATTACCCTTGTCCACTAATTTCTGCAGAATCTCGATTAACTTCTTCACATCTTCATAGTGGAGACCGATGGTCGGCTCATCCAAAATATAAATAGTTTTCTGAAGATGCGGACGATAGAGCTCTGAAGCAATTTTCACCCGTTGAGCTTCTCCGCCAGAAAGGGTCGTGGCTGATTGGCCAAGCTTGAGATATCCGAGTCCCACATCATCCAAACATTTAAGCCGATCATAAATGGCCGGGATATCTTCGAAGAATTTAAGAGCCTCTTCAACGGTCATCTCGAGTACTTCAAAAATATTTTTCTTTTTATAATTTACTTCTAGAGTTTCCTTCATAAATCTCTTGCCCCCACAGACATCACAGGGTACATAAACAGTTGGAAGGAAATGCATCTCCACTTCAATCATCCCATTGCCCTGACAGGTTTCGCATCGACCACCCTTCACATTGAAAGAAAACCTATTGGCCTTCCATCCTCTAGCCCGCGCCTCTGATGTTTCAGAAAATAGTTCTCGAATGAAAGTGAAAGCGCCGGTATAGGTCGCTGGGTTAGAACGTGGTGTGCGTCCAATCGGAGATTGTTCAATGAGAATGGCTCGACCAAGGTATTCACTTCCCGTGAATGATTGACAATTAAAAGTTCGAGCACTTCTGTATCGTCGTTCGAGACGAGCCTGAAGATTCTTGTACAAAATTTCATAAACAAAAGATGATTTGCCCGAACCAGAAACACCGGTGACAGCCACTAATTTACCGAGTGGAATATCAACATTTAAATGTTTAATGTTGAAAATTTTGCCCGCCCGAATTTGAATCGAACCTTTCTCCGAAGTTCGGCGATTTTCTGGTACTTCTACTTTTTTCTCTCCACGAAGATACGAGAGTGTAACAGACTTGGAATCATTCTTCTTGGCCATGAGTAATTCTTCCAAATATCCAGAGACTACTATTTCACCTCCATGAATACCCGCCCCTGGTCCGATGTCTACAATAAAATCCGAAGCATAAATAGTTTCTTCATCATGTTCAACAATGATGATAGTGTTGCCCAGATTGCGTAGATCAAGAAGGGTTTGAATCAACCTTGCATTATCCTTCGCATGAAGACCTATGGTTGGTTCATCGAGCACGTAGAGGGCTCCCACAAGCCCAGAACCGAGCTGGGACGCAAGTCTGATTCGTTGGGCTTCTCCACCCGAGAGCGTGTGTGCGCGTCTGTCTAGGGTCAAATAATCAATACCCACATTCAACATAAATTCTAACCTTGCAGTAATCTCCTTGGTGACCACCTTTGAAATTCCCTTCTCGCGGACAGTTAATTTTAATTTTTTAAAGAATTCATCACACTCTTTAATAGACATCTGCGTCACTTCCACAATATTCTTCCCACCCACGAGCACGTGCAGAGCTTCCTCGCGGAGTCTCTTGCCCTTGCATCTCGGACACACTTCTTCTCCAAACAAATGTTTAGTCCCGAGACCATTACAATCTGGACATGCGCCGTATGGAGAGTTGAAGGAAAATAAACGCGGTTCGATTTCTGGAAAAGAAAATCCATCCTTGGGGCAAGCCCATTTGGCCGACAGAAGAAATTCCTCAGCCGGAGACTTTTTATTATCTGCTGTATTCCTGAATCTCACCACGAGCAATCCTTCGGACTCATGAACGGCCTTCTCTATAGATTCTGAAAGTCTTTCTTCGGCGGCCTTTGATTCACTTTTAAATTCAGTAATATTTATTGAATCAACGAGGACAGAAATTTCGTGCTTCTTGGTTTTCGAAAGAATAATTTGCTCTCGAAGTTTCTTGCGTTCTCCATCAATCAACACTTCACTATAACCTCTACCCAAGAGATCGTAGAGAAGTTGATAGTATTCACCCTTTCTTCCTCGCACAATGGGAGAAAATATTTCTACATAAACCGGGAGTTCAAGTTTTTTAGCTTTTAGCTTATTAGCTTCATATTCAGAGATTTTTTCCAAAACAAAGTTTTTTATTTCCTCATTAGAAAGTTTATTAATTTCACTTCCACAAACCAAACAATGCGGATGTCCTACACGGGCAAAAAGAATGCGCAGGTAATCATAAATTTCTGTGATAGTGGCCACCGTCGAGCGCGGATTGTTCGAACGAGATTTCTGATCGATAGAAATAGCTGGAGAGAGACCCACGATTTCATCTACGTCTGGTTTCTGCATCTGCCGAAGAAATTGTCGGGCATAAGAAGATAGAGACTCTACATAGCGACGCTGACCTTCAGCGAAAATGGTATCGAAAGCCAAAGAAGATTTACCCGAACCAGAAAGTCCGGTGAAAACCACCATTTTGTTGCGTGGCATATCTACCGTAATGTTCTTAAGGTTGTGTGTTCGCGCTCCTCGCACGCTTAAATTATCTAACTTTTCGTTTTTATTTTCTTTGGACATACAAATATTTCCCTAGGGTTGGCCCTAGGGGGTGTCTATGAACGCATAGCATAGCATGTGTGGGCATTTGACGAAAGGGATTTTATTTATTACTCTTCGGGTGGACAAAATGCTGTTCTTAACCTGTTGGGCTCAAGGAGGGCTCATGACCGCACCATGTTGTCGGATAAAGATCAAAGCCAGAGAAGTTGATACACGGAGACTCGAACGGGCCATCGGGGGCCTGTTCCAACTTCCGGCCACGGAGATTGCGGCCGCATTCAGACTGGTAGTGAGGGATATTCCTCCGGAACTCGACCAGAAAATGAGTGCTACAAGTAGCCTCAGCGAAGCCGTCTACCTTCTGAAGCAAATCCTTGGAAGATACAAGGCCGAACCGCAAGCTCTTCCCTCGCTTGCGAGAATGGAGGAGAAGGCCGTTCTGATCAGGAACGTAGCCTGCTTCTGTCGCAGGCCAGCGGAGTCATAGGAGTCGCACAAGCGCACTCCTATTTTTTATTTAATAATTTTTGTAATTCAATGATTTCATCTCGGAGAATAGAGGCGGTCTCAAAGTCCAAAATTTTCACTGCTTGTTCCATTTGAATTTCTTTCTGACGAATCAGTTTCTTTGGATTTTTATCGAAGAATTTTTGATCAATTTCCAGAAGCTGAGTAACGGTTTTCTTGTGTTCGGTTTGAAGTTCTTCAACAATATCTTTAATTTTTTTAATAATTGTCTTTGGAGTGATGTCATGTTTCTTGTTATAAGCCACCTGTTTCTCTCGACGACGATTGGTCTCATCAATAGCTCTCCCCATAGAACCGGTCAATCTGTCTGCGTATAGAATCACCCGACCATGTATATTTCTCGCTGCTCGACCAATGATTTGAATGAGAGCTGTATCACTACGGAGAAAACCTTCTTTATCTGCATCAAGTATGCCTATGAACTCTAGTTCGGGCAGGTCGAGACCTTCTCGGAGGAGATTCACTCCAACCAAACAATCAAATTCTCCTTTTCTAAAAGAGGTTAAAATTTCAATACGTTCTATAGTTTTTATATCACTATGCAGATAACGTGATTTTATTTTCTTTTCAATTAAATATTCACTCAAATCTTCGGCCATTTTCTTCGTCAGCGTCGTGGCTATCACTCGTCCACCGTGTTTGATTGTTTTCTCTGCTTCAGAAATAAAATCGAAAATTTGACCTTTATAATTCCCCTTCGTTTGAATCGGTCTCACTTCAATCTTCGGATCGACCAAACCCGTAGGGCGAATAACTTGTTCTACAACTTGTTCACTAACCTTCTTCTCATAAACACTCGGCGTGGCTGAAGTATAAATCACTTGTCCAACTTTCTTATCAAACTCTTCGAACCTCAAGGGTCTATTATCCTTCGCGCTCGGGAGTCTAAATCCATGTTCAACCAAAGTTTCCTTGCGAGATCTATCTCCGGCGTACATTCCACCGATTTGAGGCACGGTCACATGCGATTCGTCTATGATAGTTAGAAAATCTTTTGGGAAATATGAGAGTAGGGTATCCGGCTCCTCACCCTCCTTCCTTCCAGAAAAGTGCCTGGAATAATTTTCTATACCATTGCAATAACCAATCTCTCGAATCATCGCGAGGTCATAGGTCGTGCGACGCTTCAACCTCTCGTACTCGAGTAATTTGCCTTCTTTTTTAAAAACTTTGAGTTGTGCTTCCAGTTCACTTTTAATACTTTTGAGAGCCAGCTTAGATTGTTCGCTCGTACTTATGAAGTGTTTGGCCGGGAAAAGGAAAAATAATTTGACTGATTCAATAATAGCCCGCGAGACAGGATCAATTTTTAAAATTTCTTCGATCTGACCATCCTTAATCTCAATTCTAAAAAGAAATTTCTCCGAGACTGGCATAATTTCTACTGTATTCCCGAGGGCTCGGAAGTTTCCCGGCTTCAAATCAGCATTGGTGCGGGTGAAATGAATATCAATCATCTGTCGAATAAAGTCTGCTCTAGAAATTTTCTGTCCTTGTTCTATTTTCAAATTCACCTTCTCATATTCTTCTGGGCTACCTAAACCATAAATACAAGATACCGAAGCTACGATAATCACATCCTTCCTGGTGAGAAGTGCTTGCGTCGAAGCATGTCGAAGACGATCAATTTCTTCATTAATCATCGCTTCCTTCTCTATATAAGTATCTGTGACCGGCATATAAGCCTCCGGTTGATAGTAGTCGTAGTAAGACACGAAATAGTGCACCGCATTGTTTGGAAAGAATTCTCTATACTCTTGTGCCAGTTGGGCGGCAAGAGTTTTGTTATGGGCTATCACAAGAGTGGGTTTGCCAATTTGTTCTATCACATTGGCCACGGTGAAAGTTTTCCCAGAGCCAGTCACGCCGAAAAGAGTCTGATGTTTCAGACCCTTTTTCACCCCCTTCACCAATTTCTCTATGGCTTGAGGTTGGTCTCCGGCTGGTTTAAACTCATTTTTAATCTTAAAAACTGTCATATTTGCGCATTATAGCAAATTGTCTATTTTAAGTATTTTTTCAAAAATTCTGTTTTATATTCTTCAAAATTTCCATCCAAAATAGCTTGACGCATTTTTTTGACCAAATTATTTATGAAATAAAGGTTGTGGATTGAGCCGAGGGTCGCGCCGAGCATTTCTTTGGATTTCATGAGATGACATACATAGGCCCGCGTATAATCTCTACAAGTTGGGCACCCGCATTCTGGTTCAATCGGTTTGAGGTCAGTATTAAACTCATTATTAGTTATATTTATTGTCCCGCTGTTTGTGTACAAGGTTCCACCTCTGGCCCGACGAGTCGGAGCTACACAATCAAACAAATCTACTCCATTCTCCACCCCCATAAACAAATCTTCTGGTTCACCTATGCCGAGGAGGTGTCGAGGTTTATCCTTGGGCAAAATCTCATTCACCCACAACACTGCCGTACCCATGTCCTCTTTCATAAACGAACCACCGATACCAAATCCATCAAACCCCGAATGAATCCCTTCGGGATCAGACGGGGCAGGATCTAAACGCATTTCAGAAATAACTTTTGCTGATAACTTTCTTAAGCTTTCATCTCGTCCGCCCTGGACTATTCCAAAAAGAGCCTGACTTGAATCAAGTTTTTGATGATGTTCCAAACTTTTCTTTGCCCAACGATGCGTACGTTCGAGAGCTTCTTCTTGATATTTAAAAGTTTCATTCGGAGAAGTACATTCGTCGAAAGCAAAGATGATGTCTGCCCCGAGATTGTGCTGAATCTCGATAGATTTCTCTGGAGTAATGTAATGCAAACTTCCATCGATGTGCGAACGAAAGGAAACTCCGTCCGAACCAATATTTGCGAGCCGTGGCACACCATCTTCATTCGAACGTTCAGCGAGAAGTTGTGACGGATTTGTGATGGATACAACTTTATTAAGGTTCTTCCCATATGCTGCGCCGAGAGAGAAAACTTGAAATCCTCCGGAGTCGGTCATGAGTGGCCCCGACCAATTCATAAACTTGTGTAACCCACCGAAACTTTTTATCTTTTCATCACCGGGTTGAAGATAAAGATGATAAGTATTCGCCAGCACCACTTCCGCGCCAGTTTTCAATATATCTTCCGGACTCAAAGATTTCACTGTGCCCTTTGTTCCCACAGTTACAAAAGCCGGAGTATGAATCACTCCGTGTGGTGTCTCGAGCACTCCCGCTCTACCAAGGGCTCCCCTTGGTAATTCTTTCTCTATGGTGAATTTAATAGCACTCATTCTTACACAATAACAGAAGTTGTGATTCTTACGAATTGACGAAACGATGCCGAAAGAATATAAATAAGAAAGAAACGTACCACATCCTCCCCAGACGAGGCCCCATGCCCAAGAAACGAGTGAGCAAGGAACAGTTTACGATTCGCGAACTCATCGCGATGGGAACACCGGCCTCACTACAAGAAGCGTGGTCACGGATCGAATCAGAAGCTGATTGCGGGCAGGTGGAGAACCATCCTGCCTATCAGGACTGCGTGCAAGCAGCGAAAGGATTCACTTTCGCCCCCTCTGCATAACCCTCCGCCCTTACTTCAAGTGGCGGTTTTTTATTTTCCGTATTCTAGTATTTTGCAAAATACTAGAATACAAACTATTCGCCTATTCGAGCGAATTAGAGATATGTTTTGTGTAAAATTTAAAAAGAAAAGGCCGGCATCTTGTGAGAGATGCCGGCAAGTTATCAAAAATCTCAAACCGTGTTAATACACTTTTTCCAGAGAACGGCAGGAGCGCCACCACCCCAAGTGACTTCATAAAGACCATACCAACCTACATGGACACGATCATCGTCCCAGGATAAACCTGCGACCGAAGAGAAACCACGACGAAGGCCGTATTCCCTCTTCACTTTGACCGAGCCCCAAAGTAGTAAGGTCATCATCTCTTCCTTACAAGCCTTTGGATATGTCTCTGGCCGAGCAATCCACTCCCTGACAACATCATCTTTGAGAGAGAGGGCCAGTTCAATTTGTCCAGTCTTCTCAAGATATTTCTTAAGTAAATGACCCGCGATCCCATGTCCACCCTTCTTCTGTTCTGGATGGAGAAACAGTTCAATCGTCCCTGGAAGATAAGCAGAGAAAGGATCCTCTCCACGATTGAAATGCTTGAGTCGTTCCAACCAGAGTTTTGCTTCAGGCCCGCATAAACGATCCCACAATGTGTTCATCGGTCCGCGCAAATCGCGAAGCGATGGGCCAAGCATGTTGTTAGACATGGTCAGCATCTCCTTAAAATGTACTAACCGTGATTACTATTTTTCATCACGGCTTCCAACCTTATTCCAAATAATATTATATATGCAATCAAACTATGTGTCAACGTTTCGCGATAATACTTTTTTTATACATATCCAAATGGTCGAGGGCAACGCCGGTACCTTTCACTACACAATACAGAGCATCTTTGGCCAAAACGGCCTTCACTCCGGTTCGTCTGAAAACTAATTCAGGGAGATGACGAAGCAGAGACGAACCTCCAGTCATAATGATTCCCCTATCAATAATATCCGAAGAGAGTTCGGGTGGAGTTTCTTGGAGAACATCCTTAATCGCCTTCACCATCTCTCGAAGTTCTTTGCTGATAGACTTCGTAATCTCATTCGTTTTTATTTCTACAGTCCTAGGAAGGCCCAAAACGAAGTCACGCCCCTTTACTTGCATAGAAAGTTCTTCGTCGAGAGGCACAGCTGAACCAATTTTTATTTTTATTTCTTCAGCGGTTTTCTCTCCTATCGCGAGGTTATAAGTTTTCTTTATATAATCCGCAATGGCCAAATCAATTTTATTCCCGGCTACTTTCACCGATGTAGAGGCCACAATTCCTCCAAGGGAAATAACCGCGACGTCCGTCGTGCCTCCTCCAATATCTACGATCATGTGCCCCGCAGCTTCTTGAATAGGAATCCCCGCACCGATAGCAGCTAGAATCGGTTCTTTCACCACATAGGCATTCTTCGCACCGGCTTTCATCGCGGCCTCTATCACAGCACGTCGTTCTGTAGAAGTCACTCCGGCGGGTACAGAGATCAAAACATCTGGTTTAAAAAAGTTCCATTTCCCGAGAGCTTTGTTTATATAATATCGAAGCATGGCTTCGGTCACACGATAGTCTGCAATCACTCCGTCCTTCATCGGACGATAGGCGATAATATTTTCGGGAGTTCGACCAATCATAATCTTGGCCTCGGCTCCAATGGCCAGAATTTTATTATCGTCTTCTGAAACAGCCACCACCGAGGGTTCGTTCAAGACTATCCCTGTCCCAGGGACAAAGACCAAAATATTGGTCGTGCCTAAATCTATACCAAGCTTTTTGGTTCCGAAAGATAACATATGCATATGATACTATAGCTCTATGACCGAAAGCGAGAAGGAGCTCAAAGTAGTAGAAGTCATCCCCATTATGCGGGGTATTGTGAGACCCAGCCTTTCGTATTTCACTCGAGAAGATTTGAATGTGGGTTCATTTGTGAAAATCCCCGTGAGGAACACCGGGGTCCCTGGTCTCGTCATAGGAGTAAGGAATGCGAAAACCGCGAAGACAGATTTGAAGCGAGCTTCATTCGCTCTAAAAAAACTTTCGAGGAGTAGTGAATCTTCTCTCTCCCCCGCCTTCGTACGAGCCGCAGAGAAGTCTGCGAAATATTATGCCACCACCGTTGGTAATATCCTTGGTGCAATCTTAGGAAAAGTTTTCTTGGAAAATCCTAATTTGATTAATTCAGGAATTGTTAATAATAAGAAAATTAATACTCCCAAAGAAATTCTCCTCATCCAACTAAACGACGAGGAAAGATTTCGTGAATATAAAAGTCTCATTCGAGAATCTTTCGCCCGGGGTGAATCAATTCTCTTCTGTGTACCCACCCACGAAGAAGCTCTGCGGGCCCACGATTTTTTATCCAAAGGTATTGTGAACTACACCTTCGTCACTTCCAATAAAACTCCCAATAAACTCAAAGAAACTCTCAAGCAAGCCATAAAAGAGAAGCATCCAATACTCTTCATCACCACCTCATCTTTTATTGCCTTCAATCGCAAGGATCTTAAAACCATCATACTTGAGAGAGAGAATTCTCGAGCCTATCAAACTCTTTCAAGACCATTCATCAATATAAAAGTTTTCTTGGAAAATCTTTCGAAAGAAACAGGCCTTACTCTCATCCTCGGGGATTCCGTTTTATCAATTGAATCTCTCTGGCAAGAAAAACAAGGCCGCTATGCAGAATTGTCGCCGATCAAATGGAGGACGAGTCGCCAGTCCAATTCGCAACTCATAGATATGAAGCTTCAGACTCAAACTCCAAAATTCGAAATATTTTCTAAAGAGTTGAAAGATTTGATGACGAAATCTATAACAGAGAAAAGAAAGATTTTTCTCTTTTCTCTACGCAAGGGATTTTCTCCTTCTACTGTCTGTCAGGATTGTGGATCAATCCTTTCTTGTGAGAATTGTGGGGCACCATTAGTTCTTCATTCTTCAACCAAAATGGGTCGAATTTACGTTTGTCATGCTTGCACGGCGAAGAGACCGGCCGAAACCCGCTGCGACGCTTGTCAGAGTTGGAATCTAGTCCCTCTCGGAGTCGGCATAGATAGAGTCACCGAAGAGGTGCGGGAAATGTTCCCAGATACTCCGATATTTATTTTGGACAAAGAACACGCACCTACGGCGAAGAAGGCTAGTATCATTGCAAAAAAGTTCGCCGAAGAAAAAGGTGGAATTATGCTCGGAACTGAATTGGCTTTTCTTTATCTAGAAAAAGTCCCTTATGTTGGACTCATCTCGCTTGATTCTCTCTTCTCTATACCAGACTTCAGTATTCATGAACGAATATTTTATTTGGTCACACGTCTCCTTGAAATAAGCGAGACTGAAACAATTATTCAAACCAGAAATATAGGCAAGGAAATATTGAGCTTTGCTGAACAGGGCAACATCTTAGATTTCTATAGAACAGAAATCACCGAACGCGAAGAACTCAAGTATCCTCCATTCTCAATCTTTATAAAAGTAACCTCTGAAGGTACTATGAAAGACATTGAAAAGAAAACTGCCTACCTTAAAAGTTTATTTATTGAACACGAACCAAATATTATTCATAGCAGAGGTATGAAAACTGGTCATTTAACCGTCTCTATGATTCTACGTTTGCCTAGAGAATCTTGGCCCAAAACAGAGCTGTCGGACAAACTACTTTTGCTTCCACCGGACTTTTCGATTAAAGTAGATCCTGAAAGCATCCTATGAAAACCGCTATAGTCAACAAAAACGCTCCCATCCTAAGGAAAACAGCCCAAGCTGTGCCTCTTAAAGATATTGGCTCAAAAAAGATTCAAGATGTTTTGAAGCGTATGAAAACCGCTCTAAAACGAGAAGATGATGGTGTGGCTATAGCTGCTCCTCAAATTAATGAGGGTCTTCGAATTTTTATCATCAGTGGACGAGTCCCCTCTCTTTTGAACAAAAATGTTGAGGAAGGTGTCAATAATAAAGTCACAACAAGTGATGCTGTTTTCATCAATCCGGAAATTATCAAGCTTTCAAGAAAGAAAAATAAAGTGGAGGAAGGGTGTCTTTCTGTACGTTGGCTCTACGGACAAGTCATTCGCTCCGAGAAGGCGGTTATCCGAGCTTATGATGAAAACGGGAAGGTATTCGAACGGGGGGCTACCGGACTCATGGCTCAAATATTTCAGCACGAAGTTGATCACATCAATGGTATTTTGTTCACAGACAAAGCCGAGAATATAGAAAATCTACCTCCTCCACCCAAGAAAAAGAAAAAATATGAAAAAACAAAAAATTAATTTTGTTTTCTTTGGAACTTCAGAAGTTTCTGTAGGTACTCTAGATGTTTTAAAGGCACACGGGCTGATACCAACTCTTATAGTTTCAGCTGAAGATAAACCAAAAGGTAGGGGGGTGGCTCTTTCCGCCACGCCGTCAAAGATTTGGGCTAATATACACGGTGTTCCCATTATTCAACCAATCACGCTGGCTGGGGAGGAAACAAGAATACAATTAGCCAAAGAAAATTCTTCGGTATTCATTGTAGTAGATTACGGAAAACTTATACCAAAAAACATTTTTGAGCTTCCTCCGCACAAAACATTGAATGTCCACTACTCTCTTCTTCCCAAATGGCGCGGGGCTTCGCCAATACACGCTACTATTCTTTACGACAACGAGGCATGGGTATCAATTATGGAAATAGTAGAAAAACTTGACCAAGGAGGTATTGTTGCTCAAGAAAAACTCGAGGTTCTGGAATGGCCTCCCAGGTTTACGGCTCTTAGGGAGCTGATGATTAAGCACGGAGCAGAGTTGTTAATAAAAATCCTACCGGAATGGATTTCTGGTACGACAAAACCTGTGGTCCAAGATGAAAGCAAAGCTACGTATACAAAAAAGATATTGAAGTCTGATGCAGATATTACAGGTGATTCAGCAGAAGTCGCCCTACGAAAAGTGCGTGCCTTTGAAATTCGACCTCGCGCTAGGATAGGGAACCTCATTATTACTGAAGCTCACCTTGAATCCGATAAACTTGTTATTGATAGAGTTATTCCACCGAGCAAAAAAGAAATGGATTATAAAGATTATCTCCGTGGTAACCCAAAGATAATTTTCTAAATTATCTTAACTGGTCAACACTTACAGGTGAAGCGATGAAATCTGAACTCGCTTCTACGCGTTGAAGAAAAAACAAGATACACGCGCTCAATAATCCCCCAATCAAAACAGATACGGAGACCCACGTCGCGGCTTCTTGTTGCCAATACTTCCACCTATTCATCTATTTCTTTATCTAATCTTCTCATTTTTCTAAACGGATAAGCGAGACCCTTCATCATATATTTGACCGCTCGTTCACCCTGCCTCAATAATTTGATATGACGACCTCTGGTACTCACGAGTCCACGAGCCACTTCATCTTGTACAAGATCAATGGCTGAATAAAGATCCTCAGCTTCAGAAACTGCATAAACGTCTAGTCCTCCTCCACCAATATTCACTTCAGCTTTGAAAACTTCCCCGGCTTTGTGATGATGGCTCGACTTCCCCACTTCTATTTGAACGATGATACCTTCCTTCTTGCCTAGATATTTTTTTAAAGAAGAAATTTTTTTCAGTGCGTATTCTCGAATCGCATCTGTAAGTTTTATGCCCGTGGCTTTTATATTTATATTCATATCATTAGAAGTTAGGGCTGGTAATCCTAGCTACAATTTTACTACCCTTTCAGAGATTCAGCTAATCAAAAATCTTTACCAAATAGGGGTCGATTTGTCTCTGTTCTAAATCGTAGAAATTCTGCTTCTCTTCATGCAGACGGGTCGCGAGTTCTACTCCCACAAACCTCCAGTGCCATGGTTCATACGTGTAATATTCATTGTCCGCTGGGTAGGAGAGAATAAATCCGTATTTATGTGCATTGTTAATAAGCCATTTATATTCAGGGGTCTTTGAGAATCCAGACAAGGTATCTCCGATAGTAGGAGTAGTGAAATCCACAGTGGTACCAAGTTGATGTTCAGAATATCCCTGTTCTGCAGAGAATTGATTGGCTGTTCCCGCGCCATAAGTAACTTTATAAGACGATTTGAGAGTGCTTTGAGTATCAAATGATCTGAAGGCAGAAAGAATTTTGAGTTTTAAATTATAGGCCGCGGAAATTTCCATGAGTCGTTCCAAGTATTCATTTGTTTTTGATAAAACTTGGAGAGGTTTGGTCGGTTTCAAAAGATACTCGCTTGAAATATTTACTAGGCCCCTTGGTACATAATTCTCATTCAAAAAATAAACTTTGGAATATTTCTTAAGAAGTTCTGGGTCCGTTTCTGTAAGTTTCTTAAGAGTGTCCACCGTGCCGGACAACTCCCCTACCTGACCCGCAAATTCATCGGCTGTGCCGTTCGCAATGCGTAGATTATGAGAAAGAGTTATATTTTCATTTCGGGTTTGAATCAAACTTTCTTCAAAATTTTTCAAAGATACTTTAAGATTCGAATTTTCTTCACTCAAACGAATTTGATTATAAATTCCATATACAATAAGCCCCAAGACCACTACGATCCCGAGTACTGCCGGCAAGGTTATCCCCTTAGAATTTTGTGAGTAAATAGCTTTCAAGGAACCTATTTTAACACAAAAACTCTAAATCTATTTTAAGAAAAACAAATACACCCCAATGATGATAGCTATCAAACCATACGCTCCGAACAAATTTCGCATTTTGTTAATAGAAACCTCACTAATCATTCTGGGGAAGAAAATATAAACCAAGCCCTTGAGCATTACGAGCCAAACAAAGACGGTGACGATTGTCCTCCATGTCCCATCCCAAACGTTGTACTGAATAAGATACATTGATGACAGGAAAATCAAAATTATCCCGGTTAAATAAACTGTCGCCGGATGATCAAAGAAATCTTTAAGTAAATGAGGAACTGTTTTTCCCTTCAGAAGAATAAACAAACCACTAACCACCAAATATATTCCCAAAATTTTCGAAACCAAAATTATTATATCCATAATAATAAACTATCTGTTAATAACTTATAAAATAATAGCATCTTTTTAAAAAATAGGAGTTATCCCCAAAGTAAGATAAGACTCCACAAAACGTCTTATATCCTGTAAGCGCGGCATTATTATCTAAACAACACATTTATGACTAATAAACTAGTAACCGATGTTCAAAAAGCGCATGACGAGGTAGTAGATGCTAAAGAAGCGGAGGCAAGGGCTAAAGAAAAAATACTTGAACATAAAACAAAAGAGACTGGGGTGAATGTTGAAAAATAGAAACAGAGAATCCATCTTGCGATGGATAATCTGCAGACCTAAAGGGGTACATTAATACCTTGCGATACCAAACGAAACTGTAACTCACGAAACAATCCCTTCCCCCAATAAATCTATTTATGACTATACCTTATGTGTATAAATATTGCAAGCGAGTTGTCCACATATGGATTTATTCGTGATCTTTGCATGTTTAATTAAAATCTATTTTCCTTGACCGTAGTATTTCTTTAATTGCTTCACATGCTCTGCGTAGGTGTCTGAACAGTGAAATCCTCCTCTCCTGTCATGAAAATAAAACAAACAAGAAGTTTTAATTGGATTAAGGGCTGCTAATATTGCAGCCACGGAGGGGTTGGCTATTGGGGCGGGTGGTAAACCAGAATTCATGTAGGTGTTGTATGGTGACTTTATATATTTGTCTTTGGGCAACACTTTCGGCCACCAAGTCGTGGTACTTTTTCCATTGGCTTTGGCATACTGAAGAGTGGCATCTATCTGAAGATTCATGTCCTTGAAAATTCTATTCCAAATAATTCCAGATATCATCCGCATATCCTCTGTTCCGATTGTCTCTCGCTCTATGAGAGAAGCAATGGTAAGAGTCACATTGAGTGGAATTATTTCAGCCGTAGAAGTTCCATAATGAGAAAGAACATCTTCAGTAAAACGTTTATTAATTAAATTTTGGACCGTCTCTGGAGTATCCCCAAGATTCACTAAATAAATTTCGGGGGAAAACGATCCTTCGATAAGTGGCAGCGAAGAACCATTCTTGGTCACAATAAAATTTGTTTTATCTGCATTATTCCAGGAAAGAACCTTCGCGAAAGATGTTGCCACCTCCTCTTTTCTAAGACCGGGCGTAATTACCACCAATCTATCGCTGCCTGCAAGAGCAAGATTTTGGTATATGGGTATATTTGAAAGAGTTATTGCCGTCCATTTATAAATATTTATCAAGGTAAGAGCAGTATTAAAAGCAGAGGCCTGAAGTGGAGAACCAGGGCTGTTTAAATATGCATTTACTATTTCATTTTCTTTAATAGTTTTGTTCTTGGGATCTACTGTCACCGGGAACTGCTTAGCCACTCCATAAGTTTGTTTCTCTTGCCATTGCTTAATTTGAAAAATAAAAACTACCGGTAAAATTAAAATGAGACAACCCGCCGTAGCGAGAGATAGAAGTGCCCATTTAAATTTTTTAGTGGGAAGAGCAGAATTCGTATTGTTAATAGCCATACCACCTTATTGTAATCGTTTAACTGCTCCGCGACCAGGGGTCTCGATCTTGGCTCTTTGATACAAAACACAAATTACGATCCTATTGCTCAAAGATAAATTTTTGATATGATTGTTGACATTCCGCGATAGCTCAGTCGGTAGAGCGCCTCCCTGTTAAGGAGGATGTCCCAGGTTCGAGCCCTGGTCGCGGAGCCAGTAATATTATAATAATGCCATGAGACTATTTTTAGGAGGAGGGGGAGGAAAAGAAGATTCAATAGAATTAGATAAAAAATTTGTCTCTAATTTAGATTTATCTAAATCACTTCTGTATATTCCCATAGCAATAGATACTAACAAATATCCATATTCTGGTTGTATAGAATGGCTCTCTAATACACTGAATCCTTTGGGAGTAAAAAATATTGTAATGTGGGTTGAAGATGATTTAAAACAAAAACAAGAAAAGGATTTCGAACAATTTGGTGGAATTTATATTGGGGGTGGTAATACATTTAAGCTTCTCAAAGAATTGAAGGAATTCGGGACATTTGAAATATTAAGACAATTGGCAGAAAAAAATGTTCCAATCTATGGAGGAAGTGCCGGAGCCATCATCTTTGCAAAGACTATTATTCCAGCATTATCTGCGGATAAAAACCTCATCGGATTAACAGATTTCTCTGCTTTTAATTTAGTAAAAAATTATGACATCTGGTGTCATTATTATGAATCGTTAGATTTAATAATCTCAGAATATATAGAAAAATATAATCTTAAAAAAATAATAGCAATACCAGAGAATGCAGGACTTTGTGTCACAGAAAAATCTATTGAAGTAGTAGGACCATCAGACATTTTTATTTTTGAACAAGGTATAAAAACTATTTTAAAACCAAAATCAGAATTTTGAACCCTTGAATGTTTCTATTATTTGTGGTAATTTCTGTTTCAGAGTTGTCCATTGAAAGGAGTTTCAAAATGCAGAAACCAATCAGATTATCTTTTGGCGATACTGTTGCTCTTGTAAACCCAGCTGGGATGCCCCCAGAGAGATTTCGTCACTATTTGCCTCTTATGGAGGAGTATCTCAGAAACGAGGGCTTCAAGACAAAGACGTACTACGCTCCAGAAAGCGCGGGGGCAGAAGAATTAGCGATGATGTTTACGATGGGGTGGACTGACCCAGATGTCATGGCGGTTTTCCCTGTTTGTGGAAATTCACTAATCTTCGAGGTTGTTAAATATTTGGACATCAACGCGTTAAGAAGTCACCCTGTGCTAGTAGCAGGATCAAGTATGCTTTCAGTGCTCTCCACATGGATTACTCAAAGAGCTGAGATCGTGACTTTTTTTGGGACACACATTCCCTTTCTTCACACCAGATCTCCTCAAAGGGAGAATGAGTTCACGATTCAAAGTTTCTGGAATATGTTCATGTGGAAAACAGGACGAACTAAACGCATCGCAACTGTTCATGAAAGGCATCACTTCTTCAGAATCAATCCTGAGGCTGAAACAGCCTTGATTACAAACATCTATAACAGATCGGATCTTATCACTGACCCTCGAAGACGTGACGTCTCATTCGTATCAAACCACAAAGGAAAAATCTCTGGGAAAACTGCCTGTATAACTCTCGGGGCTCTCTTGGAGATGGTCAGACAAAACATGCTTCTTCCTCTCGATGGTCATGTGTTATTTGTTGAAACCATGGATTGGAGACTTCATGAAGTCAAAGAAGTAATGAAGGAAGTCCTTTCACACCCATCACTTCAAGGATTGCGCGCCATATTCATCAGCGCACTCACGGAAAGAACTGATCGGACCGTTAAACTATTCGAAGAACTCAAGGATAGAAGATTGATCCTTGAACTCTGTGAATATGTTTCCACCATGGTCAATATCCCAACAATATATGGATTCCCCCTGGGTCACTGTGCTTACAAACTCAATCTTCCTCAAGAAGTTGAATGTGAAGTCGACCTTGAGAAAGGAACCTTGCTCTTGAAAGAAAGGCCTGTGACATGAGGATGAACGTCCCCGTAACAGTGTTATTGTTACGGGGTTTTTATTTCTTTTCAGATACTAGCAACCCCGATACCTTCGACAAAACGCTTTTTGCATCGATGTTTTGAAGACCGTATTCTTTACCAAGAATGGAGCTAATAATCGATTTTGCTTCGAAAGATTCATTAAATTTTTTCTGTGCAGACTTGAGCAACTGTTTGGTTTCTTCCTTATACTGGATTGTTTTTAGATATACCAAGTTTCGCATCAAAATTTCATCCCCACCATCAATTCCTAAGCTTGAGAATTTATGACGATCCAATTCAATAGATAGTCTCTGACGAATTTCATTTATTATTTCAATATAAAAAACATTGGCGATTTCCGTATCACTGTTTTCTATTGCAACGAGAAGTTTTTCAATTTGAGAAAACATAAAATTATTTTCAAATGAACTACACCCGAATGTAATATTTGTACCCCCTATATCAATTGAAAGATTCTCTGAAAGAATAGTTACGACATCAGTTGAACGCAAACAAGCAAAAAGTGACTCCGCGGCTTGTAAATTTGAAGCTACACCAAGAATAAAAATCTCTTCTCCAGCTGGCAGAAAGCAAACTTCAAAAAATTCTTGTGGTCGAGATTCAATAAATTTGTAAAAAACGGAACCCATAATTCGATTATATGTATCAACTAAAATTTCTGCTTTTGATCGACCATTTCTTGCAACGTAGATTCCTAGGTTATCCACATCTCCGGTAACACCAAAAAGAATGTGATTAGGATGATGTTGATAATATTTAAGAACTGAAGCCACTTTTCTACTCCAAATTCTTGTTTTTGTGTGATTCTTCATCAAGACTTAATTAAGATAATATATTAGATTTAGATTTTTATCAAAAATAGATTCTAATAACTAATTCTAACAAAAATTCCTTATGTTATAATGCGTACAAATCAATTTAATTCGCTATATTTATGAAAAAACTCATCATTATTGTTTTAGTAATTATTGTGGGTATCGGAGTTTGGTATTTTGTTAGTGGGAAATTAGATTCAAATATTATCGAAACTGCCTCCACACCCACTTCCCGCCCAGACGCATCAAATGCCACCTTCATATTTGATGATGGACCAATTACTCTCAAAAAAGGCTTGAATGAACAAGAGATTGCCCCGAACAGTGCCGTCGTTCAAGAAACAACTCTTACAGACACAACAGAGTACGGGGACATAAACGGAGACAAGAAAGATGACGCTGTAGTGGTTTTGATGCAAACAAGCGGAGGATCTGGTGTTTTTATCTATCTCGCTGCCTATGTTTCTGGACCAGTAAATTATAAGGGCACAAACGCTATATTCATCGGAGATAGAATTGAACCCCAATCAGTATCTATAAAAAATAGTCTTGTCACTCTAAATTATTTGGATCGCAAAACGAACGAACCATTCTCTTCTAAACCAACAATCTCGATGACTCAACAATTTACCTACAAAAACGGAGAACTTGTGAAAAAGTAAATTTTGTGCTTTACTGGGGAGCCCCACACTTGAGTGCCCGTGGGATTTATTTATGGAAATCAGAAATATCGCTATTATTGCCCACGTCGACCATGGGAAAACAACCCTAACCGACGCCATCATGCGGGAAACCGGCATGGTGGAAGAAGGCGTATCAATGGACTCTAACGACCTCGAAAAGGAGCGTGGGATTACCATATATTCGAAGAACACTTCGATTTTTTATAAAGATACAAAGATAAACATTGTTGACACTCCTGGGCACTCGGACTTCGGTTCGGAGGTTGAGCGAGTACTTCGTTCGATCGATACAGTACTCCTCGTGGTAGATGCTCAAGAAGGACCAATGCCTCAAACCAGATTTGTTTTGAAGAAATCCCTCGAACTCGGTCTCAAACCAATCGTCGTTATAAATAAAATAGACAAGCCCGCCGCTCGACCAGAAGTCGTACACGAAATGGTTCTTGAATTATTTATAGAACTCGGAGCAACAGACACTCAAATCGATTTCCCTACTGTTTATGCGATAGGCCGAGAAGGTGTAGCCAAGAAAAACTTGGTGGATGAATTAACAAATCTTACCCCTCTCCTCGATGTTATTCTCGAACACGTTCCTCCAGCAGAACAAAAGTTAGATGTACCCGTACGCCTCCAACCTTTCAACCTCGCTTATGATAATTTCCTTGGACGTTTGGCTATTGCTCGTATTTATGAAGGTACTCTTAAAAATGGCCAAGAAGTTTGGGTCAAGAAACCAGATGGCCACACTTATAAAGGTAAGATAACCAAGCTTTATTCCTTCGAAGGTATCAAACGTGTTGAGAGAGATGAAGTCCTCGCTGGAGATATTTGTATGTTCGCGGGTCTTTCTGATATTTATATTGGAGACAGTGTCTCTGGAGATGAGAAGGCCGAAGCTCTGCCAGCCATCAAAGTTGATGAACCCACCATCTCATTGGACTTCTTCGTGAACGACAGCCCATTCGCCGGACGCGAGGGCAAGTTCGTGACCGGACGACAAATCCGAGAACGCCTCGAACGAGAGCTCGAAGTAAACGTCGGACTCAAGTTAGACTTTTCTCCTAATGATTATTTCATTGTCTACGGACGAGGAGAACTTCACATCGCCATCCTTCTTGAAAATATGCGCAGGGAAGGGTTCGAACTCCAAGTTTCTCAACCTCATGTAATTTTAAAAGAAGAAAATGGGAAAAAACTCGAACCGTTCGAAGAAGTCATCATCGATGTACCAGAGATAATGCAGAGTGCTGTTATTTCTAGGTTGAATGAACGTCGAGGAACTCTTATGAATATGCATACCGAACACGGACAAACACGTCTCACTTTCGAAGTGCCCACTCGAGGACTACTTGGTTATCGTGGACAATTCGTCGTAGATACAAAGGGTCTGGGCATCCTCTCAAGTCGTTTTATAGAATTTAGACCTCATGCTGGAGAAATCGTTCATCAAAATACTGGTTCAATGATTTCTATGGAGACAGGCAAGGTGCTCGCCTTCGCATTGGATAACCTTCAGCAACGTGGAGTGCTCTACCTCGGACCAAGTGCAGAAGTTTATGAAGGACAAGTGATAGGCAATACTTCCAAGGGCGAAGATTTGTATGTGAACCCAACCAAAGCCAAACAACTTTCAAACATGCGTGCCTCTGGTTCAGACGACAGCGTTTATCTCACTCCGCCTTGGATACTTTCAATAGAACGCGCCATGGAAATTATGGCCGAAGATGAATATATAGAAATCACCCCCACCTCCGTTCGTCTCCGCAAACAACACTTGACCCAGCAAGAACGAAGCAAAGTACAGAAGAAATAAACTTGACACAAAAGTTTTTATATGTAATTATCACAAAGGACCCTAGTTTGTGCCAACAGATCCTCATGCCTTCCCTCACCCGAGAGCATTGAATGAAAATCCTTCTGGTCGACGATGACTCAGCGTTTCGCCGTCTTGTAGTAAGAATGCTTGCACACATCGGATACGCCGATGTGGTCGAAGCGAGTAATGCAAGGCAGGCCATCGAACTTTTCGAGACAAACCCCATCGACCTGGTGATCACCGACTGGAACATGCCCGGCCCAACGGGCGGACACCTAATCAAGCGGATCCGATCAATGCCCGGGAACGAATCATTCCCAGTCTTACTAATGTCTGGATCCAGGCTCGGCGTTCAAGAACTCGTGGATATCGGCATCGAGCCGAGGAACTACCTCGACAAGCCGTTCAGCCTACTCGATCTTGAGGGCAGAATCGTCGCCCTCACGAGCTAACCCCCACCAATTAAGGTGGGGATTTTTATAAAATATATTCTCCTACTCGTGTACGTTTTATGCAAAAGGCGAGGGCTCCCTCTCCCCAATACTTCCCCATCTCGTGGGCGAGCCCCCTTATATACGTTCCGCTTGAGACGCTGGCTTTGAATTTTGAAATTAAAAAATGCTCTTCTCTAGTATTTTGCAAAACACTAGACCAAGTGTTTATGATTTCTTCCTGACGGAAATCTCCTTTCACCAAATTGATTCTCTCAATTATCTCCTTCAATAATTCTGATTTTGAAACTAGTCTAGTGTCCATATGATCAATTGAAAATATTTTTATGCTCCTTTCAGGCACATCTATTTCTTCTATTCGTTTTTCTCTGGCCCACTGAAACAGCGGTTTGCCGTCTACGGTTTTGGACGAATAAGGAGGATACGACTGAATTTTCTTGTCTCTAAGAGTATCGAGCAAACTGGGCATTCTTTCTTCAATTTTCTCCGGCATCTTGCCTTCACCCTCGGTCACCAATCCAAGGATGTCGTATGTATCCGTACTAAAACCCCAAAGCACTTCAAATTCATATGTTTTATCCATCGAAAGATAAATCTCCTTTTCTGCAGTATCCCCCGCAAGTACGAGAAGCATTCCTTCGGCCATCGGATCTAACCTGCCCAAATAAGTCATCTTGATTTCTTTGAATTCTGGATTATCGAGACGAAAACGCTCAATGCATTCGAGAGGAGTTTCTCCTAAATTCTTATAAAGAGTGAGGACCCGTGTTTCCATGTATGACTTAACCCAATATAGATAATTTGCTATACTTTGTCTATGTCCAACAAATTAGGCACGGATTCATACAAGGGGGTCAGAGACTTTTATCCAGAAGATCAATTCACCCAAAATCACATTTTCGAGGTGTGGAGAAAGGCCGTCGAAAGCTTCGGCTATGTAGAATATGGTGCTTCGATTCTTGAATCGAGCGAACTTTATAAAGCCAAGACCGGCGATGAAATAGTGAACGAACAAACTTATACCTTCAAGGATCGAGGTGACCGAGAAGTTACTCTACGACCAGAAATGACCCCCACCATCGCCCGTATGGTCGCGGGACGTCGACGCGAGCTTGCCTTCCCTCTCAGGTGGTATTCTGTCCCGAATCTTTTTCGCTATGAAGCTCCTCAACGTGGGCGTCTACGCGAACACTGGCAACTCAATACAGACATTTTCGGTATAGAAAGTATTGAAGCCGAAATAGAAATCATACAGATTGCTTATAAAGTGATGCGCAACTTCGGCGCTTCTGATGATGATTTCCTCATTCGCCTCAACTCGAGGAAAATTATGAATTCGTTGTATCAATTATTTGATCTCGACTCAGAAGCTTCTCAAAAAATCTCTAAATTAATTGATAAGAAAAACAAAGTACCTGCCGAAACTTTTTCTGCAGGCATAAGTGAAATATTGGGTGATAAATCAGAAGTTTTCATAGATCTCATAAATTCTCCTGACAAACTTCTAGAGAGGCTCGGTCAAGACAGCCCAGAGGTCAAAGAAATTTTCCAAGTTACAAGTGCTTTGGAGAAACTCGGCATCACGAACATTACCTTTGATCAGACTCTTATGCGCGGGTTCGACTACTACACCGGCATTGTTTTCGAAGTTTTCGACACCAACAAGGATAATCCTCGCTCTCTCTTCGGTGGGGGTAGATACAACGATCTAACCGCGATTTTCAACGATGAAAGTATCCCTGCTGTTGGATTCGGTGCTGGAGATGTCACTCTAAAGGACTTCCTAGAAACCCACAATCTCCTTCCTTCCTACAAATCGACCACTGATTTATATATCGCCGTACTCGATGAAAAGTTTTTTGTTGAAACAGAACTATTAGCCGATACTCTACGTAGAGAGGGGCTGTCTGTAGCCCTAGATTTCACCCTTCGCAAGGTCGGCGACCAGATAAAAACTGCAGATAAACAGAAAATTCCATTCGTTATGGTGATTGGTGAAGAAGAAATAAAAAATAAAAAATACAAAGTCAAAAACCTTGCTTCGGGGATTGAGACATCTGTGTCTGAAAATGAAATTACTGCATGCGTAAAATAGTCTTCGATATAGAAACCAAAAACTTTTTTTCTGATGTGGGCAAGAATGATCCGGCCCTTCTCGATATTTCGATTGTAGCCATCCACGATTCAGAAACTGATAAATACTCATCGTTTCTAGAAAACGAATTGCACCTCCTCTGGCCCATACTCGAACATGCAGATATGCTCATCGGTTTTAATTCTGACCATTTCGATATTCCTCTCCTCAACAAATATTATCCGGGCGACCTCACCAAATTTAAAAGCTTGGATATTTTGAAAGAAATCCACAATTCATTCGGTAGACGTATGAAGCTCGATCAAATCGCCGAAGGAACTTTGGGCAAAAACAAAATCGGTCATGGAGTAGAAGCTGTAGATTGGTGGAAAAAGGGAGATATAGATAAAATTCGAGAATACTGTATAGATGATGTAAGGTTGACCAAAGAAATTTATGATTATGCCATGGCTAATAATATATTATTGTTCAAGGAAGGTGGAAGAGTTAATGAAATCAAACTTGATACGTCTAAATGGGAGACGCCGAGTGAACACAAAGTAACGTTCACTCTACCATTCTAATGGACATACTATTTATTTTTGGAGCGAAATATTTGTTCGTCCTCTCAATTATTCTGAGTGCAGTATATTTCTTTAGAGCACCTCGAGAAGTTAAAAAAGAAATATTCATATTTGCCCTCTTCACCCTTCCTCTCACTTTTCTATTGGGCGTACTCGCAAATCATTTGTACATAAATCCACGTCCATTTGTGGTTCAAAACTTCATTCCTCTCATATCACACGCAATGGACAATGGCTTCCCTTCTGACCACATGCTTTTGCTCTCGGCCATAGCTACAATATTTAGTTTTTTTAGTCGCAGACGAGCTATGTGGCTATGGATTATTGCTTTTTTGGTTGGAATATCGAGAGTGTACGTGGGCGTCCATCATTGGATAGACATATTCGGAAGTGTGGGAATCGCCATAATATCTGGCTTTTCTGTGTATTACATTCAACGTGTTATACTAGGAATCTATAAAAATAATTTCAGAAAGACCAATGAATGAAACAAACAACGATCCGAGACTTGTTCCCATTGCTATAATTGTCGCGGGTTTAATTATTGCTGGAGCAATCTACTTTGGAGGAGGTAAGGGTGCGAACAATGTGAACCTCACCGGACAATCAGACACAGCCAATACTACTGGTATAGTGGCAGAAGTCACAGACAAAGATCACATCCTTGGCTCGAAAGATGCCCAAATAATAATCGTTGAATACTCCGACTTCGAATGTCCTTGGTGCCGAGTTTTTCATCAGACAATGCACGAAGTTTTAAATACTTATGGAGATAAGGTAGCTTGGGTTTATAGACAATCTCCAATCATTGGTCTCCATCCTAAAGCTCCCAAGATATCCGAGGCCAGTGAATGTGCCGCCGAACAAGGAGGCAATGAGGCTTTCTGGAAATTTGCAGACAAGATATTTAGTATTCCTCAATCAAATAATGGTTTGGATCTAGCTCAACTTCCAATCATCGCAGGAGAAATCGGACTCAACGTTGATGCCTTCAATACTTGTTTCTCTGGTGGTAAATATACGAAGCAAGTTGAACAAGGTATATCAGATGCTATCAAAGCAGGATCCCAAGGTGCTACTCCCTATTCAGTTATCATGACCAAAGACGGCAAGAAAGTTGCCATAAACGGTGCTCAACCTATCGAAAACGTCAAAGCTCAAATTGACGCACTGTTAAAGTAATCCTACGAAAGTTCGTATAAGTGTTTCCAGATAGCATACATTGCCTTCGTATCTACTCCACAATAAATTTTTAAGTCTTTTGAGATTTGGGCTTTCTCTATTTTGTTTAAACTTGGAGAAACCATCTGCCACCAAGCATTGGATGCCTGTCCGCCCTCCTTTATCCCAAGTTTCTTATAAGAAAGTTCGACTTCTGAAATCAGAGCTGGCAAAACTTTCTTGATAGAGGTACTGCCTCGAAACCCTGGATGCACATAATGTTGCTCTCTGAAAATATCCATGAGGTCATAGAGTTGACTGTTTATCCTCTCCATAGTTTTTTTATATTTTGGTTCTCGCTCGCCTAATTCCCTATTCACTCCGGCTTCGAAAGATTTGTTCCAAACTATGACTGTGCCCTGCGGTTCAATATATTTCCCCAAAAGTTCTGCCACCTCTTCGGACGGGTCAGACAGTTCTTCGTGAAGATATTCAAAGTGTTCTAATTCTCCTTCAGAACTCCTTAAAACATGAAGAGAAAATTGAAATGGTATGCGTTGATATGGTCTAAAGCCGTTGAAAACAGGAATAGCAGGAGCGAAAGTCTCGTAGTCAAAGAAGTAGAGAGGAAATTTCAAACCCTTGAGAACTTCTGAAATCTTCTCATGATTGATAGTGGTCTTCTGGTGTTTATGAGCCCTGATTTGATTCCACTGAATATCTGAAAGCTCTGTATCTTTAGGCACATCTTCGAGATGAAAGATTTCTTTCTCTATAAAAGTTTGGAGTTTCTTCTTGCTCGAACCGATGCGGGCCAAATCATGCACAGAATAATCCGGGACCTCTGGATTAGAATAATGAAAGGTAGTGCAGTGGTTGCTTCTGCCCTTGTATAAACATTCGCAATTGCCTTTCGGTTCGTTTTCGCTCATCAAATAATTTTTGGCCACTTCCATCTTCTCTTCAATTTCTTCAAGTTTGTTTAGAACTTTCTCCGTCACATCGTCTTTAATAAAAAGTTCCTCCACATCGAGTTCCCCCATCTTTATATATTCTTTGTTTAAATGAACCAGAAAATATTTATCCACCTCCACCCCTGCGCGTTTGAGGACAGAAGCTTGAAAGGTCAGGTCATCAACATGATCACGTTCTGCGACATTTTCCTTGAGCGAATTCGTACCCTTCACTTCATATAGATTCCACTTATCATTTTTTTTATCATAGGCGAGCACATCATTCTTCGCGAGAAAGTTATCCTGTACAAACGTGGCTTGGAAAATGGCCGGAGCTTTCATGCTCATGAAGCGAGAAGTTTCGAGTACAGCTTCTTCACCCTTGGCCACCACTTCCATGCCACCGGAGAAAAGATTCCTCGCATAGGCATCTACTTCGTTGCCTTGTTCGAGCAGGTGTTTCTCAAATTCAGACAAAGCAAATTTCTCCAAGAGCTCTGGCTTGTGCAATTTAAGCCAAACATTCTTCGCACAAAACAAATAGTCCAAAAAGGTTGTTTTCGATATTAAAAGCTTGTTCATTGGGATTATTGTAACATAGCTTGACAAACAGGTGCCATATGTGCTATACTGATAATAGTACACACTAGACGGAGGTAGACGCATGTCGAACACCGAGCAGTCATCGTTCCTTTCGAAAGAGACCTCGCCCTCATTCCTGCGAGCCATCCAGTGGCTCATCGCAGGCTTCATCGCGATGGTGGGAGGCCAGCTCACTCGTGTGAACTGGGAGAGCCGACTGGATCTGGGCATCGTTCTGATCTTCGTTCTCGTGATACTCGTGGGAATCCTCGCGATCACGGTGAAGGAGACGCGGAGCAACCAGCAGTAGCACCAGCACCTTGCGTCAAAGCGCCCGGGTCATCACGACCCGGGCGCTATTTGTTTTATTTTTTTAATACCCACGAAGCCTGTTAATTTTCTCATGCTGGCGAATCTTCTCATGCGCCTTGGCTTCAATCTGTCGAATACGTTCACGCGTGACGCCGAAAACTTTGCCCACTTCTTCGAGTGTATGTGTATATCCATCTATGAGACCATGACGCATTTCTAGAATCTTTCTCTCCTTCGGAGGCAGGTCATTTAATATTTCTCGCACTTGATCCTGAATAATACGGCGAGAGGATTCCATATCCGGAGAAAGAATTTTATCATCCGCAAGGAAATCTCCGAACGTAGATTTACCATCATCACCATCATCTCCTACTGGGCGCTCCAGAGACACCGTCGCCTGATCAATCTTCTCTATTTGATACACTTTATCCACATCGAGATTCATCTCTAAGGCAATTTCTTCTTGCAGTGGTTCTCTACCCAAATCTTGAGAGAGACGTCTCACCACTTGTTTATATTTCGCAATCGTTTCCACCATGTGTACGGGCACACGAATAGTTCGAGACTGGTCAGCGAGAGCTCGAGTGATAGCCTGACGAATCCACCAAGTCGCATAAGTAGAGAATTTATAGCCCTTGGTCCAATCAAATTTGTCCACCGCCTTGAACAAACCAAGGTTGCCTTCTTGAATGAGGTCAAGGAGAGTGAGGTCCGGGCTACGGTTGGCATACTTCTTCGCAATAGATACCACGAGGCGAAGGTTCGCCTTGGCTAAGAGATTCTTCGCATCTTCATCTCCCGCTTCAATTCTCTTCGCAAGCTCTTTCTCCATAGAACCTGGGATGAGTGGATATTGTCCAATCTCCTTCAAATACATTTGAATAGAATCGTAGGCCGAATCAGATTTATTATATGAATATTTCTTGCCTGTTTCTTCAACAGCAATTTCAAGCAAACCTCCCCCTTCGAGTACATCTACGCCCAAAACATTGAACTTCTCATAAAGCTCTTCTAAAAACAAAAGATTTTCTTCTACAGTTGGGAATTCTTTGAGAATATCGTCATATGTGACGAAACCTTTTTCCTTACCTCGCTTCACCAGACGCTCCACTCTCAAGGTATCCTCAACTTGCTTCTTTGTATTTTTAACCGGTTTAACTTTTTTGGAAACAACCTTCTTAGATATAACTTTTTTGGGGGAAACTTTCTTTTTTGAAATTGGCTTTTTGGTAACTTTGCGAGCTACCTTGCCCTTCTTATTCTTCGGTTTAAGCTTTTTTTGTTTTGGCATCTAAGTTTGATATATTACACTATTTTTCTTTTTTCTTCATCTATCCGTCGGCTGATTTCTTCTATCTGTCCAATTATCTTTTCATCTTCCTCCTGACTCAATTGACCCTGGAGCACTCCCCTTTCTTCTTCTAGCTTCACTATAGATAGACGTTGAAGAAGCTCATTTCTTTCTTTCTCCGACGCATCCGGCAATTCCTCGAGCCAGAGAAGTCTCTCCTCGATACGTTCTCGAGGTGAAGGCACAGGAGCTTCTTCGACCGGGGCCTCAACTTTATCAGAATCATTTGAGATATTTTCAATCGTAGGAACTTTGGTTTTTCTCAAATCATCCCATATCACTTCTTCTCTTATACCACTCCGTTTGGATATAAGAGAAACAAAATGTCCTCGCTCTATTGAACTTGAAAGAAGCGTAAGTAGGGGCAAAACCTTTTTCTCAACAGCCTTGCCGATTTTTCTTTTATCCTTTTCGCTTTCGAAAATTTTTGAGAAAGTGTGCTCTACGGCGTGTACCGCCCCCCTCAAAACTTCTTTCCACTTCTCGCCATCCCCTTGAGCAAGGTCGGCCGGATCTTGTCCAACTGGAAGCTCTGCGACCTTGACCTCCATGCCCAATGAAAGGCCCAAAACGGCACTCTTCTCACTGGCTTTCTCGCCTGCAGTATCTCCATCGAAAGCCAGAATAATCCTTGAGGAGAGCCGTTTTAGCCGTTCTAGGTGCATTTGGGTGAAAGCTGTGCCCGACGAAGCCACGGTGTTCTTCACCCCCGCTTGATGGGACAAAACTAAATCTATTTGACCCTCAACTAGAATGGTGAAGTTTTTCTTGCGAATCTCATCCTTGGCCTTGTCCAAACCATAGAGCAATTCGCTTTTGTTGAAAAGTGCCGTTTCTGGGCTGTTGAGATACTTCGCCGGAGCGTCCTTTTCAACAGCTCTGCCTGAGAAAGCCACCACTCTTCCACTCGCATCAAAGAGTGGGAAAATTATTCTTCCACGAAAGACATCATACGGTTCCTTACTTAACTCTTCGCCTTGTTTTATGAGACCGGCCTTGAGAAGAACATCTTTTGTATGGCCCACCGAAGTGAGATGCATAGAGAGGAGTCTCCATTCATTCGGAGCAAATCCCAATCTCCAAGTTTTAATCGAATCTTTATTTATTCCTCGAGATTCAAGATACTTAATAATTTCCGAATTTGAAGACAAATTGGATTCAAAGAAATTTGTCGCATCTTCTAAGACCGCATACAATTTATCTTTCTCACTCTTCGACTCCCCTCTTTCACCACTTTGATATTCGATTTCTACTCCAGCCCGTTCGGCGAGAAGTTTGAGCGCTCCCTTGAAATCCACACCTTCAGATTCTTCCACAAAGGTGAAGATGTCTCCTTTCGCACCACAGCCAAAACAATAATAATTCTGACGTTCTTGTGACACCACAAAGGACGGCGTCTTCTCGCTGTGGAATGGGCACCGAGCTTTAAAGTTTTTACCCGCCTTTTCGAGTTTGATGTACGAGCCTAAAACTTCAACAATATCTAGCCGTTCTTTGATTGAATCGACTGTGCTTCGCATATGAGTTTTTCTTTATAGCCACCCTTAAACCCTGTACCCGCTGGTATCATGCGTCCGATAATCACGTTTTCTTTTAGACCAATAATTTCGTCTTCCGAACCCTTGATGGCTGCTTGAATGAGAACTCGAGGTGTGTGTTGGAAGGAAGCCGCCGAGAGGAAGCTCGAACGAGAGAGAGAAACTTCGGAGATACCCATGATAACTGGGTCTGCCTTGGATTCTTCCTTGCCTGCCTCTCTCATCTGATTATTAACATCTACAAATTCAGAGACTTCTACGATGTCTCCTCGAGTGAAGAGAGTATCGCCCGGCTCTTTAATCTTGCGACGACTAAACATTTGTCGAACAATAAGCTCGATGTGTTTGTGGGAAACAGCCGCTCCTTGAAGTTCATAAAGTCTGGATACTTCATGAATAATGTACTTCTCTGTTCTTTCTTTGCCGGCGTATTTAAACAATTCATCGAGATCAAGCGAACCGTCCGTGAGCACTTCACCCTTCTTCACAACTCCACCAACTTTCACAAGAAGTGTTCGATTCTGACCAACCAAATATTCATTATCAAGTTTTTTGGTTTTAACTTCTCCAAGCTCTGGAGTCACTACAATCGTTCTATCATGACCGTCTACTCTGATTTCTGTTACTGTGCCATCAAGGTGAGAAATTGTGGCTGGTACTTTTGGTTTGCGCTTCTCGAAGATTTCTTCAACACGGGGCAATCCGGCCGTAATATCTCCTCCAACAGAGGCCACTCCTCCAGAGTGGAAAACACGCATGGTTAGCTGGGTGCCCGGTTCACCGATAGCTTGAGCCGCGATAGTTCCAACCGCTTCGCCCAGTTCTATTTCTTTGTTCGTACCAAGGTCGGCTCCATAACATTTAATACAAACACCATGAATGGATTTGCAGGCCATTGGAGAACGCACTTCTACTTCTGCCACATTGGCTGCGTCTATAATTTCAGCATCTTTCTTCAACACAAAGTGTCCACGCTTGAAGAGAACCGTACCATTAGAATCCAAGACATCTTCCGCAAGATATCGACCTTTGATAGTTTTCGTAAGAGGCATCTCTATGCCTGAAGCAGTCTTTCTCATAATACGTGTGCCTTCTTTGGTACCACAATCATCTTCACTGATGATTTCATCTTGAGCCACATCGAAGAGTCTGCGAGTAAGGTACCCAGCTTTGGCTGTGTTAAGAGCCGTGTCGGTGAGACCCTTGCGTGATCCGTGAGTGGTGATGAAATATTCAAGAGGGGTCAATCCTTCTTTGTAGCAAGAAAGAATTGGGAATTCGAGAGCTTCTCCAGAAACGTTCTGAATAATACCTTTCATACCAGCCATCTGGTTTAGGTTACCGAGAGAACCTCGGGCTCCAGAATAAGTCATGTCGAAGATAGAATCGTTGGGTTTAAGAGTAGCTGGAATCAGAGCTTCGACTTCACCCTTAACTGATTGCCACACTTCAACTGATTTCTGAATACGTTCATGTTCTGACAACAAACCATCGTTGAATTGCTCGACAACCTTGAGGACCTTTTCTCGACCAGCATCAATCAAGGCTTTCTTCGCATGAGGAACCTTCACATCACCTATACCCCAAGTTATTCCAGAGTGTGTCGCGTAGCGAAAACCGAATTCCTTAATTTTATCAATCATCGGAGGAATATTTTCTATGCCATAGTGTTCGATGAGGTTGTTCACCAATTCTGACATTTTTTTGTTATCCACTTCGTTGTTTATAAATGGATAGTCAGAAGGGAGTGCGGCGTTGAAGAGAATTCTACCTACAGAAGTCTCGAACAACTTGCCTTCAAATTTTTTGTACTTTGGTTTATCAGTTGGAAGAAGGTGAATCTTGGCTCGATAATCAATTACATCGAAATCTCTAGCTGTAATGGCACCGTTGGGGCTCGAGAAATATTTACCTTCGCCCTTCTCACCACTCACGATGCTTGTCATCCAATAAACACCGAGGATAATATCGAGCATTTTATTCGATACCACCGGAGTTCCATCTCCTGGTCTCAAAATATTTTTGTCTGCTGCCATGATGAGTCTGGCTTCTGCTTGGGCTTCATCAGAGAGAGGCACGTGAACAGCCATCTGGTCTCCGTCGAAGTCTGCGTTGAAAGCGGTACAAACCAGAGGGTGAAGTTGGATAGCGTTTCCTTCAATGAGGACTGGTTGGAAAGCCTGAATACCGAGACGGTGAAGAGTCGGGGCACGGTTTAAGAGGACGTATTTTCCACGAATAATTTCTTCAAGTATGGCCCAAACTTCAGGGATAGCATCTTCAATTAATCGTCTCGCTCCTGGGATGTTGAAGGCCAGTTCACGTTTCAAAAGTTCGCTAATAATGAACGGTTTGAAGAGTTCAAGGGCCATGTGTTTTGGCAATCCGCATTTATGAAGTTTGAGATCTGGACCCACCACAATCACTGAACGACCAGAATAATCCACACGCTTACCGAGGAGATTTTGTCTAAACAAACCACGTTTGCCCTTAAGGTTATCCGACAAAGATTTGAGTGGACGACGTTGAGATTGATTGCCCGTAGCTCCACCGTGTCTAATAGTGTTGTCTATGAGGGCATCAACTGCTTCCTGAAGAATTCTTTTCTCATTACGGAGAATCACATCCGGAGCACTGATTTCTTTCAATTTCTTCAAACGATTGTTGCGGTTGATTACTCGACGATACAAATCATTCACATCCGAAGTAGCATAACGACCACCATCAAGCGGAACCATCGGTCGAATGGCTGGAGGGATAACTGGAATACGAGTGAGGAACATCCATTCTGGTCTGATGCTGGCTTTCTGCATCCACTGCACGGTGCTCACACGTTTGTTAAGTCTAGAAATTTCGGCTGTAGGTGCGTGTTCGAGCATTACTTCAAGTTCTTTCTGAAGTTTAATTAGATCTACAGTTTTCAAAATATTGTAGATAGCTTCGGCACCAATCCCCGCTTCAAAGATTGAAGAATACTTGGAAACAAAACGATGATATTCTACTTCATCAAGCACTCGTCCGGGTACAAGTGATTCTATGTCTTTCTTCGCCGCTAATGCGAGCTCCTTTAGAGCGTCTTTGCTCTTGTCCGCCTGAAGATTTTTCACTTTGGCCTTAAATTCTGAATTCAAATCCTTGAGCACGCGGGCTTTCTCTGTTTCTGAAACAGAAGTGACAATATAACCAGCGAAATAAATCACTTTCTCTAAATCAGCTACTGGAATACCCATCACAAGTGAAATACGAGATGGTACATTCTTCAAAAACCAGATGTGTGCTACTGGTGAAGCCAATTCGATGTGACCCATTCTCTCTCGACGAACAATCGAACGAGTGATTTCTACTCCACATTTCTCACAAACAATTCCTTTGAAACGAATGCCTCGATATTTACCGCAGTAACATTCGAAATCCTTGTCTGGACCGAAAATTTTCTCATCGAAGAGACCATTTCTCTCGCTTCTCTGGGTTCGATAGTTAATAGTTTCTGGCTTGGTAACTTCTCCGTATGACCATTCCTTGATTCTTTCTGGTGAAGCTAGTTTGATACTAATTGTTTCGAAATTAGTGGTGTCAATATTCTTATTTCTTGGTGTTATAGACATGGGATTATTTGTTATGACTACCACTAATAGGATCAATTCTCTTCTTCGATTTGAGCTCGACGTCCAAGGAGAGTCCTCGAAGATTATTTAGAAGCACATTGAATGAAGCCGGTGTTCCTGGCAATGGAATCTTCTGCCCCTTCACTATGGCGTCGAAGGCAGCCGAACGTCCGAGGATATCGTCTGATTTAATTGTGAGCATCTCACGCAGAGTATGTCCTGCACCGTGACCAAGGAGTGCCCAAACTTCCATTTCTCCGAATCTCTGACCTCCGTTTTGAGCCTTACCTCCGAGTGGCTGTTGAGTAATGAGTGAGTACGGTCCGATCGAACGCATGTGAATCTTGTCTTCAACCATGTGGTGAAGTTTCAAGATGTACATATAACCAATAGCAATTTCCTGATTAATTTTGTCTCCTGTTCGTCCGTCGAAGAGAGTAACTTTTCCTGATTCATTGAATCCGGCCCTAACCAATTCTGATTTAATTTCTTCTTCGGATGCTCCAGCGAATGGAGGCACAATGGCCTGATAGTTTAAGGTATGAGCGGCAAGACCGAGGTGCATTTCAAGGATTTGTCCGAGGTTCATACGTGAAGGCACACCGAGCGGGGTGAGGATAATATCTATAGGAGTACCGTCGGCCATATAAGGCATATCTTCCACGGGTAGAATCCTAGAAATAACCCCTTTGTTTCCGTGTCGTCCGGCGAGCTTGTCTCCGACGCTCACATTTCTCAATTCTGCTACTTGAATATGAATTTGTTTGATAATGCCAGAATCGAGCTTGTCTCCTTTCTCTCGAGAGAAAATCTGAACAGAGATAACTCGTCCACGTTTGCCTCCTTCCATACGTTTGGATGTGTCCTTCACATCTCTGGCTTTCTCTCCGAATAGAGAACGCAAGAGTCGTTCTTCTGGAGTAAGTTGAGATTCACCCTTGGGAGTAATTTTACCCACAAGAATGTCTCCGGGGCGAACTTCAGCACCTACGCGGATAACCCCGTCTTCAGCGAGATTTTTTAATTTGATTTCTCCAACATTTGGAATGTCACAAGTTGTGACTTCTGGTCCGAGTTTAGTCTCACGAACATTCACGGTGAAATCTTCAATATGAATTGATGTGAATTTGCTGTTTTTAACCAATCTTTCAGAAAGAATAATAGCGTCTTCGTAGTTTGCTCCTGACCATGACATAAAGGCCACAAGGATATTTTGTCCAAGGGCCATCTGTCCATTTTCTGATGAGGATGTATCTGCGAGCACGTCACCCTTCTTCACTTTCTGTCCAAGTTCAACCGCAGGACGTTGATGAAAAGCGGTAAAGGTATTTGTCATAGAGAAATTCACAAGCGGCATATTGTGATCCTTGCCCTTGTTGTCTCTAACCACTATTTTCTTGCCATCCATATGAGTAACTGTGCCTTCTGTAGGTGAGAGAACCAGACGACCTGTGTCTCGAATAGCTTTTTCTTCAACGCCGGTAGCTACGAGAGGAGCTTCTGGAACGATACAAGGCGTACCCTGCTTCTGCATGTTCGAACCCATCAGTGCTCTGTTCGCATCATCATGATTGAGGAACGGAATCATCGAAGTCACAATAGAGAAAGCTTGGTTAGTAGCCACGTCTATAAAGTGAACCTGATCTCGATGAACATTGCCCGGAGTACCCTTGGTTCTAACTTCTACAATTTCTGGAACAATCTTGTCGTTTTCAACCAAGACCGCTGCGTGAGCAATATTGTATTGTTCTTCTTCTAATGCGTTTAAATGTTTGATTTCTCCGGTAATCTTGCCGTCTTTAACTACTCCATAAGGAGTCTCCACCATACCGAAACTATTTACTCGGGCATATGATGCGAGACGGAGAATGAGTCCAATGTTCGGACCTTCTGGAGTTTGAATTGGACAAAGTCGTCCATAGTGAGAGGGATGCACGTCGCGAACTTCATAACCAGCACGAGCGCGTGTTAATCCTCCGGGACCGAGAGCCGAAAGGGTTCGCAAGTGTTCAAGTTCTTCCAAAGCATTCGTCTGTTGCATAAACTGCGAAAGTTGGTTCGTGGTGAAGAACTCTTTCATACGAGCCTGCAAGGGCTTTGGAGAAATAAATTGCACAGGCAAGGTAACGTCCGTATCAATAGTCGACATTCTGTTTTGAATGTTTCTCTTGATTTGGGCCATACCCACACGAATTTTCTGTTGGAAAAGTTCACCGACGTATCGCACTCGTCTAGAACCGAGATGGTCGATGTCATCTTCTTCTGAACCAGGAGTAACGTTCAAATGAATCATTTGAGAAAGAATGATGACAAGGTCATCCACGGATAGAGTTCTCCTCTCAATTTCCTTGGGAGTCTCCTTCTGACCAAAACGACGAATAAAAGCATAACGTCCAACCTTGTGGATGTCATAGCGTTCTGCATCGAAAATAGACTTCACGAATTCGCGAGCATTGTCTGCTGAAGCGAGATCACCATCACGTAGTCTCTTGTGGATTTCTATGGCGGCATCGTCTTCTGTCACCGTATGGTCCTTGGCTAAAGTTTTCTCTAGGAAAGGCTTGGCATCAGGATTGCCTGCAAAGAGGGCGAGGATTTTGTCATTTGTGTGGGCTCCGAAAGCACGGAGAAGAGTGGAGACTGGGAATTTTCTCTTGCGATCAATACGGACATACATTGTGCCGTCGAAATCTGTCTCAAATTCAATCCAAGCACCCCTCGCTGGAATAATCTTTGCTCCAAAGGTCTTCTTGCCCTTCACTTCTTGTGAAGTAAAGAAAACACCGAATGATCGGGCGAGTTGAGGCACAACCACACGTTCAATACCAGAAACAATAAACGTCCCATGGGAAGTCATGAGAGGAAAATCAGCCATGAAAATTTCCTGCTCCTTCTCCGTCTTCATAATGAGGTTCTTCAAACGAATGGTGACCTTGAGAGGGGCTTCATACGAAAGTTTGCGATCCTTGGCTTCGTATTCATTCATCTTTGGTTCAGCCAATTCGAAACCTACGAAGTCCAATTGGAATTTTCGTCCGGAAAAGTCTGTAATAGATGAGAATTCTTCGAAAACTTCCTTGAGACCCTTCTCTATGAGCCATTTGAAAGAATCCACCTGAGAAACAACCAAGTTGGGCATTTCTGTGAGAGGTTCACGGAACTTGCCGAAATACTTCTTCTTCCTCGCACTGGGCATCGAAGGATGCGCCTTAGTTTTGGTGATGTCCATTATTTAATGAAGGATTAAGCCTGTCTGATACAGACAAGAGATAAAATACAAAGACAACGGAAGACCGCGCCTTCGTGGTACTTGATAATTATTTATACTATTTATACAAAGAATCAAAACAAAAGAAACTAAAGCACAAACCGCCTTGTTAAGCCCTAATTCCCCTTCGTTTTTGCCATAACTAAATCGTTTCGAAGTTACCGCGAAGTATATATTCTTGAGATTACACTGTCAAGCCCAATACTCACAAATGGGGATAACCTGTGGAAAAGAAAAGCTTTCTTATTTTTTCTTTTTCTTCCACTCTTCAATCTTGGCCTGATGACCAGAAAGTAAAATCTTTGGTACGCGATACTTTTTGCCTTTATATTCAAAAACTTCTGGTCGGGTGTAGACATCCGGAGAAGATACACGTGATTCTTCAAGAGAATCAAAATTGCCGAGAATTCCTTCAACTTGCCGTGCAATCACATCAATCATTATCATAGCCGGCAATTCCCCACCCGTGAGTACGAATGGTCCGACGGAAACATCCTCCATCTTGAAAACTTTTTTCACTCGAGCATCTATTCCTTCATAACGACCAGAGACGATGATTATATCTTTATACTTCTTCGCAACCTTGGTTGCATATTCATTTGTAAACTGTTTCCCTGATGGAGAAAGAAAAATGATTTTTGTCTTTTGTTTTTTGCTTTTTGTTAATGCCTTTTCTATAGCCTTGATAACCGGCTCCGCTTGAATGACCATCCCCGGTCCACCACCAAACGGACGTCTGTCTATACGATCGCGTTTATTGTCTGCGAAGTCTCGTGGATTATAGAAACTAACCTTGAGTTTTTTGTCTTCTATAGCTCGTTTCAAAATCGACTCTCCGAGGTAAGAGACGAAAGATTTTGGGAAAAGAGTGACGATATGGAAATGCATTTTACTTTTTATGCCAAATCCAAATCTTCCATGGCTTCATCTATACTCTTTGAAGCGCTTGTTGCGGGAGCGGAAGGAGAGACATATGAACGAGGAGTTGAACCTAAGGGCTCGCTAATTTTCAAATTCACTCTTGCATTATTTTTCATACCAACTACGCGGAGAAGTATGCGGATGGCCTTCGCAGTATTGCCCATTCGGCCAATCACCTTGCCCATATCATCTGGATGCACATCGAGGGTCATGAGTACGCCCATCTCATCCACGGTTCTTTTTATTTTCACATCATCGGGATATTCTACCAAAGCCTTCACTACGTATTCCAAAAATTGTGTGTCGTCTATTATGGTCATAATCTTTCAGAGTTAAGAAGTAATACCGTCCTACTGAGAACAATCTTATTGTATCATTTATTTCCCGACCAAAGGTCGAGGACCCCGACTATTCCGTCGGGGCTACCACAGGAGTTGGTTCAGCCGGAGTTTCGGCGACTGGCTCTTCTTCTTTTACCTCTGTTTTTGTTTCCTCTACTTTGGCTTCTGGTTTAACCGCTTCTGCGACAGCCTCTTTGACAATCGGATGCTTTCTGGGCAAAACGTTGATTTTCTTCGCATCAATAATTTTGTGAGTTACAAAAAGGTTATGCACCGAGCCGGTTGGTTGTATTCCTTGTCCGAGCCAGTATTTGATACGTTCGACATCGAAAGCTTCTGTAGATTTGCGCGGATCGAAAGAACCGAGGATTTCTTTGAATCGACCGGATTTAGTGGAGTTCTTGGAGTCGGTCAAAACAAGACGAAAACTGGTTTCGTGTTTGCGTCCTACTCTCTGAAGTCTCATTTTTAGCATTCGGCAATATTAGCAAGAAATACAGAAATGGTCAATGAATACACTTTATAAAATAACAAACCCGCCAGAGGTCCGAAGACATAGCGGGTAAGCAGTAGGTCTGCTCAGTCCTGACTAATCAGAGATTGTACGTCGAGATGTGACCACCTCGGAAGTACCTACGCGCCTGCTCGAGAGTCCAGGCGCGGTGCCTGGTGTTCTCTCGGCCGACACTCTCCCAGTGACCGTAGTACCCCGAGCGTATCATGCCCGGTGCGTTAATGGGTGGAAGTTCGAACGATCTCTCTTCCACACAGTAACCATCCAGAGCCTGACGCATCTCAGCGAGCGTTCCAACTCGGAAGCTCCTATCCGACGGGTTCTTGTCCGAAAACAAGAATACGGGAAAGACCTGTGGACGAACTGGGCGGAGTTCCCAACCCAGAGGATCCTTCGGCCATCCGCTCTTCTCGAACTCCCGACGCATCCGACGAACCTCATCGTCGAAGTCTTCGGCGCGAACCACCCCAGTCACTCCGTTGTGGGAGCAGACGTAGAGCAGGTGCTCGACGGGATACTCATCCCAGCAAATCCGGAACAGCTTCTTCAAAGAGCGCCACATGATGTCCTCTCCGCCTGCCTCTTCTTTGTTACCCTTCCAGCAATGTGCTGGGGCATGAGTCAAAGCCTGAGGTCTTACTGGCTTTTTAATCTTATCACAGATTGATACAAAAGTCAAGTATATTTTGGACATCAAAAACCGGGCCTATAAATAAGATTTCTGTAACGATTTTTGGTATAGTGTTTGAAATGCAGAAAAAACTTGAGGGAATCATAAAAATTACGGGCAAAGGTGTTGGATATTTTCCAAATCCTGTTGAAGAGAATAACGATTTTGAAATACAACCTGAGAACATAAACACTGCCCTTTCGGGTGACACTGTTCGCGTTGAGGCGACTGGTGTGGAAGCTTATGGTCGCAAGCAAGCGAAAGTGGTTGAGATTATTGAACGCAAGAAAACTATGTTTGTGGGAGTACTTGAGAAATCCGCTGACGGTTTTTTCTTAATCCCCGATGACAAGCGAATGTATATAGACATCTTCGTACCACAGGCTTCAGCCACGAAAGGTGTTGAGGGCGATAAAGTGCAAGTGAAGATTGTTGAGTGGAAAGATCCCAAGAAAAGCCCCGAGGGAGTTGTGGTGCGAGTGATAGGACGCAAAGGTGAACACAATGCAGAAATGCTCTCTATTGTGATAGAGAGTGGATTCGAAGTAGACTTCCCCGCCGATGTAGAAAGCGCAGCTCAAAATTGCAAAGTGGAATATCAGAAAGAGGATCACTTGAAGGATCGCAAAGATTTTCGAGAGACACCCACTTTCACTATTGATCCAGACAATGCGAAGGATTTCGATGATGCTATTTCCATCAAAGAAATAAATAATAATGAATATGAAATAGGAGTTCATATTGCGGACGTGTCCCACTTCGTCGTACCGGGCACAGCTCTAGATCGCGAGGCGGTGCATCGGGGCACTTCTATCTACCTCGTGGACCGCACCATCCCAATGCTCCCAGAAATTCTCTCAAATGATTTGTGTTCCTTGAATGCAAACGAAGACAAATATGCTTTCTCCGCAGTCTTTGTGATGGATAAAAATGCTCAAGTAAAAAATCGATGGTTCGGACGAACTCTCATAAACTCGGACAAAAGATTTACTTATGAAGAAGCCCAGGAAATTTTGGATAAAAAGAACGGACTGTTCTTTGAAGAATTGGATATTTTAAATAAACTGGCCTATAAACTCCGCGAGGAAAAGTTTAAGAACGGCGCGATAGAATTCGAGACCGAAGAAGTGAAGTTTGAATTAGATAATCTGGGCAAACCCATTCGAGTTTATAAAAAAGTTCGTACAGACACGAACAAATTGATTGAAGACTTTATGCTTCTAGCCAATCGTGAGGTGGCCAAGGAGCTTGATATCGCAAGCAAGGCGAACACCCGCGCCGCCGGCGTCTATCGTATTCACAATGCTCCGGACAAAGACAAGATTATAAACCTTGCGAATTTTGTGAAGGCCCTCGGCTTCGAACTCAAACACAAAGACGGTGAGACTACTGGAGAAGACATCGCAAGGATGATTAAATCCGTAGAGGGTTCGTCCGCCGAGATGCTTATCAAGACCGCTGCTATTCGCTCAATGTCCAAAGCAGTTTACTCTACGATGAACATCGGGCATTTTGGATTAGCTTTCGATTATTATACCCACTTCACCTCCCCTATTCGAAGATACCCGGACGTCATGGTGCATCGTCTGCTCTACAGATTCCTAACCAAGGGCCAAATCGCTCAAGATGAAATTACCAAACTTCAAAATTTGTGTGACCAAGAAAGCGAGCGCGAGGTCGAAGCTGCTGAAGCCGAACGCACTTCTATCAAATACAAACAAGTTGAATATATGAACGACCACGTCGGCGAAGAATTCGATGCGACCATTTCCGGAGTTTCTGAATGGGGTATTTATGTAGAAGAAGTAAACACCAAAGCCGAAGGTATGGTGCGTTTGAAAAATATGACTGATGATTTCTATGAATTAGATGTGAAGAATTATGCTGTGATTGGTCAGAAAACTGGCAAGAAATATTCATTGGGCGACAAAGTCCGTGTGAAGTTGATTGCCTCGGATATGGAGAGAAAGAATCTTGACTTCGCGTTTATATAAGGGTATTGTCACTTCAGATTTGAACCTCAACAGGAGTATCTACGTGTGTGGACCAATCCTGAATTCTATTAGTTCCCGTGGAAAAGCATCAAATTCGATTGCGGTCCAGGATGGTGTTGTTTTAGCTTTGATAGCGGCGGTTTGTTGTGCTCTTTTTGGATTCGTGTACAACAAGGTAGCCACCGATCCAAATAGCACAACTGGAATACTCCTAGTTTGTCTTTTTCTTGTTTGGTTTGAAGGAATGGATGATGAACCCTCGCGTGATTAAGTTCACGCATTTTTTATTTTTTATTCTCTACGGAAACAGAGAATCTTGATTTTCAATTTACGAGGGAGTAAAATTTCCAAAGAGCTGTTCCACCCTCCAACCGTGAGCAAATCATGGCTTGCAAGAAAAAGCGCAAGGGCCGCTGGCCGTATTACACCGCGAAGATCAAGGTGGGGCCGAGGAAGAGAACCGTGAAAAAAGCTAAGAAGAGGATGAAGAAGCACGTCTACACAATCGTCCTCAAGATCTACATCTGAGCACGACCCGTTCGTGCCTTTTTTATTTTTCATTTATTATTCCATTTTTTCGTTTCTTTAATATATCGATATATCGAAACAAAAAGAACAGATTATCTTCCCCATTTGCTCCAACGTCCCTTACCATAACGCGGAGGCATGCCCATAAGCAAAAACTTCTCTATTTGATCGAGTATCCCCAGTTTGGGTCCGTTTGCTATATTTCTTACTGCACGATACTTTCCTTGATCAATCTTGGCAGAAATTTTAGTGGTGGTAGATAAACTGACATGTAACTGTTCAGAAATTACATGCTGGGGCACACCCCTATCAATGAGAAGTATTATGGCCAATCTTTTACCAAGCATTATCTTCTCTGTTCTTGTGAAAAATTCGTTAGCAAAATATTTTAAAGCACGGATATCGGAAGCTTTTTGGATTGATTTGAAAAGCTGATTAAACAAATCTTGCAAAACTTTTTCGTCTAATTTCTCCCTAGATACGTGTGGCATTTATTTATATTACGATATATCGAAACAACAAACAATTATATGGGTGTGAAAATCTTGACTTCGCGTTTGTTTGACAATATTTACAAAAAGAATAATATCTTTCCCAGCGCTCTTTCCTCTTGCTTGGAGTAACCATGCCTGGAATACCGAGCATCACACCAGTACAAAAGCATGAGATTCCATTCATGCGTTGGATGTTCTTCATTTCCTGGATTGTGATCTTTGGTGTACTACCACTGCTCTTGATCCAGGGTCCAGTGTCCCAAAAACAAGCCTGGGGCTATACCATGAACTGCGCTTTTTGGCTTATCTTCGGTTGGTTTGTGGGCTACAGACGCCTTATCGGTCCAACTGGGATGGTCATTCCGAACAAGAAGTAATGAGTCCCACCCGGACTCTTTTTTATTTCGCCACTTGCACTGCTTCGTCGAAGGCAATGGATAGAAGTTTGGAAACACCACTCGAACCCATTGTGACTCCATAGATAACTCCGGCGCGAGACATCGTTTCTCTGTTGTGAGTTATTAAAATAAGTTGAGAATGACGAGAGAGTTTCTCGACCAAGTCTCCATATTTCTTAGAATTAGCTTCGTCGAGAGCCGCATCTGTCTCATCCAAAATAATAAATGGAGGCGGATTCACTGCAGAGATAGCGAAGAGAAGTGCGATGGATGTAAGGGCCCTTTCTCCTCCGGAGAGCATCATCAAACCCTTAATTTTCTTTCTAGGCAAACTCACAGCAATATCAAGGCCTTCTTCAATTATTTCTTCATTTTCTCCTACTTCATCCGAATCATCTAGTATCTCCCCCTCTAACACTGCCTCTATCTTTTGCTTTTTGCTTTTTGTAAGAGTTAAATGCGCGCTTCCTCCTCCAAACATCGCGAGGAAAAGTTCTCCGAATTCTTCGTTAATTTTTGTAAGCCCTGTACTAAATTCTGTAGAAAGTCTTTCTTCTAAATCCTTTATGAGTACATTCAAAGATCCAGCCGACTTTTCCAAATCCAAAAGTTCACGCGCGAGGAATTCATCCCTCTCGCTCACATCCTTGTATTCTTTGAACACCTCGTCCGTGCCAGAAATACCCGAATCTTCGAGGCGCACTTTCAGTTTGCTCATATCCCTTTTGCGTTCTTCTTGAATTTTTCTATCTTCTTCTAAAACATTTTCATCACTAATATTTAAATCCTTGAAATGTAGAGCATCACGACCAATGAGTCTGCCCACTTCTTCGAGCTCTCGCTTGAATTCTTCCTCGTCTTTCTTCAATATTTCCTCTCTGGATTTAATCAGTGCGAGTTTAGAAATAAGTTCATTTTCTTCGGACATTATTCTAAACACGGCCTTCTCTGCATCTCGACCAGAATCCTTCTCCTTCTCTATTTCATGTTTCAGTCCTTCATATTTAGACAATAAATGCTTCTCTTTCTCCTCTGCTATCTTTATATCTTGTTCGAGTTTTTCTTTCTGTTTGATGAGCTCTTTGATAGATTTCTCTGCTTCGAGAATAAGACTTGAATCTGCGGATTCTTTTCTAGACTTTATAAACTCTTTTAATTTACCCAGTATTTCTCCAATAATCGAAAGGACGGAAATTTCTGAATATAAGTCTTCAACATCTTTCAGTCGAATCATCTTGTGCTCCTCCGAGGTCGCGAGTTCGTGCTGTTTCCTTATAACTTTTTCTTCGGCTCCGAGCAAACCCTCGACCTTGCCCAATTCACGCATCAGAGCATCTTTGTGTACACGCGAGCCGGTAATTTCTGCTTCAAGATTCAACACTTGATAATCTTTGTTGTGTTCCTTCCCCACTGCTTCCAAAACTTTTTTGGCCCGAGAGAGTTCCTCCGCCAGTTTCTCCAAAGTTAATTCAATGGGTTTCCTCTCGCCTTCTAATCCTCTGCGAGTAAGAGCCACAAACAAATCCTCACGTTTGAAATATTCATGAGAAAGTTTTAATAATTCATCTCGGAGACTCTCGGCCTTCTCCATTTTCTCTACTTGTTTCTTCAAGAAGCGCAGATGAGGAGCGATTTCCTTGCGTAGTCCTTCTACCTGAGCAATATTTTCAAAAGTTTTTTTAAGTTTGCGTTCGCTTTCTATACGTTTGTATTGATAGAGACGAAGACCGAGTGCGTCTTCTATCATTGATTTGCGATCCTTAGCAGAAGCGTTGAGAATTTTGTCTGCTTCTCCTTGAGAAATAATATGATGCCCCGAAGCTCCAATATGAGCCGAGAGGAGAAGCTCCGTCACGTCCTTGAGTCGCACCGAACTACCATTTATAAGATAATCATTCACTCCATCTCTGTGCACCACGCGTTCAATCGTCACTTCGGGGAAATCTATATTGAAAACTTTTTCTGAATTATCAAAAGTAACTTTAACCGAAGCGCGATTGCCTCGGGCTTCACTTCCCGCGCCATTAAAAATTAAATCCTCTCCTCTTTTGCCTCGGAGACTCTTGATAGATTGCTCTCCCAAAACAAAGCGGAAGGCTTCTGCTACGTTCGACTTACCCGAACCATTGGGCCCAACAATAGATGAGATGGGGGCGTTGAATAACAAAACACTCTTCTTGGCAAAAGATTTAAATCCCGAAAGTTCGATTGATTTAAGATACATTATCTATAATTATACCCCGTTCTTTAACTTTTTTTAAGCGGACTAATAAAATCTTTATAAATGACTACTTGTCTTAGAATATTTACGAGACTTAATCAAATTTAAGCTGAAACTTAACGTCTAACGGAAGATCGGCAATCTCTTTTAGTCCTCCGTTTTCTTCCATTTTTAATTTAATTTTATACTCTCCAGGAGAGGTAACTTTAAACCCCTGCATTTTTGTTCGATAACGCATTCTTTTAAACCCCTTGAGAAAGGGTACAGTAAATTTTCCAGTATTCAGAACCTTGTTGTTGGGGTCTATAAGTTCCAATTCAAGATTTAGCGAACAATCTTCTTTTTTCCAATCGTCCTCTCTCTGAAATAAAGAGACTATCTCAAGTGCAATGTTATTGATATTAATCTCGGATGGAATTTTAGTTACACTAGACTTTTTGGGAGCTATCTGAGGTAAACTCTCTATGTTTAATTGTTCTACTAAATTATTGAGAGACATCTGATTTGTCTCTTTATCGGTTGTCGATGACGAACACAAAACCGACCATATGTGTCTTATCTTATTGTTGGGCATAGTTGATTGTGTTAGTTAAATCTCTTATTCTTGAGTCACTCGTCATACCTCCTCTAGTCTTTACAGAGGCTCCTCCCCCCATATACCAATCAACAATTCTTACTTGCACAATCGTTTCATCCATAAAACCAAATCTGGGTGGAATGAGAAAAGTTCCGAAAGAATTAGCAATTCGCTGTAAGAATAAAAAACTAGGAAGTTTACTACCATTCTCAATTTTGGCAATAACAGATTGGGTAGACCCAATTTCTGCAGCAAGCTCGCTTTGTGTCTTTCCTTTAATTGTTCTTGCTCGTTCTAGAACTCTACCAAGTTGAAAAGCCGTATCTTTTAATACTTTTAATTCTGAATCCTCACTTATTTTTCTTTTTCTAGCTAGATCGTTGAGATTTTTCATAATGGTTAGATATTATTTAACCTATTCCTAGTTGTCCTAATTTCTTTCATGGGGATACTATTACTTTTCTTGTGATAAACATGAACCACATCGAATTCTTCGCCCCTAATTCTTCCTAGAAATCTATAGCACTTCCTTCTTGTTCTTACCCTAATCTCGTGCACGCCTTGTTCGATCTTCTTAATATGTTCAGCTCTGAACAAATGCGCCTGGTCAAAACTCTCAAAATCTCCTAATTTATTGATTACCTTGAGGTGAGTTTCTTCATCAAGTCCGGATAAAAAATCCTCGATGTAACATCGTCCATCTTGATTATCAAGGAAATTAAATCGCATTTTGGCTCATAATGATATGTTCTCACAGGTCATATTGTACTCTTGCCAAATGGCGGGTCAAGTTTATTAAACTTTACACTTAAAATGAACATGAATGTCAAATAAGCATAGTATGGCCATTGTAAACCATAAATAGGTTCTATGTAAACCCCATTTTTAGTCTATGTAAACCTTTGATGGGCGAAAACAAAATTTTAATCCCAAGCTTTTTTCTTCAATGCATCACGAGCGGCTTCTTGTTCGGCGTCTTGTTTGCTCTGACCACTACCTTCTCCTACGAGGTCCTTGCCTATATAAACTCCAATAGTGAAAATTTTATCGTGGTCTGGGCCAGATTCTTTAATCGTTTTGTAAGCTGGGGTCAATCCATCATGTTCTTGAGCTCGTTCTTGGAACAAACTCTTCGCATCAATCCAAGAACCTTTTTCTATAATACCTTCAGTGAGCGGTGTGATGTGCGTCAAAATAAATTTATCTGCGACCTCATAACCCTGATCGAGATAAATTGCTCCTATGATAGATTCGAGGGTGTTGGCCAATATATATTGTCTGGCTCGACCAGTGTCCTTCGTCTCCCCCTTCGACAAAAGCAAAAATTCATTCGCCTCAAGTTTCTGAGCCACTGCTGAACAAGTGTCGGCATTCACCAATGCTGAACGCAAGGATGTAAGTTCGCCCTCATTGTATTCTGGGAAGCGTTTGTATAAATAATTTGTGATAACAAGTTCGAGCACAGCATCACCGAGAAATTCTAAACGTTCGTTGTGTTCGAGACCCAGAGTACGGTTCTCATTTATATAAGAACGATGAATAAAGGCCTGCTTCAAAAGCGCCTTGTCCTTGAATATTACCCCTGCCGTTTCTTCAAATTTACTGAAATCCATCGTGTCTTTATACTCTTAGCTTTTAGGCTTTGCAAGGATGGTAATGGCCTTGGTTACGATAGGAAGGATATCATCATAGAAATTCAAATCTACAATGTCTGCCAATTTAAACCATCGTACATCATCCAATCCTCCTTTCTCTTCTTTCTTCTCTAATGTTAATTCTTTATATGGAGCTTCGGCTAGAAAATAAGTTGTTTCTTTTCTAATCTTGCCCTTCTCTGGATGAAAGGTTGAATAGGAATTCACTCCAAGCTTTTCCTTCGGAGTAACGGGCACGCCGAGCTCTTCTTGAACTTCCCTCATTAAACCCTGCTCTTCGCTTTCTCCTTCCTCCAATTTGCCCTTGGACATAGTCCAATGTCCGAAAATATCGTGTACCAATGCAAGGTACGTGGTGCCCTCATGGTGTGCATAAACCACCGCACCGGCGAGGCGAATAACTGGGAGTTCACTGTCTGGGACATTGCCATACTTTTTCTTCGGCTTGGGTTTCTCATCCTTGCCCGGTTCACCCATCTCTTTATAAATGGCTCCGAGCACTCCGTTCACAAACCGACCAGAAGTTTCTCCGCCGAAAGACTTGGCCAATTCTATGGCTTCATTAATCGCCACCTTTGGAGGGACTTCAGCCCGGTCAGCAAAAAGGAGTTCAGCCAATCCAATACGCAAAATATTTCTATCCACAATAGAAATTTTATCCAATGGCCAATCGGGCGCAGCCTTCTCTATCAATAAATCTAAATCTTTCTGTTTATCTAAAACGTTCTGAAGCAAATCCTGCATAAAGGGTTTGTCTTTGGTATCTGGAACAAATTCAACAATATTTCTTTCAAAAATATCTTTTATCTCATCATTTTTTATATGATCGAAGTCCCACTCAAAGAGTGTCTGTAGAACCACCGATCGTGAGAGGTGTCTGTTTGCCATATGGAAAGAACAATTTTTTTGAAATTTTTATCGAACCTTTCGGCCTCGATAGGTACCCGACTTCGGGTCCATTCTGTGCCTCAAATGCACCGCGCCACTTTTGTCTTTTGTGAGCGTGGGTTTAGAGAGTCCGTGATGAGATCGACGACTGTTAGTCTGCGACCTCGTGTGTCTCATTCGTACAACCATAAATATAGTATATATAACTGACCAAAAAAGTAAAGAAAAAGACCAACGCATTGCTACGTCGGTCCTATGTCACGACCCCTGATTCGAGGTGAGCATGTACTATCTGGAGAAGAGTTGCTTTGTCGAGAAGGGTATTCCCCGAAGAAATGATCGTGGAATTTCCTCCCCAACCTAGATCCCTTTCCAAAAGTTCCTTAACTGTTATTCTTCTCTTCCTAGCATCAGCAAGGTTAAGTGCTCTCTCGACACCTCGTCGATCGAAGACCCCGCGTTGTCGAATGATAGTTGTTCGTCGAGAAATGGAGTCAGACACAATCGTCACGGGATAAATCTCATTCCCCCAACCTCGAGCCAGCCGATACATTCCAGGAGCGGGAATAAAAGCTACGCCCCCGTACACCTCAACCACCTTGGAGAAATCGAACTTCTCGGTTTCTTGCTTCTGCAACAAGATGGATTGAATCTCTTCATCCAACACTTCGTGACACAACAGTCTGGCCACCAAGGATACCTTCTCCTCAAAAGTCCAGAATCCGGACGCGTTGTGGACGATAGTATCCATGGCCAGCATCTCATTGTTGTGCCAAAAGTGCGCCTTGAGCTCAGGGTATTCTCTGCAGGCACCCTTGAGACCAAGAGTATCCACAGCTTCAATCCATGCCACCATCCACCGGTCAATTTTGTCTATCAGGCCGAGGAGACGCAGAATCAGAATCGCCATGGCACCAAGAGAATCCTTATCTTCCCGGTTTGTACCAAGAATCGCTCCGTCTAGAAGAAGTGGGTGTGTGAGAGATACAGTTATCGCTGCCGGACCCCCCTTCTCGGTGTGCTGGTCATTGATGTTTCCGAGACCACACAGCCTAGCAAATTCTGACCTGGTCATCTCAATCCCTAAAGTATTGGGACCGAGCCATGGTGCAATCAGTGGATGATCGACCGGCAAACTCGGGTCGAGCAACACACATTTGTAAGTCATGCTCGCCTCCGAAGTTTGGGTGATGTTCAGATGTCTTAATATACTCTATCACATATACACAATATAGTCAAATCAAACTTCCTTTACCAGATTTTTCAAGAAACTCCTCCGGTGCACCTTGGATGGACCATATTTTTTAATACTTTGTCTGTGTTTAAGCGTGCCGTAACCCTTGTGTATATCGAACCCGTATTTAGGATATTTTTTAGAAAGTCTCACCATATATCTGTCCCTCGTGACCTTCGCACAAACAGAAGCCATGGAAATAACTGCCACCTTCTCATCTCCTTTTATAATTGTCTTCTGATAAATAAAATCCGCGGGCGCTTTGATTCCCCCATCTAGAAATATTTTAGAATCTTTAGAAATTTTTAATTTTGTTAAACATTTATTTATACCCAAGTTGATGGCATAGACAATTCCCCTCTTATCTATAATCTTTTCAGAAATTAGAGAGACAGAGTAATCTATCTGACCCTCTTTCCTTCTCTTCTTCAATAATTCAAACCAAACTTCTCGGTTTTTCTCTGTGAGTTTTTTAGAATCTTTTATACCTCTGAAGAATCGTCTATTGAAGTGAGCGTCAATTCGAACTACCCCCACAGCGACCGGCCCTGCGAGCGGCCCTCTTCCTGCTTCATCGATACCAACAATATATTTCATTTGTATTATAATGACGCTATGTCACGATTTGTCCATCTCCATACCCACAGTCACTACTCCCTCCTCGAAGCCTTGCCGAAGATTCCTGATTTGGTTAAAAAGGCCAAAGATTTCGGCATGCCGGCTCTGGCCCTAACTGATTCGGGGAATCTCTATGGGGCCATAGAATTTTATAAGGAGTGCAAGGACCAGGGCATCAAACCGATTATCGGCCTTGATGCCTATGTTGCCGTACGAACCAGATTGGATAAGGAAGCTCGGATAGATAATACACGCTCGAGATTAGTTCTCCTCGCAGAAAATGAGACTGGTTACAAAAATTTAATTAAACTCGTCACCGCTTCGTACCTCGAGGGTTTTTATTATAAACCTCGAATAGACAAGGAACTTCTAGAGAAATATCATGAAGGACTGATCGCCATCTTACCTTCATTCTCAAAAGTAAATTTAGAAGAATATACAAAAACTTATAAAAATATTTTTGGTGCGGATAATTTTTTCCTTGAAATCACTCATCATCCTGAAATTGCTGAACATGAAAACAAAATGAAGGAAAGAGCAGCCTTTGCTCATCAAAATAAAATCAATTTAGTAGCAGCTCAAGACGTCTATTATCTAGAACTCGAAGACAGACCAGCCAGAGACACAATGCTCTCTATTCAGGGCCATATGGGCAAGGAAGTGAATAGAGGTTTTAATGACGGAGAAGAAGATTTCTCTTTTATTTCAGGAGAAACAGCAGAAAAATATTTCAAGGATATCCCAGAAGCGCTCGACAATACAGAGAAAATTGCAGAGAGATGCAATCTTGAATTAAAACTTGGCTCGTGGGTCTTCCCAAATTATATTGCAGAGAAGGGTCGAACTTATGATGAAGAACTTCGAGAATTGGTCTTTGCGGGATTCAAACGTCGAGAAATAGCAGAAACACCCGAAGCAGTAGAACGAGTGGAATATGAGTTAAAAATTATTGGTGACAAGGGTTATTCTCCGTACTTCTTGGTAGCTGCTGACCTTCTGCATTATGCTCACGAACACGGCATCCTCACAAACACCAGAGGTTCAGCCGCCGGCTCCATGGTGACTTACCTCTCCGGTATTACCACAGTAAATCCTTTAATCTATAATTTACCCTTTGAACGCTTTCTGAACCCCGATCGTCCTTCTGCACCAGATATAGACCTCGACATCGCAGACAATCGTCGCGACGAGCTAATTGAATATGCCAAAAAGAAATACGGAGCTGACCACGTCGCCCAAATCGGAACCTTCGGGACAATGATGGCCCGCGGATCAGTGAGAGACGTAGCTCGAGCAATGAATTTCTCATACAGTGCTGGCGATCAGATAGCCAAGATGATTCCTATGGGAGCTCAAGGATTCCCCATGACCATCGACCGCGCCATGAAAGAAAATCCTGAACTCAAAAAACTTTATGAAAGTGATGCGGATTCTAAGACTATTATGGACATGTCCAAGAAAATTGAAGGCTGCGCCAGACACATCTCGGTCCACGCCGCAGGAGTAGTCATCGCGCCCCAACCACTCACGGACTACACCCCTCTCCAATACGACACTAAGGGTGATTTCAAAATCATCACTCAATACGATATGTACAGCATTGAAGAAGCCGGTCTTTTGAAATTTGACTTTCTAGGAATAAAAAATCTTTCGATCATTGCCGATGCCATAGAGCGTATTAAAAAAATTGAAGGCCAAGAAATCAAAGTAGAAAAGATTCCTCTGAATGACAAGAAAACATTCGCCATGCTCGCCCGAGGAGAAACCGAAGGTACCTTCCAATTGAATGGTGATGGAATGACACGTTCATTGGTTGATCTCAAACCAACAAGAGTCGAGGACATTAACGTAATGGTGGCTCTCTATCGCCCAGGTCCGATGGATAACATCAAAGCCTACGTCGCTCGCAAAAATGGCAAGGAACCCATCACCTATCTTCATCCAAAAATGAAAAGTTATTTGGGACCTACGTACGGAGTACTCGTTTACCAAGATGACCTCCTGATGACCGCCATAGAAATCGCTGGTTACACTTGGGGAGAGGTGGACAAATTCCGCAAGGCGGTCGGTAAGAAAATTCCAGAAGAAATGAAGAAGCAACATATTATCTTCGTCGAAGGATGTATCAAACACGGAGGTATGAGCAAGGCAAAAGCCGAAGAACTTTGGGATCTCTTTGAACCGTTTCAGGGTTATGGATTCAACAAGGCCCACGCCGCGAGCTACGGACTCATGGCTTATCAAACCGCCTATCTCAAAGCCAACTTCCCAGCCATCTATATGTCTGCAGTGCTAACAGCTGATTCTGGAGACGTAGAAAGAATTGGAATTATGATTGCTGAATGCAAGAGAATGGGTATCGAGGTGCTTCCTCCTTCGGTAAATGAAAGTTATTCTCAATTCACGGTGGTGAATAATCCTCCTCATCCGCACAAAATTAGATTTGGATTAGTAACTATAAAAAACTTTGGACAAGGAATTTCCACATCTATCATTGAAGAAAGGAAACGCGGGGGAAAGTTTCTTTCATTAGTTAATTTCCTCGACAGGATAAAAGATAAAAATTTAAATAAAAAATCTCTAGAAGCTTTGATTAAATCTGGAGCCATGGACGACCTGCCCGCCGGCCCGGGGGCGGGATTCGGAGAACGAGGACTCCTGCTCGCGAATGTTGAGGGCCTTTTGTCTTACAACCGAGAACGCTTGAACCGACCCGATAATCAGGATTCTCTGTTCGGTGGAATGGCTGACACTTCTACCCTGCCCACTCTCCGATTAGAAAAAGCTTCTGAAGTTTCTCAAAAAGAAAAATTGAAATGGGAGAAAGAATTATTGGGCCTTTATATTTCTGGACATCCGCTGGAAGAATACAAGGACAAGCTGGAGACCAAGGCCACAACCATTAAAAAACTTGAAAATTTGAAAGAAGGAGACACTACTGTCATTGCGGGCATAATAGAAACTATTCGCGATGTTTTGACCAAGAAGAATGAACGAATGCTCTTCATCCAAGTAGCCGACTTCTCTGGTTCAACAGACGTGGTTGTTTTCCCCAAAGTTTTCGAGGAATTTAGAAGCTTCATCACCGCTGAAAACTGCATAGCTATCAAGGGCAAGGTTTCTAAGAGAAAGGGTGAAACCAGCTTTATCGCAGAGAAAATCAAAGCCCTTTAAAGTGTGTCAACCTGCCACGTTGACACAGTAGCAGATGCCATAAATTCAAATAATTCTTTTTCATATCTTTTCACATTAGTATCAAATAAATCATAGAATTTATCTTTGGAAATAACACACTCATAATTTCCATTGCCAAAATAGTCTTTGAAACTTGACCATTCGTAAGACTTTAAAAATCCCGATGACTCATTTACAGCAGGATGACGCTGCTTCCATTTATGGAACCTTATATCAAGCGGGTTGAGGTCAATATAAAACGGAATATAAAGAAACTGAGAGTCGTCTATAATAAGAATTATTCTGGCTTTATTCTGAAATAAATATCCGCTTCTGCCTTTATTTTTCAAATTAAAATATTTTGTATAAGCATTACCTAAACGTTTTGTAAACTCCAATATTCCACCCTCTGTCGCTTCTACGACCAGAAGATGGTAGTGATTGGGCAATAAGCTCCATTTTAAAATTTCAACCAGTTTCTTTTGCTTGCTGTTATCTACATTGCGAATATTAGTTTCTCTGGTCCTTATTTTACCATCAACATTATTAAGTAAAAATAAATTATCTCTAAAACGAATATAATCTTGTTTACTAAGAAAAATATTTCTCTTCTCAACTCCCCTATTACAAATATGGGCGATGTCTCCGACCATCCCTATATTTTAAACGCGAGTATCTAAATGTGTCAACGTGGCAGGTTAACACAGGGGATTAAGGTTAAAAATTGTAACAAAAAATGCGAGCCTACTCCTAGCTCGCATCACCAAGTGAAGTCTTCCAGCTAAACAAAAGGGCAAGCGGAAACCCAATCAGAGCTCCGGCAGCGGTCGCGACCAGCCCAACGCTGGTCCAAACCACAAGCTTCACCATAAGCGTGAAGTAGTGGTTGTTTTCTTTTTTATCCATAAAAACTCCTGGTTGGTCTTGGCCCACAGTATCACTTCATAATGTTAAGTCAATATAGGGGGGTTTAATTTGACCTAATTTATTGATAAGATAAACTAATGAACGAAATTGAAAATAAAAGGCATTCTCTCGCCCACTTACTCGCGGCCGCGGTCTTAGAACTTTATCCAGATACCAAAAACACTATTGGACCAGCCATTGATAATGGTTTTTATTATGATTTCGAATTCTCTTCTCCTCTTCCAGACGGTGCTCTAAAGGAGATAGAGAAGAAAATGAAGAAACTTTCAAATACTTGGACAAACTTTGAGAAGAAGGATGTGACAGAGAAAGAAGCCCGAGAAGTATTCAAAAACAACCCATACAAACTCGAACTGATAGATGAGATTTTAGCCAAAGGAGAATCATTAACTCTTTATACTTCTGGGAAATTCACAGACCTCTGCCGTGGTGGACACGTGGATGATATGAAGGATGTATCCATGGACGCTTTCAAACTCTCTCGAGTGGCTGGAGCTTATTGGCGAGGAGACGAGAATAACAAAATGCTCACACGTATTTATGGATTAGCTTTCAATACCAAAGAAGAATTAGATGCATATGAAAAACAACAAGAAGAGGCCAGGAAGAGAGACCACAGAAAATTAGGTAAGGAATTAGACCTGTTCACCTTTTCTGAATACATCGGAAGTGGTTTGCCTTTATACACACCCAAAGGGGCTCTCATCCGTAGATTATTAAATGAATATATTGAAGAACTACAATCAAAGGAGGACTACACTCAAGTATGGACTCCTCAAATAGCCAAGGCTGAATTGTTCAAGATCTCCGGACACTATAATAAATACAAAGACGACATGTTCAGAGTGGTTTCCAATTATTCTGAAGAGGAATTTTTCTTGAAGCCGATGAATTGCCCTCAACATACTCAAATTTATGCGAGTCAACCAAGAAGCTATAGAGATTTACCCCTAAGATACACGGACTTCGCCATGCTCTACAGAGACGAACGCCCCGGGGAGCTTAGTGGTTTGGCCAGAGTTCGTTCGTTCTCTCAAGACGACTGTCATATTTTCTGTAGAGAAGATCAGGTTGATCATGAAATAGACATGGCTCTAAATATGACCAAAAAGGTTATGGAAACTTTCGGTTTTAAATATAAATACAGGTTATCTACGAGAGATCCAAAGAAACTTGATAGCTATCTCGGCGAGCCGAAAACTTGGGATAGAGTGGAAAAATGGGCCGAAGACATTATGAAGCGCAACAAAATAGAGTATTTTGATGGTCCGGGCGAAGCAGCTTTCTACGCACCTAAAATGGATCTCTTGGTTACTGACGCCCTTGGTAGGGAGTGGCAACTTTCGACTGTCCAAATTGACTTCGTGATGCCCGAAAGATTTGATTTGAAATACACAGACAAGGATGGAAAGGAAAAAAGGCCTGTAATGCTCCACCGAGCCATCATCGGTTCCCCTGAAAGATTTATGATGATTCTCATAGAAAGCCTCGCGGGCAACTTCCCTCTCTGGCTCTCTCCTACACAAGTGAAGGTCATCCCCGTTCGTACAAATCACAATGAATATGCACAGAAAGTTTTTGATTTGCTTAAAGAAAATAATATTCGAGCCGAGCTCGATGACGCTGATGAAAATCTCGGAGGCAAAGTCCGTGATGCGAAGAATAACAAACTGCCTTATTGGATTGTAATCGGAGACAAAGAAGTCGAATCAAATACAGTTACTCTAGAATCTCGTGACAACGGCCAACTCGGACAAATTTCTGTTGATGAATTGATTTCTAAATTTAAAGAAGAAATACAAAATAGGAAATAAACTACGCATCAATGTTGGCTTTCTTGGCGTTAGATTGGATAAATGATTTACGAGAAGGAACATCCGTACCCATGAGGATATCGAACACACGATCAGCATCACGAGCGTCTTCAACATTCACTTGTTTAAGAATCCTCACGGCTGGATCCATAGTAGTTTCCCAAAGTTCTTCGGCATTCATTTCTCCGAGACCTTTGTAGCGTTGGATTGATATTTTTGGAGCCTTTTTGGTTTTCGAATTGTCCTCCTCTTCACTGTCTACTGTCTCCTGTCCACTATCTACTTCTTCTATTTCATCCGGATTAACATCTTTACCTACTTTTTGATTTTTTTCTTCATCTGAATACGCATACAAAACTTCTTTACCTTTTTTTATTTTATAAAGTGGTGGTTGAGCAATATAAACAAATCCAGAATCAATGAGCGGACGGAAGAATCTATAGAGAAGAGTGAGGAGAAGCGTTCGAATGTGGGCTCCGTCCACGTCGGCATCTGTGGCAATAATAATTTTATGATATCGAAGTTTAGAAATGTCGAAAGTGTCTCCTATGGCTGTACCAAAGGCAATGACTAGATTTTTAATTTGCTCAGAAGCCAACATTCGATCAAGCCTTGCACGTTCAATGTTTAGAATTTTCCCTCGGAGAGGCAAGATAGCCTGTGTCCGACGGTCACGACCCATCTTCGCAGTACCGCCGGCTGAATCTCCCTCTACGATAAATATTTCAGATTCTTCGGCCGACTTAGACTGACAATCCGCCAATTTACCTGGCAGGGTCATGCCCTCGAGGGCGCCCTTTCGAAGGACAGAATCTTTGGCTGCCTTGGCCGCCTTGCGGGCTTTGAGGGCCAGAACAACCTTCTGAATCATGGCTTTGGCTTCGTCAGGATTCTCCTCTAGAAAGGCCGAAAAGGCGTCTCCAAAGACCGTAGCCACCATACCCTGCGCTTCCATAGATCCCAACTTGGCCTTCGTCTGGCCTTCAAATTGAATCTCTCGAAGTTTTACCGATATCACCGCTGTGAGACCTTCCAAAACATCGTCTCCAGTGAAATTGTCTTCCTTCTCGCTTACCAAATTATTCTTGCGAGCATAAGTATTCAGGGTCCTCGTAAGTGTAGTTTTAAAACCAGTGACATGTGTACCCCCTTCGGAGTTATAAATATTATTTGCGAACGGTAATATGCGTGAGGAAATATCATCCACATATTGAAGTGCCACTTCTACGGTTTCATATTCGTTACCATTGGTGGCTTTCTCTACATAGAAAACACTTTTATGAATCGGTTTTTGCAGAGCGTTCTCAAATCTTACCAAAGACATGAGTCCTCCCTCGAAATAGAAAGACATAGAAGGAGCTTCGATACCCAAATCACGAATATAAAAAGTTTCAGTATCTTTTATTTTTTCCACCTCACGAGCATCTATTATAGAAATACGCATACCCTTCACTAAATAAGCCTGCTGGCGAAGGTGATCTACAATTTTTTTAAAATCAAAACTAACTTCTTGAAAAATAGTCTTATCTGGTTCGAAAGTAATAATCGTACCATTGTGTTTGGTTGTACCAATTTTCTTAACCGAAGACTTCTTTTTACCCTGACTGTATTCCTGAACATAAATACCTCCATCCTTGTGCACCTCCGCTCTACAATAAACCGAGAGAGCGTTTACCACCGAGGCTCCCACTCCATGAAGACCCCCAGAAATTTTATAACCTTCACCTCCAAATTTACCTCCCGCATGGAGAGTCGTCATAATGGTTTCAAGTGCCGAAACCTTTGTTTGTTTATGCATATCCACAGGAATACCTCGACCATTGTCTACTACTCGAACGCGATTTTGAGGCAAAAGAACTACCTCAATATCGTTTGCGAATCCACCCATGGCTTCATCTCTAGAGTTGTCAAAAATCTCCGTAATGAGGTGGTGAAGACCGTCTGGACCGGTGGTACCAATATACATTCCCGGTCGCTTGCGAACAGGATCGAGGCCTTCTAGGACTGTGATGGATTCGGCGCTGTAGTTAGCCGTCTTTTTGGTCTCTTTTTCTGCCTTAGCCATGTGTTTTGTACCCCTAATTATAACAAATTTCTAGGTCAAAAGAAAGCCAAAATATGTGTATTTAGTCAACAAAAGTACTCAGCTCTTTTATGAGATTTTCCCTCTTTCTTAAATCTGCCCTGGTCTCTGGAATTTCAACTACAAAACGTTTCTCTTCGTTGTTTATTATCCTTCCATATCCAACAATATTTTTAAAAGCGCTGTTTTGGTCTAATTTTTCTTCAATGACACTGCCCGTCTTGCCAGAAGCATGTATCACCTCGTCATTACCACTATAAATACCCACATGATCAACGCCCTCGGGGACTTTGGTTCCCGGCATAAATTCTAAAGTTTCTGTTCGGATAGCTTCCTCTTTAACTTCCATACCTAAAACTTGAGAAAAATATAATCCGTCAGTGTGAACAATTTGTTTTGTATTTATAAATATCAAATCTCCAGGCTTAAGATCTTCTTTATTTATCCTCTCTGAATATACATATTGATCTATAGAAATTCTCGGAATTGAAAAGCCAGCTTGAACAGCACACCACGCGGCTAGAGACGAACAGTCGAATGATTGGGGTGCATCACGAAGAACACTTGCTCCACGCTTGTACGAAGCACCCAAGACTCGCTTGGCTGAAGCAATCATTTCTTCTCTTGGAATAACTAAACTAAATTTAAAACCACTTCTCTTTAATTGATCTTCACTAGTCTCATTTTGAGACAGGCCTACTTTATATATCCACGAATCACTCATGCGACTCGAATTACTCCACCGAAGTCTCTGGTGGTCACTTCCTCAATCTTTGTGTGCAATTCATTCGCTTCTGCATTTGTGAGAGTTTTGTCTAGATGACGATAGGTAATTCTAAAAGTGTAGCTTATTTTATCCTCCCCGAATTTCTTTGCATTTTCATATTTGTCCAACAGTTCTACTGTTTCTACCAAATCCCCGCCCGCATCACGAATACTGTCAAAATAATTGTTAGGAATGAAGTCTTTGTTAACTACGAAAGAGATATCCCGAACAATCGGAGGAAACTTGCTCACTTCTTTGAATTTATTACCTAATTTAAGCTGTTTTTTAACTCGCTCATCTTCAGACCAAAGTAGACGAATATCTGGAAGCTCCATACTAACCATGGCCAAACGTTCTATTCCCTGTCCAAAAGCCCAACCGGTCCAAATAGAGGAATCAATGCCAAACTTTTCAAGTACGCTTCCTTTCACTACTCCACTACCTAAAACCTCAAGCCATTTACCATTCTTTTCTATCTCCATTTCAAGAGATGGATCCGTATATGGGAAAGTGTCTTTATTAAATCGATATTTCACATCTGATCCATAAACAGCCTTGGCAACACTTATCAAAGCATTTTGCAAATCTTCTATACCAATTATTCTTTGATCTTTATGAACAAGATACCAACCATCAATCTGATGAAAAACATTCATATGGTTACGATCTATCTCATCCTTGCGATAAACTTTTCCATAACTAAAACATCCAACGGGTTCGCCGGCTTCCATTTTTTTCTTTACCTTGGGTTCAAGTAGGTAGTAATACCACATCACTGTCGTGTGGGTACGTAAAATATTTTTATCGTCTACATAATATGTATCTGACTTACTTCGAGCTGGATGATCTGCAGGAAAATCAAACAAATCAAAACTTATATCAGCTCTAACTATTTCAGGTACTTCGATAACATCGAGATCTTTGAAATCTGGTGAGCCAAGGATATGTTCAACAACCTCATTAATTGGGCTGCCTTGTTTGCGAGACAGGTCTGACATGGCCAAATAGTGCTTAATACGCATAGCTTCAGCGTCATGTCTTTCCGCAAGCTTTTCTATAAGCTTTTTCTGTTCATCCAGGGACACGGAATATGTATCTTTCATAAGTACTTAATTATACAAAAAATGAGAGGAAAGTCTAAACGATGGCTTTTTGTAACCTTTTATAGAGAAACTGAATATAAGGTATCATCCTTTTTAATATATATCACATTATCTTTTACTCTCATATCAAGATCTGCTCCCTCGAGAATTGGTTGAGTATTCTGCCCCGGACTATCGTCGATTTCTGTGACGTATATTCCAGAGTCGAGAACTACAATTACCAAATCAGAGCGTCCAGGGAAAAAATCAAATAACCTCACAGAGGAAGATGTTTGAATAATTATTTCATTTCTACAAACATTGTTTATACAAAAATATAAAGGCCTTTCATCTTGATTCCCCACCCAGCTCGCGTGAAGTTTTCCAGATATTTTTTTTAAATAAAGTTTTCCAAGAATTTTGGTATCCGGTGTTGTGGTCGCATTTTTTTTCGTTATCTTCTGGGGCAGAAAAATTGAAGTAGTGTCTACAAATTCAGGATTTTTGGTTTTTAAAGTTGCAGGAGAGGAGGTTGGTGTACCCTCTACATCCACAAAGGGCAATATTTCATTCAAAACGATATTATTAGGCAACATAAAAGTACGCGCCTCCGCAACAGTTTCTGAATATACCTTCAATTCTTTCTTCCAAGATATGAATCCCTCCTTGCGAGTTTCAATGACAAATGTACCTGGCTTGAGGTTTTGGATAAAAATATTTTTCTGAAAAATACCCGTCTCTTTTATAAATTTATTATTAACATAAATTTGAACTCCGGATTGATTGGTGCTGATATATAGACCGCCCGTTTGCCCCAGAGAAAACGTATCTGTAAGCCTATAACCTGTGGCATAGAGAATAAGGATTGGGGTAATAATGATAAAAAGCAAAGAGAAAAATAAAATATATATTCGTCTTTTTTTCCTTGATAGAGGCTGTATCATAAATTATTTCCTATGTTTAGGGGTAACCCAGAATCCCATATATCGACCAAACATCAAACGAGTTTGAGCATCAAGTCCAGGAATAGCTCCAAAAATAGTAATGGTTATTGGTATGAGAAGCCATTGTAAAACCATAAAAAATGTATTTGTACTCTTGAAATTTTTAGGTCTTTCAGGAAGAAAGGAGATATAAATCATAGCAGAGAGCACCAAACCAATCATTGAGAAGAGCATCATGTTGCGAGTAAACATAGGAAGGTTATAAGAAAGAATGGTTTGATTAAAACGCATACCACCGAGGAGCACTGGCAACCAACCCAACATAAATATCATAAGAGGATTTGTGGCCAGAGACCAAAAACCTTCCACTTGAACAAAAGCTGCTCTCAGCTTTGTTCCCCAAGGAATTTTTTTATTTTTTATAAATCCAAAAAGCATATAAGGAATATTCTCAACACCCCAGGCCCAGCGTCTGTGTTGTTTATAAATATTTTTGACAGTTTGCCATGTAGTAGGTGCTAGATTAGCATCCATTGATACAGGGTAAGACAGAGGCACAACACTATAATCACCGTTGTGTGCAAGGAAAAGATTCCAGAAAATGCGCGAATCCTCGGATACCATATTTTTCTGCCAATATCCTATCTCATATAAAGATTGAAAACTAACAGAATGAGAAGAAAAAGTTGCCAGTTTTTCTGGACGTTCTTGTTGCATCATTTGCCAGAAAGTACTCGAACCCGCTGATACTCTAGAGAAAGCTGGAGCATACCAGATGTTGTTGTTATAAAACGGCACTGGCTGAAAAGAAACTTTGAAAGGATTTGGATTGGTAAGAAAATGCCACGTCAGACAGAGAAAATATTCCTTGTATGCCACCGTATCCACATCAAAAGCAGAAACAACAACATCTCTGTACGATAAATTATGTTCATCAAGTATCAATCTTCTGGACTCTTCAGCAGCATAAGATATGTTTGAACCCTTGCCCGGCATTTCGCCCAATGTGTCTTTTGGATGAGTGGTGGTCAAGAAATATCCGAACTTGCCTCCATAATGTTTTTCTATAAATTTGGCTATTTCTTGAGGTTTCTCTTCGCCCTTCTCTTCTGTGGCCAAAACCAAAATCATTTTGCTCTTGTCATAGTCAGTTTCTAGAAGCGCCTTAACACTGTGTTCAACAACAACAAGGTCCTCCGTGTAGTACGGCAAAATAATTAGATGAAAAATATGTTCATACTTCATTTTAGAAAGCATTTCTCTCCAATTCAGTTTCAAATTAAATTTAATACGTTTCCAATTATGACGAAGGTGAAACGACAAGTAGACGGTCTTCAAAATCCAATAAGTATCAAAAGCGATAATAAAATAAGCTGCCCATATAGGAAAAAAGAAAGAAAGAAAAACTGTTCCAAGAATTGTGCCCCACGAGAGAAAGCCGGGCAAAATCTCAAGCAAACGGTAAATCAATTTGTCAGTGCCTCTTAGATCACTGGCCCGACCAACTCTAAAATATGGTGTATGTGTGTAATCCATAGAAACTGGAGCCACCTCCCAGATTCGAACTGGGGACCTTCGCTTTACAAAAGCGTTGCTCTACCAACTGAGCTAAGGTGGCGTTTAATTACTCTACCAAATCCCCACCATTTTGAGAATCTCCGTTTTCTTTATCCGAAAGATTCTTGAAAAATTCAGACAAACCCTTCTTTTTGTTATTCAAGAGACGCGAATTGCGAATGTTGCCCAAATATTTTTCTGATTTCTCTTTGACCAAGATTTCTGCTTTGTTCAAGATATTTTTAGAATGCATTGGAAGTTGTTTGGTAACAAGCACGATTCCTTTCTCCTTCACTTCGGAATAATGATGAGTCGTCTTTTGATAAACGTTTCTCACGCGATGATCACCGAGCGAGATAAGCCCCAAAAGAAGATCGGGTTTCTTGGTTTGAAGAGTTTTCATCTTGACTAAAATCAAAATGATAAGACCTATACCGGAGAGGGCGAAAATAATAGTCAGAGTCATAATTATTTATGATGAGCTTGTCGAATCATTCTGAAACAGAAAACCTTTCGAAACGACGAATTTCTGTGCGTTCGCCGAACTTCTGTATTGCTCCATTTATCAAATCAACAATCTTTAAGTCTGGATTTTTAATAAAGGGTTGATCCAACAGAACTTTATCTGCAAAGTACGAATCAACCTTGCCTGCAAGTATTTTCTCTTGCATATCGGCTGGTTTGTCCGCCACCTCGGCTCTGAAAGTTTCAGAGACCTTCTTTCTATCTTCTTCAGAAATGTCCTCGCGTCTTAGATATTTGGGACTCGTGGCAGTCACATGCATGGCAATATCATAAGCAACAGCCTTAAATTCCGGATTCTTTCCCACAAAATCCGTCTCACAAGAAAGCTCAACCATAGAACCTATAGTACCCGAAGCATGAATATAGGCCACCACAGTCCCGGCTCCGAGGGTTCTGTCCCCTTTCTTCGCAGCTATTTCGCTGCCCTTTTTTTGGAGAATTATGCGAGCTTTTTCTTTGTCTCCCCCGGCATCTTCAAGTGCTTTCTTGCACTGCATAACAGAAAGCCCGGTTTCGTCTCGAAGAATTTTAATTTCTGCGGTGGTCACATTAATCATAGTGTGAAAATTAAAAGGAACAAACTTAATTTATAAAATTACTTAATATCAGATACAACTTCTGGTACTTCTGGTTTTTTCTCTCTGGACTTGCCGTTCTTATAAGCATTTACTATTTCGTTCACGAAGAAATTCACACTTGATTGTGAGGCATCGTTCGCTGGGATAGCATAATCCACCGTATGAAGATTGCAATCACTACCAGCAATAGCCACCACAGGAATGTTCATCTTTTTAGCTTCAGAGACAGCAATATTTTCTTTCTTTGGGTCAACTACTACCATAAGCTTGGGTAGGGCTTTAAGAGTAGAAAGGCCACTGAAATAAAGTGTGAGCTTGTCTATATCGCGATCAATAAGAAGGCGTTCTTTCTTCGTATATTTACCCAATTCACCTTTCTCCTTTTGGGTTTGAAGTTCTTCGAGTCTTGCGATGCGTTTTTTAATTTCTGGGAAATTGGTGAGAGTACCTCCAATCCAACGACCAGCGACGTATGGCATCCCAAGTTCTCGGCCAGCCTTCTCTACCGCTCGACGAGCTTCGCTCTTGCCTCCGACGAAGAGAGCTATTCCCCCTTCAACTCCCTTGTCTTCTACAAACTTGAGAGCCTTCTCAAGTTCAACTTTTACCTTCTCAAGGTCGAAAATCTCTATGTTGTTTTTGGAACCGAAAATAAACTCCTTGGCTGAAGGGTGTCTGCGTGCTTTGACGAAGCCGAAATGAGCTCCTGCCTTGAAGAGCTCTTCGATTTTTGGGTCTTTTATAGTGATTTTGTCTGACATAAACGTCGGGCTATTGTACCAAAAACCCTTGTTTATTGCAATTCTTCACCTACTTACCTCCCTACGTTATATGTTTAGATTCAATACATCTATAATCCGCTATAGCGTGAACTAGATATATTTTGTAAGTTAAACTTTGTTTTATGACTTGCGACGGAGGAAAACGAAACGTTCGTAGTCGTCGTGCCACACGTAGCCGAGACGACCATCGTCATCCTTCAACCACAGCCCAACACTGCCACGACCGACCCTGAACAAGCGCGGGTCTCCACTCGAGTCAGAAATAGAATCCATAGCCACCACCAACCATTCATTATTCGATTGGTCTGAATAATGCAAACGTAGTTGTGGCCCAACTTCTGCTGGGCAGAGTTCTAGACCAAGTTCTTGGGCTTTGATATATATTTCTCGCAAGGTGGCACCACCTGGTAAACCAAGTTGAGAAACAGAGAAAGAAACTAGATTATACGTTTTACCTTCTTGACTAAAGATTGTTTTTTGTAAAATATCTTCAGCCCCATATGAAATTATGTAATCTTTATCTAGTAAAACTTTCTCTGCTTCTTGTGGAGACTGGATAGTTGAATCGGTTTCTATGGTTCGTAGGAAAACCTTTTTATCTGGGAAACTTTCATAAATATGGATAACGGATTCTGGAATAAGTTTTAATACTTCGGGTGTCCATTCTCCAATATAAGCTTTGATGTTTTCGTTTAAGTCTTTTTTTGTGTAGGCAATTTGGTCTGGAGTACACTCAAAGATAATAGATAAATCTTCTTTAAGATTCCTCTGTTTTCGCAGTGCTTCTATACGAGGATCCTTCTCATAACCAAAGCCTTCGATGGATGAGTTGAGTTCATAGAGGAAGGTGAGGTCGTCTTTGGTGAAAGGTTCACCTTTTTCTTGTTTCTTAGTTAAAGCTGTAACCATTTTCATATCAGATGATTTCTTATCATATTTCTCTCCTCCTGGAAGGGAGTGATATTTGTCTTGGGCTATGTCTAAAAGTTGTGGTTCGAGTTCTTGTCTGTGGTTTACTCCTCGGACTTCTCCTAGACTGTCTCCGTCCATACGAATAGCGATTCTGGGTTCAGAATAATTACCACCATTACCCTTGGTGTAATAAACATAGAAGTCTCCACCTTGAAGATGAGCATAAGCACTACCTTCAGCCGTACACCAACCCGTGCCCTTGCCTCGAAGGGCGTCTTCAAGGACATGATGATCTGAACCTTGATTATATTTCACCCATTCACCTTGAATTGATTCTCGGTTTAATTGTCCAGCCGTTTCTATTTGGGCAAAGGTGTATAGTTTGATGAAATCTTTCTTTTGGACAAGTTTAATCAGTTCTTCTCTCTTCTCTAGTTCTGTATTGAATTCTTGATGTCCAACACCGGTCGTGAGCATACGATAGACGAAACCGAGGGCTTCAGAATTGAGTTCTGGGAAGGGGGCGACAGTATAGTCTGATCTCTTGGAGTATTCACCTTTCTCTTTGTCTAAGGTGCCCATCTTCTCGAGGTTTCTCACCACAAAGTATCTGAACCAAGTTGGGTACTCGGCATCGTTTTGATGGAGGTAATCTAACCAAGCTTGGAGAGATTTCTCTTGGATATCTTGTTTCTCATGGACAAGAGTTTTGTATTTGTTGATGATTTCTTCATCACTACCCAATTGTGCTGTGTCTCGTCCTCTGCCTTGTTCTATAGCAATTCTCTTCTCTGATTCGTATAGACCGTGGGCTACTCTGGTGAGAGTTTCTTCATCATCGGCATCTATGATGAAGTCCTTTAGGATTTTATGTTTAAGCAGTTCCCAACCTCTTTCGTCTTCTACTATTTTGTCTAAACGACCTAAATAAGCTTGGATTCTTTCTTCTCTGGAGTGTGGGGCAAATACTCGTTCCTTATCATTTTTAGCTTTTCTGACTGCTCTTTCTACTGGTTTAGAGCCAGTTAGGTCTTGATATTTCTTGTCTAGGAATTCTGGATGCTCGTGCATATGGGGTGATTATAGCAAATATAAGGGATTTTATTTATATACATCATGGTCTCCGATAACAAGAAAAGCAACCTCATTTGCTGAACAATATTCAAAGACAATTCTAACCTTATAATTTACAGAAAAACTAAAACAGTTAGAAAATCTGCCGTGCAGTTTGTGAACTTTGAGCATTTCGTGATTATTTTTGTGTTTGAAAAGCTCTATTTTCTCGTGAATTTCTTCGACCAAATCCTCGTCAAGTTTATTTACTTGGCGAACAAATGTAGGTCTGAAAAATATCTTAATCATTCCTATTTAAATTTCTTCATCAAAATCCGCAAATCACCTTTCAGATTAGGTTCAGCTTGGGCTCTAAGCACCGCTTCAACAGCCTCGTTTTCTGAATAAGCGTTGAGAGCGCGACGAACAACGTCGGCCTTATTTGATCCTCGACCTTCCTTAACCATTTTATTGATAAACTTCTCGAGTTCTCCCGATACGGGTATTGATAATGTGGTCATAATATTAAGTTAAATTATATGATAATTTAATATGATAATATCATACACTCAACCCTTATTTATTGCAATTCTTCGGCTTTCTCTTGGGCTGTTTGTAGGGCTTCAATAATAGGATCTATATATCCAAGAAATATCTTTTCTATATTGTGCCAAGATTCTTTAATACGATGGTCCGTGATGCGGTCTTGAAGAATATTATAGGTTCTTATCTTTTCTGATCTATCCGCTGTGCCTATCTGTCCCTTTCTGTTGGCAGAGTGTTTAGAATCCTCTTCTTCATCTTGTTTGGCCTGAAGTTTGGCTATGAGTATAGACATGGCTGCCTCACGATTCTTGAGCTGACTTCGTTGAGAAGTAGACCGCACATCTATGCCTGTAGGTTTATGAATAATCCTTACTGCAGTTTCTACTTTGTTCACATTTTGTCCACCAGCTCCACCAGAACGTGAAGTTTCTATCTCTATGTCCGTTGGTTTAATCTCTATATTGGTTTTCTTCCTTAATGGCAAGATAGCAACTGTCGCCGTGGAAGTATGCACTCGACCTATTTTCTCTGTGGCTGGGACTCTCTGAACTCTGTGTACACCTGTTTCAAATCTTAGTTTTTTATAAACGTCCCTGCCGTGGATTTCAAAAGAAGCTTCTTTATAACCACCCATAGAACTATCGGATGAATAAAGTTTTTCTACAGTCCAATTCTGAAGTAATGCATACTTTGAATACATAACTGCCAATTCTTCTGCGAAGAGTGAGGCCTCTTCTCCACCTGCTCCCGCACGTACTTCTAGAATAATCTCGTTGGGAAATTCTTCTTCAGTTTCTTCCTCTTTCAAAATATTCTCCATTTGTTTAATGAGTGTTTGTTTTTCTTGTTCGAAATTCGCGAGTTCTTCTTCGGCCATAGCTTTCATACTTGGATCCTCGGCTGAAAGGACTCGAAGTTCATCTTCGTCTTTTTGTAGACGCGAAAAAGTTTCCGCAAGGTAGGCGGTCTTGGGATTATTTTTGTATTTTTCTATTTCAGGGTTCACTTACTTTTTGGCTTTCGCCTGTCTCTGTTTGAAGCGTTCTACACGACCAGCAGAGTCGAGAACTTTGTCCTGTCCAGTATAGAAAGGATGTGAGGTTGAAGAAATTTCTATAGGGAAGAGTGGATATTCTTTCTTGTCTGCCTTGCTCTTGCCCATCTCCTTAGTAGCCACAGTAGAAGGTATGATAAATTCCGCGCCGTTTGAACTATCGACGAAGAGCACTTCTCTGTATTCCTTTGGATGAATGTCTTTTTTCATTGAAAAATCACTATAGCAGAGATTTATCTGCCCTGCAAGAAGTCAATATCCTGCTGAATAATCCTGGCATTTTCCATCACGGCATTACCATAACCCAATCCAACATTGGCCTTGCCGTTCGTAGCATAACAATTTCTACCAGAATTATATTTGCAAGCAGCTGTGCGTTCATTCGTCCAATCTTGGCTATTGGCACCTAAGTCTCTCAAATACAATGCTGATGCCATAAACGCATCGGCAGGGTCCCAAGGGTTGGGAACGGCCTTGCCGGTAGCCCTGGCAATACTGGATTCCATTCCTCTCCATGTAGAGGCAATAAACTGCGCCGGCCCCATACCACCACCATAACCTCCAGACTGCGGGCACGAAACTGATCGTGCGAAAGGATCTAACCCGAGCTTTGAGACAATATCCATAAATGGATCCACGTCTCTAGAACCTTTCATAACTTGAGAAAATGGCGTGCCTGAATTCTTGCCTTTCCCATCACCTTTGTTTGGAGTATTGGTCAAAAGACATTGACCCACATTTCCACCGAAAGTACCATCACTACCCTTCCCTGATTCTGTGGCGAAAATGCCCAATATAAACGCAGCTCTGACACCAGTTTTAGCACTGGCGGCTTCGGCATATTGAAGGGCTTCGCCAAATTCTATTGGTTTATCTGCGTTGGCTAGAGGGAAAAGTGCTGCTTTAATCTTGGCTGCCTTGACCTGTCTTTCTGCAAGTACTTGGCTATATGTTTTTTCTTTATTCTGGCTTTCTGCAAGAAGCACTTTTTTCTGAGCTTGATTAACTTCAACTTGTTTCTTGGTTGCTTCTATTAGAGCCTTAGCATTTGCTTCGGCAATTTGTTGTTTAGACAAAGCTTCTTTCTCCGCCTGGGTTTCCTTCTTGGCCCCTCGAAGTTCAGCAAACACGTCTTCTAAAGAACGGCTGGTGGCCGAATAAGCATCAACATCTACAAAAAAATCTGATAAATTTTCTCCGCTCAAAATTGCTTCTGCCAGGGAGTATCTGTCTATATCACTAGTTTTTCGAAGAAGAACAGCCAGAGTGGCTCGCCCGTCTTCAATCTTTTGGTTTAAAACATTTATTTTGGCTTGCTTAGTATTAATATCCTTACCCAAATTGGATATGGCAATACTCTTGGCCTTGATGTTGGCTTGAGCCACATTTATTTTTGCTGTGAGATAAGTCACATCGTTAGCAAATGAAGCGCTTTCTTTCTTTGTGTTATTCAAAATGTTGGTCCACTTATCTATATCAGCATTGCAGGCGTCGAGAGCTGCCTGAAGTTGAGACTTACTCTGTCCAACTGTATTTGTACTACACGGATCATCTACAGCACGGACATCAGACGCTCTGAAAAAAACTCCAGAGAGAATGACGGCGCACAAAACTATAAAGATTCTAAATGAACGCAGGATAAACATATAAAGAACCGAAAATTATTGTTTAGCTTTTACTCTGCCTTTTCCGTAGTACCATCACTTCCTTCGCCCGCCATAGCTTCAGCGTCGGCGGGATCTTTACCCTTCTTTTCTACTTCAATAGATTCGAGATCTACCGGAGCTGCTTCTTCCTCCTTCTCTTCTCTAGGAGCAGAAACAAGAGCAATCACTTCTTCTGGCTTTTCCAAAAGGGTAACACCATGAGGCATAACAATATCTTTGGCCAAAATCTGGCTAGAGAAATCAACAAGCGGTGTTATATCAATTTTAATATCATGAGGAAGGTCTTTAGGCATCGCCTCGATTCGTAGAGCGTGTACAACCTTCACCAAGGAACCTCCAAGGTCCTTGATGGCCGGAGCCACACCCTCGAATTCAAGGGGTACTTCGACCTCCACCTTGTGTCCCTTCTCGAAGACATAGAAATCCGCATGTCGAGGTGTGCCCTTAACTGGGTCGAAGTCTATATCGTGTATGAGACTCTCCTTCTCTCCTTCTGGAGTATCGAGAACCACAACCGATGATTCTCCGGCTTGCTTCCAAACCTTAAGAAAATCAACTGTATTAATAGAAATGGGTGTTGAGGGCTCCTTTTTGCCATAAAAGACGGCTGGGATTCTCCCCGCCTTTCTTAAACCGTCTAATTTTGTGGCTATATCTCGCGCCTCGGCCTTTAATGTAATCATTCTCCTATTCTAACCTGCCTTACCCCCAAAATCAACTGGGCGCCTATTCAATGGCTATATGGCTTTCTAAATACTCTATTGTGCCGTTCACCTTCTTGCCGGGATTGAAAATGTTTTTGGGGTCGAAGATTTCTTTGGTTTGTTTGAATAGATTAAGGATTTCTGGGCTATACATCTTATCTAAATACGGAGTACGGACTATGCCGTCGTTATGTTCACCAGTAATGGAGCCATTATATTCCTTCACTAGATTATAAATTTTCTCCCCCACCTCCTTTATCACACCAATATTTTTCCTATCATGCATATCCATAATTGGGATTATGTGAAAGTTACCGTTCCCCGCGTGCCCAGCAATGGTATAAACCAATTTGTATTCATCCAAGATTTTCTTCATCCTCGGAAGAAATTCGGGCATATGTTCTGGCAGAATAACCACATCATCTACGAAAGGCGCCGTACGAGAACCGTGGATATGTTTGCGTAGAAGACTAAAGCTCTCTCGACGAATGGTCCAATACTTGTTCGATTCTTCTTCTGACTTTGTTTTTCTCATCACTAATCCGAAATGTTTGATTCTATTTTCTAAATCATTCATTTTTTTGTCCACTTCAGATTCAGACTGTCCCGTATATTCTACGAGCACAATCAGTTTGGGCATCCCGAGTTCCCGAAGCATCATGAAAGCTTCAGGGATAAATGAGAATATCAGTTTAGAAAAATTCTTGGCCTTCATGGTGCGGAGCATTTCAGGGAAAAATCTAAACGCTAGCTTCATCGTCGCATCATCATAAGTTTCTACAGAATCTGGATTGGTAGGAAGTATTTCATTCACCAATTTGGCCAGAGGGTCAAGGTTTTTTAGAAATATCACAAAGAGTTTTGAGACAGGTTCAACCGGTACCAACTTCACCGCAGCTTCTGTGACCAATCCCAAAGTGCCCTGCGAACCAACAATAAGTTTATTCAAATCAAAAGTCTTCCCGTCCCAAATGTTCCAGAGATAATATCCGGCAGAATTTTTTGAAACCCTCGGACGCGCATCTTCTATAATTTTCCTATTATTTTCTAGCAGTTCAAAAACTTTTTTATAAATACCACTTTCAAAATCCATTTGCCCCATCTTCTTATCAAGCTCTTGTCTCGACAGGGGCCTCACTTCATACTCCTTCCCATCAGAGAAAATGACTTTGGATTTCAAAATATAATTTTCCATCTTGCCAAAACGAAGAGTCTTCTCTCCAGCACAATTATTACCAATCATACCTCCGAGTGCGTTCATATTCTTGGAAGCTGTATAACAAGGCAAAATAAGGCTTTTTTCAATAGTTTTTGATTCAAAATCTCTATAAAACACCCCGGGCTCTGTGACTATTTCATTATTTTTTATTTCCTGCATCCTATTCATATGTTTAGTCACATCTGCAATGATTGATTCACCCAAAGGTCCACCAGACATACACGAACCCGCCGCACGAATAGTTATAGAAAGTGTTGGGTCACTCAATTTATTTTCAGAAACAAATCTCACCAACTTTTTTAAATCTTCTGAATCTTTTGGAAACACCACCAGTTTTGGCCTGACTTCAAAAAGTGATGCATCATGACTATAAATCTTGAGTGTTTCTTCGTCATCCAACACTTCACCTTTAAAAAATTTCTGTATTTCTTCTTTCATTTGTTTGTATTATATCAGCAAAAAGACTACTCCTAAAAATATCATTACAAAAAATTCTTGCTTAGAAAAGTATTTTATGGGGCCACGTATATTCATCTTTTTATTCGGGAAAAAAGGAAAATAGTCCGAATTATCTAACGCATCTAGAATAAGGTGACTTAAATAAGCAAGACCGAAAACAAAACCAATTTGGTGGTTAATTAAAAAAACTACTCCAGAGATTAGAAGAAAAACTAAGACATTATGAAGAAGAAACCGCTGGTCACCATAAGGATCGTCTTTATTAAAAACAGTCTGTAAAAACTTCTTTGGTTTAAACAAAACTCCATTTTTTACATAAGAAAAAACATGGTCCACATCTATCAAAATAGACCCTGCGACAGAAAGAGAATAATTCCCTGTTAATTTACCTATAACTAAACCGGCTAATATATGCGTGGGCAGGGTCATTTTTTCATTCTAACATTCTAACGAACTTTAGAATGACTTCTCCTCTCTTGGTTAATTTCTGTCGTACTGATTTGTCGTCGTTTCTTTTCATCACTAACCCAGCAATAGCAAGTTTGGTTATATGAGCAGAAATATTTTTCATATCCGACTTCAATTTTTCTGAGATTTCCTGAACAGATAGTTCGGGTTCTTTGTGTAATAAAGCCAAAATTTCCAATCTTCTATGATTCGCAAACCCTTTCACTATTCTCTCTAATTCCCTATTTGTCTTCATATTCTTATTCTAACATTCTATAGAACATTGGAATGACTTTGGTAAATAATTAGAACTTAGAGGCAATCATACTTATCTCAATTTGAGCACTCAAAGGTAATTCCTTCACACAAACAACCTCTCTGGCTGGATACGGGTCTGACATGTAGCTCCCGTAAATCTCATTAACTTTTCCATAAACAGACATGTCCGTTACATAAATAGTGGTCTTAACAACATTAGCAAAGGAGACCCCTGAGGCTTCTAAAATAGTACTGAGATTTTTCATAATCTGGTGGACTTGGTCTTCGGTTGTTCCTTCCAAAAGTTTACCTTCGGTAGTTAAACAGATTGAACCTTGGGTAAAAATTAAATCACCAGCAACCACTGCCTGAGAAAATGGTCCTGTAGCCTTTGGAGCTTTATCTGTTTCAATTTTTGTTTTCATATTTTCTTATTCTAACATTCTATAGAACGTTGGAATGACATTATTTAATTTTATTGAAAACTTTGAGCTTGGCGGTCACAATTTTTTTCATCTCGGCTACTCCTTCAGCCATAAATTTATATGGGGCGACTTCGTCCGAACTTAAACCTTTTTCAATCCCCTTTTTATAAGCCACCCGCAGTTCAGTATTAATGTGAACAATGCGTATACCAGCATCAATTGACGCAGAAACTTCTTCATCAGTATTCCCGGAAGCACCGTGGAGCACAAGCGGCACACCCACCACTGCATTAATTTCTTTTATCCTCTCAATGTTCAACTTCGGCTCACCCGACCTCACGAGTCCATGAACATTTCCAACCGACGGGGCGAAGAGATCCACACCCGTTTCCTCCACAAATTTCTTCGCATCCTCTGGGGTAGTTTGAGTGGCTTCTGAAACTCCATCTGGAATCTCATCACGCACAAGCGACCCTGAACCAATAAATCCAAGTTCCCCCTCCACAAGCATTTCAGGAGCCTTCTCCCTCGCATACTTCACCACCTCCATGGTCATCATGACATTCTCAAAGAACGGCTTCTCTGCCCCATCAATAATGACGGCGTCGAAAGTATTATCTACGGCTTCTTTGGATGCTTCTATAGAATATGTATGGTCAGCGTTGAGGAAAACCGGCAGTCCTTTGTCTCGCTCTGCTTGAACAAGGACCCGAATCTCTGCCACACCGAGGAAACTGCGCTCCTTCTCCGAGACACCTATAATAACCGGCACACCAAGCTCGGTGGCCGACTCTACCACTGCCTTCAAACCTTCTGAATCAGAAATATTGAAATGTCCTATCGCCACACCCTGCTTGTCTGCTTCTTCGATATATTCCTTCAGAGTTTTCATTATCCTTATGATAACATATACGTATGTATGATTTCATTGCTATAGGTGACACAGTTATAGACGCCTTCATTCGTCTAAAAGACGCAAGTGTTTCAGGACAACCTGACACCAAGGAATACAAAATCTGTTTGCCTTTCGCTGACAAGGTTCCCTACGAAGATGTGTTTGTCATTCCAGCCGTGGGCAACGCCGCCAATGCTGTCGTCTCTGTCTCACGCCTTGGGATAAAGTCTGCGATAGTTTCAAATATTGGAGACGATCAGAACGGAGTGGATTGTCTGGAAGCTTTCAAAAAAGATAATGTTGGTACAGAATTGATAAAAATAAATCAAGGCATAAAAACCAATTATCATTATGTATTGTGGTACAAAGAAGATAGAACTATTTTAATCAAACACGAAGTTTATCCATACACACTTCCAGAAATTGGTAACCCAAAATGGATATACTTCAGTTCAGTGAGCGAGACGGCCTATCCCTTCCACAATACAATCGCTGAATATTTGGAAACTCACCCAGAAATCAAACTAGCCTTCCAACCAGGTAAAAATGAAATCAAACTTGGACGAGAAAAACTTGCGAAGTTATACAAACGAGCTGATATACTTTTCTGCAATGTTGAAGAAGCCGAGAAAATATTAGGCATAGAAACTTTGGGTATAAACGAACTCTTAAAACGTGTGCACGAACTCGGTCCCAAAATAATTGTTATCACCGATGGCCCCAAGGGAGCTTATGCCTACGACGGCGTAGATACATGGCAACAACTTCCATACCCAGATATTAAACCTCCGCTCGAACGCACGGGCGCTGGGGACGCCTTCGCTTCCACTGTTGTGGGAGCATTAATGCTTGGGAAAACTCTGCCCGAAGCTCTCTCTTGGGGCGCAGTAAATTCTATGTCAGTTGTTCAAGAAGTTGGTGCACAGAAAGGACTATTAACAAAAGAAGCTCTCGAGAGTTTCCTCTCAAAAGCTCCTTCTGAATTCAAACCTACAGAACTAAGTTAATTTCCAATTTGTTTGTTTAAACCGTTAAAAAATCAGAATTATTGTTTAGTGGATTCTGAGCCAAAGTAAAAACCAACAACAACTAGTAAAACTCCAACAAAACTATTTAGAAATCTTTCCGCAAATAAAGATGTCTGTTCATTTACGTTTCCAAACAATATATATAGAAGTAGTATCAAAACAACCAGAGCAAAAGATCCGAATATTTGATCAGTTATACGATTTCTAGTTTCCTCTCTATTTTTAAGAAGATTCTCAGGTTTATTTAAATCATTTGGTGTAAATCCTCCGTCCATAAAAATTTAAAAATTAATTTAAATCTGGTGATTGTGTATAAAAAGTATACTCAAATGTACGAAGTGTTTTGTTATCAGATGCTCTTATTCTATAACTTAAAAACAACCTTCTTTTGTCGTCCATATTTCCTATGCGTGCTGGAGTTATATTTCCCATGTCTAATTTGTTATTAAAATTTATAAAATCAATATTTAAAGTTTGATTATCAATAGATGGGGCAGACCTCACTTCAGGTTTCCCGTTCAAAGTATCTTCTTTAAAATTTATTTTCAACACCAAATCTTGTTTAATATCTGGAATAGTTATAGAAGTTTCAAGATTTGAAATTATATGAACTACGCCAGAATACAAAACATTAAAATCTCCTGTTTCTATAATCAAGTTTTTCATATACTATCCAGTAATTATAGCAAATTTCTTATCGCTCTTATAATATCTTTCTCCCCCATCCCATAGTGTTCTATCAATTCTGCGGGTGTACCGGACTGACCGAATTCATCATTCACTCCAATAAATCTCATGGGTACAGGGAAATTTTTGACCAGAAGTTCAGCCACAGCACTCCCCATTCCTCCAGCAATTTGATGCTCTTCGACGGTTACAATTTTTCCAGTCTTCTTGGCAAGATTTATTATCGCTTCTTCGTCCAGAGGTTTAATAGTTGAGAGGTTCATCACTTCAACTTCAATTCCCTCTTTCTCCAAAGTTTGTGCGGCCGAAAGAGCTTTATGAAGAAGTGCGCCCGTCGCAATAATTCCTACCTGTGGTTTTTCACTTGTCCAAAATATTTGGGCCTTGCCTATTTCGAAAGGAGTCTCGGCTGTAGTCATCACTGGAGTTTTCTCTCGAGCCAAACGAATATAAACAGGAGTATTAGTATCAACACTTTTGAGAGTGGCCTTCTTCGCTTCCAAGGCATCACATGGAGAAAGAACAATCATGCGCGGAAGGATACGCATAAGAGCGAGATCTTCTACGGCTTGATGTGTTCCTCCATCTGGTCCAACAGAAACACCCGCGTGTGAACCAACAATTTTCACCGGTCGATTGTTGTAGCAAATAGTGGTACGAATTTGTTCCCAATTTCTACCCGGAGAAAACATCGCATAGGAAGTGATGAAAGGAATCTTTCCCATGGCCGCGAGCCCACTCGCGACAGACGCAAGGTTCTGTTCGGCTATGCCCACTTGTACAAATCTATTTGGAAACTTCTCTTTGAAAGGCAACGCCTGTGCGGATTCTGTGAGGTCAGCCGAGAGGGCAACCACTTGAGGATTTTTCTCTCCTGCGAGCACGAGGCCCTCACCGAAACCTTTTCTGATTGGAATTTGTTCGGCATCCTTCTCAAACATTTTTGTATTAAGTTTTAAATTTAAATTAAGCATTTTCTGTTTACTGTCTACTATTATCTATTCGTGTTCACTTTTTATCCTTCCACCCAATGTTCGAAGTTCGTTCATAGCCATTTGACCTTCTTCTTTGGACGGTGGCTTGCCGTGCCACCTATAATCTCTCTCAAATTCTTTCACTCCCTTACCCGGGATGGTGTGAGCAATAATCACAGTCGGCTTCTCATAAATACTTTTGGCCGCCTCGAACGCATCCGCAATCTCTTCCATATTGTGTCCATCCACTTCTATGACGTGCCAATTAAACGCTCGCCATTTGTCCGAGAGTGATTCGAGAGGCATCACATCTTCGGTGAAGCCATCTATTTGAATATTATTCCTATCAACTATAGCGACGAGGTTATGCAATTTATTTTTGCCTGCAAGCATCATGGCTTCCCAATTCTGACCTTCATCCAATTCTCCATCACCCAGGAAACAATATATTCTCCTCTCGCCGTCCTTCGAATCCATTCTGTCTGCGAGGGCCATGCCTATGGCTTGAGAGAGGCCCGAACCAAGTGGACCAGAGCTCGTCTCAACATAAGGCAGGAAATCTCTGTGCGGGTGTCCCTGGAGACGTGAACCGAATTTGCGAAGAGTCTTCAGCTCTTTCACTGGGAAATATCCGGAGTGGGCCATCGTGGAATAGAGTACTGGACAAATATGACCGTTAGAAAGTACCACCCTGTCCCGTTCATCCCAATCGGGTTTCTTCGGATTATGTTTGAGTGTATGGAAATATAAAACAGTGAAAACATCCGCCATTCCAAGTGGTCCTGCTGTGTGTCCACTCCCCGCTTCTACGAGCATTTCAATAATACTTTCGCGAATATCATTCGCCTTCTCCTCAAGTTCTATTCTGCGTTCATCAGAAAAATTACTCATTGCCTATATTATAACATTTTCTGTTTCAATTTATATGTATTCCCATGCTTCAATAACCCAAAATATGATTGTTTTATTTGATAATCACCATTTTCTCTTAATTTCTTCATCATTCTCCTTTTCGTATTTGTCCTCAAGATTCTGTGATTTGGAAAGTGAATCCAACCCAGGAAATCAACACCTGAATTAAGAGTTTTTATTGATACTTTACTTGGATGGAGTGAAAGTTTAAGTTCATTATTTAAATAACGTACGATATATCGTAGGTTATAAATTAAATGGTTTTTGTTTTGGGACAGAATCACGAAATCATCTGCATATCTTATATAATATTTCACCCTTAATTCTTGTTTCACATATTGATCAAATTCATTCATGTAGACATTTACCAACAGTTGAGAGGTTAAATTCCCAAGCGGTAAACCTGTTACCCCATAGGCAAGACCTGTGGGGTTGGTGTGGAAACTTGAAATTACTTCGTTTAATAACCAAAGTGTATCTGTATCTTGTATATGTTTCTCTAAAATATTCATCAAAATATCTTGATCTATAGAAGCAAAGAATTTTCTTATATCACACTTCAAAATCCAACATTGTTTTGTATTATTCTTTGAAACTTTATATGAAAACTCTCTGAATCTATTCATGGCTTTGTGTGTTCCTCTATTTAGACGACATGAATATGAATCTGCAATGAATTTCTTATCAAAATATGGATACAAAACTCTGTAGATTGCATGATGAAGTAGTCTGTCTCTAACTGAAGCTTTGTGGATATTTCTAGGTTTGGGGTCTGAGATGTTGAATGATTGATACTCTGAATGTTTATATGTTTTTGAACTTAAATCTGTGTGTAAAGAAATAATATTTCGCATCAAATTTAGTCCAAACTCTTGAACATCTTTTCTGTTTCGTTTACCACACAAAAATTCTTTCCAAGCTTCAAGTAAATTTTCAAGCGAGATGATAGTATTGAATACATCACTATGAAGACCCCCCCAACCGAATTTTGCCTGTTCTCGAAAAGATTAAGAGTGTATATATCTTGTGGCATGAATATCACTCTATTCTACCCAAAACTCAACGATATTCTGTTGGTAATAGAGTAGATAAATTATTCATAGAAATTATTGAAGTGGTATCTCTGGCAGGATTTTTACCCAAAGAAAAGAAATTATCTTATATAGAAACGTCTATTCGCAAACTTGATACAATAAAGATTCTTCTACTAATTTTGTGGGAAACAAAATCTTTTGATAATAAGAAATATATCTCCTTATCTTTACCCTTAGACGAAATAGGAAAAATGCTCGGTGGATGGAAGGGACAATTAAATAAACAAAACTCTCCCGTGTAGGAGAGAAAGAGGAAAGTTGCGAGAACAGCAGACGGATTGTTGACGTTCCAGTCGTTGTCAAGCCAGTTGTAGTTCCAGTTCCACTGACCGTCGTTCCAGTACAGGTACAGAACGTAACGGTTACCGTTCGGGTTCCGAAGAAACATGCAAAGTGCCTTCCAAGACACCACCCTTTGAATACTCTTGGGGTTGAATCGTATTCCGCATCATAATGCGATAGCACTTTGCACCAAGTATCTTCATTTTTTTGTGAAGTGTCTACATAAACCCTCCGTTTGAATCCTTGAACGCAAACGCTCTCAGTTTATGGATACTGGGTTCGGTCGCAAACAACCTTGATCATTTGCAGATTAACCTACTTCCAGAATAATTTTATCAAAAAAAATGGCCCCCCGCAAAATCTGCGGGGGCCGAGGGCAAAGGCCAAAGTGTCTAAAAGACCACAGTGACTAAAGCCCCAGTACTAACTTGCGAGAACAGCAGACGGATCGCAGACGTCCCAGTCGTTGCCAAGCCAGCCGCAGTCCCAGCTCCACTGACCGTCGCCCCAGTACAGGTACAGAACGTAACGGCCACCGTGCGGGTCCCGAAGAACGGTTCCATCGAAGAAGATGTACGTCGTGTTGCCGTTCGTCTTTTCCTTCCACGAAGTCGGAATGAGATGCTGATTCTCCCAGAGGATCTGGAAAACCTTGGCATCGAGACGAACGTAACCAGAATCCTTGAGGCGCGTGAGCTTCTCCTCGCCCTGAACGCGCTTCTCGCCGTTCTTGAGCATGGACTCGAAGCGGATCGTCGTGAGGTCAATCTCGGTGAGAGCGAGCGAACGCTCGTCTTCCTCATCGATCTTCCATCCCTCGCCGATGAACTTGGCGGGATTAAACTTCTTCGAGCGATCAATCGGAATGACCTTCGGCTCACCGACAATCACTCGCCCACCGTTCTTGAGAAACGCGGTGAAGTGCTTGCCGGCTTCGCGCGGGTCATCGATGACTCGCTGGAGAACGTCTCCATCAACTCCGTCCCAGTCCGCATTGTTCGCGAGGACTGACATGGCGTTGTGAGACTGACCGATGGTAATCGGCTTACTCATGGTAATGCTCCTTTCAAGGAGTTGACGCTGACCGTTCCCTCACCCTTGTGAGTTCACAGCTTACGTCTCTGCAGTATTCACCGCAGAATACAATTTTGATTTGTTCAGAACTGTATTCCACGGTGATGCAAATAGTTTTAAAGTACTTTTAATCTAGTACTAGTATACACCTATTTGAGTTAAATGTCAAGGACTTTTTGATACGAAATTCTGGCCTTATTTATAGGCTTATTTTAACTAACTATTTCTAGAAATTCTTCTAAGGATTCTTCGGGGTTTTCGGTACCAAATATTGCGGAACCGATAATGAGACGATTAATCCCTGCTTCGATTAATTCTTCAACATTGTTCAGATTCACTCCCCCGTCTATGGAGATAATAGTTTCTGGAAATTTCTTTTTAAATTCTTTTATTCTATTCAAAATTTTCGGGTCAAATTCATTCCCCTGTCTGCCTATTGAATCAATACTCATAAAGTGAATAAAATCTGCTTCAAGGACGTGTGGATAAATTTCTTCAAGCGGAGTATCCATATTTATAGAAATACCAATCTCCACACCCACAAAGGTCGTGGCGCTCCCAAATCTTTTTTTGAAATTATTTAATGCTTCAGAAAGTTCCGCACTGTCCTTGAACGCTTCAAATTGCACAATAATTCTCTCTGCTCCGGCCCGAATCCAATCTTCAAACATATCTTCTGGATTTCTCACCATGAGATGTGCTTCAAAGCTCGTCTCCTCCCAAAACGGAAATCCTTCTACTTCATCCACAATCTTTAGAAATTCTGTTTGTTCACCCTTGTACGGCCAGCTCGAATCTTTGGTCAAGGTTCCGTTCATCACATCTACATGCACCATATTTACCCGGCCAGCAACCATCCCCAACTTCTCTTCGAGGTCATTAAAATCCACCGGCAATATGGCTGGGATAATCTCACTCATTTCTATTCATGAATCCTTTCCATCTTATCTATGCGTCTCTGATACTTGGGATCGGTTAGAAATTCTGTCTCGAGCCATACTTTAACCGCCTTCTCAGCATCCTCTTCAGTCACAAACCTTGCTCCGATAGAGAGGATGTTTGAATTGTTGTGCAGACGAGAAAGTCGGATGATTGACTCGCTTTCGTCTTTAACTACGTATTCTCCCTGGCCATAATAAACCGCTGCGCGCACATTCCTAAATTTATTAGCTGCCATGGCTTCTCCCTGACCCGAACCACCAAGTATGATTCCACGAACATCATTCGGATGAAGAGACACTTCTCGAGCAACAGGGATAATAAAGTTCGGATAATCATCGCCCTCGTTGTACTCATTTGCTCCCTTGTCCTCAACCGTGTGCCCAAGACTCACAAGAAACGGTTTGAGTTTCTCCTTGAGTCCAAATCCTGCATGATCACTACCAATAAAAATTTTCATATATGAAAGCTAAAGACTAAAAGCAACAGGCTAAAGATAAAATACTGTTTGTTTCGTTAATAATCACTTTATTCATTTTAGCAGTTTTTTTCTCAAAGCGCCCAGTTGTTTGGCGATAGTATCAGAGGATACTAGGATTTTACTAAAATCTTCTTCAGTAATTAATCCGTTGTCCCTAAGAATATCCGCATTGGCCACTGTTTCAGTTAAAGAACCAGAAGCAATATTTATGAATCTTTTAAAATCCATATCAGAATTTTTGGCCGAACCTTCGGCTATGTTTAGTGTGATAGATAGACATGAACGCAAAATCTGTTGGCCAAAACTCATTTGATACATCGGAGACAATTTTTTCACTAATGAAATAACGAAAGAATTTAGTTGCTTAGCATCTTTGTATACAGACCAATCCAAAAATCTAAAATTATATCCATTCATGATTTTTTGCTTTTAGCTTTTTGTTTTTGTTGTATTGCAAAACAGTTCTCAAACTTATACGATTTTTTGTCCTAGCTTTATAACGTGGTTAACCAACGTATAGGTATACCCCATCTCGTTGTCATACCACGCAAGGATCTTTACTAAATTTCCCCCCACCACCCGAGTGAAAGACAAATCAGCAATAGACGCATGCACTGAATCACGAATATCTGAAGAAACAATCGGTTCACTCGTCACTTCAAAAATATTTTTCCACCTGTCTGTATGAGAGGCGTCAGTAAGAATTTTATTTATCTCTTCTACAGTTGTATTTCTCTTGGAGATAAATGTCACATCCACGATTGAACCGATGACGGATGGTACTCGTATAGAGATCCCATCAAACAATCCTTCGAGTTCAGGCATAGCCTTGGTCACAGCGATTGCTGCACCGGTTGAGGACGGCACGATGTTCTGTGCTGCCGCTCGACCCTCACGGAAATCTTTTTTGTTCGGACCGTCGACCAAAGATTGCGACGCTGTATATGAGTGCACAGTATTGAGAACCGCTTTCTCTATACCAATAGTTTCATTGAGGATAGCCAATATTGGACTGGCAGAATTAGTCGTGCAAGAAGCATTTGAAGTAATCTGACAAGTATTTAATTTGTCTTCATTAATCCCCATGAGTACGGTCGCTCCTTCTACTCCAGCGACCGGAGTGTCTTTCATCGGAGCAGTCACTACCACACGCTTCGCACCAGCGTCCAAGTGCGCCTTGGCTCCAGCATAAGTAGCGAAAAATCCAGTAGATTCAACTACCACGTCTATATCCAGATCTTTCCAAGGCAAATTTGCAGGGTCTTTCTCCGAGAGAAATTGAACTCCGTCTAAACTTACATCACTTTGACCATAAACCGTGTCAAATTTAAGTAAATAGGCAATGTTTTCTTTGTCCCCGAGGTCGTTTATAGCTACTATTTCTAACTCTGGTCGTTTCTTCGCAATCTTATAGAACGCGCGTCCAATTCGCCCCGCTCCATTAATAGCTACTCGTATAGGTTTCATTTACCTATTATACCCTAGTTGCAAGTCAAACAAACTCCGGGAGGTAAATCTTCTGGTTGAGGATTCTTCACCTCTACCTGACTTCTAACGTTTGTATCAGTCATAATCGCATCTCCTCCCATTTCAGACAAAGTAGAGAGAACATCTTTCTCTTTAACCTCTTTTTCAGATCCTTCCTTCTTTTTGTCCTTACCAACATTTAAAACTTGAACTGATTTCGAACCATCTCTATAGACTGTGATGCCCTTGCACCCAGTATCCCAAGAAAGCATATAAGATTTCTTCACATCTTCTACTGTGGCTTTATTTGGAAGATTGATTGTTTTTGATACTGCATTATCAATGTGTTTCTGGAATGCAGCCTGCATCTTCACATGATCTGGGAAGTCCAAATCGTGAGCAGTGACAAAAATCTTCTGCCATTTCAAAGGTATGCCCTTAATTCCAGCAGCCGAACCATGCTCCGCCACACGTTTAATAATACTTTCTGAATAGAAGCCCTCTCGACGTGCCACTTCTTCGAATTGTTTATCAACTTCGACCAATTCCACCCAATCGTTTTCTCCCTTACCAATTCTAGATTTCCTAACATAGGCCAAAGCAAATTTCGGTTCGATACCCTGAGAACAACCGGCGATGATACCAATAGTTCCGGTCGGGGCAATGGTGGTGACTGCACAGTTTCTCAATCGTTCTCCACCGGGACGGTTATAAAGAGAATCTTTGAAGTTAGCAAAGGTTCCACGCTTCTTCGCAATAGCAATTGAAGAAGCGTGTGATTCATTTTCTATAAAACTCATCAATTTATCAGCCAAGAGAAGTGCTTGTTTAGAATTGTAAGGAATCTCGAGACTGACCAACGTGTCCGCCCAACCCATGAGACCCAAACCAATTCTACGATTAGAGCGCGCCATGGCATCAATCTCTGGTAGAGGATATTTGTTCATATCAATCACGTTGTCCAAGAAATGTACTGACTCGTGCACTGTCGTCTTCAGTCTGTCCCAATCAATGACGTTCTTCCTGCCTTCTTTCTTAACAAATTTATTGATATCAATGCTTCCGAGGTTGCAAGGTTCATTCGGGAGGAGTGGTTGTTCTCCACACGGATTAGTAGATTCTATTCGACCGAATTTAGGAGTTGGATTCCCACGGGCATCGTTCATACGGTCGATAAACACTACGCCAGGATCTCCTGTTTCCCAGGCCAAATTGGCCACCTTGTCGAATACCTCATTAGCATCAAGTTCCCCTACTGGTTGATTGGTTTTAGGGTTTATAAGCTTATAAGTCTTCCCCTTCTTCACCGCATCCATAAATTCATTAGTAATAGCCACAGAGATATTAAAGTTCTGAAGTATTCCTTCTTTGGTCTTGGCCGTGATGAATTCGAGTACATCTGGGTGGTCAATGTTCAAAATGGCCATCATCGCACCACGTCTCTTGCCTCCCTGCTTCACTACTTCGGCTACCATATCGAATACTCTCATAAAAGAGATTGGACCAGACGAAACTCCACCCGTTTGCATCACCATATCGTTCTTCGGTCGTAGTCTCCCAAAATTGTATCCTGTGCCTCCACCGGATTTGTGTATTACTGCTGTGGCCTTCACCGCTTCGAAAATACTTTCCATCGAATCTTCCACGGGCAATACGAAGCATGCAGAGAGTTGCTGCATCGGAGTGCCGGCGTTCATGAGTGTTGGTGAGTTTGGAAGAAATTCAAGAGAAGCAATCAATCTATAGAAACGTTCCTCGGTCTTCATAATATCCTCATCAGAAATAGTTGGATCATAAATCTTTTCTGCTGCTGCAATGTTTGAAGCAATTCTTCTGAAGAGCTGTTGGGGAGTTTCAATAATTTTTCCACTGACATCTTTTCTTAAATATCGGGACTCGAGAACTTTCATCGCGTTCTCGGTGACAACAGTTTTCACATCGTGATACAAAAGATAATATTTGGCTTCTCGAATTTCTTGTCTTTTCTTTCTGTACTCATCATAAGCCTCGGCCACATCTGAAAATCCTTCTTTCTTGAGTGTGGCCACTACTACATCTTGAATCTCTTCGACACTCGGAGCATTTTTTATAAAGAAAGTTTGTAGATTAGAGATAACTTTTTTAGAAACTTGTTTAACTACCGGACCATCTTTCTCCCTAACCGCGAGAAAAGCTTTATAGAGAGCTTCATAAATTTTATCTGGATCGAAAGGCACAATGCGCCCATCTCTTTTTCTGATTGTTTTTATTATCTTTGGGGACACTGAAAGTTTAAAACTCGCTTTCATTCCTCTCGTCGTATTATTGTTTTGAAGTGTCCGGGACATATGTGCTAATTAAATTTAACTTATAAAATTGATGGGCTTGTGACTTATTGTATGGAAAATTTGAACCAAAAAACTGTGGATAACCATTTCTTTTAGCTCAAAAAATAAAAAATCTAGACTGTAAAGTACCATCTCGAATGAGCCCTTAAACAGAGGTCCAAAACAACCTAAAATTTACAAAACTGGAGGTGCATAGGAGAAGGAATCACCGACCGAAACCCCGTGTGTGTCGCAAAATCCACCGGGAAGCTCGAGGACCAAACCGGCCGGTTGAGTCGGAGAGAAGGTAGTCGGATAGGTGTCTGGAGAAACAGATTTGTGAATAAAAACAACTTTATTATTCTCTATCCAAACAATGTCTATAGAGAATTTCATATCTTTCATCCAGAATTTGTACACATCTGGTTTGCTGAAAACAAAAAGCATACCTTCGTTTTCTTTTAATCTACTCTTACCACCAAGTCCCTTCGTTATTTCTGCATTGGTTTGAGCCAAGGTAACAGAGATCGGTATATTTTTTAATAAAACTGTTCTAGTTTGAAGATTTTTCTCTACACAAGTTCGAGAATTGCAATGAAATGGAATGTATTTGAAACTAGCAATGAGAAGCACTACAAACAAACCCAGAAAAAATAATTTTTTGTTTAAACTCATATCATTATTATACATTTATACAATCAAAAACTCCCCGAAGGGAGTTTTTGATATCGTTGTGAATCCGAAGACTCACAATGTATTACATAGGACGTCGGTTCATCCCTGGAGCACGAGGCTCTAATGGACGAGCGATGTTCACAGTGAGTTTTCTTCCTTCGAAGTCCTGACCGTTGAACATGTTGATAGCTGCATCAGCTGCTGCTTCATCAGCCATCTCGACGAAACCGAAACCCTTGCTTCTGCCGGTCATACGATCAATGATGATCGAAGATGACACGACTGCACCTGCTTTCGCAAACGCATCGCTAAGAGCTTGTTCTGTAGTAGTATAAGGAATACCACCGACATATAACTTTGTTGACATTTAACTTTCTCTGCCGGCCTTTAAATTTTAATTATGTAAGCGCCGGACTTTTCTCATTTAACGATTCAGTTCGGGGGTAACCCTTAGTGTCTCTTCCACGAGAACTTACATATTGCTATCATAGCAAACAATACGTTTTTTGTCAAGTCAAGGCAAGTTAGGTTTTGGGGATAGTCTTATCAAGTGAATCCCAGAGATAAAGAGAGAGGTGCGTTCTCTCCCCCGCATGTGGCTTAGCCAACCGGCGCATTGTCCTTTCTGTGGGCAATTTCCTAAGTTTAAAAACCTTTTGAAAGCCCTTTTTTATACCCAAATCCCCCATTGGAAGCACATCCGGCCTGTTTAGCGCAAAGATTAGGAACATATCTACTGTCCAAGGGCCAATCCCCTTCACTTTCAATAAATGCATCCTGACTTCCTCGTCAGTCATCTCATTCCAACGTTCGTTAGAACATTGGAATGATTGAGAGGAGAACTTTTGGGCCAGGTCCGTGAGGTAGGCAAGCTTTTGGGGAGAAATGCCGGCTCCTCGAATTTCCTTATTCGAAAGTTTGAGGAATTTCTCTGCGGTTGGTTTACCATTAAAAAGTTTGAGAAATTTTTTATAAATCGCATTTCCCGCTCCAGTAGAAATTTGTTGATAAATAATTGAACTACACAGAGAGAGGAGGGCATTCTTCGTCCTAGAAATTTTCCTCAACTTTTTCTTATCGATTTTAATTTTCTTTTGCATCTATATTTATAAAATAACCAATTTTTGGATTCACTAACTTCACAAAGTCTTCGGACTTCATCGCCACAGAGAAAGAACGATCACCAGCATTGAAGATTATTTTTTCATTCTCTAATACTCCTCTGTCCGTATACACTTCGAGTCCAAATAAATTTCCGAAAGGAGGTACACCACCCGGGAGAACATTGTCTGTAATTTCCGCTACTTCATTCTCTAAGGCGAAGCGGAGATCATTCAAACCAAATTCACTCTTTATTTTATTTTTATCAAATTTTTGATCTCCGGGAATTATAAACATCACGAAATGTTTACCTTTCTCTCCCCCCTTCACTCGGGCAATAATCGTCTTGGCCCCCTGATGCAATGTATAACCAGTACGAAGCTTGGCCGCCTCTTCACTCGTCCTCACTGGTGCGTGTTCAAAAGTCTCAAACCAACAATTATTCTCCTTGAGTATCGACGTTATTGTCTCTGAGATGGGATGATAGGGCATAAAATTTTGGCGGAAGCGGAGAGATTCGAACTCTCGGTGGGTTTCCCCACGCCACGTTTCCAACGTGGTGCACTAGACCACTATGCGACGCTTCCTGTACCAGAAGATACTATCCTATTTTTCTCTTCTTGAGAATCTCATCAACCATTCTGATTTCTTCATCAATACCTTCAATCAAATCATAACCTTTCAGTTCGTCTGTGCTAACCCAGGCAAACTCTGTGGCATCTTCATCAAGAACGACTTCACCGGAAGAATATTCCGCATAGTAGCTCAACACGAGACCCGGAGTTCCATCTCCTTGTATAAAAGTTAAATCAAGAAGATATTCAGGTTTTCCTATCTCAAGCCCAACCTCTTCCATAACTTCTCTAATCAATGCATTGGTAAGTGAGTAGTACCACTGATTATCTCCAATATTTGTACGAGGTAAGTTTGTGTAATCATCTGTTGACAAACCACCTCCTGGTACAGTCCATCTATTTGGGAAATGTTTCTTGTGTGCGCTACGTTTGGTAATTAAATATTTACCATCCTTGTGAATAATTGCTGTGGTAGCCACTCTGTGCAATTCCTTGTCTTTGATATCCATATTGTTTATATAGACTTATAAACCACTAAACTAATTATAGCGAAAATTACCGAGAGATATAAGAGATAGGTCGCTCCTAAGAGAAGCGTGGGTATACCGAATACAATAGAAACAAGGATAGCCCCGACCCCAAGAGATTGCAATCCCATCTTTATCTTCCCAGAGATTTCAGCTTGAATAATTGTGCCTTCGGTATGTTTCCTATAATAAGCTCCACCGATCAAAAAGAGTTCAATAATCACAATGGTCGCCGCGAGATAAACATTTATAAATTTTGTGACAAGGATTACAGCCGAGATACCAATCAGAATTTTGTCAGCCAGTGGGTCGAAGGTCTTGCCCCATTCTGTTACCTGGTTTCTTGTGCGAGCGAGCGCTCCGTCTATGGCGTCCGAGAAAGCCGAGAAGAAAAAGAGAACCAGTGCGAGTTTATAATCTTCAACCCAAAGAAGATAAGCCACAAAAGGCAGAGTAGCAAACCTGAACCATGTCACCACATTGGGTGTAATAAACCTCGGGATAAACGGCAATAAGGTATTTTTTAATATTTTATCTGAAAAGGTTAGATGCATATATTTATATTATTATTGTTTTATTTCTGAATACACTACTACCCTATTTCTGCCAGTCTCCTTGGCTCGATACATCGCTTTGTCTGCATGAATGAGGGTATTTTCAAACGAAACACCTCGCTCGAACGAGGCTACCCCGGCGCTCACGGTCACATCAAAATCAGGCATATTGTTGAAAGCCAATTGTTCCACCAAGGATCTGATTTCTTCGGCCTTCTTCAGAGCTTCCTTTTCATCAGCCCCAAGGAGGGCTATCACTATTTCTTCCCCTCCCCATCTACAAACAATGTCCTCATCACGCACGGCTCCTTCTATAAGGTGAGCCACACTCTTCAACACTTCGTCCCCCACAATATGCCCGTGGGTGTCATTAACTTTTTTGAAATGATCAATATCAAAAAAGATAAAACTAATATTTTTGAAATTGGTAACTCTTCGATTCTTCACCGTTTCTGCGTCAGCAGAAATAGAGTGAAAAAACTTTCTGGCTTCTTCATTAAAAAAGTTCCGAGTCTTGAGCCCGGTCAAAACATCATGAATGAGGTCCTTCTGAAGGACACGAATAGTTTGTTCGAGTTCGGCAATTCTTTCTTTGAGTTCTTCTGGAGTTTCTTTCGAATGCATACCTTAAGTCATAATCTTACCACCTTCCACTCGAACCTCCACCCCCAGACATGCCTCCACCGAACCCTCCAAATCCTCCTCCACCAAATCCTCCACCACTACCGCCCCCTCCACCTCCTCCAAACCACCAAGGAACAACAGTGCCGTTTGTTTTGTGTTTCTCATACGAACGCGAGACAAGGAAATCAAACAACAAACCCAGAGGAACAAGAAGAACAAACGTGATAATTCCTGCATAAAGAAAACCATAAATCAATCCCACCACTACTCCCACGATTCCACCCATCACCCCACCCATCCACCATGATTTCGACCGACCAAGAATACTGGCGAGATAAACAAATACAAAGAGAATGAAATAAAAGAAATTGGGGAACAAAGGAATCGAGCGTGTAGGAGTTGAAGGAGACAGCACTTCTCCATTTAAAACAGATACAATTTGATCCACTCCGGCCGAGAGGCCTCCTGCATAATCTCCTTTCTTAAATTCTGGAGTGATCGTTTCAGAAATAATCCTTGAGGTTGTGATATCTGTAAGCACAGGTTCGAGTCCATAACCCACCTCAATTCTAATCTGCCTATCGGCTATAGACACGAGAACAAGCGCCCCATTATCTACTCCCTTTTTACCCAGACCCCAATCCTTGTAGAGGTTAACAGCAAAGTTCTCTATAGTATCCCCTCCAAGTGAAGGAATAATCACTATAGACACCTCATTCCCTGTAGATTTCTCTAAATCAGAAAGTTTTGTCTCAAGAGCCGATTTGTCCGCAGGAGAAAGTATTGGTACTGTGTAAAAATCATTTACAAAACCGGTTGGTTTCCCTGGATTACTGTAGGCGAAAAGTACAGTGGGCAAAAGAAGGAGTCCAAGAGCGAAAGAAATTCGCTTCATAATGTTTATTGGAGATTTACAACAGGGGCCGTGCTGGCTAGAGCAACCGATTCAAAATATGCACGAGGACTATAACCAAACATACCCGAGACTAGATTCAGAGGAAATCTTTTCACAAGGACATTGTAGTTCTTCACAATATCATTGTATCTCATGCGTTCCACACTAATTCTATTCTCTGTACCTTCGAGCTGGACTTGCAGATCTCGTACCGCTTGGATAGATCCAAGTTGAGGATAAGCTTCCATGGCCACGAGTAGTCTTCCAAATGATGATTCAACCTGCGAAGCGGCAGCCGCCTTCGCATCTGGAGTTTTCGCTCCAGAATATTGTGTACGAGCATCGGCAATTTCTTTTATGATTGCCTGCTCTTGAGTGAACGCTCCTTTCACCGCATTCACAAGGTTAGGAATGAGATCAAAGCGCCTTTGATACTGAGATTCTACTTGTGCCCACTGAGCATCGGCACTTTGACTATAAGAAACTAATTTGTTGTATGAAGACCAAACATAAAGAATCGCGAGCACAACTACACCTAAAACAATCCACTTGGTTTTATTCATAAATTTATTATTAATTAATTATTGTATTCATTATAGAGTAATTGCGGTCAAGTGCCAATTTCTGTATAATAGACAACTGTAAGCCAATGGCCAATACACTTCCATACATTCAAATTATTCTTAGCTTCCTTCTGATAGGCGGGGTACTTCTTCAGCAATCTGAAGCGGGACTCGGTTCGGCTTTTGGATCCGGAGACTTGGGTGGGACCAAACACACTCGTCGTGGGTTTGAGAAGTTTCTTTTCACTGGAACAATCATCATTTCAGTTCTCTTCGCCCTGACCGCTTTCGCCAATCTGCTTCTCATACGCTAGATAGAAATCAATATGAAATATAGAGAACTACGCGTGCTTCTCACGAAGCGCTTCGAACTTCCCAAAGAACGCATCGTCCACACGACCATACGTTCTTTTACTCTCGCAGAGAAAACAGTTTTTTATTTTTTGGTTGGTGTTTTTATTCTCTCTGGTCTCACCCTACTTTCCAGAGTTAATTCTTCTTTTATGGTCACCATACCCGTTCGAGGTGGAACCTTGATCGAGGGGGTGGTGGGCACGCCCAGATTCATTAATCCAGTATTGGCTATTTCTGATGCTGATAAAAATTTAAGCGTTCTGGTTTACTCTGGATTAGTACGTCATTCTTCAGATGGAAACAATGAGGTTATAAACGATTTGGCTGACAATCTTTCTATTTCTAAAGACCAATTAACATACACCGCACACATACGCCCGGACGCTATTTTCCAAGACGGCGCTCGAGTAACCGCCGATGATGTAATATTCACTATTCAAAAAATTCAAAACGGATCCCTGAAGAGTCCCCTCTTCGGAGATTGGAATGGTGTTCTTGTTGAGAAGATAGACGAAGAAACCGTCTCCTTCAGTCTAAAGAGGCCGTATGCTCCATTCATTTCTAATTTGACGATTGGGATTCTGCCTAAACATATCTGGAAAAATGTTACCGATGATGAATTCTCTTTTAGCCAATTCAATATTCTCCCCATGGGTTCTGGTCCTTATAAAATAAAACTCGTTGAGAGGAACTCTGGTGGTATCCCAAACTATTACAATCTAGAAACTTTTACTGGTGTGGTTGGAGATGTACCTTTTATAGATAATTTAATTTTCAAATTTTATTCTAATCAAACTGATCTCTTGAACGCCTACAGCGCGGGCGACATAGAAAGCATGGCAGGCATTTCGGCCCTTGAAGCTTCTAATTTAAAAAAAGCTGGAGCCAATATTGTCTCATCTCCTCTACTCAGAATTTTCGGTGTTTTCTTTAACCAAGGACGCTCCAAACCTCTCTTGGACAAAGCTGTACGTCAGGCCCTCGATCTCTCTGCTCCTAAAGAACAGATTGTGGCCAACATCTTGCATGGATACGGCACTCCTATAGATGGACCGTTCCCGGCCGGGTTATTCTCTTGGAGCGATGATCGCAGTTTAGATACTAATTATGAAGAGCGCTTTAAATCTGCAGAAGAGATTTTGAAAAAAGGAGGTTGGGTTAAAAATGAAAAGACAGGGGTCTTGGAAAAAAAGAGCAAGTCTGGTACACTGGTCCTGTCGTTTTCTATCTCCACCGGTAATACCCCCGAACTCAAAGCCGCAGGTGATTTGTTGAAAGAGGCATGGGGCAAACTTGGTGCCAAGGTAGATGTATTAGTTTTTGAAACGAGTGACTTGAATCAAAACGTGATTCGTCCGAGGAAATTCGATGCCTTGCTGTTTGGAGAAGTTATAAATCGCAATGCTGATGTTTATCCATTCTGGTATTCCAAAGAAAGGAACGACCCTGGATTAAACATCGCTCTGTATGCGAACAGCGCTGTGGACAAACTCCTCGATCATGTAAGGTCGACGAAGGATGTGGAAAGTTTGGAGAAAGACGCACGAGCTTTCGACAAAGAAATCAGAAATGATATCCCTGCAGTCTTCCTCTATACTCCGGGCTTTATCTACGTAGTGCCAGAGAAAGTAGAGAATATCAATTTAGGTAAACTTTCTTCTACTCAAGATAGATTTCAAGATATTCGTAATTGGTATATAGAAACTCACAAGGTCTGGCAATTGTTCACTAAATAAAATTAGAAAAAATTAAAATAAATTTAAAATGGATACTTTCAGAAAAGCCCCCCACTCACCACTCATGACGCGTGGACACAAACAAAGAGGAATGCGCAGAGACAATGATCGGCCCATCCCAATGAAGAAACCTCATGACGTCATTCCTGCCCTTGCCGAAGGCAACATTCGTATTATCCCTCTCGGAGGAGTAGAAGAAATCGGACGCAACATGACTGTGATAGAGTACGGCGGAGACATCATCATCGTGGATGTTGGTATCCAATTCACTGATGCAGAAACTCCCGGCGTGGACTATATCCTCGCGAACACAAAGTATCTAGAAGATAGAAAAGATCATATCAAAGCCATCGTGATTACCCACGGTCACCTCGACCACATCGGAGCCATCCCCTACCTCATCACAAAGTTGGGCAATCCTCCTATTTATACCCGAGAATTCGGAGCATTAATCATCAAGAAGCGCCAGGAGGAATTCCCTCACCTTCCACCCCTTGATCTACGTATTATAGATAGCAAGGATAAATCCGCCGTGCCCATCACTCCAAATCTCAAGGTGCGTTTCTTCGGATTGACTCACTCTATCCCAGATTCAACAGGTATCATCATTGAAACTCCCTTCGGAGACATCGTGAACACCGGAGACGTGCGTATAGAAAATGAGAACGGCGTCGTAGCCGAGAAGGAAGTCGAACAATACAAAATATTTAAGGATAGAAATGTTCTTCTCCTCACTATGGATTCTACGGGTATAGAAAAGCCGGGTTTCTCTCCTTCTGAAACTCATATTTTGAAGAATATAGACAAGATTGTCGCCGAAGCTCCGGGCCGAGTAATCATCGCCACCTTCGCCTCTCAAGTGGAACGTATCATTGAATTCTTGAACACCGCTCGTCGCTATGACAAGAAAGTTTTGATTGAGGGACGAAGCATGAGGAACAACGTGGACATTATTAAACATTTGAATTTGGTAAACGTTGATCACATTGTGCCCATCGAAGACATAGAAAGATATGCACCAAATAAATTGATGATGGTCGCGACCGGTGCACAGGGAGAAGAATTCGCCGCTCTCATGAGAATGGCCAACAACACTCACAAGTTTATCAAGCTCAATCGCACGGATACGGTTATCCTCTCTTCTTCAATCATTCCTGGGAACGACAGGGCCGTAGCCAAACTGAAAGACAATTTGTACAGACACGATTCTAAAATCATTACTTACCTAGACACAGACGTGCACACATCCGGCCACGGCAAGCGTGGAGAACTCGAATGGATTCACCGACAGATTCCTTATAAATTCTTCATGCCGGTACACGGACATCACTATATGTTGAAGCAACACGCCGAACTTGCTCGTTCGCTCGGCTGTGCTCCAGAAAATATCATCGTCCCAGATAATGGTTCAATTATAGAATTGCGAGATAAGGGGCAAACTTTCGTTAGACTTCAAGAGAGAGCTCCTTCGGGTGATGTGGTCGTAGAAGGATTCTCCGTCGGAGATGTTTCTGAAATCCTTATTCGTGATAGGAAGATGCTCGCTGAAGATGGAATGTTCGTCGTCATCGCGATGGTCAATACCCAGACAGGACGATTGAAGAAATCTCCGGACATCATCTCGCGCGGGTTCGTGTATCTCCGTGAATCTCAAGATTTGCTGAACGAAGCTCGACACGTCATCAAACATTCAATCGAATCAACTACTGTAGGAATGAATCCTATCAACTTTGATTATGCGAAGAATGCTGTGAACGAAGATGTCTCTCGTTGGCTCTTCCAGAAAACCGCGAAGAAACCGATTGTGATTCCGGTGATTTTGTCAGTTTAATCTTATAATCGAACCAGAGGTATTTTTTCGTGCCTTACGGAGAGCTTGGCTCGAGTAGAGAAATTTCTAGTAAGAAATTATCGTGCAAAGAAAAAATATTTCTGGTGAGATGGTATAATTAATCCGAATGAAAGCACGTATAAAACGTCGAGTGCTCGCTGGGCTCATACCAATTTATGTGGCGGATCTTTTTTTCTCCTTTCACTACAATTCAGTAATTTATGTAAACTCTTCATTCCTCGAGAAGTTTTTCTCCGTCGACCTCGTGAGTCTCCTCTTCATCCTCGGTTCTATTGGAAGCATTATTTTGTTTTTCCTAGCCGTAGGATTGGAGAAGAAGTTGGGCAACCGTATATTCTTTTTCCTATTTCTGATCTTAGAAGCCTTGGCCGTCCTCGGGATGGCTATCATTCAAACTCCATTTTATATTGCACTGTCTTTCATCTTGCTCCAAAGTGCGTCTGTTATGGTTTTTTATAGTCTCGATATTTTCTTGGAAGATGCTACTCCGGAGAAAGAAACTGGTTCTGTCCGAGGAATATACCTCACCCTCCTCAACATTGCTGTTCTCCTCTCCCCTATGATGATTGCCCTCTTCGCTCCAAACGGAGAATTTATTCGTCTGTACATCATGTCTCTCCTCTGTCTCATTCCTCTTTTTCTATTGGGAATATTTTCTTTCAAACATTTCAAGGATGAACGCCAACACTTCAATTCTTTACCCATCATCTCTTGGTGGAGACACAAAAACATTCGTCGTGTGACTCTTGTGCGCCTCACTTTAAATATTTTCTACAGTCTCGCGGTGATTTATATCCCCATTTATCTTCATCAGAATATCGGATTCAGCTGGACCCAAATAAGTATCATCTTCACCATCATGCTTCTGCCGTTTGTCTTGTTTGAAATCCCTGTTGGAAGACTTGCAGACAGGTGGTGCGGAGAGAAAGAGTTTATGACATTGGGTTTGTTTATATTAGGAACAACACTCCTCGTTATTCCCTTCCTTAAAACTCCTGATGTGATCGCGTGGGCAGTGCTTCTATTCATCTCGCGCATCGGGGCGAGCTTTATAGAAATTGCCTCTGAAAGTTATTTCTTCAAACAAGTGGATACCAAGGATTTGGGCATGATTAGTATCTTTCGTATGACTTGGCCCATGGCCTTCATTATTGGTCCCTTCCTCGCGATACTCTCCATCAATACCCTCGGATTCACCGGCCTACTTCTCCTCATGGCCCTCTTCGTGTTTAAAACGATGAATTCAAGCACCAAACTCCGAGATACCCGCTAAGTTTGCGCAAGAACGGTTCTTGCGCAAACTATTTCTTGTATTCCACTATCTCTCCAGCTTTGATTTCAATTTTGTCTGCTTTGCGGAGATTTTTTATTTGTTTAAGTGAAAGGATTTGGGTATGAGGAGAATTGTCCAAAGCTTCTACAAGATAATACAAATCTTTCTCTGTGGTGAGCCATTCTGTACCAAACTTTAAAAGGTCAAAAGGTTTAGAGAAGCTTCGTAGAGTCTTCTCTCCATCATTCATAAAATATTCATGGAAGTAAGACATCGCGAGTTCGCGCACATTTTTATAAATTGGTTCTCTGTATCGCAGAACCGCATGATTGGTTTTTGAAATCGCTCCCCAACGATTAAGCCGTTTAAACAGGACCACTACATGATCCACGTCACCTTTCTTCTCCGCGACCTTTAGATCAAGGAGAAGCGGTTTCTCTCCATTCATCCATAGTGCAGCTGCTCCGAGGAGGGCTCCATCGAAGCAGTGCGCCCTTCTCTCTCTTAAAATTTTCTTCGGTGAATTATAAGTATCTTTCTTCTCAAATCTAAAAGATAAATTATTCAAAAAGCTCTGAATCTTCTGTGGAGTATTCAAACTCTTCAACACTTTTAATTCTTTTTTATTAAATTGCATTGGTTTCACTTTTCTTACCATACCTATAAGCCCAAATGAAAATCCCCACAATAGTCGTAAGCAAAAGTACAGAAGCCACAATCTCGAGGACAGAGCTCACTTTATAAATAGCATTACCAAAATAATATCCAACATAGAGAAGGATAGAGGATTTTAATACACTACCAATAAAATCATACCCAAGAAGTTTTAAAACTGGAACCTTGGCCATGCCTGCTGCCGCAAGGAAAATCGTACCCGTGCCGTAGGCAAATTTGGCCACAATCAGCAGAAGTCCTGTGCGATTCTTGAAAGCCTTCTCTACTCCCACTATATGTCTCTCATCGAATCCAAAATGCCTCCCCCAGCGTATAACCAGAGCTCGTCCACCCCATCTGCCCAAACTATAGCGCATGAAATCCCCTATCACGTCTCCACTTATCACCAAAATAAAAGCTGGAAGAAGGCTGATAAAACCAAGGGAGATCGCGAGCCCCGCAAGCATAATAGAAATAGGTCCCTCAATCATTACTGCGGGGAAAAGAAGAAGGTAGTAGAAAAGCATCGTTTAATTATATGCTTTGGTCTATTTAATTCCACACAAAGCTTTCAATTCTGTTATGTCGTCTGGAGTAAGGTTCATATTCGCCCCGCTGTTGAAGGTGTACATAATGGCCTTAGGATCAGAGATGTGGTCAAGTCCAAGCGCGTGGCCGAGTTCGTGGGCCAAGACTCGCACCAATTTGTCTCGACTGCTGAATTCATAAATATCAATTTCCTGCCCCATGGCACTACTTTTGTATAAACCTTCGGTGAAAGATTCTCCGCGCGATTCTCCGATAGTGTTGTATTGATCAACGGTCAGATTAAGCGTCTTGGCCAATCGATTAATCACTACAATCAACGCGTTTATCTCGTCTACCATACTGTTCAAACGTACTTGCGAGGTCTCAAGTTTGGCCGCTCCACTTTCTAAGGCAGTTCGTTCTGCCACCAGCTTCTCATACTCTTTCTTGGGGGCCCCACCGTTCGCATTCCAATACTTCACTTGTTCTTCATAGGCTTTGTTTTGTTGATTAAGAGCTTCGAACTGTGCATCGTATGATTTCTTGGCTCCTTCATACTGTTCCTTGAGTGCGAGGTATTTATTCTCTAATGAATCATATGAAGCCTTGGTGTCTTTCACTGTGATACCCAAATCCGCAAGTTTGCTCGTGGCTTGCTGACGATAATCATAGATGAGATTCACTTTCAAACGGCCATCTTCTGGATCATATGAAAACAAATCTTTGCCCAAAGGTTTCTCCCATATCGCTTCAGCTTCGCTTAGAGCACTCAGGAAATATGTTTTGGAAATATCAAACTTCTCATCGAAAGTACCAAGGTTATATGCGATGGGTCGGGCGCAAGGGCGAACGAAAAAAACTTTTGGGATAATAAAAACTCCCGCTCCAATCACAATCAAAATAATAAGAATTTTAAAAATTCGTTTCACTATAGTATTCAAAAATGGCTTTGATGCCAGAGAGATTTCGCTCCCACTCTATCGTATCATGAGTTTTGAGCTCTACAGTAATAGCCGGAATATTTATAGAAGCGAGCCATCCTTCGGCATCACCCGTGATTTCATAAGCACTAAATGATTTGATAGCCGAATATCCAGAGGCCTTTGAATAAGCATTCAAAATATCTAGCGTCTGTGGGAGGATGCCGTTCTGACATTCTGAAGCATAAACCGCATTGGACTGACTGTGCCAGAAGACAACGACCCTGGGTTTATTTTCTAAAATGAAATCCCGGAGAGCCTCGGCTTCTGGTTCAGAAAACGGTGCCCCACCCGCGCTCACGATTCTGGTTTGCCACTTGCTCGTAGGTTTCCATTTGCAATCAAAATTGCGATTAAGATCAACCTCGTTAGCATTAAAACGACCGGAAGCCAGAACAGTTTTGTCTTTCGAAGCATCCCCCTCCACAAAACGTCCCTCCTTCAGAGTGACTGCATAAACTCCGTCTGGATTAAGGGATGGAATAATAGAAACAGTTAAATCATCCGGAATAGCCAGAGAATTTTCTTTCAAATAATCTATGAGCCGATAGGCCAGAAGCACACTGTTCCACTCATATCCGCCGTGCACGCCTCCAACAAACAAAATTCTGTTCTTTCCATTCCCATAAGTATAACTTTCTATCTTGCGTCCCTGCACTGATTCACCGATAACTTTGTAGATTGGACTTTCTAATTTTTCAACAGTGGCAGTTGGGGCCTTTTGAGATTTGTTATAAAAACTGACGAAAATACCCACACCTATAACAAAAAGGACAAGGATAAATACGATTAAGAACTTCTTGGAGACAAACCTCATTACTAATTGTTAATTACTTTGAGTAATACTTAAGGAGAGCTTCAACACCCGCTTTGTTCTTGGACCATTCGGTATCTGTATGGTTTGTGAGGAGAACACTTATGGCTGGGATATTTTTCTTCGCGAACCAATTCACCATATCTCCGGTTATCGCGTAGAAATCAAAGCTCTCATTCGCAGGATAGCCCGAGGCCTCTGCATATTTCTTCATGAGAACATTTGTCTCTGGAGAAACACCGTTGTGACAATTCGAAGCGAATACTCCACCGACAGCGCTGTACCAAGTGACAATTGCGGTCAAATCGCGATCTTCAACATACTTTTTTATAGCCTGACTTTCTGGTTCAGAAAATACAGAACTTCCACCACTCACTGATTTGTTTTGCCACAAAGCGCTTGATTTCCAATCACAATCAAAGTTGCGTCCGAGGTCAACTGTGTTTCCATTGAAGCGACCCTCTATCTGCTTGGTTTGTGATGAAGGCACATCGGCCGAAGTGAAACGACCAGCAGAACCGACTACTTTGTTCAAACCATCTGGATTGAGTACTGGGATGATCGTCACCTTCATATTTTTAGGAATGACGCCTGGATTCGCATCTAAATAATCCATAGTCTCATATGCGAGGAGCACTGTGTTCCATTCATATCCGCCGTGGATACCACCGATGAAAAGAATCTCCTTCTCTCCTGTGCCAAAGGAATAAGCCAAGATGTCGCGACCCTCCACAGACATCCCAATGGTAGAAGAAGGTGAATTCTTCAAAGCTTGGTCATCTGCTTGAGGAGTCGTAGTGGCTTGACCCTGGTTCACATCAACATTATTCGGTGAATTGCGGTTTATAAAATAAAGGCCAACCCCAGCTAAAATAATAAGTAAGATGATTGCAATTATGGTTTTGTTCATAAGAATTAAGACGTTAAGGTGTTCGAATAATTACACTGTAATTCATATTATATCAGAACTAACACAACCCAAAATCCCCTTCACCGCTTCCGCATCTTCCCTTTTTAATTCTCGAATGATTCCTTTAAACATTTGATTATTAATTCTCAGGTTTTGGTACATTATACTTTTGATACATTTCATCAGTGTTTTCTGCAATAGACTGAAGCCCCATTTCTCTTCTCCTTTCCTCAACTTGTTCTGCATTTTCAATTTCTTGTGGCACAAATTTTCCTCTATTTTCTTTAGCAGGTTTGAACTGTGTACCATAAAGTTGCGGTCGACCTGTATTAACTCTTACTCGATCCTCAAGATACGCGACATCATGCCTAGATACCTCGTTCTCTGGTTCTTGCTTCATTAGATCAAGACAATGTTCTTGAAAAATCACATCGTGATCTGCATGCTGTACAAGTAGCCATGCACTAAAAGATGCTTCTTTCCCAACTTTTGAAACTGTGGGCCATCCAATTCTTTCTATAATTCCTTTTAATTTTTCTGTGTGCTCCTTGTCGATGTCTCCTCCCCAATACTCAGGATCATTTATTTCTTTTTGGCGTACGTCCTGATCAATCCTCACCATTTCCTCAAGCTCAGAGGCAATTTGTGGGTAAAGAACATTTTCAGCTGATTCAGATTTGTTCTGCATATTAATTTTTAATTATATTAATGAACTCATCCAAAACGGAAGGTAGTTCTTTTATTCCTGCATCGTCACTAAAGTGGCCTTTATTATGTTCAACAAGTGTCTTCGCACTCAATCTCTCTTCAAATAATTCTTTATTGCCCATATCTACATCTGGGTCATCATCAGAGAAAATACAAGTGAGTTTGGGCAAATTCTTTTTTATCTTTTCATAATCTAGGGTTGCCTCGAACCACGGATTGGCAATCTCTTTCTCCGCTACTGTAGCCAAATGAAGAAGTCTAAAGAACGGAGCAACGAAAACTGCTCCACCCGCTTGTTTATCCTGTCCTTCTATAAAATGCATAATCGTCTGACATCCAATCGAATGCCCAACAAAATAAGTATCTGCATCTACTTCCCCAACAATACCTCTTAAATGACCAACCCAAGCCTCTAATTCTGGAGTATCAGTATTAGGCATTGTAGGAGTAATAACTTCGAAACCTTTTTGTTCGAGTTCATTTTTAAGCCATGGAATCCAACAATCCGTTGGCGCTCCCGACCATCCGTGTATTATAAATATCCGTTTCATTTTTCTATTATACCACTTATCATTTCCTTGAATTAAGCCTCATTTTGAGCTATTCTCTTGGAGTATTCCTACTAATTTGGGAGATCGTCTAATGGTAGGACATATCCCTCTGAAGGATATTATCTTGGTTCGAGTCCAAGTCTCCCAGCCAACTCGTGCTAGGTTACTGTACACGAGATGTATCAATGTTGATTCACCGACATCCAGAACGAATGAAAAGATGGATAGGAATATCCTTTAGGTTTGATGTGGTCTTACCAGAAGAATTGGTCCCCAGACCACATTTGTTGCCCAGAATACAAAGACTTGGAGAATTAGACTGTCACCTTCTATACCAAGAAGAAAACCTGGATCTTCTTAACGTAAATAGAACAGAAAATGTTGGTTTATTTTCAGAATGTCTTTATCTGTCACATCTTTGGGTGTTAGATGCATATGAGATATTGCGAATACTGAAAAACAGAAATAAAAAATTTGAGCAGATTTATCAAGAAATAAAGACTATTAGAGTTCCTTTGGCAAAACATGAAAGAGCCGGGGATAATCAAAACAAATATGGGTATGGAAACTATCCGATTATAGATCCTGGAACGGGTAAGGTTGGATGGGTTACCGACAACGAAAATATTTTTATACGAACCGATTTTGCCACGAAAATGCTGAATGTTCTAGAGAGTAATGTTTAGCACTTTTAAAATACTCAAGACGCATTGAGTTGTTGTATAATTAAAAGCATAGAATTCGAAAAATGACAGAAAAAACAATATCAGAGCTGAATCTTGTTATATTGGCGCTGACAATGGTCATTTTAATTTTATATGCACGTGACACGCACAGAATTGCTAATCAAACCGTAGAAACTAGTTTAAAACCAGTTATTCTGCGTTCAGGTTATTTAGACTATTCCCTTTTTACATCCATAGACGACGTACAATCTTCGGAAAAACCAACATTTATTGAATTTACAAATTTGCAAAATATCGCAAAGGATATTTCTGGTCATATCATAATTGACGGAAAAAGTTTTCCATTGTTATTCCAAAACGAAATTACTCAACGAAAAGATAAGGATAATTTGGTTATTGGTGTTCTTCCAAAATGGGGGTGGTTGCCTACTGGGGGTAAGCTATATGCAACATATAAAAAATCTGATTTTTCAACAACAACCGATAGTAACCAGATATATTTAAAATACAAAGACATAGAAGGTAATTTATATCATACTAAAGAAGATAGTAACTATTCGCAAACTTCTGGAAGAGATTGATGTGGAAACTTGAGACGTACCAAAATTGACTTTGTATATTTCTCTAGACGTGGTATAATGTTTATTATGGAAAAAGGAAAAGGCCAACAAAACCCGCTTGTCACTGCAGTGGCTGTCCCTATCGTAATTTTTACTATCGTAGGTATGCCTATTGCGGAGAATTTTTTAGAAAAAGAATCCACTTCACATATTCACCAGGATAACGTTGTTCATCCAAATTTTGGAAATGTGACAGTTTCAGGCATATCTGCTTCTGTATCTGGAATAATAAAATGAATATAAGCTGGATTAACAAAATATTTAATAAAAATCCTGTGAAAACAAGTGTCAAAGAATTTGAGAATATTTATTTCGAACTAAAAAATAAAAACCCAGATAAAGATGAGCATTGGCGATTGGCAAATACATGGTTGGTTAAATATGGCAATTGGGAAGTGTCAAAACAAAAAGGACCAAAATTAACTAGGTATATTGCATATACCACCACATTCCAATGGTCACTTCTAGATTTTCCCGACTCCATAAGAGGATTGGCTTTGTTTTTGGCATATAAGGAACGAGGAGATAAGGAATCTGGTGATGAAAAAGAAACGGAGGAATCTGCCAGAATAATAAAATTAGTGCAAAAGATTATGAAAAGTAGTGATTTATTGGAAGTATACAAGAACAAAAACCCATTTACTTGGAACGGAATCCAAACCGAAGGCGATGAGTCAATCCATGGTCTATATGGATTTTTGAAAACAACGGATTTTCTTAGCAAAAATCCTGAGAAATATGAAAAAGCTGTGGAAAATGGTGAAAAGTTAGACAGAGGAGAAAATATAAAAAGTTCAGGATGCAATATTAAACTTTCTGAAGAGCAACTCGCGGAAATTAAGCGAGCAATAGAAACAAATCAATAGCTTTTTTAAGTGCTCGAGATGCACCGTTTTTAATCTAGAAAATCTATTAAAACAGCATTGCAGGGTAGGGAAACACACAACTCCAATTCGAGACGGCTAACTCGCAAAGTTGGTATAATTAACCGATGCTTTCATCTAATTATTTCCAAGGAACAGCCGAAAACCCTTTTCATATTTCTATCGGGACAGTGTTAGTGAATGATAATAATGAAATAGCTTGTCATTATTTTAAGGAATTTTCTCATAAGAGTACGGGGAATTTTAAGGATTTCTATCTCCTTATGAGAGAAACAATTGAACCGGGAGAAACAATAGAGAATTGTCTTTTACGAGGATTAGCAGAAGAGTTTGGTGCAGTCGGGAAAATTAAATCATATATAGGTTCGATTGTGTCTCACTTTCCACATAAAAATATTGAAATAGAGAAAACGACTCTATATTTCCTTTGTGAGTTAATATCTTTTAATTCTGAAAACCGAAAGCTGAACGATCCGGAATCTGGCAGTGAAATAATGTGGATACCCAAAGAAGAGTTGATAAGAAAGATGCAGGAACAAGGTCAGAGATTAAATAGACAAGATTTGGATGAATCCAAGGTGCTTGTGGGACTAAAATAGTTCCAACTTCGTACCACACCCCCAGCTCGTAAAATTGATATAATTAAATTATGAAAGAAATTGAAGTACTTATTGAAGTAAAAAGTAGCAAGGAAAAAGCCCTAAAAGCACTCGAGAAATTTGAATTCGTGGGAACAAAAGAAGTGATAGATGTTTATTTTGTTAGTCCATTTAGAAAAGATTTGCAACCAGATGAAAACGGTCGGTTAAATAATTGCTATCGTATTAGATCAAAGGATGGTAAGGCCTCTATGGCCTATAAGGTTGACCACTTCAATGGCACAGAATGGTCACATTCAGATGAACACGAGACGAGTATTGGAGATTTCCAAACCGCACTAGAAATAAACAGACATTTGGGATTTGAAGAGCTTGTAAGGATAGACAACAAGAAAAGCACATTTATGACCCAAGATTATGAAATAGTCCTTGAAGATGTAGCGAATTTAGGATTATTTATGGAAGTAGAGAAACTTGAGGAGGTGACAGATGAAGATGTGGAAAAAACCAAAGAGGAAATCAGAACTTTCCTCAAAAGTTTAGACATAGAATTTGGTGAAGAAAAAAATGCAGGCAAGCCAGAATTAATGCTTAGAAAGAAAAAATAAATTTATGAAAACTTGGGCCCTTAGATTTCGTGCAAAGGACAAGAAAAATTTTGAAGAGGTTCGAAATGGTTTAAAGGAATACGAAACTCGAGCCGGGACTATTAAATACCAGCCCATTGAAGTTGGAGACGAACTGATTTTTGTATGTGATGGAGAAAAATTCTCAAAAAAGATTATAGAAAAATTTAAGTGGCCGGACATAGATACAATGGTGAAAGAAATTCCTTTCAAGAAAATTATGCCTTCAGTTCTGTCTCTGGAAGAAATGAAGAGGGCCTACGCTTCGTATCCTGGATATGAAGAAAAAATCAAAGAGTTCGGACTATTGGGATTTAGACTTAAATAATTCCGGTTCAGCACGGGTAAAGATACAGAATGGCGCTTTTCTTTATTAGTGGTATTCTAGGGTAATAAACATATGAAAAAAATAATAATATTAATTGCAGTTGTAGTTTTAGTAGTAATAGGGTTATTCATGCGTGGTTCTTTTGGTGGTTCTCAAGAGATATCTAAATTAGACACTATTGATACTGTTGGAAGTTTCTACAATGATTGGCTCAAGGCGGTGAAGGACCCAAATGCGGTTCCAAACCTCGCGAGCCTGTCCAAATCACCATACTTGAGCAAGGCGCTTCGCAATCGAATCATAGATGCATTGAAGATCAAAAACCCCGACCTCGACCCTGTGTTGTGTCAGAGCGTGATACCTGAAGCTATTTCTACTAGAAACGCCTTCATGTCCGATGATAAGGCCGAGGTACTTGTGATGTCCAGAGATAAGAAAGTGACCAATCAGGCCATAGTTGAACTCAACAAGTTGAATGGCATTTGGTATATGAACGAGATTAAATGTTCGTTAGGAGAATTTGCTCCGGAGAAAGAATTCACTTTTGAACAAAAAGGTTTCTTACTAAAGGGCTCAATCCCCGCCCCTTATAATTCTAAAGATTGGCACTTGGTGTATGAAGAAGATGGCCAAAAAGGCAATGTTATACCAGTTTTCCTTGATTCAAAGAGTAAGTGTATAAATACAGACAAGACTGAATCCATCTGCAAACCGGAGCAATTGAAAGAAACAATGGAAGTATTTATACAAGGCCAAATGAACGAACGTGGCATTACTATAAATCGACTACAATTCGTTAAGTAGAGATCAATTAAACCTTCAAGTATCTACGAATTGCGAGGAAGCTGGAGACAGCTCCGATGAGAATGCCTGAACCCACGATGACGATGAATATCATTGGGAAGTTTGAGAGATAGTATTCGAAAATATTTAGTCCAATGAAGAAATTCTCGGTCACTTGGCCTAACCAATACGTGATGGGCAGGAAGACGAAGAGCGTCATGATGCCGGCTACTATCCCATAGATAATACCCACTACTACGAACGGCCCTTGGATATAAGTATTCGAAGCTCCCACAAGGCGCATCACAGCAATCTCGTCTCGAGCGATGTAGATGGTCAGACGAATAGTATTGAACGAAGTAAGGACAGAGAGAATGATGAAAGTGATCGTGATGGCGAATCCGAGAGTATGAGCCGCATTTATAATTCGAGTGAGTTTGTCTATGGCTGTTTTATTTTGATAGAAGTTAACCTTGTCTACAATAATATCTCCATCACTCCCAACTACATTCTTCCCTTGGAGAAAACTGGCGACAGATTCGTATTGCGATGGATCCTTGGCCTTCACATTGAGCACTGCACCGAGAGGATTATCATTCAATTCATTGAGGGCAGACAATATGGACTGGTCGTTCGCATGTCGAAGTTTAAAAGCTTCCAGGGCAGATTCTCGAGTGACGTAGGTGACGAGAGAAACTTCCGGCATAGATTCAAGGGAACGTTTGATGCTTAGAATATCTTTCTCTTCGGCCTTGGGCACAAAAGTCACATTGATATCTACTTTATTGCGAAGTTCTTCGAGAGAAGTGTTGAGTACCGCTGAACTGAAGAGGATTCCACCTATGACGAGGAGAGTCACCATCATGATGAGAACAGAAGCGAGCGAGACTGTGCCATTCCTCCAAAAATCGAAGAACCCCGTCCTCGCCACTCGTTTTATATTTGTCCTAAACATGATAATGATAATTATTAAATAAAATATTTGCCCTGCTTGTCGTCGCGCACCAACCTACCCTTCTCCATGGCGATCACGCGCTTCCCCAATGAATCTATAATACCCTTGTTGTGCGTTGCGAGGATAACCGTAGTCCCCATGTCATTTATCTTTTTTAAAATTTGAACAATGTCGTAAGTATTCACAGGGTCGAGGTTCCCCGTCGGTTCATCTGCAATGATGATTTCTGGCTGATTGACGAGTGCTCGAGCGATGGCCACTCTCTGCTTCTCTCCTCCCGACAATTCGTGTGGAAAATTCCAAATCTTCGGAGTCAAATCCACGAGTTCGAGCACGTGGGGTACATCAGCCTCTATCTCTTCATCTGATTTACCAGCAGCCTCCATGGTGAACGCGATATTCTCATAAACAGTTTTATCTGGAAGGAGGCGAAAGTCTTGGAAAATCATGCCTATCTTCCTGCGGAAATCGTTGATTTCGTGTTTGGCCAAGGAATGCACGTCCACAGAATCATAAAACACCTTACCCCCTGAAGGACTCTCTTCACCAAGGAACATTTTGAGGAGTGTTGTCTTCCCGGCGCCGGATTGGCCCACGATGGAGACGAATTCCTTGGGTTCTATAGAAAAAGTGACGTCTTGAAGAGCCACCGAACCATCACCATATATTTTACCCACGCGATCAAAGAAAATCATGCCTGTATTTTAACATTTTTAATCCCCTTCGCCAAGAAATTATAGCCCCTTTTCTGCCCCTGTAGTAGAGCAAAGCTCACTACGGGGCTCCGCTATAGAGACCGCTCTGCTTCTATGAATTCATTGAGTTCGCCGGCGAGGACTTTGTCTACTTGGGAAGTTTCTACGTTGGTGCGATGATCCTTCACCATCTTGTATGGGTGCAGAACATATGAACGAATCTGATTGCCCCATTCTATCTGCGTGGTTTTCGAGACATACATCCCCTTCTCCTTGGCCTTCCTCTCATCTTCTCGAAGTTTATAAAGTTTGGCTTCAAGCATTGTAAGGGCTTTCTCTTTGTTTTGTGCTTGGCTACGCTCTGTCTCCACATGCACTGCGAGATTCGTAGGAATGTGCACGAGGCGCACTGCAGTCTCACGTTTGTTCACGTTCTGTCCACCCGGACCAGACGATTTGGAGAGTTCTGTTCTGATTTCATCTGGAGGTATAACCAATTCATCTGGAGTTTCAAATTTTGGAATAACTTCAACCATAGAAAATGATGTATGACGAAGTTGCTTTGCATTGAAAGGAGAGATTCTCACCAAACGATGCACTCCTGATTCATTTTTCAAGGTTCCATAAACACTTTTGCCAGAAATTTCCAAAGTAATATTTCTGTATCCTCCGTGATCATTCTCATTTTTATGAAGAATCGAGACTTGCCAACCTTTTTTATCAAAATATTTCAAATACATATTGAGAAGCATCGCAGAGAAATCTTCTGCATCATCTCCTCCCGCTCCAGAGAAAATTGTTACCACGGCATCACCCTTGTCATACTTCCCTACTCCTTCGAGAGAATCTTTCAAATTTTCTAATTCACGAATAGTCGCCTGCGCTGTGTCCTTGTCAGCCCAAAAATCCGCACTGCCCATGCGCTCTTCTATGGCTTTTATCTTGTATTGTATATCTTCTTTGGATGCCATGAGCCATCTCTGAGGATCGAACTCAGGACCTCGTCTTTACGAAAGACGCGCTCTACCAACTGAGCTAAGATGGCATTCACTAATTTTCTAATTTCCGAGCTTCTTGCGCTCTCTTACTTTGAGCCCTGTTTTCTCTACCATTGCCTTTGTTCAAGGCTGAAAATGTGGGCAGTAAGGCATCACAGTTTGGACATATTAGACGCAGATTAGATTCTCTATTATTACGCCAATTACCATCAATATGATCTGCAACTAAGGGCACCTTACCAGTTTTTTGATTAATTTTCGACCAACCACAAAGACAGCACTTATCTCCAAATTTTTCTCTCAAATAACGCTTAATTTGAACTGAGACAATACCAATACTTTGAAGACCACTTATTTTACCATCCTTCCAGTCCTCAAGATAACGTTCTCGTTGATATATTTGCTGACAAGCATTACTACAATATTTGTAATAAGAGCGACGTGGCTCTTTGTTACATACTGGACATTTTGGTCTGAGCTTTTTTGGATTTGGCACTCACTAATTATACATCCAACTGCTGACCATAATCAACACAATAATATGGTCTATATTTACTCCACTATTACAAAACTGGAGCCAAGACCCGGGATCGAACCGGGGACCTCTTCCTTCGGACTACCACCTTTTTATTTATATAAGTGGACTAGACTGTATATTTCTCCATCAAATATGGAGACCCTTGTCAGTCGTTCGGGCGCAGGGCGCCACGGTCTCTACCTTTTTGGTCTTTAACCGTTATTCAGGATTCACTAAGACATTACTATCAAAGTGGGCAAAATGTTTACCATGGAAGTGCTCTACCAACTGAGCTATCTTGGCACAAACCTAATCCTATACAATTTTAGCCCCCCTGGCAAAGAAACCGAATCAGCCGTTAATCTCAAATAAATTTTCTTGTAAGGATTCCACTTGCTGGATCAAGTCCTCAAATACTTTTGTAACTCCCCCACGTTTTTAAACAGTGTAGTGTTCTTTTCAAACCATTTTTCATTTCTCTTTGACAATTCAAAGTCTTTTCGAGATGAGCAAGCCATCACGCCCTTAGACACAAAAATTTTATATCCCCTATGGCGTGCTCCTATCGTTGTGTCTTGTACACAGGCATTTGCGTTAATACCTATAATCAAAAGCTTTTTTATTTTTAAATCATTCAAAATTTGATCAAGGTTTGTTTTAGTAAATCCGCTATTGTGAAGTTTTATTATTTTTTGAGTCTTAACCTCCTTTAATTTACTTTGAATTTTATTGATTGTTTTTCCTCTAAATATGCCTCTGCATTTATATTCAGTAATAATAAAAGGAACCTTATTCTTAACACAAAAATCTATTATCTCGATTTGGTTGGAAATAAGTTTCCTTTTTATATCTGTATTGAAATTCTTCAAGAAAAAATCCTGCATATCAACAATAATTACAGCGAGGTTTTTTAGATTATGTTTCATATCAAAAGTATATTAATTCATATTACCATTATCCTTTATAGTCATAGTAATTTTCTCTAAATCTGGGAAATGTTTGTCAAATGTTTCATCTACGATCTTGGTATCTTCATTTATTTTTTGCATTCCTTTTAAATCTGGAAATAATCTATCAACTAATAAATCAACTAGCCTCTCCTTGTACCAATGCTTCACCTTATATTTATCAATCAAATGCTGTATCGCAATATGAACTATTTCATGAACCAAAGTTCCCACGATTTTTTCTTTTGACCTAGATTCAATGTTTACAGTGATTTCTCCTGAACTTGAATTATAACTACCACCGCTTCCATATCTTGTAAGAATTAGTGTGTACTCATCAAACAATCTAAAACCAGGTACTTCTCTTAGTCTTTCTAATTCTTTCGACACAATTTCCCATTCCTCCTTAATGTAATTTGATATATCGTTATATTTTTCATCTGAGAATTCTTCAGAAACTGCATCTGTTATCTCTTCAACTCCTGATAATTCAGACAACCGCTTGGGTAAAGTAGTATGAAAACTACTATAACCTTGCTCTCTATACCAAGGTAATCTCTCTATAGTTGAACTAATTCTTTCAATTTCTTTGTCCACACTAAAAACAATATCTAGTTTTGGAGTTTGTTCTATACTCTCTAAAGAATTTTCTACTTCCATCTAAAAATTATACCAGTTCTACGTCTCATAGACCCGTGAGGTTTTCATGGCTAATTTATTGACACAAATCGATGCGCGGCTGATGGGTGCTGGTCACGCATAAAATTCTGCTGAATTTTTGCGCTACCCCGACTCGGAGCCAAGCTCCTCCGTCCGTCAGCACCCAGCGAAATGCCCACTGGGCATTTCTTCAGCCAACTAAACATAAAAATCGCCAGACACAAGGTCGGACGATTTTTAGTTTTGCGCGGCTGATGGGTGCTGACCCCACGGCCTCTCCCGTGCACTTATCCAATATTTTCATACTGGCGTGGACTATATCTTTACCTTTGGTATGAACCTTTAGGTACTCTGGTATCTAGTCTCTACGGCGCTCCCCAACACGTGTCGGGGTTCCCTCGGTATTCGCATATCCATCAAATTGATGAACTTAGCCTTCACCGATATCCCAAAGAGTTTCAATCTGCCATTTCGACAAAAAGCTGCAATATCTACAGGGGAGTGCTCTACCGTTGAGCTACAGCCGCATATTTACATAACTCTCGAAAACACCTTTCTTCCTCTTAAGATACAGAGGATGAGGCCTATTATACATAATTTTATACAGTTTTAAAGCGTCGTTTGTACTCAATTGTAGGCGATAACATTCTTTATCTTTTATCTTTCTGATTGAGCCCCCCAATACCCCCAATTTCTTTAATAAGCTGTGTAAATTAAACAGAAAATCGTGGCTGGCACTTGTGAACATGGCTTGCAAAACATACCTGGGTTTAAGATCTTTTTTATTCATAATTCCTCGCCAAACGTTACCATCCCCATCAAAATACCCCCGAACAAAATCACCAAACAAAAAATCTGGTATTTTTGGCACTCTCATTCTTTTGGATTTATTTGGTTTCAAACCAATTTTCACAATATCGTCAAACATTTCTCCACTTCCTATTTGTAGACGATACCAAACACCTTTATCTGATTTTCTTTCAGAAATTTTATGCTCGGCTTTCAACGCTTTTTTAACAAACTCAATAAGTTCTCTATCGGCAGAATCAAACCCAAAAAAATATGTTCCTCTCTTAGTTTCAATCAAACTTCCATCTGCAGCAAAAAAGCCTAGAACATATGCCATGTTTCTGGTCCATTTTTTAAAAAATTTTTTATTTACTTTTTTATAAATAGGCACATTTTAATTATATATCGTGACAGGAGATATTCCTACTCACAATAACTCTGGTTTGGGGTGTCGATGAGTGGAGTCGAACCACTGTCTAGGGCTTATGAGTCCCTCGTTCTGACCGTTGAACTACACCGACATAGGTCACACTATAATACGAAAAAGGTCATTGCTCAATACGTAAACAGAGAGACAAAAGTGTTGCGGGTATCCGATTTGCACGGATGCCTACAGGTTATGAGCCTGTCGAGGTACTGCTCCTCCAACCCGCTATAGACAGTATTATACGCTTATTTAAGCCAGTTTGCAAGTTAGATTATCTTGAATTCTTTAAAGACCGTTTCAAATTCTGCAATCGTGGCCTTTGCCTCGCGTTCATTGAGTTCAAAATTCGAACCGTCGTGAGCTATTCTGTTGCGAACTTTGTGAGCATTCCAAGCAGAATCTAGGGAAAGGAAATCGCTCGGCTCCACAGATTTGAGCATCTCCCCCACCGAATCTCCATGATAACCAGATACTCGGAGAAGTTCTTCGAGCATAATATCAGCTTCAAGGATGGCCTGTCTCCATTCGGCAGGATTGGTTGAATTCAGATGAACGAGGACTTTCTCCCATTTACCATTTTTAGGAGCAGGTGTCTCGCCTTGTATCAAATCAATAATATATGGAGAATCCTTCCCATAAATCTGGCGTTCTTCCTTGTGTATTGCTTGAAGTTTAGTGAAGCAATAATAAATACCCCACACAGCAATAATACCCAAAAACAAAGAAATGAGTTCAATCCACGGCCAAATATTAGAGAGGAAGTAAGCGATGAAATTTGCCCAAACAGATTCAAGAGATCCGACTCCAAAATAAGCAATGATATCTTCTATTCTGAAATAAAGGAGCGTTAGGAATGCTACAACAAAAAGAAAAATCGTAACTTCGGTCTGCCTCTCGTTCCCACCGCTCGCAGGTTTATCTTTTGGTTTAGGTTTGTCTGCCATATCTTATATATTACTCCCCCAGAAAATCTTTGCTTGCTTTGAAAATATTATCTTCTCTGTTTAAGTCTGCAGTGAGCTCTATTCCCAAGGGAAGATTCACTCCATCCATCTCTATCGTACCCGAAAGCAGAGAAATAGAGGGTGTGCCCGTAATATTCGCCGGCACAGTGAAGATGTCCGCGAGGTACATATCGAGCGGAGTGGCCTTCTCTCCAAATTTGAAAGCCGGGGTCGGAGCGGTCGGAGTAAGGATTAAATCCACATCCTTGAATACTCCACGCAATTCATCTGTGATTATTTGCTTCGCATTGAGAGCGGAACCATAATACGCATCATAATATCCGGATGAGAGGACATATGTCCCCAAAATAATTCTTCTTCTGACTTCCCTCCCAAAACCCGCCGCACGAGTTTTGAAATAATCTTCTATCCCGTTTTCACCCGAAGTACGCAAGCCGTATTTCACTCCATCAAAACGTGCGAGGTTCGAAGAAACTTCTGCTGGCATGAGAATATAATAGGTGGCCAAGGAGTAAGAAATATTTGGCAACTTCACATCCACCACTTTGTATCCGAGAGATTTGAATTTCTCTATTGATTCCTCGAGATTTTTTTTCACTACCTCGCTCACCCCTTCTCCTTCGAAGAATGCTCTGGGCACGCCAATGGTTTTATTAAATTCTTTTTGTTTTGGATAAGTATCATCATTTGTAGTAGTTGAATCCATCGGATCTACACCCTTCATCACATCATAAAGAATTTCTGCATCAGCAACAGTTTTAGTGAACGGACCAATTTGATCAAGCGAGCTCGTCATGGCTATAAGCCCCGAACGAGACACTCGTCCATATGTAGGTTTGAACCCCACTATTCCACAAAAGGCCGCGGGTTGACGAATAGAGCCGGCTGTATCTGATCCAAGCGAACCAAGCACCATATTGGCCGACACAGCCACCGCCGAACCCCCAGACGAGCCCCCAGGAACTCTAGTATGATCATGCGAATTGAGAGTGGGACCAAAGGCAGAACTTTCGGTCGAAGAACCCATGGCAAACTCATCACAATTTGTCCGACCAAGGATCACTGCTCCAGCAGATTTGAGTCGAGCTACTGCTGTGCTGTCTGTGGGAGCAACAAAACCTTCAAGGATTTTTGAGCTAGCAGAAACTTTGTGTCCGGCGAACAAGATGTTGTCCTTGAGTGCAAGAGGCACACCGAGAAGAGGCAAATCAATTCCTTCATTTATCTTCTTGTCTGCTTCGTCTGCCTGAGCCAGAGCATCTTCAAACACTTCGAGGAATGCGTGGAGCTCACCGTCTTTGTTTTTAATTGCTTCAATAGAAGCGAGGGTAAGGTCGCGAGACGAGAATTTTTTATTCTTCAAACCTTCTCGAGCTGAAGAAATATTGAGAGTAGAGAGATCAAGCATGTTATAAAATTTTCTTCACCCTTATATAATCTCCTTCACGTGATGGAGCGTTTTTCAAAACAGCTTCGCTAAATTTGTCTGATTCGTGAGGATTTGTATCTTCTCGCAAAACATTTCTTAATGGGAAATTTTCCACCCTATTTGCCTTATCCGACTCATTTAAATTACCAACTTCCTTCACCTGCCCCACATATCCTAAAATTGCCTCGAATTCGTGCGACAAACTTTCTGCTTCTTCCGCAGATATTCCAATCCTCGCCAATTTGGCCAATTTAAGCACTTCTTCTGCATTCATAATCTTATTCTATCATAATATTCTCGACCTGATTCTTAATCTTTTCTGTGTTCCCATGCCTCAATAATCCAAGATATGAAGCGATAGATTCTTGAGATAGATTCTGGGAAATTTTTCTCAACATCCTATTTTTAGTCGTAGTTCTCAAAACTCTGTGATTGGGGAAATGCACCCGTCCAAGGAAATCCACACCTGAATTAAGAGTTTTGATAGAAACTTTATTCGGATGCAGTCTAAGTTTTAATTCTTCTAGTTTTACTACGATATACTGTAGCAGATTGATAAGTTCCTGTTTGTTTTGAGACAGAATCACAAAATCATCGGCGTATCTGATGTAATATTTAACTTTTAATTTAAATTTAATGAATTGATCAAATTCGTTCATGTAGATATTCACTAAGAGTTGGGAAGTGAGATTGCCAAGAGGTAATCCTGTTACCCCATAGGCAAGACCTATGGGGTTAGTAGCAAAACTTGAAATTACTTTGTTTAATAACCAAAGAATATCTTCATCTCGAATATATTTCTTCAGAATACTCAAGAGAATTGTTTGATCAATAGATGCAAAAAACTTCCGTATATCACACTTCAATACCCATACAGTTTTTGTGTGATTATTCGAAACTTTGAATGAAAAAGCTTTGAACATGCTCATCGCTTTGTGTGTACCCTTATTATGTTGGCAAGAATATGAATGAGACATAAATGTTCTATCAAAAAATGGGTAGAGTTTCCTATACAAGGCGTGATGAAGAAGTCTATCTCGAACACTGGCTTTATGGATGTTTCGTGGCTTTGGATCAGAAATGTTAAACGCCTCGTACGGTGAATGTTCGTAAGTTTTTCTTACAAGGTCATTATGGAGCTCAATTATATTTCTCATCAAATTATTCTCAAACTCCAAAACATCTTTACGTTGTTTTTTGCCAACCCGAAATTCTTTCCATGCACCAAGTAAATTATCTAAAGAAATGATATCTTTATATGTATGAACACACTGAATACGACTCATAAAAACCATTTTACCCCCCCCCCCTGCTTTTGCCACTACTGGCAAAAGCAAAAAACTGTTACCTATTATGGGTAGGTTTTTATAGCTCCCTGCCCAAAATCCACAAACACACTATCGGAGAAAGAATAGATGGTTTATTCGTAGAAATAATAGAAGCCATCTCTGTCGCAAGTTATTTAAGTCGTGAGGAGAAACTTCCGTATGTTCGACTGGCCATAAGAAAAGTTGATACTTTGAGAATACTTCTTTTGGTCTTGTGGGAAACTAAATCTATTGATGACAAAAAGTATATAGCTCTCTCAGTAAAGATTGATGAGATGGGCAAAATGCTCGGAGGCTGGAATGGCCAGTTAATAAAACAAAACTCTCCCATAAAAACAGGAGAGAAATGAAAAGAGTTGCGAGAGAAGCAGAGGGGTTGTTACCGTTCCAGTCATTGTCGAGCCAGTTGTAGTTCGACACCACCTTGCCCTCGTTCCAGTAACCATAGCGGACGTAGAGGTTGCCGTTCGAGTTGCGGAAATGTGTGAAATGCCTTCTATTCCACCACCCCTCGAAGGCTCATGCCGATCTCAGGGTTGTATCGTATTCCGCATCGTAATGCGATAGCACTTCACACCAAGTATCTTCATTTTTTATTGAAGTGTCTACGTACACCCTCCGTTTGAAACCGTAATCTCAAACGTTCTCAGCGTACGGATACTGTGTTCGGTAGCAGGAAACCTTGATCTCCCGCATATTCACCTACTTACTTTTTTAGTATATCAAAATATAGATAGTAAAGCCCCGTGCAGATGCAACGGGGCTGGAGTTGGACGCTTCCGCCGGTTGGCGGACTCCGAGAGCGTTTGGCAAAAAATTGCCGGGCCAAGGACTAAGTTCAAAGGATCCGAAGACCAAGGGACTAAATCCTAAGCACTAACTTGCGAGAGAAGCAGAGGGGCTGTAACCGAACCAGCCATGGCCGAGCCAGACGTAGTTCGACACCACCTTGCCCCCGCGCCAGCAACCAAAGCGGACGAAGAGGCCGCCGTCCGAGTCGCGGAAGATGTCGTCCCAAAAGAAGATGTAGATGGTCTTGCAATCCTTGTCCTTCTTCCAACTTTCCGGCCAGAGCTCGGGGTGGTCGACGAGGTGGTCGAGCACCTTGGCACTGACGTTGTCGCCTCGCTTCTCGAGCTCCTTGCGGAGATCGTGACCGCCGATGGAACCGCCCTTCTGCTTCTTCGAGAGGAAGAGGTTGATCTTCTTCCCGTCGAGGTAGAGGTCGTCTCCACGACGTTCGAGCTTGACGATACCCGATCCACGATGGACTTCGAGCGTCGCTCCGATGAACGGAAGCCGCGCCGGTGAGGACAGGTCGATGACGTGGTCGATCGGCTTGATCTCTGCGATACGAAGTGCGACCTTGCGCACGTCATCGAGTGCAAGACGATCATCACGAATGTCGGTGAGAACACCGGATCCGAGAATCGCCTGCATGCGTTCCTCATCGAGATCAGCGAAGATGTCGACGAGTTTCTTCATTTGTCCTGAGGTCCCCATGGGAGTCTCCTTGTCTGGTCCACTTACGCGGGCAGAATTATCGCTAGAGGACTTGGCCGATTGGTTTCGTCATAGCATTAGAGAAATAAAATTTACATCCCTAGTGCTATGACGAATTTGCAAGTTAATTTTAAGGTACTTTTACTCTACTATTAGTATATACCCTTTAAGCCGATTTGTAAAGGAGTTTTTTGAGCTCATTTTCAGACAGCACTTTTATGGCTAATTCATTAGCTTTTCCGAGTTTTTCTCCAGCTTCACTTCCAGCCACTACATAATCTGTGTTTTTTGAGACAGAGCTCGAGATGTTTCCACCGAGAGCGCGGATTTTATCCTTCGCTTCATCACGAGACATTGATTCAAGCGAACCGGTGAGGACAAAAATCTTGCCTTCTAATTTATTTTGTTTTTTTTCTTTTGTTTGTTGCTTTATATTTATTTGTTTCAAAAGTCTTTCGAAAAGTTTTTTGTTTTCTTTATCCTTAAACCAATTTATTATCTCTCGAGCAATCACCGGACCAACTCCGTTGAGATTTGTTAATTCCTCTACTGTTGCTTTCATAAAACGCTCTGGTGTCCCAAAATGCTCGGCGAGGTCTATGGCCGTCTCCTCCCCCACTTGTGAGATAGAAAGTGACGCGATGAAACGAGCGAGGGTCACATTGCGAGCCTTGTTGATTGATTCTAATAAATTATTTATAGATTTTTCTCCGAAACGTGGCAAAACTTCCAAATCACCTTTCTTAATGGTGAAAATATCATCAAAGTTTGAAATGATGCCGGCTTCGAGCAATGCATCCACCACTTTCGGCCCCATACCATCAATATCAAATACGTGCTTGGACACGAAATGATAAAGTTTGCGTTTCTGTTGGGCGAAAGAATTCTTGGCCACACATCTATAAGCCACTTGCCCGGGTATACGTTCTATAGAACCATCTCCTCCGCAGAGAGGAAAGTGCGTTGGAAATTTGAATTCTTTTTCTTTGCCCGTACGCAATTCCTTCACCACACTCACAATATCTGGGATAACATCTCCGGCCTTCTGAAGCACCACGGTGTCTCCTATACGCACATCTAGACGTCTTATCTCATCTTCATTATGGAGAGTCGCTCTAGAAACCGTAGAGCCGGCCACGAGCACTGGTCGAAGCACTGCCACGGGCGTGAGGACTCCAGTTCGGCCAATTTGAAGAGTGATATCCTCTATCACCGTAGTGACCTGTTCAGCTTTAAATTTGAAAGCGATACCCCATCTAGGAGCCTTGCCTGTATAACCCATGACTTCTTGATATTTTCTATTATTCACCTTCACCACCACACCATCTATGAGATAGTCCTGTTTGTCTTTCTTATTCTCCCAAGATTTCCAAAACTTTATAACTTCTTCTATGTTTGCAAGCTTCTCGTGATGCGGATTAACTTTGAAACCAAGATCGTTCAAAAACTTCAATTCTTCTTCTTGAGTTTCAAGTATTTCTTCATCCAGACGCGCCACGTCGTAGACAAAACAATCTAGATGACGAGAGGCCGTCACCTTTGGATCAAGTTGCCGTAGAGAACCAGCGGAAACATTGCGTGGATTAGCGAACAGTTCTTCATTATTTTTCTTTCTTTCTTTGTTTATTGTTTCAAGCGTAGATTTGCCCATCCAAACTTCTCCCTCGGTAATTATTGAGATGTTTTGTTTGAGCTTAAGAGGCACAGAAGCAATGGTTCGCACATTGTGGGTCACGTCCTCCCCCACCCGGCCATCTCCACGCGTCGCAGCTGTTTTTAAAATGCCTTTTTCATAAGTTAAAACCACCTTCAAACCATCAATTTTTAATTCTGCTATATATTCTGGTTGAATTTCTTTTTTAAAGCTTTCTTTCAATAATTTTTTAACTCGAACATCGAAAGCTCGAATATCTTCTTCATTAAAAGCATCGTTGAAAGACCATTGAGGGACCGCGTGATTCACTTTTTTAAATTCCTTGAGCGGGGCTCCTCCTACACGCAAGCTCGGAGAATCAGATGTGAGAAGTTCAGGATACTTTTTTTCTAAATCTTCAAGTTCAAGAAGAAGGCTGTCATACACACTATCTGGAATCTCTGGTTTGTCTAGAGTGTGATAAAGATGCCGATGATAATCAATCATCTCGCGTAGCTTACTAACTCGCTCTAGAATATCTGGATTGATTTGAGTCATACTAATACGTCACTTTCACCGCACGCTCAACGCGATCTGGGTTTGCGGGGTCGCAAGTATTGTATCCCTTCGATTCTATTTGAGTGGCACCATTATCAAACTTGGTCACCGTCACCACAGCACAATATGGATCTGGGCTAAAGGTAATTGTGAACGGTCTGGGCGGATCAATCGGAATTTTATCACCTTCGTTTCCACTAACGTTAGCAGTGACACCATTACAAGAAATATTTGTTTGGGTTGAGGTGGCGAAAGCGCTGTAGCCCGGGTTTCTTACATCCCAATAGATAGCACACTCAATGCCCGTGTCAGCAGCGTAGAAAGCAAATTGTGATTCACGACTCGAAGAAGTTAGAAAGGCTTGTCTTAGAGCCAGATTAACCATGCCAGTAGAGATTAAGAGCAAAGAAGCGGTAATAATAATCGCTATGAACAATGTAATTCCCCTGTTTTTTGGATAAATCATGTTGATGTTTGCCAATCGAATATGTTTTCTCTAACACGAAAGGTTCTATCTACAAGTCCTTTCCTCCAAATCACAGAAACCAAAATTGAAATCTCATTGTCATTTATACGCGTAAGTTGAATCTCACGTCTAAAAATTGTATCTGTACCAGAAACATAACCATAAATTCCGCTTGAATCTTGCTTCAACAATGGGCACGATCCACTACCACCAGAACACCTGATTATATTTGGATTTGGAGAAACGGCTGTGGGATCTACGGTACATGTGTTGTTGAAATAACAAGGATCAGATGAATCAGAAGATATTCCCGTGAGCCAAGCTTGCTCCCTTAAACCATTGTTGTCTCTAAGGTTTCTAATAAATTCGACTCCGTCTTGAGCTAGATAAAAAGCTATCACTTGGTTCTTGGAATAAGTGGACGTGGTAATACCCATTTGAGCAGCAGAAAATGCACCTGTGACAGCGAGAACCAAGATACCTATAGCTACCAAAGTCTCAATCAGGGTAAATCCTCTTGTTATTTGGTTGTTATTTGTTTTTATCATAGACCATTATCTAAAAGCCTCTGGGAAACTTCTGTTTGCAAAGTGAATCCAGACTGGCTACTGGCTTTGGTGCCCGCTTCCCCCTTGATAACAATAATCACTCTCGGTTGTAAAGTATCTCCGGGAGGACCAGACGCACCAGAAACATAAAAAGTAAGATTCTGAATATTCACCTCTGGGGCAGTAACAGAAATTTCTGGGCCATCATCAATCGATTTAACTATATTATTTGAAGTTCCTCTACGATAGCTAATCTTTTTCCCATCGTTCGCATAAAAACTTAATCCATCTTCACTTCCCGTCAAGCAGTTAGTGGGCGTAGGAGGCCCGGGTTCTATCAAACCGCAATCGTATGTAGTACCAAAACGAATTTCTCTGGACATAGTCTCAACTGCCAGGTTTAAGTTGTCCATTGTAATTTTGAGCGTCCCAACCTTATCGTTGGCATTAAATATTCCGAGGATGGCACCCATACTGATGGTCATAACAATGAGGAAAACGGAGACGGAGGTCATTAATTCAATTAGGGTAAAACCTTTTTTCATATTAATTTACAGATATTTGACCAGTATTATAAACCCTAACCGACCGTGTTCCACCTGATACCGAAGCCAAATTGATTTCCACTCCTCTATATAAAGAGACAGAAATTTGTCCTCCACCAGCACCAAAAAGAGCGATATTCGCTGACATTTCTGGACGTAAGAAAGTTATATTCGCACGAGTAACACCCGCAGAACATATCGGCGAATCATTGCTATCAATCGGACAGAGGCTGCTAATGATATTGCCCGTAGAGGTAGTCATCTTTTGCAAACATTCGGAGGTTCCTCCCGTTGGGCAATCTGTCCAATTTCCAGTGTAATTATAATAACCATCCTGAACTCCCCTATCAGCAAAAAATAAATACATCGCATTGTTACCTGTTCCGCTGGTGAGATTAAAATCAATACCATAAGCACTTGTGAAATCCTCGGTATTCGGCAAGGCTTTCACAGAAATACCATAAATTTGAGCCTGTCGTAGAGATAGACCGATATTATTGGCAAGATTCTTGAGAGAAGCACCTTCGGTATAGGTGTTTTGATTAGTAAGCACCACCGCGACAATACCAAGCATAATAGCAATGGACACCACCAGCTCTAACATAGTAAATCCTCGTGTTTGTTTAGATAAAGGCAAAGACATGAAAAAGGTCGAGGTGAAAGATTAAGCTTATCCAAACGCCCAAAATAATAAATGGAGCGAAGGGAATCTCAGACTTCATTGTAAGTCTTTCTTTCTCATTAAACAATCTGAAAAACAGCATGAGAAGAAGAGAGACTGCCGCTCCAATCCAGAAGGCCAGGGTTATGGCCGAGAGGCCTTGAGAGAATCCCAGGAGAAGTCCACCCGAGAGAGCGAGCTTCCCATCTCCGAGCCCCATAACCCGGCCGCGCGAGAAAAACCAAATAGAGCCAAAGAACAAGAAGACGATTGGACCAGCAAGCCAATCAAGAAGACTAGAATTACCCAAACTCAGACGATAAATAATTGCTAGGATAACGGCAGAATATGAGAGGGCGTCTGGAATAATCTTGTGTCTCAAATCATAAATAGTGATAACTACATAAATACAGAAGATAATAGTAGACAGTAGGTAGTAAACAGTAAATCCAAAAACAAAAAACAAAGAAACGAATATCAAACCAGTCCAAAGTTCAACTAACGGATACTGCCACGATATTTTAGTTTTACATTCTGAACATCGTCCACGCAGACCCACGAAGCTCATCATGGGTACAAGTTCCCACCAATGTAATTTCTTCCTGCAAACCACACAAAATGATCGACCCCCAATCGAAAGACCAGAATTCCATCTTAATCCCAACACATTCAAGAAGCTTCCGATAATGGTTCCAAGAATAAATAAAAATAATATAATCACGTACTAAGTATAACAAAAACCCCGCAGATGCGGGGTTTTTGGGAACCTCCAACAAACAAAAGGTATTAGCAGACTGTGATGCCAGTCCCAAGAGCATTTGGTATTCCCTTGGAAGCACCCGTAGAATCAACACACCAGTGTTGAGAAGTGCCTTCTGCCACTGACAACGGGACGGACATGGCCCATGCAGTATTGGCACCACCGACAGACTGACAGGACATCGTAGTAGGAGCACCAGGGTAGTTAGCTGAATTAGAATACTGATTCATACCAGAAGGAGCATCTATGAACATTCCCGTTGAACAGGTGGTAGCAGCAGGACCATAACTACCTAGGTTTGTATCATAATAAATAGCTGCTGAAGCTCTAGAACCTGCGAGCTGAGCTTTGATCTTCGCATTGTTGCCCTTGCCTCTTGCAGCATTGAGTGATGCAAGCACAACCGAAGAAAGAATACCGATGATGGCGATAACCACCAAAAGTTCAATGAGGGTGAAACCTTTATCTCTTTTGTGCATAGTTTACTTAAAGATTACTAATTAATTGTAAAACCTAACTTTTTCAGGTTACTGATACATTATACGCCTCTATCAAACAACAAACCAGAGAGTGTGGACAACACCGCACGTTTTAAACCCCAGCTCCAGCAATATTGTAGATAGGAATAAGAACAGAAGCCAGAAGTATACCCACCCCAAGTCCCAGAAGCACAATCATAACCGGTTCAATCAAACTGACCAGAGTGTCAACGGCATTAATAACCTCTCGTTCATAGAAAGCAGCCATGGTTTTTAAAATAGAACCCAACTCCCCCGTTTCCTCTCCTACCTTAATCATTTGGATAAGCATACCTGGAATTTCTTCATATTGAGAAAGGGATTGAGAGAAAGAACTGCCGGATTTGACCGCCAACACAGATTCTTCAAGAATTTCTCTATAAACATCATTGCCCACAACCGCAGCCGTTACTTCTATCGCTCGAGCAATAGGAATACCAGAAATAACCATGGTATTCATATTGTCTGCGATGATAGAAAGATAAAGTTTCCTATACAAATCACCTAGATATGGAATAGAAAGTTTAATTCTTGCAAGATCTCTCCTTCCTTCATCTGTGTGGACAAAACGAACACCCAAAAAAACAAGAATGACTAATCCAACCATAAGGAAAATACCGTAGTTAAGCAAGAAATTGGAAATAGCAAAAACCACCGCGGTATAAAATGGAACAGGCTGACCAGAATCAAGTAGGATAACACTAATCTTTGGAATAATTACAGTAAACATCAGAACCATAACCGCGAGGAAAACTGAGATTACGAAGGCCGGATAAACCAAAGCATTCTTGGCCTTTGAAACCACCGCATAAGTTCTGTCGAGATGATCAGCCAAATAAACAAAGGTGTCATTTAATTTACCCGTTTCTTCTCCAGACCTCACCATGTTCACATAAAAATCAGAAAAAACATCTGGATATTTAGAAAGAGCTTTTGAAATAGAGCTACCAGCTTCGAGATCATCTGTTATCCCAACGAGAACCTTGCGGAGATAAACATTTTCTACCTCAGAAGAAAGGAGAGAAAAAATTTTCAAAGCCGAAACTTGAGCGTTGAAGAGCGTGGACATCTGACGACTCAAGATAACAATTTCTTTATTAGAAACTTTGTTGCCGAAAGAAAAACTGGCCAACCACGAATCTTTCTCTGCTGGTTCAATCTCAGTAATAATGAGTGATCTCTTCTGGAGAGAATCAATAGCCACTTCTATGGAAATAGCTTCAATAGAACCTTCTTTCTTCGCCCCAGAACTTTCAATAGCTTTGTAGAGATATAACATTGGATTTATAACATACGTTCTAGCCCGCGTGGGTTAGTAGAATACAAAACAGCGTTCTCCGCCGTGATCTCTCCTGCTCGCACCAGTCCAGCGAGACAACGATTAAGATCAATCATACCTTCTTCTGAACTAGTTTCTATAACTGAATCTATTTCATGTGTGCGTTTCTCACGAATGAGGTTGGCCACAGCGTTGTTATTGATAAGCAGTTCGTAGGCAGGAATAAGACCCCCAGAAATACGAGGAATGAGTCGTTGAGAGAAAATACCTACGAGACTAACAGAAAGTTGTACTCGAATTTGATCTTGTTGATCGGCCGGGAAGGAATCAATAATACGATTAACTGTTTGACTCGCAGTGTTGGTGTGAAGAGTCGAAAGGATAAGGTGACCGGTCTCGGCCGCCGTGACCGCTGTGGAAATAGTTTCGGGTTCACGCATTTCTCCTATCATTACTACATCTGCATCCTGACGAAATACTCCCCAGAGAGCCGTGTGAAAGTCTGGAGTATCTGTTTTCACCTCTCTCTGATCAATCATAGATTTCTTTGGTTCAAAAATATATTCGATCGGATCTTCAATAGTCACAATGTGTTCCAAACGAGACTGATTGATACTTTCGACCATGGTTGCGAGAGTGGTGGACTTGCCATGCCCAGCAGGACCTACCACCAGAAAGAATCCCTGCTGCCTCGCAGCAAAAGTTTCAAGGACTGGAGGTAAATTAAGTTCAGCGAAGCTTCTAATGCTAGAAGGGACAAGACGCAGAGCAATGGAAACTTTGCCTAACTCCTGAAAGGCGTTACCTCTAAAACGATTTTTCCCATCTGATGTATAAGCAAAGTTTACTTCTCTCTGAAGCAAAAATTCTTTTTTATTTTCTGCAGTTAGAAAAAGTGAAAGGTACCCTTCTATATCTTCTTTGGTGGGGGAAGGCATCTTCACCAGAGGAATTAGGAATCCTGAAACTCTGATTACTGGAGGACGACCCTCAGAAAGATGAAGATCTGAAGCGCCCTCCTTCACCACAATGTCTACGAGAGCTTTAATGTTTGTTTCAGAAGATGACATAAGATAATTATAGCGTATTTACTTCTTCAAATGGAATAATTCTCTGGAAAGCTTTGAGAATCGCATCTTCTTTCATCGTGAGCATGCCCTTGGCTCTCACCACTTTCAAAAGTTCTGGCTCCGTTGGATTTTTCAAAATGACAGATTCAATATCCTTGTCCATGGCCAAAACTTCCATAACCGCGATACGCCCTTCGGTGCCGTTCACACAGTCCGGTGTGCTTTCTATCTCATAAACTTCTTTGCCGAAAGGAATAGACTTGCGGAATTCTGGTGGTAAATCTTCGAACTCCTTCTCAAACATGGCCCTGAGACTGTCTTCCACGGGTATTGGTTTACCTCCACCTGGGCACAATTTGCGAACTAAACGTTGGGCCATGGCCAGAACTAGAGTTGGAGCAATAAGGAACGGATCAACTCCCATGTCTATGAGACGGGGAATAACACCTATCGCATTGTTGGTGTGAATAGTAGAAAGCACGAGGTGACCGGTGAGAGCAGCTTGAATAGCCAGTTGGGCTGTCTCCTTGTCTCTGATTTCTCCCACCATAATAATATTTGGATCCTGACGCAGAGTAGTACGCAGACCATTGGCAAAAGTATAATCAATCTCTGGTTGAACTTGGGATTGAGAAACTCCGTCCATATTGTATTCAATAGGATCTTCAAGAGAGAGGACGTTCTTGTGTTCCTTATCAACCTCATTCAACATTGAATACAGAGTTGTGGATTTACCCGAACCGGTTGGTCCAGAGATTAAAATAATACCGAACGGACTTTTAATCGCCTTCTTAATCAAAGCTAGATTCTTCTCTGATAATCCTAATTCATCAAGCGATTTCACTCCCTTCGTCTGATCCAAAATTCTCATCACCACTTTCTCTCCATAATAAGTTGGGAAAGTAGAAACACGAAAATCAACTTTTCTACCTTCTATCTTCGCCGAAAATCTTCCGTCTTGAGGTTTGCGCTTCTCATCCAGACGCATGTTGCATAAAATTTTTATACGTGCGACCACAGCCGAATGAACTTTGGAAGGTAATGTAAGAGAAGTATTGAGTGATCCATCCACACGAAAACGTACACGCACATTATCATGCATAGGTTCTATATGAATGTCCGAAGCATTTCCTTCCGAAGCATGCGAGAGAATGGTGGCCACAATTTTTGTAACCGGAGCATCTTCTACAATCCTAGATTCTTGTTGGGCTTCAGCTTCATCTTCTGCTTTTTCTTCGGCTTTAGTTTTTTGGCTAGAAAGTTCTACGTCTAATTCAGAGAGGGCATGAGTCACTTCTCCAGAGATACCTTTGTAGAGTTCAAGCCCAAGTTCAAAATCTTCTAGAGTAATCAGAAATAATTTATAAGGCATACCAATCTTCGACGAGATAAAGTTTAGAGCGTCCCGAGCTTCTATATCGTCTGGGTCAACGATGCCCACTTCGAGGACTCCGTCCTTCACCTGAACTGGTATCATATGATAATGTTCAGCGGATTCTTGAGGAACATATTCTAGGATTTTCCCAGAAATGTTTATGTTCTTTAAACTTTTGGTGGGTATATCCAAGGATAAACCCTTGGCCTCTAGAATTTGCTCGGGAGAAATTCCTTTCGAAATTAAAATTTGTTCAAACGAAAGTCCCTCTGATTCAGCTTCTTTCTTTATAGAAGTTACATCAGCGGGCTTGATAACCTTTTTTTCTAATAAAACATCTAAAATACTCATAATTATTGTGCGCCTATGAGATCAAAGGGATTGTTTCTCCCCTTGGGTTGATCCTGGAGAGCTGTGCTGAAATCTACAAGGTTTTTATAAGCCACTGTGGTGAAGAGGCCTTGCTCCAGCCTTACAGTCTTGAGAGTCGCATAAAGAGCGACAACATCTTGGCCAACATTTTGGTTTATAGAACTAGAGACTATTGTGTCAATTTTTGGTTTGAGAAAACTTTGATAAACAAAGAAAAAAATTATGAGAACGACGATTGTGATCACGGCACCCATGTTGTTTTTAAAAGCGTTCATAATTTTATTTTAGCCAGTAGGTCTCAATTGAAACCTTGTATTGGTAAAGACCGTTTTCTGTGGATTGAAAATCTATAGATTTAATGTTGACTATGCGCAGACTACTCTCTATATCACGCATAAACTTTCGGAAATTATTATAAGAGGATACGAAGCTGAAAGAAATAACCGTACTGTCATAAGCATGTTCAGCCTGATTCACAATAATAGCCGAATTATTCGAACTGGTTCCACCCTTGCTCTTATCTACTTGGATACTTTTGATCGAGAGCCCGTAGCGACTGGCGATAGAGTCAAAATCCATAGTCAATCGAACTATGTCAACGTTGTCAGGAAGAACCTTGGATAGATTTTCAATATTTTCTTTAGGAATACTTCTGTATTGAGATAAAAGTTCTTCACGTTTAGTGCTTAACTCCGAAGCATTGTTCAAAATATTATTATAAGTTTTAGAAGCTGTGCGTAAATTTTCTATCTTTTTATATTGAGGACTAGTAAAAGTGTAGAAAAGCCCTACAGAGATCAAGAGAACGATAATGGCAGTAGAAGTTTTCATATTATTTTTTGACTTGTGGTGAGCTTGTCGCACCAGGAGTAGTTGTCGCGTTCGTAGAAGTAGCCACTACGCTCGAAGTAGAGGTGGCGACAGGGATCACCGGTGCAACAATGGTCGGCTCTGATTCTAATGTTCTTTTATAAGAAACGAGGGCTGGGCTTACTACAGCATCAACCATGAATATAACATTGCCTCTCTCATCCAAATCCAAATTAGAAAAGTTGGTAGACTTTAAATCTTTGCTCTTGTTGAAAATGTCCGCTTGAAGAGCGAGGGAAGCATAGCCACGAGCTTGACCACGCATAGAAATCACAAGACCCTCAGAAGTCTCCTTGAAAGTAAACTGTGTGAAGCGCACTGTTTTCAAAGTATTCTTATCTAAAAAATCAAAGAGGGGCGAAAGTACGGCATGGTTCGCAAGCAGTTTCTCTGTCCCCACAATACGAGCATCCAGACGGGCTATCTCTCTGATGGTCTCTGGTTCAAGGTTAGCTCTCGCTGTTTCAAGTTTTCCCCCCATCTTCGTAATGCTTGAATTCAAATAAAACCCATAACCAAGGGCCGCGAGCGCAGCCACAATAGACAGGACGAAAATCCACATAGAAAGAAGGCCAAGGAGAGTTCCACGCCTCGCGGGTTGAGTCTTGAACACCGCACTAGAAGGGACAAGCGGTCCTTTGGGTATAAATGATGATTGAAATTTCGGATCCATCTTCTCTAATTATAGAACACAAATAAAGCAAACAAAAGAGAAATAGGTGGATAATTACTCTTCCTCTGCAAGTTTGCGGAGGGCGACACCAACAGAGACAGCGAATTCTGGACCAGTCTCGCGGAGAACACGTTCGAGGAAGGCTGGGGTGGCAATTTTCCCAAAGGGATTGCCTGCCACAGCTTCGGTTTTGAAACTATTTTTAGCCAAGTCGGCGAGACCCTTGAGAGCTGCTCCTCCCCCGATGAGAATAACTTTAGAAACTGCCTTATTATATTTCTTCTCAAAGGCCAGAAGAGTTCTGTTCGCCTCTTCGAAAATAAAATCGAGGTTGAGGGTGATAATGTCGGTCAAATTTTTATCTGGACCCAATGCCCCCGCCTCGCGTTTCATTATTTCGGCTTTCTCTGGAGTGATGCCCAGAGATTTGGAAATCGTGGTGGTGATGTCTTGAGATCCACGATTAATCGTATGCGAAGCTTTAATAATCCCCCGCTCAACTACATAGAGCTTGGTCGAAGCTGAACCCATATCCATAATCATCACCGGTGAAAGTGTCTCGTCCAAAACTGCACGCATAGTGCTGAAGATTTCTATTTCAAAAAAACTCGCATCCAGTCCGGCTCGAGTGACAATTTCTTTGTAGCGCGCGATGGTGTCATTGTGAATAGCCACCACGAGCACATCAATCTTTGGAATATTAGAATTTGCCAATCCACCTTGGGCCCCAGCGAATCCTTCTGGATGATCTTCTATCTTCACTTCGGTTCTAGGAATGACTGACCAATCAAGCATCACTTCAGAAATTGGGACGGGAATATATTTGCGAGCTTCAAGAGGCACCATGACGGCGAGCTGTTTCTGACTGACTTGAGGAAATTCAATCACGGTCATCAAACTAGAGGCGAATGGTATAGAAATCCCACATTTGCTCGTAGTAATGTTCACTTCCTTCTCCGCCATGAGGTCTGTGAGGGCCGTGGCTATTTTATCTGCAGGAAGGGAGACCGATTGACCAATCGTCGCTCCGGCATAAGGGCCCAATGCAAGTTCTCCGTAAGTTTCGAGGATGGCCTGACCGTTGTGTTTCTTGATTTGAACAATTTTAATAGCCGAAGAGCCAATATCTATGCCCAAAACAGAAGGTTCACTACGATTAAAAAATTTCGAGAAGAATGACATATAATAAAATTATACCATGTTCGCATCTTTCGCCCAAAATTTAATCGACTTCATCTTCCCAAAAAGTGAGGAGGTGCATCATCTGGAGTCTCTTTCGGCCGGTGAGCTCACAGAAAAATTATCCAAAGCAGGAGAGATAGAAAGCGAAGATCTGATTGTCTTGTTTGATTATAAGGACCCGATGGTGAAAACCCTGATTTGGGAATTGAAGTACAAAGGCAATAGAAAAATCGCACAGAAATTCGCCGAAATACTCATAGACGTACTCCAACACGAGCTGGCTGAACGAATTCTTTTTGATAATTTTATAAATCCTCTACTCATCCCTGTGCCTGTATCAAACAAACGTCGGCGCGAACGTGGGTGGAATCAGGTAGAAATTTTAGCTGAAGAGATTATGAAGTTAAATATCGAAAAGTTATTTGAATATTCACCAAAAATTTTAATTAAACATGTGCATACAGATAGTCAGGCCCGTACACATGCCACCAAACAAGAAAGAATTAACAATTTACAAAATTCTATGTCTGTACAAAATGAAACCTATGTAAGGGGGCGCAACATCATTCTCTTAGACGATGTCACTACTTCAGGCGTTACGCTTACTGAAGCCAAGAGAGTTTTGAAAGAATCCGGTGTGAAGAAAATTCTCTGTGTGGCCTTGGCGCACTAGATCTGGCTAACTTTTTGGATGTTGGCTCGACCCAAGAGTTCGGCCTGAAGTTCCAACGCAAGTTCCTTGTCCAACACTGGGATGATTCCTTCGGATTCAGCATGATGGGAACCTTTCGCGGTGTCATCATCTTCTTGTCCTGCGGTGAGGATAATTAATTTTGAAGTACCTGCTAGTTGATAGAATAGTGGACGTTCAATGTTCACGGTTTGAATCTGTCGATATGGTATGGCCACTTCATCTTTATGAATAACTCCTCGTCTAACTTTGAAAGCATGCTCTCCAAGGAAAAAACCGTATCCTCTGTATTCAATCCAAGCGATGAGCACCGTCACAATCAAAACCAGAATAAATGCTGAAGCCACATATTGAGCGTAGGGCAATTTGAAAAAAATAAAGAGCACGGTCACCAGTCCAATTATCAAAGCCCCTTTCGTCCACTCAGCCAGAAAGACCCAAAACGTTTTCCACCCTAATTTTTGATATTGTTCGGTTTGCATATGGTTATATATTAGCACCTAGCGGTGGCGATGTCCCGAAGTTTGAACCGAAAAAGTGGCTAAAATTCAAGGATATTGATAAAAGTATACGCGAATTAAGGCGTATCTTCAAGGTTCATCCAGAATGGTTTGAAACGCCTCATCCAGGGTCAAATAGGGGCAAAAATGAGGTGGATTATTCGATTTAACTCAAAAATTATAGCTTTGAATATACAGTTTCAATAAAAGTTTTTACTTCATTGGTACTATCAATTTTACTCCAGTCATCTGTATCCATCGTCTCAAAAACTTTTATATTCATGTCTTTTTTGAAACCATTTAAACCTTGATCTTTTAAGTATTTTTCAACGTCAATATCTTTATCAATCGTTAATGTTAAAGCTTCAATCTCTCCAATCCTCGGATTTCTACTTGTTACACCCTCTTTATCTTTAATATCCGCCACATAGCATTCTTTTATTTTTTCTGGACAACAATAATTTTCAATTTCTCGTTTTGATAATTTATGAAATAATGCACCGTCAGTATCACAACGAGCTTTTATTTTTTCTTTCTCTTTTTGTTTTAATTCATCCCCATTATCACCATCAACTAAAACGGCGTACTTAGCGCCATTAATATGTTTAAATAAATCCAAATCAGCATAGTTTGAGAGAGATGAACCCCCGCCTATAACACAAGCGATTTCATCAGCAACCAAATCTTTACTCAGTAATTTTTTAGCAACACAACGTAAAAATAAAACATCGTCTTGTCCCTCAACAAAAATCAAAAACTTCGATCGCTTAATTAAGTTATAATCTGGTCTTATGCCTAACTCAGTTATGATTTTTTGGATAATGTCTTCTGTTCCTTTTTCGTAATGAGATACACCTCTCTCGTCTTTTGCAACCAATGTTGAATTATCACCATTCGTTGCTCCAGCAAAAACTGGAGAATGAGTGGTCAAAAAGAATTGAGAGGTTTTTGATATTTCAATAATTGAACTGAGTAAGTCTTCCTGTGCTGACGGGTGAAGGTAGGTTTCTGGCTCTTCGATAGCAAAAATTTGATTTTTTGCAGCTTTTTTACTTGCGAGATACTCAAAATAAGCAACCATCAATAATCGCTTAAATCCTGTGCCTTTATGTGAAATAGGGACGTCAAAGCTATCTCCCTCAAATTCAAGATTCAAATCAAATTTTTTTAAGGATTTTGACCAATCAAACTCAGTTGTTGGATTAAATTTTTTCAATCCAGAAACATTTTTAACCATGAATTTGCGAATTTCTTCAAATTCAACAGCTAAATCTTTTTTTAACCCCTTTTCAATTTCTTCAGTCTTTTCTTTAGTTGTTTCAAAATAAGAAGAAATAATTGGTCTAAATTGTGATTGAAAATTAGTTGCTTCAACACTCAGATCTTGCTCAGCGTCAAAAAGAAAGTATTCAGGGAAAGTTAATTCTTCATAAGTTTTCTCAATATTTTTTATAAAATCATTAAGTAGGCTATACACATCTTCTCTTTCTGTTGTTACGGCCTTTTTAATTTGCTCAATCCTGATAACATTCTTCTTTCCTCTTCCTGACTTTTCTGGTGTCACGCCTAGCTCAGTAATGAGTTTATTTAAGTCTTCCTCCTTTTTGTTCCATAAATCTTGATATTTCTCATCGGTGAAATCAAAACATTTGTAATATGAAATTGATTTAGTCTTTCCATTTATAACCTCAAAATCCTTTTTAACTGTAATCAATTTTTGACTATCAAGCGCTAGATCATCAATTTCAACTGATGGTTTAAAAGAAATTTCTATAGAAGTTTTTTCATCGCCGACTTTTCCTTTAAAAATATCTTTCTGATCGAACTTTTTCTCATCAAAAAAACAATCTAAAGCACGCAAAATTGTAGACTTCCCAGAATCATTCTTCCCAACAAAAGTGTTTATATCTGAGACTGCGAGATTTTCAAGTCTATCAATTCCACGGAAATTTTTAATTGTTATTTTATTAATTTTCATAATTTTATTTGTGTTGAATATTAAAATTAGACATATATTTAGGATTAATTACGGCTGTGGATAAGTGGACCTTGCAGACCTTCTATTTTCCTTCTATAATGGAAGTATACCTCCGTGATAAATAGTATGTCAATATCTATGCTTACTAAAAAACAAAAATTAGTTTTAGACTTCGTGAAGCAATCTCAAAAAAAGAATGGGTACGCTCCTTCTTTGGTAGAAATACAGCAAAATTTTAAACTCGCTTCCGTCTCAACGGCCCATTTCCATATTAAACACTTACAAAAAAAGGGATTGCTCACAAAAGAAGAAAATCAACCAAGAACTATCTCTGCAATGAAAGAGAAATCGACTGTAGAAATTCCACTACTTGGTAGCATCGCAGCTGGAGAGCCTATTGAAGCCATGGAAATAAACGAAAAAACGATCACTATCCCAAGAAGTGACATCAAGCTACCTTTTCAACACTACGCGCTACAAGTTAAAGGAGACAGCATGATTGAGGATGGAATATTTGACGGAGATGTTGTTGTTATTCGATCTCAAAACGTAGCTGACAATGGACAAACCGCTGTGGCCATCATTGACGACAACCAAGTAACACTTAAAAAAATATATAAAGAAAAGGGTAAAATTAGATTACAGCCTGCAAATAAAAATCTCAAACCTTTTTATCGAAAACAAGTTGAAATTCGAGGCATAGTAGAGAAAATAATTAGGACACTATAAATTTATGAGAAATCAAGATAAAAAATTAACATATATAAGTTTATTCAGTAGTGCCGGCGTTGGGTGCTATGGTTTTTCGAAAGAGGGATTTGATTGTGTTGCAACAGTTGAGTTGATTGGCAGACGCTTAGATGTACAAAGACACAATAGCAAGTGTTTTTATCCAAGCGGTTATATTGCTGAAGATATTACCAAAAAATCTACAAAGGAAAAAATATTTTCTGAAATAGATCTATGGAAGTCGAAACAAAATTTAAAAGAAGTTGATGTGTTACTAGCAACACCACCTTGTCAGGGTATGTCTGTTGCAAATCACAAAAAAGGAGATGAATTAGCAAGAAACTCTCTTGTTGTTGAATCGTTAAAGCTTGTTAATGAGATTAGACCAAAAGTCTTCATCTTTGAAAATGTACGAGCTTTTCTTTCTACTCTCTGTACTGATACAGACAATAAACAAAAACGGATTCGTGAGGCAATAGAAGTAAATCTTGGTGGAAAATACAACATTCACTATCAAGTAATAAACTTCAAAGATTATGGGAATCCATCAAGTAGAACGCGAACATTAGTTATTGGAGTGAGAAAAGACATTCAAGAAGTTACTCCGCTTGATCTTATGCCCCCATTGAAAAGCGGAGGGACTTTGCGTGACGCAATAGGAGGTCTTTTATCTCTTAAAAAGATGGGAGAAATTGACACAAACGATATCTACCACAATTTTCGGCCATACGGTGAACATATGCTTCCTTGGATAGAAAATACCAAAGAGGGCCAATCAGCATTTGATAATCTTGACCCTAAAAGACGACCCCATCAAATTATCAATGGAAAAATTGTACACAACGAAAATAAAAATGGGGACAAGTACTCAAGGTGCTATTGGGATAAGGTGGCACCTTGCGTACATACAAGAAATGATATCTTAGCAAGTCAATCTACCGTTCACCCTAAGGATAATAGAGTCTTCAGTATTAGAGAACTAATGAGAATGATGTCGGTGCCCGATTCTTTTAACTGGGTGTCTGTTCCGTTAAGTGAATTAAACAAATTGCAAACGGAGGAGAAAAGAAAAATTCTTAAAAAAGAAGAAATTAACATCAGGCAATCTCTTGGCGAAGCAGTGCCGACTGTTATATTTAACGGTATAGCAAAAAATATTAATTCGAAATTCAAAAATATTGAGAAAAATGAAACCCAGATAAAACAATTTATTCAGGATAGAAACCTCGATATTGAAGAAAATCTAAAAACATTTCTTAGAGATAATATAGAAGTTTTTGGCTATCCTGAATTAGCAAAAATCGTCGAGCTTTCAAACGCCCAACGACTTCAACACGCCGCCTATTACACTAGACAGGATATCTGCTTCACTATAGTAAAAGATTTACCCGATGCATCAAAGTTTGAAAAACTTTCTATATTAGAACCATCAGTTGGCGCTGGCAATTTTCTCCCACTTCTTATCGAAAAATATAAAACAGTTAAGGAGGTAACTATTGATGTAATTGATATCGACAAAAATGCAATTGAAGTTCTTAAACTTTTGCTAAAAAAACTTAATGTTCCTCAAAATATCAATATCAATTTAATTAACGCAGATTTTCTATTGTACGGAGAAACTAATTTATTTGGTCAATCAAAAAGATACGATATTGTTATTGGTAATCCGCCGTTCGGGGATATATCTGAGAATAAAGTTCTTTTAAGCACTTATAAGAAAAATAAATATAATACTGAGACAAATAATTTATTTTCATTTTTTCTTGAGAAAGCGATACAGCAGGGAGATACTGTTGGTATTATTATCCCTAAGAGTTTTCTATCGGCACCAGAATTTAATAAAACAAGAGAGCTTGTTTCGTCATTTGCTATTGAAAAAATAACAGACTACGGAGAAAAAGGATTCAAGGGTGTAAAGATTGAAACAATTAGTTTAATTATCGATACTCGCAATAAAGGGACACGGACTCTCGTTGAGTCTTACGTAAAAAACGAGATTGGCTACAAAGACCAATCTTATATTTGTTCGAAAGATTTTCCTTATTGGTTGGTGTACAGAAATGAATTCTTTGACTTCGTTGCAAAAAAACTTCGATTTAATATATTTACTTCTTACAGAGATCGACAAATTACGAAGAAGATAACAAAAAGTAAAGGAAAGATACGAATATTGAAATCAAGAAATATTGGACGAAATGAGATATTGAACATTCCAAATTATGACTCTTATGTTGATTCGTTAGATGGTTTATCAATTTCTAAGTTTTGGAACAAAGAAAATAGCGTCTTGGTGCCAAACCTGACCTATGCTCCTAGAGCTTCATTTTTACCGGAAAATACACTTGTTGACGGGTCTGTAGCAATTCTTACTCTAAAAGAAAACGAGGTCAAAATAACTCTTAAAGACTTAGATTATTTTGGAACGGAAGAATTCACTCAATTTTATCGAGTAGCAAGAAACCACGGTACCCGATCTTTAAATATCGACAATAATTCGGTGTTTTTCTTTGGAGTAAGGAGGTAGATTAAACACTCGATAGGTTAGACTCAATTATTTGTAAATCCGAGTTATCGCTAAGAGTCCAATTAAAACATGTATTGAGTATTTTTATAAATTCTTTTAAATCATAGAACCCGTCGTTTGCTTCAACCGAAGTTTTAATGTGCTCGAATTTCTTTTTTAAACAGACATGTTGAAATTCAGGATTTATTGTTCGTGTATTTGCCTCCACATGAGCAAGTGAAAGATGTTGTCCTGGTGTCAAGGAAATTAAGTTCTCTTTTGAAAGAGAATATTGCGGATATGAATGTCGAGGAAGCATGTGATGAACATGTACCCCACTATTTGCAACATAATTAAACGCAAGATCTTTTATCTCACTATCATTTCCGTGTCTTGTTTTAACTAAATCTTTAACTTTCTGTAAGAGTGTTTCAACAACACCACCTTGTTCAATTTCTGAAAGAACCTCTTCTTGGTACTGCTGTCTAGTCATACCTGACGGCATGTCTTTGTCTCTAAAATTTGTCCGATTGTAAATTAAAAAAGAATAAGGGCACGGACCCGAAGTAATATTAGACGCATCTTCGCCGGGCAATCGGTTTTTATAACAAAAAACATTAAATAGCTTATTAAAAACACGATATGTATGGCGACGGTCATCTCCCTTTACCGCAGTATGGGTTTTTGCCCAATTCCAATATGCTTCTTTTGCTTTTAAGTAATTATCCTGGTTTGGATTTTGACGGTAGTTTTCAAATACTTCATTTAATCCATTGTCACTAATAAATTTTTCTGTATATTCACACAAAAAACTTGAAGCATTAAAATCGTTTACCGCGATAAACTTTAAAGCTTCTATGTTATTAACCTGATACTTTTTTGGTCTTCCGGCGACTTGGTCTAAAATTCCGGCAAAAGCGAGGACACCTAATTGATAGGAGCTTGCCTTGTTGTATTCATTTTCTGCGTTTTCTTGCGGTGCTTTTGAAAAATAGTCTCGCATCAAAGAGTTAAATACTAGAGACTCTCTTATATCTTTATCAGTAAAAACTCGACTTTGATCGTTTCCAATTAAATTCAGAACAACATGCGAAACACACCAGATTAAATCCGGTGTGATTTTCTGTTCATAATGAACCCCCGTGTTTGGGGTTTTTAATAAACTTTTTATTCTAAAGTATTCTTTGAAATCCATATCTTATCTTAATAATACCCTTATTTTACTTGGGTTCAAACTTGGTAATCTGGCGGAGACGGATGGATTCGAACCATCGGTGCCTTATAAGGGGCACGCCTCTTTAGCAAAGAGGTACATTAGACCACTCTGACACGTCTCCATGAGGGTCAATTTATCATATTTTTTAGAGTTTTCATATGTGCTAAAATGTTTAGATACTAAATTAAATTTAATAAGAATTTATGAGAAACATCATTATCATTTTAGTCATAGCTGTTGTGGCTTTCTTCGTTTGGAAATTTATACCTAGAAACGAGACCGCGATTTATAACCCAAACATAATAACCGAGACAACCCAAACCCCTGAAGGATCAGATCAAACCGCGCCCACCACAGTAGAATAATCAGCGTACAATATAGGATATGAATCTCACAGATAATCTCTCATCTGTCTTTCGTATCCTACCCGTGCAAGAGAAAGCCCTGAAGAAGCTTGGAGTTTTGACCATAGAAGATTTGCTTTATCACTTCCCTGTCCGATATGGGAACACAGCAGAAATAGATTCAATAGACAATTTACAAAAAGGACAACAAGTAACTGTGTTTGGACAAATATCTGGTTTGAAAACCAAGAAAGGTTTCCGCTCGCACATACCTATGAGCGAGGCGTGGGTGGAGGATCAGAGCGGCAAGATAAAAATCGTTTGGTTTCACCAGGCCTACCTGGCCAAAATGCTCATTGAAAATTCTTTCGTCCGAGTAGAGGGCAAGGTCAGTCAGAAGAAAAGTGGTGAATTGTATTTTTCTAATCCAAAGATAGAAGAGGGGCAGACCTTGCTCAATCCTAAAGGGGGCGAGCATGTTTTATACCCCGTCTATCCAGAGACTCGTGGATTAACTTCGAATTGGATTTTTCATAAAATTCAAAAAGTTTTCGTGCCAGAATTTTTAGACAATATCGCTGATCCCATCCCAGCTGAAATCCTCAAGAAATACAATCTCCCCTCTCTCCGTACGGCCCTCGTTTGGATTCACACACCGCACAAAGAGGCGGATGCGCAGTCCGCTCGCAAGAGATTCGCCTTTGAAGAAATTTTCTTCATTCAATTAGAGAAACAAAAAACTAAACATGAGTTCCAAGAGAAAAATGCTTTCATAATTGAGAAGACTCACGAAGAAATAAATAAATTTATAGAAAGATTTCCTTTCAAAGCCACAGAAGCCCAACTCAAATCCATAGAACACGTTTTGTCTGATTTCAAACGAGGACATCCCATGTCTCGTCTACTCGAAGGTGATGTGGGGAGTGGAAAAACCGCCGTAGCTGCGGCCGCATGTTATGCCGTCACGATGTCTAGACCAAAAGGACAAACTTTCGGCACACTCCAAACCGCTTATATGGTTCCGACTGAAATCCTCGCTCAACAGCACTTCGAATCTTTCATAAAATATTTTAAACATCTGCCTATAAATATTGCCCTCATCACGGGTACGGGATGCAGAAAATTTCCTTCTAAAGTAAATCCCGAGGGATGGACAAATATTTCTCGCCCCCAACTTCTAAAATGGGTTGGGAATGGAGAAATTGCAATTCTCATAGGCACGCATGCTCTCATTCAAAAAAGTGTGAAGTTCAAACACCTCGCTTTCGCTATTATTGATGAACAACACAGATTTGGAACAGCACAGAGACAAGCCCTGGCTCAAAAACATGATTTGAGTCCGCATTTGTTGAGCATGACAGCGACCCCAATCCCCCGCACACTCGCTCTCACTCTCTACGGCGACCTCGACCTCTCACTTCTGGACGAGATGCCCATGGGTCGCAAGAAAATTATTACTGAAATAGTTACTTCGAGCGGCAGACCCGCCGCCTACAAAAAAATCAGAGATGAGTTGGCGTCGGGCAGGCAGCTGTATGTGATTTGTCCAAGGATAAATGAGCCAGACCCGACGAAAGAAATGGCCGTCTTGGCCAAATCAGTGAGTGAAGAAGCCAAGAGGTTAAAAAAAGAAATTTTCCCTGAATATAATATTGGAATTTTGCATAGCAAGATGAAACCCTCGGAGAAAGATTCCATCATGCTTGCTTTTAGAGATAAAAAAATTGATATTCTGGTAGCCACTTCTGTGGTGGAGGTGGGAGTGAACGTAGAGAACGCCTCGCTCATCATCATAGAGGGGGCGGAAAGGTTTGGACTCGCCCAACTTCATCAACTTCGTGGACGAGTTCTTCGCGGGACACATCAACCATACTGCTTCGTCTTCGCCGAAACGAAATCTGATAAGACTATTGAAAGATTGAAAGCCCTTCAGACTGCGAAGAATGGATTCGAACTCGCCGAATTCGATTTGAAACAACGCGGAGCAGGAGAATTGTATGGTAGGAAGCAATGGGGGCTCTCCGACCTCGCGATGGAAGCCATCAAAAATATAAAAATGGTCGAAGCCGCCCGCACAGAAGCTACAAAAATTATTGAGACCAATCCAACCCTTTCTAAATATCCAGATCTGAAACTTCGTATGGAATCCGCTTCATCAAAAATCCATTTTGAATAGTGGTCCACCCGCCACGATTCGAACGTGGGACCCTCGAGGTATAAGCTCGATGCTCTAACCAACTGAGCTACGGGTGGTTATCGAAGGTACTATAACAGAAGTGGATAATTTTTCACACTTCCCTTGCGGGCTTGATATAATATTTGAGTAGTTATAAGTCAATTAATAAAACATGAAATTACACAAGATTGCGTTTTGGTTACTTATTATCGGAGGTTTGAATTGGTTGCTCGTCGCATTTGGTTATGGTCTTGATACTTGGGGAATCTCAGCAGGAATTTTGAAAGTAGTTTATATCCTTGTAGGTATTTCTGCTCTATACGAATTGTTTAATCACAAGAAGTGCTGCAAGGCTTGTGAGACAGGATCAATGTAATCTGGTAATCGGATTTTAAATAAAAAAACCATTTTTCGTGCCTTGCGGAAAGCTTGGCTTGAGCAGAGAAGTTTTCAGCAGAAAACTATCGTGCAAAGAAAAATGGTTTTTTTATTTGTAATTATGCTTGATGTTCAATATCCTTTTTCTTCTTTGGAATCACTCCGTTCGCAATTAAAATTTCCTCAAACTCTTTCTGTTCAATAGTTTCAACCTCTACTAAACGTTTGGTAATGGCCTCAAGGAGTTTGCGATGTCCAATAACGGTCTCATGTGCAATCTCTTGGGCTTCTTTCATAATTTTTGAAACCTCGGCATCAATCTCAGCAGAAACTTTCTCCGAATATTCTTTGCCTCCAGTCATCACACCATAAATCGGCCTTCCACTCTGTTCTTCGAGTGCGATTGGGCCCAACTTATCGGACATTCCATACTTCGTCACCATATCTCGAGCAAGAGCAGTAGAAACCTGAAGGTCGTTCGATGGTCCAGTCGTGATGTCATTGAACAAAAGTTTTTCTGTCACATAGCCACCGAGGGAAACTGCGATGTCTGCAAGGAATTCTTTCTTGGATTGAAGCTTCGTATCTTCGAGTGGGAGTTTGAGTACATAACCAGCTGCTCGGCCTCGAGCAATAATAGAAATTTTGTGCACCGGATCAGCATACGGAAGGACCGAAGCGATGACTGCGTGTCCAGCTTCATGATAAGCAGTTAATTCTTTCTCTTTCTTAGACAAAATATGAGAGCGTCGTTCTGGTCCGAGCATCACTTTTTCTATAGAACGGATGAGGTCATATTGGGAGACCTTAAAACGATTTTCTCGAGCCGCGAGGATGGCTGCTTCATTCATAAGAGAATACAAATCCGCTCCAGAGAACCCGGGTGTACGTTCAGCAATAGTGGCAAGGGCCACATCTTCTGCAAACGGCTTCTCTCGAGAATGAATCTTCAAAATTTCCTCACGATCCTTCCTATCTGGAAGATCAAGCGTGACTCGTCTATCAAATCTGCCCGGACGAAGTAGAGCTGGGTCCAAAACATCTGGTCGGTTCGTGGCGGCCATCACAATCACCTTCTCATTCGGTTCGAAGCCGTCCATCTCAACGAGGATTTGGTTCAAAGTTTGCTCACGTTCGTCGTTCCCACCACCCACACCCGTACCTCGCACTCGACCAACGGCATCTATCTCATCTACGAAAATAATAGCCGGCGCAGACTTCTTCGCCACATCGAATAAATCTCGCACACGTGATGCTCCGACGCCCACGAACATTTCTACGAATTCAGAACCAGAAATAGAGAAGAAGGCCACACCTGCTTCTCCGGCCACTGCTCGCGCGAGCAAAGTCTTCCCCGTCCCCGGCGCTCCCATGAGGAGAATCCCTTTCGGTATTCGAGCTCCAATATCCAAAAACTTTTTTGGATTTTTTAGAAAATCTACAATCTCCGAAAGCTCTTCCTTCGCTTCCTTCGCCCCAGCGACATCTTTGAAAGTGACTTTGTTCTTGCCATCCTCGGGCATACTAATGCGTGCCTTGGATTGTCCGAAGGAGAATGCCTGCATGCCCGCACCCTTCACTTGTCTAGAAAGAAACCAAATGAAAAACACAATAAATAAAATTGGAAGAAGAATTGGGAGGAGTGCAAGCATCCAGTATCCAAATCCCCGATCATTCTGCACATCAATCTTCACTGCCGAAAGTGCTGTGGGAGTAACGTTATAATTTTTTAGCGTCGTGGTGAGAGCTGTGCCTTCTTCTTTCTTGGAAATTTTCTTCGTATCATCCTTAAAAACAATATCGAGAGCATCAGATTTGATAGTGATGGAAGCAATTTTCTCATCAGAAATATTTTGAGCTAATTCAGAGAGAGAAATTTCTACGGGCTTTGGGGCACCAGACAAAGTTGAATAAAAGAAAATCAAAGCCACAAATACCAATATTGTTATCCCCCACTGTCCCCAAAATCCACGAAGCCCTTGAGGCCCCTTCGGTCCCCGCGGTCTCTTCGTAATAATGATTTTCTTTGGTCTTTTGTTAGGTTTTTCTACTGACATAGACCAGTATTATACCTAAAAACCTCATTTTTGCACGATTCCAACTTTATTCGTTTTATCTTTTTAACCTCTTATACACATCGTGGTCATCAATAGAAAGCATGGCCACATGGTTATCCGTGAGATATTCAAATACAATTCTTTTTTGATAATTTACATAAAATGCCCAACAATCTGACAAATTACCATGAAGCTTATGAACCCGAAGTTTTTGATGATTTGAGCGGTCTTTAAAAAGATTAATCTTCTCGCGAACTTCTTCTTGTACAGAAAATTCAAGCTTCTTAAATTTCTTTAGAAACTTTGGTGCGTACTCAATCGAAATCATCTTTCTATTATACCCTCTTCACAAGTTCGCGTAGATCACCTCGAAGACCTTTGCCTGCTCGTATCTCCTTTCGGGCTTGTTCGACATCTCGAATCAACTTCGGACTATAAACAAAACCCATCTCGAAATCATCATTCAAATAAGCTTCAGTGGCAGTTCGAAGAATCGTTGAATAAGTGGTGCCTTCTTGCTTGGCCTTCTTCATGGCTTGCACCTTCATCTTTTTATCTATATTGAATATTACTTGTTCAGTCATATATATATCTTATATTAATGAAATATATACGTCAAGTTGAACTGTGGATATGAGTGACGTCTGTGTTATTCTTTATATATGGCAACTTTCGCCGAGAATCGCAAAGCACAGTTTGATTATGAAATCCTTGAGAAGTTCACGGCTGGTTTGGAATTAGAGGGATCAGAGGTCAAATCCGTGCGGGCAAGCAAGGTCTCCCTCATGGGGACATTTATAGGGGTACGAGGAGGTGAGGCCTATCTATTAGGGGCCGACATAGCCCCCTACCAGCCCAAAAATATGCCTCTGGACTACGATTCTACGCGACCCCGTAGATTGTTGCTTTCTAGGTCCGAGATAGCTGAATTGGCCAAAGCCGAGGGCACCAAAGGATTGACAATCGTGCCACTTTCGGTGTATAATAAGGGTAGGTTCATCAAGCTCGATTTGGCTATCGCCCGAGGCAAGAAGAAGGGTGACAAGCGCGAAGCGATTAAAAAACGCGACGTCGAGCGAGATTTGAAAAGAGATCTTTGACATAAACTAGGCTTTCCCTGAAAGTTTTTGATCCGCCAGCTGACGGACGAAAGTTCCCAGGGGATGATCGGCCTAGACATAAGGATGCATCGAAATGATGCACGGAAGAGCTGAAGTGACTCTTAAATCCGCTTCAAACCTCAATTGCAAAATCAATTGTTGCAAAAGTTTCTCCATACTTCGGTGTGAAGGACTTTCAGTTCGCCTACGCTCGAGTTTAATCTCGCGTATCGGGCTGCGCAGATCTGCATGACCGTCTGATAATGTAGCGTTTGTGTAATAACCTCGGACTCTGCCCCGACGCCTCCTCGAGTCGGGACGAAACTTAGAGGATAGAGTATTGAGAGCTTTCGTTTGCTTTCTATCTCACTACTTGAAACCAATGAAGCGAAATATTCCGTGTAGACCTCATTTCGATTTCTTTATGCACCCGGGTTCGATTCCCGGCATCTCCACCACAAAAAGAAAGCTGGCTAAATGCCAGTTTTCTTTTTTATATAAATAAAAAACTCGTCACCTTTTGGGCGACGAGTGGGGCTCAGGAAATTACTTGATCTCCGAGCCATTGACCAACAAAGCATTCCACTCGGCCTTCGTGAGAATGAAGGTTCCCTTCTCAGGAACAGCCGGATCGTGAAGTGTGACCATGCCGGTCGCTTCATTGAGGTCAGCGACAGGACAACAGCCACCATCCGGACACCGCAGTCCTGCGTCATAAATTCGGGTCTTCATGGTATCTCCAGAATGGGATAGCGGAATGCTACCTCTTATAATATACCATACCCCCCTAGGGGTATGCAACAATATTATTAAAGAAGATGATTGCATTTTTTTATCTTAAGCGTAAGGTATTTTTAGACACAAACAAACAAGTTCCTCAAACACACGAGCGTGGAGGCAGTATGAGCAGAATGATTGAGCCTTTCGAGTGCAATTGCGATTGTCATGGGGAAGGCGAAAATTCCATCTCTCACATCGTTGCCTGTTGTGACGGAAAGTGCCCCGATTGCGGTAAACACATCATGCGAGGCATGATGTGTGAACACCGCCTATCTCACCAGAGACTTCTGATTCAAAACACGGCCGACAACCGTTGCAGAGATAAGCATCGAGAAGTCTATGATGCGAATTACTGCCACGATCAGGGTGATGAGGGTTCAGCGTGCGAGGAATGCCTCGAAGCTGTTCGGCAAGAATTTCTCACCAGATTTTAATTTTCGGATGAGCACGAATCTAGAACGACTCGTGCTTTTTTATTTTTTATTTGTTGACACTCAATCGCAGTAAGCACAATATAAAGAAGGACCTTAGCGACGAGGAACGCATGTACAACGTGAGTTTTCCTCTTGAAATACTACTCGTCGACGGAAGAACCGGCCTGCCGAGAGTGATCAAAGCGGGAACCTACCCCATGGTACGGATTCCCAATCCTCTCTACCCAAGGCAACTCCCGTGGCTCGTAATCAAAGGCTCGATGATTGGTCTCGCTGAAGCGTACTTTCGAACACTCGAGAAAGAGAGCATCCCGGTTTTTCGAGTCAAAATTTCAAAAGCAGAAACCCTCCGCACCTAACCGTGCGGATTTTTATTTCCTATCAATCTTTTTCACCAATTCAAGCAAAAGTTCGTTCTGATTTTCGAGATGAGCAATAATAACTTCCACTTCTCCTTCAGTTTTTTGATTGATTTTAAAATCTGCTTCAGCCCGAGCATCAGCTGCGCGAGATTCAATATTTTGCCCAACCATAATCAGAGGAAGGAAGATAAGTTGAAGTATGTTGGAAATAAAAAGCCAGATCACAAACGCCGGAGCAGGATCAAAGTGAAATTCTGCCGGTCCGAAAATATTCCACCCCAACCAAGCGACTGTCCATATTAACAAAAAGACAAAAAAGCCCATCGAACCAATTCGTCTAGTCATAAACATAGCGAAACGCTCAAGAAACGGAAGGTTCAATTTCAATTCCCTAATCGGATTCCTAATTATCGAACGGCTGGCCCGTACTTGTTCCAAAGTCGGCGGATTGTGTCTGTATTCCATCCTGTAGTGAAATTTTAATCTGCTAAATCCTTCTTAATTTTATAAAAGTATTCTTTCAGGCGTCTCTTGATCAATCGCCCACCCTGCGTGGTCTTTAGATATTTTTCTCTCCTACGAGCATCTTCTTCATCAAGAGACGCTTCATAGTATATCACTTTCCATTGACCATATCGTCGCGTAGAAGGATTTAGCCCTTGATTATGTTCCTTAAGCCTTCTTCTTAAGTCATTGGTAAACCCAGTATATAGGTTTTTACCGTCTACGCTCTGCAAAATGTATACATAGAACATAATCGGATTAAAATTCTACTACGGGATTCCATATGTCCATATTATATGATAAGATGTTTCCAATTAACACTAAAATCAAACATCTAAATTGAGTACAGTACGAGTGAATCATCAAATCCGTGCGAACGAGTTGCGCGTCATAGGACCGAAAGGAGAAAACTTTGGAGTTATTAGTTTAAGCGAAGCCCTACAGAAGGCCGACGAGGCCGGTTTGGATTTGATAGAAATTTCTCCTAATGCCGTTCCTCCGGTAGCCAAGATTTCTGACTTCGGGAAGTTTCAATACGAAGAGAACAAAAAACAAAAGCAGGCCAAATCCAAGTCACATTCAGTAGAAATAAAAACTGTTCAAGTGAAGCTCGGCACAGGCGACCACGACCTTGGACTGAAAGCGAGGAAAACCAGCGAATGGTTGGGCGAAGGCAACAGGGTAAAGATCGACCTCTTTCTCCCCGGACGAGCAAAGTACTTGGATGAGAAGTTCCTCAAGGAGCGTATAGAGAGAATGCTCAAACTCGTCACAGTGGGCTATAAGGTGGCTGCTCCTCCGGTTAAGAGCCCAAAGGGCATGACCGTGATAATAGAGAGGGCCTAGGGACTAGACAAAACCGTCTAAATAAGTAGTATATACCTCTACACTTTATGTCGATGAAAACCAACAAATCTTATAGCAAACGCCTCAAAGTCACCAAAAAGGGCAAGATTTTGGCTCGCCAGACTGGCCAGAACCATTTCAACTCCAAGGAGAGTCACTCGCAGAAAATCGGCAAGGGTGGCCGTGTAGAATTTCATATGTCTCGCAAGGAACGTAGTCGTTTCCTAGTTAATATATAAATCCATGACAAGAGTTAAAAAGGGTACAAACGCCCTCAAATCCAGAAAGAATATTTTAAGAAAAGTGAAGGGCTACAGACACGGTCGTTCAACGAAGGAACGCCAGGCCAACGAAGCCATTTTTCACGCTGGTACATACTCATTCGCTCACCGCAAGGACAAGAAGGGTGACTTCCGCCGACTTTGGAATGTTCGCATTTCTGCCTTTCTAAAAGAAAACGGCACTTCATATTCAAAATTCATTAATGCTCTAAAGAAAAAGGAAATCGCACTGGATAGAAAAACCCTCGCCTTCCTCGCAGAGAAGAATCCTGCTACTTTCAAGAAAATTCTTGAAGCTACAAAATAACAAAAAAGAGTTATTCGCTGTATCTTTGACTGTTTTAGTTTTCGCCGTCTGGAAATTTTCTAATCTCCACTTCATGTTTGGGGATGAGAACGTGTATTTTTATATGACTCACGCCATCCTTTCTGGGTCTATTCCCTACAAGGATTTCTTCTTGGCTGACCCACCTTTCTTTATTTATCTTCTCTCTGGCTTTAAATTCCTGTTTGGCTCAAATATTATTTTATTTAAAGCCCTGCCGATTGTCTTCGACAGCTTCTCCGCTATTCTTGTTTATTTAATCCTTAAAAAGAGGGAGAACAAATTTGCTTTCCTTGGTCCAATCCTCTATCTGTTCTCCTTCACCGTCCTCTCTACTTCTGATTATGTGACAGGTGCAGAAGTGATGATTAGTTTGATTCTCCTCGCTCTATATACAGAAGAAAACAAAAAACATTTTTGGTCTGGAGTGTTTTGGGCACTAGCTTGTCTCTCTAAACTTTATGCTGGGCCAGCCCTCATTGGAGTTTTGATCTATAAGATATACCAGAAAGAATTCATAGAATTAAAACAAATTATTATTGGTGGATTAATTACCACCTTGATTGTACTCATCCCATTTATAATATTGGCTCCTAAAGAGTTGTTTTATGATTTAATAATTCATCAATTTAAACGCCCCGTGGGTATAAACAAATGGAATGTCATAGGATTCTTTGTCTCATTTGAATGGTTTATTTTGTCGGCAGGCATGATTGGAGCATTCATCACAAGTAAAAAAGTCTGGGGCTTGTCATTTTTGTTCTCATTAATTTTTTTCCTACTGTATAGAGATTTATACTATCTGTACCTGCACCTTCTCTGGCCCCTTGTAGTATTGCTGGCAATTGAATTTGTATCTTTTCTAAACAAAAAGTCTGAAGACCTTTCTTGGGGATTTATAATTTTGTATATTTTTATAGCTATTTACCCTCTTTCTGTGTACATAGGTAATACTTCTCAAGAAGGAGTGTTTTCTAATCCACAGGAAATTGTCGGGGTTCTCCAAACTGCCCCAGATAATTTCCCTATCTACGGGACACAAGAAGTGGCTCCTCTCGTCGCGCTCTTATCAGGTCGAGAAATATTTGAAAATAAAATTGATACCAATACCCAAAACTTCGCTTCAGGCACACACAATAAAAACGAAATATCAAAAAACGCTATAGAAAATGGGGTCTACCTTGTAGCTCGAGTTGGAGAATACCCAGAACAAAATATCCACGACACAGGTTTCGAACTATATTTTGATATAAACGTTTTCAAATCCGCTTGTACTAAATACAAATCGTTTGAACGAAAGAGTTCTAATGATTATCTAAATGAAATCGCAATCTATCGTTGTCTATCAAAATAGCTTATAAATCCAATTCGTATCTCTTCCCTCTTTCGGGGACAATCGCGTTCACATTTAATTCATCATTCAATCGTTGAGTAAGGAAAATTGAAGATTTGGGTTCACCCATAGTTACAAAAACTTGTTTGAGGGTAGAAGCAGTGTGAGAAACAAAATCCACCAAGGCATCTGAATCAGCGTGCGCAGAATAACCGTCTATGGTTTCTACTTTGGCTCGAACAATCACCTCTTGATCATCAATTATTACCCGCTTCGCCCCCTCTTGGATAGTTCGACCAAGAGTCCCCGGCGCCTGATAACCAACAAAAAGTATGGTGGCATTCGGATCAGGCAAATATGTTTCTTCGTGGCCAAGGATTCTTCCTGCAGTGGACATGCCTGAACCGGCGAGAATAATTTTTGGTCCCGGTGTATGAATAATTTCTTGTGAATCTCTTACTTGAGCTGTCTCTCGAAGTTTCGGAAATTTAAAAATGTCATCTCCACCCTTTATTTCTCCCCGCGCTGTTTGATTATAAAGTTCTGAAGATCGTTCATAAATTTCTGTCACTCGAATGGCCAATGGAGAATCCAAGAAAACCGGTATGGATGGAACTTGATTTGATTCAAACATTTTATTTAATTCATAAAGAATCACTTGAGTACGCTCGAGGGAGAAGATTGGGATAATGACTGTGCCCTTCTTCTCTATAAGATTCAAGATTAGCGCTTTGAACTTTCTATCTCGCTCTATTTTATCTTCATGATTTCTATCTCCATAAACAGAATCCATCAACAAATAAGACAGACCAGAAACGTTCTCTACGATGGGCAGTAGGGGCGATGGAGAATTCCCCAAATCTCCAGTGAAAAGCATGGATTTCCCCGAAGCAAAGGTCAGTTTAAGCATCGAGGAGCCCAGAATATGCCCCGCATTGAAGAGTTCGAGCTTAAAGTCATCAAAGTCCTTAACTTCATGATAATTGAGTGTTCGCCACAAACTTAGAGACTTCTCCACGTCCTGCAAGTCATAAAGAGTCGAACTAATTTTCACCATATCCGCAAGCATAAGCGTCGCGATGTCCTTGGTCTCTACAGTAGAATAAATCGTGCCCTTGAATCCATCTTTCACCAATTTAGGAACCTTACCAATATGATCTATGTGTGCGTGAGTGATGAAAAGCAAATCAATGCTCTCCGGATCATAATCAAATTTCTCTGCATTGGTATTTTCTGCGCTGGGCAAGCCTTGGAGCAAACCACAATCAACTAAAATTTTTTTATTATTTATTTCAAACAAAAAATTGGCCCCTGTGACAGTCCCTACCCCGCCCCAACACGTAAGCGTGGGCTTAGACATATAAACTTTTTATTCTTCCGATTAAACTAGCGACAATTCCTCCAAGAAAATCAAAAACTAAATCATTATAAGTATCTAATGCATATTTTCCGCCGAGAGGGCCGGCGATATCATGAGCGAATTCAAACACTTCCCAACCAATACCAATTAAAATTGTACAGACGATGGTGTAGAAAAAAACTTCGCGCTTGCTCGGCACACTAATTTCAAAAATCCCAGACTGAAACCAGAACCAAATAGCCAACATACCAACAGAAGTTCCTCCCAGAAAATGCATCAATCCATCAAACCAAAATGAATTCCAATATAAATGATTGATGTTCGCGATAATATGGAGCACCCCCGTCGTCAAAACAAGAAGGAAGGAGATTAATAAAATTTTGTTTTTCACTTTGCCATTATACCATTCGAGTACCTCGTGGAGAAACAAAAAATCCTTCCGAGGAAGAATTGTTTGTTAGGGTTATTTTCAGTACGCCCTAGTACAAAGACTAGGTGGGTGCCCCGACTGTTCAACCTAAGCTGAACTGTACATATGGCTCCCTGAAAAATATTTGCTAGATAATACCTCAAATAACCCTGCATTAATTATAGTCTTCGTATAGAAAGAAGAAAGTAAAAAAATGAAGGCAATCCCCAGTTTTTTATTTTATGAGTCCCTGTCTGCTCAAGTACATAACTACTCCAAAATCCCGTCAATGTTTGCATCATACAGAATCTCTTCTTGAACCAATCTGTAATTAATAACTTCTTCTGGTTTGAACCAATGATTAATTTCTTTCTCTGCATCATCAGTTGAACCAGAAGCATGGACAATATTTCTCACAGAACGATCATCAGCATCGGACATCGCGTATGAATCCAGAACAAAATCACCTCGAAGAGTTCCCACATCAGATGTGAGTGGCTCTGTAGCTCCAACTAATTTGCGAACAAGCTTAACTGAATGAGCGCCCTCCCATACCATCGCAATGACTGGACCAGAAGTTATATATTTAATAAGATTTTTTAAAACTTTGGCTGTGATTTCAAGAGGATCTTCTGTCCATGGTTCTAATCCTTTGGCCTTATAACTGGCAATTGTTTTTTCTCCAGTGATTCTTCTCCATTCTGGATCAAGGGTGTAGTGTTTCTCTACATGGTCTGCATCAACTGTAAGCATTTTAATAGCTACAAGTTTAAGTCCAACTCTTTCTAAGCGAGAAATAATTTCTCCAATAAGCGAACGCTGAATACCATCAATCTTTACGGCCACAAATGTTCTTTCTTTCTTCGGGTGAATATTTTTTGTCATAGGGTTAGTATTATATTTCCTTTCTCTGTTATTGCAACCGTGTGTTCGAAGTGAGCCGAACGCGAACCATCCTTGGTTCGAATAGTATAACCATCTTTGGAAAGTTTTATCGCACCACTTCCAACATTGAGCATTGGTTCTATGGCAATCACCATTCCGGGAATTAATTTTTCTCCGTTACCACGTTTGCCAAAGTTCGGCACGAATGGATCTTCGTGCACTGCATATCCCACACCGTGTCCGGCCAAATCTTCTGCCAGAGAAAACCCGGAGGATTTCATAGACTTCATAATAGCCGAACCAATGTCTCCAACAGTGTTTCCACCAACGGCTTCTTGTATACCCGCATTGAGAGCTTTCTTCGTCGCTTCAATAAGTTTCTTAGACTCATCATCTATTGCCCCCACAGGCACCGTTATGGCCGAATCAGTGATTAATCCACCATGAATAAGTCCGAGGTCTATAGAGGCAATATCACCGTCTTCAAGGATTCTTCCGGGCTCATTCGGTATCCCGTGCACTATTTCATCATTAATAGAGACACAAAGCGCTGCTGGATAAGCCCTCTTCGCCCCTACAGGTGTATAGCCCAGAAAAGCAGGTTTATCTCCCCTCATCTTAATCATTCTCAAAGCTTCTTCTTCAAGAATTAAGGTCGAGGTGCCGGGCTTACAAAGCTTGGCCAATTCACGAAGAATCTCGGCATGTCTCTTGCCTCCCTCGCGCATTATTTCTATTTCTGTCTGACTCTTAAGCTTTATCATTTTTGTATTGGGCCACAATATCTGCGTGCACTTTCTCTATGGATTGTTCGCCGTTTATTTCTATAAAGTTGTAGTATGAATTGCTCTTAAAATATTCTATGGCGGACAAAACATCCTTATCAAACCAATCCAAACGTTTATTAATTTTTGAAAGACTTTTGTCATCCGCACGTCCGCGAGAAAGTAATCTGTCTTCGGACCACTTCCGAGAAACATTGATATAAATTACCGCTGGCTTCTCTCGTTTATAAAAATCTAGTGCAGTGGTGAAAACTTCAGCTTCTGGTCTAGTGCGAGACACACCATCAAAAATGATATGCATATTTTCTTTCAATTCTTCGATGAGTTGATGTCCCCACATAAAACATCCTAGGAAACTTGGTTGGAGAAGACCCTCTTCATAGATTTCATTAGAAAGCTTAGAACTATAATTTTCTCCACGTAGAAATTGTCTGAACCGTTCTCCAGTTTCAACATAAAGAATGTGCCTCTTCTCCAAATCGTTTTTGTAAATACGATCCTTAAGAAGTCCTGCTTGTGTTCCCTTCCCACACCCCGAACGACCTATGAAAATAACAGTATGTAAATCCATACCATTATTCTACTCTAATATTGTCTCGCAGTAACTTGAGCGTCGATTTTCTTCACCAAATCTATCACTACAGAAACTACGATGAGGAGAGCCGTACCACCTATGGCGAGAGACTGAATGTCCGTCACTGCTTGCAGAATCAAAGGCAAAACAGCGATGGCTCCGAGGAAGAGAGCTCCTACGAGAGTGAGGCGAGTAAGAATCTTAGAAACATATTGAGAAGTTGGTTCGCCTGGACGAACACCAGGAATGAAGGCTCCGGATTTCTGCAAATTTGTAGCCATCTGATCTGGATCAAAGGTTACTGCCGTATAGAAGTAAGTGAAGAGAAAGACCAAAATAAAGTAAGCCACAGCATAGAACAGTTGGTTATTAAGAAGAGAGAGGAGGAAGGTCGCGGTGTTTGCCACGATAGCCACTTTCGCTGCGACCAAAAACTGCAAAATCATTTGTGGGAAAAGAAGAATGGAGAGAGCGAAGATAATTGGGATAACACCCGCTTGATTTACTCTAAGTGGAATGTATGTAGAAATTCCTCCGGACACTCCTCCGCCTCTGACCTGCTTCGCATAAGTGACTGGGATTGGACGTTCGGCCTCGGTCACATAAACTACACCGAAAATGACTAAGAGGATGAGGACGAGAGAAACAGCATAGATTGGTAACTGTGCCATGTCGAAAGTGAAGTAAAGTTGCCCAATGTTCGTAGGTAACTGCGAGACAATGCCGGCGAAGATGATTAGAGAAACACCATTCCCTACTCCGAATTCAGAAATAAGTTCTCCTAACCAAACTAGGAGTAGTGCTCCGGCAGTCACAATAATCAAATCCGTTGCCATAGCCGAGAAGGATAGTGGTGGAAGAATGCCCTGTCTCTGAAAGAGAGTGATGAAAGCATATCCTTGGAGAAGAGCGAGAGGCACGGTCAAAAGTCTAGAATATTGAGCGAAACGACGACGACCAGCATCTCCCTCTTCCTGATAAAGTGCCTTGAGTTTAGGCACCATGAGTGTGAGGAGCTGCATAATAATCGAACCGGTGATATAAGGACCAACACCGAGCATCACAATTGAAAGTGTAGAGAGTCCACCACCAGAAAACATATTTAAAAGACTCAAAAATTGGCTCCCAGAGAAAACACTGGCGAGGTGGCTCGCATCAATACCGGGAACAGGAATGATGGCCAATAGACGCGAGATTACCAAAATCACCAAGGTGATAATGATACGTTTGCGGAGAGTCGGATCTCCGAAAGTTAACCGAAGTTTCTCTATGAATTGATTCATGGTAGTTAAATAATACTCCCTCCTGCAGATTCTATCGCTTTTTTCGCTGTGGCCGAAACCAAAACACCTTTGAAATTAATTTTCTTCGTGAGAGTGCCTGTGCCGAGAATTTTAACCTTGGAAGTACTCAAATTCTTGGAAGAAATTAATTTCTTGGCTACGAGAGTCTCTGGAGTAACCGTGTCTCCGGTGGAGAAAAGCTTCTCTATCATATTCAAGTTAACTGGAGAGTTTTTCTTCTCTATAGATTTGAAAGATGAAACTCCTCGTCCACGAAGTTTAGGGAAACGTTTGATGAAATCTCGAAGTTCAGGACGATTCTTGTGTCCGGCACGAGCATTCTGACCCTTGGTGCCTCGACCAGCAGTTTTGCCTCGTGTGCCACCACGTCCAACCTGCTTTGATGTGACGCGTTTGGTTTTTGCTTTGAGAGTGTTGAGTTGCATAGAATTATTTGTGTTTTATCTTGGTACGTTCAAGCTGCTGCAAAGCCTTGATCGCCGCATATGCATTGTTGATATTGTTCTTGCTTCTAGAAAGAAGTTTGGCTGACACTTCCTTCATCCCCGCGAGCTCAAGGACTGCACGCACCGAGCCTCCGGCGAGCACACCCTTGCCCGGAGCTCTACGAATCACCACTCGAGAAGCAGAGAACTTGGCTTCTATCTCATGAGGCACAGACATCTCTCTCGTAGCATTCACAGTGATCATATTCTTCTTCGCATCTCTCGCGGCCTTTTCTATGGCGAGAGGAGTATCTCCGGCCTTGCCTTGTCCCACTCCGACCATTCCCTTCTTGTTACCAGCTACTACACAAACAGAGAAAGCGAAGCGTCGTCCTCCGGAAGTCACACGAGTCACTCTACGCAAGCTTACAATTTTCTGATCAAATTCTGATTTAACTCGACCATCTCGACGAGGGCCTCGACGATTACTCTTGCGAGGACCACCGTGGCTGTCTCCTCTCTGATCTCTGGATTGAGGACGAGTGTTGGCGAAGGCCGCAGCAGGAACAACAGGAGTTTCTGTGACTGGGGTAACTTCTGATTCAGTTGTGATTATTGGTTCATCCATAAAAAATTAAAATTTAAGTCCGCCTTCTCTTGCAGAGTCAGCGAGAACTTTTACCTTGCCCGTATAAACATAACCGCCACGGTCGAAAACTACTTTGCTAATTTTCTTCGCGAGACCGAGCTTCGCAATAGAAGCGCCTACTTTTCCTGCATCAGAACCAGAAGCGGCGACGAGAGTCACTCCAGAAACATCATCTATGAGTTGAGCATACATCGCGGTATTTGATTTGAAAACACAGAGACGAGGACACTCCGAAGTACCAGAGATTTTTGTACGAATCTTCTTGTGGTTACGTATTCTTTTTGCCTTTGTATTCGTTTTCATTGTTTTTTGTCTTTTGTCTATTGTCGGTTTCTACGCGGTTTTCTTGCCCTGCTTGCGTTTGATAACTTCTGTATCATAACGCATACCCTTGCCCTTGTAAGGTTCAGGCTTCTTTAGGGCGCGTAGTTGAGCTGCGAATTGCCCTACGGCCTCCTTGCTTGCACCAGAAATAGTAATGAGGTTCTTCTCTGCGGTCACCTTGAGACCTTCGGGAATCTTTACTTCTACTGGATGAGAGAAACCCAGAGCGAGAGCGATTTTATCTCCCTTCACTTCTGATTTGAAACCGATGCCTTCCAAAATAAGCTTCTTCTCAAAGGCCTTGTTTACACCGGCCACCATATTCTTGATATGAGAAGCGTAGGTTCCCCAGAGAGCTCGAGACTCTAGGGTCATTCTCTTTGGATGAACAGTGACCTCTCGACCTTCTAATTTGATTTCGATTATTGGATCAACTGTACGAGTAAGTTCTCCGAGAGGTCCCTTAATCGTTACCAAACCAGCCGAAATATCTATTTCGGTTTTTTCTGGAAGCGTGATGATTTGTTTTCCTATGCGTGACATAAAATTATTACCAAATAGTGAACAATACTTCTCCGCCGAGTTTCTCCTTGCGAGCGTCTCGACCACTCATCACTCCCTTGGGAGTAGAGAGAATAACGGCACCATAACCGTCCTTCACCAAACGAATTTCTGAAGATTTCTTGTAAACACGTTTGCTGGTTTTAGAAATTCTCTTCACTCCCTTCACCTTTGGAATTCTATTCTCAAGGAAAATGTTTATGAGGAGAGAAGGTTTGCCTCCGATAGTCTTCTTCTCTACATCTTTGATAAAACCTTCTTTCTTTAGAACCAAAGCGATGCTTTCTTTTATTTTAGAGTAGGAAACGACAAGAGAATCTCGGCCGGCGTTGCCTGCATTCTTTATCCCCGTAATCATGTTTGCGATTGGATCCATTTTATTTTGAAATTACCAAGAAGACTTCTTTATTCCAGGGATTTTACCCTCGTTAGCCAACTCGCGGAAACAAATTCGGCAAAGGTTGAAATCTCTCATATATCCACGACCTCGACCACATTTGAAACAACGATGAGTAGCCCGAGTGCTGAACTTCGGGGTTTTCTTTGATCTTGCTATGACTGATGTTTTCGCCATTTGAAATAAAAAGGCCTTGAAAAGCCGTTAAAGCAGTGTATCACAAGGGGTTTAAGCATTCAAGGGGCCAACCCCCTCTCCGTAATATATGTTGCCAAATCTAGAAATTTCGGTTATAGTGACCTCAGACCCCCTGTTCCCCAGCCCGTGGAGATGCGATGACCCCTGTTTGGTCTGAGAATGATCCCGAAGTAAGAGACATCATGAGGGCCCTGACGAGTAGCGCAGAGGATGCCATCCTCCTTCTGGAAGCTACTGCCGAAGGGCTCGTGATGCTCTTCTTCCCAGAAGAAAAAGTTGGGGCAACAGAACCTGAAACTGCCCCCGTACAACCCGCCTGAAGTTAGGCGGATTTTTTGTTTCTACTACATCAGGTTGCCCTATATAGCCACATACGTTATCTTTAAGTGACCACTTATTTGTAACGTATGACCCATAGGATTATCCTATGTAAACATACATTTATAATCCGCTATAGCGTGAATTAGGTGTATGTGTGCAAAACCAAGCTTTGCACAGGTTAACAAAAACGGTCCTTGCTAGGTAAAAAATATTTTTACTAACTGGTCTTGTTTCTCTCTTCGTATAGATCGTAAAGTCGGCTAATTAATGACTGAAACTCAGGTCCCCCATAAAATTTTTTACCGTCTTTAGAGATAAAATATTCATCAGAAGTAGTAGAATATTCCTCATAACTATGAGCTAATCTGTCTAATTCAGTGGCAGTTGATTCTCCACCATAGATACTCATACCAACTTCAATCTTGTGACCATTAATTATTGCGGACCACCCATCAGGTGTTTGGGCAATTTCGGTTATGTCAGAATCTTTGGTCGCTTCAAACTCATTGAGTAAAGCTTCTATTGCTTTATCTTTCATTTCCCTTTCAGCTTTTGAAATAGATTATTCAGATGGTTGATTTTCTGCGCTTCCCATTTTATTTAAATTATTTATATATGCCAATTCTACCCTCACCCACTAGGATTGCAAGCAAACACCCCTCTCCTTACGCATAGGATAGGGGTTGAGGGTGAGGTGAGTTATTTCTTAAACGGGAAACCTAAATATTCTAGGAAGGCAGTAACTTCTTCTCTAGACTTTGCAGAAGTAACGATAGTAATAGCCATACCGAAAACGTCTTTCAATTCTTCATCAGCAGTTTCTGGGAAGATAGTGTGTTCTTTAATACCGAGAGTATAGTTCCCCATTTGATCTGCACCAGTGCGAGAAATACCACGGAAGTCCTTCGTTCGAGGAAGAGAAATATGAATAAGCTTGTCTAGGAAATCATACATTCGAGCTCCACGGAGAGTCACTTGATATCCAACAATATCTCCTTCTCTTGATTTGAAGTTAGCGATAGCCACCTTTGCTCCCCTTGGGGCAGCCTTCTGTCCAGTGATGCGAGCGAGGCGATCCTCGACCACTTTGATTTTGTTTTTATCCTTCATCGAACCAACTCCAACAGAAATAATCACCTTGTTTATCTTCGGTGCCTGCATCTTGTTTTTATAACCCTGACTCTTCGAGAGTGCTCCGTAGGCCGAGCTTACTTTTGATTTTAAAGTTTCCATATTATTTTGAAAGTTTTACAGTCGAAGCATAAATCGGCATAGATTTCTCTATAACCTGGCCCTTGCCTTCGCTTCTCTTTTTCTTCTGGTGAATTTTCCTGACGTTCACACCTTCAACAATCACTTTCATCTCACGAGGAATAGACTTGAGGATTTTGCCCTTCTTGCCCTTGTCCTTTCCGGAGAGTATCTCCACTATGTCGTTTTTCTTGACGTGCATATATTTAAATTTAAACCACTTCTGGAGCTAGAGAAATAATTTTCTGGAAACCTCTCTCCCCAATCTCTCGAGGAATTGGTCCGAAAACGCGCCCGGCCTGTGGTTCTGCCTTGGCCTTGTCGAGGATGACCACCGCATTCTCATCGAATCTGATGTATGAACCATCCTTGCGACGAAATGGAGCTTTCTGACGAACAACGACAGCATACAAAACATCTTTCTTCTTCACCGTCTTTCTAGGCTCAGCTTTCTGAACAGAAAGTACCACTAAATCTCCAATCCCTGCATAGCGCTTCTTTGAGCTTCCAAGTACCTTGAAAATACGTCCGATTTTTCCTCCGGAGTTATCTGCGATTTGAACGATGGTACGAGGTTGAATCATATGAGATGGCTATACTACTATAAAATGCTTATCTTTGGAAATCGGTTTGGTTTCTCTGATATTTACCTTCTCTCCAACTTTTCTGGTGTTGCCAACATCATGAGCCTTGAATCTCTTCTTGTGCTTCACGAATTTGCCATACTTTGGATGCTTCTCATATCTCTCCACGAGCACCACCACAGTATCTTTCATTTTATCTGATACGACTGTGCCCACGAGAACCTTGCCTGCCTTTTTTTCTGTAACTTCTTTTTTCATATTATTTGTTTTTAAACTTAGTGATCTCGGTCATGATGCGAGCAATTTCTTTCTTAATCACTTTACCCTCTTTGACATTGCGAGTTTTCGAACCAGCTGTTCCAAATCGAAAACCTCGAGAAGCTTCTCTCTTGTCTACAAGAGCTTTCTTCAAATCCATTACTGACTTCCCGATGTAAGATGTTTTTTTCATGCTGTTCGGATTATATTCTGGCTACGATTTTTGTTTTCACTGGCATCTTAGTTCCCGCCTTGCGAAGAGCTTCTCTACAAGTAGCTTCGTCTGCACCATCTACTTCGAAGAGGACCGTGCCTGCGCGTACAGCAGCCACATAGCCCTGAAGGTCTCCCTTACCCTTTCCAAGCTTCACTTCGGCCGGCTTCGAGGTATAAGGCATATCAGGGAAGATACGAATCCAGAGACGGCCAGTCTTGCCTATAGAACGAGAGAGAACCTTCCTCGAAGCTTCAATCTGGTTTGAACGAATGCGAACGGGAGCGAGAGCCTTGAGTCCAAAAGAACCAAAAGCCACTGTTATCCCACGCGTAGCCGGACCCACCTTCTTGGGGTTCTTCCTCATCGTCTGCCACTTGCGATATTTAACTTTTTTAGGGAATAACATGTTAGTAATTATTATGAAAAACTATTTTTTATTCTGTTGGTCTTTGTCAAAAATTTGTCCTCGATAAATCCAAACCTTCACTCCAATGGTACCGTAAGGCATAACTGCTCGAGCGACACAATAATCCACGTCTGCACGGAAAGTTTGAAGAGGAATACGACCGAGGTGACGATCTTCACTTCTAGACATAGTGGCTCCACCGAGGCGTCCAGCCAGGAAAACTCTCACTCCTTCTACATCACGATTGGCCATCACTTTCTCCAAAGTTGATTTGGCCACTCGACGGAAGGGCAAACGTTTCTCTAGACCCTCAACCACCATCTGGGCCACTATAGCCGCGTTGGATTCTGGAGATTTGATTTCTTTAATATCAAGTTTGATTTCTACCTTTGGATCAAGGAGTTTGTGTTTGGTGAGGAGTTTGATTAATTCTGCGCGAAGTTTAGTAGCCCCATCTCCAGACCTTCCGATGATGAGTCCTGGTCGTGAGGTAGAGAGGATGATATGAAGAGCTTTCTGGCTACGCTCGATTTCTATATCAGCCACGAAGAAACCCTTGAGCTTTTTCTCTAGAAAAGATCGGATGAGTACATCACCACGGAGAAATTGGGCATATTTGCCCTTCGTAGCAAACCAACGAGATTTCCAATCTCTGAGGATGCCTAGTCTATGTGAATATGGATGGACTGTGTGAGACATGATAATTAGCTTTTAGCTTTTAGCTTTTTAGTTTTTGGAATTTCTTCGGCCAAAACAATATTGATATGAGAAGTTCTCTTGCGAATTCTGAAAGCTCGACCACGGGACATAGGTAAACTTCTATAAAGAATCTTGCCTCCATCCACGCTGATTTGTTTGACTATCAAATTTTCCATAGGAAGGGATAAATTCTTCGCGTTGGCTATAGCTGAAGCGAGAAGTTTCTGAACTGGGCCAGCTGAACGTTTTGGTACAAAAGAAAGTGTGATCATAGCATCTTCAACCTTCTTACCTCGCACGAGGTTAGCCACACCACGAACTTTTCGAGGAGATTGTCTGTAGTCTGATAATGTGGCTTTTGCTTCTTTCATTTTTTCTGTTTACTGTCTACTGATTACTTCTTGCTTTCCGCTGCGCCCTTGGCTGCTTGAGAAGCAGAGATTTCTGCCTCCTTCTTCTTCTGTTCAAGTTCCTTCTGCATCTTACCTCCGTGCTTCGTAAACTTGCGAGTTAAAGAAAATTCACCGAGACGATGTCCAATCATGTCCTCGGTCACGAATACTTCCACGTGATCCTTGCCGTTGTGTACTCCGAATGTAAATCCGATCATTTCTGGAGCAATCTGGCAGGCTCTGGACCATGTCTTAATAACCCCAGTGGTACCGGGTTTCTTGCCCTCGATTTTCTTCAAAACGCGAGGGTCGACGTATGGGCCTTTTTTGCTTGATCGTGTCATTCTGAAAACAAAAAGCGTCTAGCGCTCTTAGGTGAATATAGTATAGAAATAGAGCTATATTGTCAAACCCGGGCAATGAAAAAGGCCACGATTATCTCGTGGCCCTTGGATCCAGAACGGTCCCTTCACAGATGTGTTACACGACCGAGATGTTCGGCACAATGGTGAACTCGTCGTTCACCACACGGAGCACCGCGAACGGTTGCATCCTCGACGCGGAAACGGGGTTCCCGCATTCGATGATGAAGTTGTTCTGGTTGCGGAAGACTCGCTGGTCGTAGTGGTTCTTCGACAGAAGCGTCCGCACCTCGGCTTCGTGGCCAGGCTGCATACGCTTGTCAACGGCCTTCATGTGATCCTTGTGGACACACACGAGAGTCATACGAACCGTGCTACCATTCGCCCGATCGATCACGAGAAGACGCAACGGAATGTAGTTCTGTGCATCGAGGTCGTGAATGATGTACGAGGTGCGGGTCTGCTGACACTCGAAGAGCTTGCGACCGGTCAGCTGCTTGCCCACGACTGGAGCCGTTTCGCGCTTGAAGTCGTTGACACGTTCGGCCCAAGCCGGAATCTTGACGAAACTCTGGTCCTTCGGATTGATGTTCAGATAGACCATCACTACGGGTGTGGTGCCGAGTTTCGGGGACAACTCTTCGGCAACATTGGCTGCGGTCATAATACACCTCAAAAAGTGGAAGGGACATCAGTAGGCAATTTGCCTATCTACCGAACATCATATCATACTCCATTTTAAAAGTCAAGCACAAAACGAGACGCAGAAAAAGGCCTATGTTTGAGGCCTTTTTCTGCCTATCTGGGTATTATCTAGCGCGACAACCCAAGATTAGTTGTTGTGTTTGTCTGTCATTTCACCGCGAAGCTTCTCGATGAAGCGACCAGCTGCTTCCTGACCACCAAGGCCGAACGAAAGGCCGAGGGCAAGAGAGATAGCAATAACAATACCGGTGAAAAGGGTCTGGCTGAAAGCCGCTGCGATGCCGAGCTGAGAAAGCGCGACAAGGATAGCGAAAATCCAAACTGCCCACTTGCTGATTGTACCGGCGAAATGTGCAGAATGAATTTCTGCAGATTTACCAGCTGTAATCACTACACGTTGAGCAATATCACCAACCACACCTCCGACGAGGAGAATGAGAGCTGCGACAATTACTCTAGGTAGATAAGCGATTACTACTTGTTCTAGGAAGAGGTTCACTTCGGTCAAACCTAATACATTGAAGGATGCTATTAGGAAAACAACGATGACGAACCACTTGACCAATCCGCCGATGAAAGCACCGGAGTCAAGGTTGATACCGCCCCTTCTAAGGACGCCTTCAAATCCTGCTCGTCTAAGAGCTTCATCTACTCGGAGAGAACGGAACACTTGCCAAATTGCTCGGCCAAAGAGTGCACCAACCAACCAACCGAGCATAAGGATGATAAGAGCAACCACAAGATTCGGCACAAAACTTACAACACCAAACCAAAGATTCTGAAAGGAGGCCGTTAAAACGTCGCTCCATGAAGATAACAACATATGTTCTTAACTGAAAATACAGTTAGCTTTTAATTACTACTAAAAGGGTACTTTATTATTATACACCGCATTCTGCACAAAAAAGCATTGTTCCTATTAGGTGTGGATATCCAACTACGCTCCAAGTTTATTCACAATTTTTCTATGGTCAAAGTCCAAAATATCCCTAATTAGCTTGTCATACATGCCCAAACGATAGTTAAAATCAGCGGTTTCAAAGGTGGCATAGCGGATCTCTCGTCCAAGTTCAGCTTCTACGTTTGAGATAGCGTTCACCAATTTGGCCTTTTTCATATGATCCCCCACTACGAGCAAATCCACTCTCGATTCTGGATTATGAAGAAATAGACCAGAAACCAAAAGTAGTTTAACTGTCCCAGCCCGTGAAATTTTTTTTAAAAGTTCTTTGTCTGTCACCGGACCTGCATCTATAAGAAAATTTTCAAGGGCAGAAAGATATGGGTAAGCTTTGTTCAACATAAACCCACTGGAGCGCTTCTTTATAAGTCCTGCCTTAAACAAATCATTGATTTGTTTACGAACAAGACGAGAATTCTCTTTGGTACGACGAATAATTTCACTAGCCTGATAAACACTGTCTGGATTAAAGATAAATAACCTCATCACTTTCACCTTGGCCTCCCCACCGAAGATATTGGATACTGATTTGCTCATGCGGGTATTCTACTCGTAAAAAACAAAGTGCGCCAGCTACCCTTAATTTAAGGATTCGTCACCATTTTTTAAATAGTTTTTCTCACGAATTATCTTCGCATATGTCTTAAAAAGTATTGGGGCTGCTTCTTCTTTAACATCTATTCCATCAATGACACCTGAATAACTTTTTCCTCTACCATTTTCGCTTATCACACAAAATAAACGCACTTTGTGTCCTCTCACTGTGCCTTCGATAATTCCGTCATCAATGGACGGATCGTTTCCACCATATAAACTTGTAAATTTAAGGTCGGCTTCACTGGCAAGGACTTCGTCTGCTCCTGTCAAAATATCTTCTCGTCTTCCAGACAATCCCGCTTCTTCGTCAGTCAGCATTTCATCTGCTTCATATAATTCCTTTAAATTTGGTACGTATTTTTCTGTCATATAGCAATAATTCTATCCTTTAACCCTATTTTTACAAGCTATACAAAAAATCCCCTTTCGGGGATTTTTTATTTTTTATTTAAGTGTAACTTTACCTCCGGCTTCCTCAATTCTTTTCTTGAGTTCGGCAGCTTCTTCCTTCTTCATATCTGTTTTAAGCATAGAAGGAGCGGCGTCTACGAGGTCCTTGGCTTCCTTCAAACCGAGGCCGAGAACTTCCTTTACCACCTTGATAACTGCAATCTTGGCTGCACCACCATCAGTGAGTTCCACGTTGGCAGTAGCCTTCTCTTCTTCGGCAGGACCAGCAGCGACTGCGGGGCCTGATGCGACTGCTGTAGCAGAAACTCCGAATTTGCTTTCGAAAACCTTCACAAGCTCGTTCAAATCGAGGACGGACATGGATTCAATTTCCTCTACAATCTTTTTGAACTTTGCTGGCACTTCTACTTTTGTTTCTTCTGACATATTATTTTCTATTTACTATTTACTATTTACTAATTACTGTCTAATTTTTGCAATTTCGTTAAGCCCAATTGCGAAGCGCTGAATTGGAGAATTGATGATATTCACAAACTTTCCACGTAAAACTTCTAGAGTAGGAATGAGAGCGATCTCTTCCATAGCAGATTTGTCCAAATACTTGCCTTCGAAAACTCCTCCAAGGATTTTCAAGCCCTCTGGAAATTTCTTCTGGAAGTTATGAACTCCTCGCGCTGGAGCGATGAGGTCTTCTCCCCAAGCTACTGCGAGTTCTCCTGTAAGCTCTGGCTGTGTACCTTCGAACTTCTCACCTTCGAGCACACGTTTGGTGAGACTCTTCTTCGTCACAGCGTACGAGACTCCTTCGGTCTTCAAAGCTCTGCGCATTGCGGAAGCTTCAGAAACCTTGAGTCCGTGGAAGTTCACGAATACAAGCGACTTTGCTCCTTTGAGAGCCTTGGTCAACTTGTCTACAATTTCTCCTTTCTTGATTCGTGATATTGCCATTTTTTATAATAAAAACGACCTATTAAATAAGGTCTCGACTTCCATTTTATGGAGTTAGAGAGTGATCTCGGAAGGGCTTATGGATGCCTTCTGTCTTCGACCTTACGAGAACTACTTTATAGGAAAATAGGATTTTGTCAATCCTGTAGTAGAATTTGCCCTCGCAACTCTGTTGCTTCATAGCAATAAGGGCAAATTTCACTACGGGATCAACAAAAAATGCCTAGCTGGTCTGGCTGGGCATTGGGGGGATACGATGAGCAAAGCACTCTCGCAGATGTTTGAGAATCCGTTCTTCGCCGATTAGGATTTCTCCCCTGTTCACCCGCAATTCGGTATGGGGAACATTCTCGTCCGGATCTAGAATCACGGGTAGTTCGTATTTGTTCACGAGAGCAATAATCTTTTTATAATCTGGATCACAAGGACAAAAAACAAGTCTCATCCCAGGATCTTTCTCTTGAGCTCCGCTCATAATAAAATCCTCGGTTAAGTGTCTTTAAAAATTATAACTCCAAAACGCATTACAAAAAATCCCCTTTCGGGGATTTTTGATTTTATTTCTTCCCAACCTTTCGTCTGCGGACAATGTGTTTGTTTGAATATTTCTTTGAGCGTCGAGATTTCTGACCCTTGCCTGTAGGCTTGCCATAAATAGAGATAGCTCGTCTGCGACCACGGCCCTGACGACCTTCACCTCCTCCGTGTGGGTGATCTACTGGGTTCATGGCTGTACCACGCACTGTAGGGCGAATACCGAGCCAACGAGAGCAGCCTGCCTTGCCGAGGTTAATGAGACGATTCTCATCATTCGAAACTTCTCCGATGGATGCCCAACAAGTTTCCATAACCTTTCTCACTTCACTTGAAGGCATTTTCAAATCTACATATCCATCGTCCTTGGCCACCACTTCTACATAATTTCCTCCAGAGCGAGCAATCTTCGCACCACCCTTTGGTTTCAGTTCAACATTATAAACGAAAGTACCCACTGGAATATTTTTCAAAGGTAGACGATTCCCCGCAGTGAGAGCGGCAGTTTCTGACACAATGTATGTCTCACCAACCTTCGCAGATTTATGAAGGAGAACATATCGACGTGCGCCGTCTTTGTAATTCACAACGCCTACAAAACCCGAACGATTTGGATCGTATTCAATAGTCTTCACAGAGAAAGGCACATTCAATTTGTTGTAAACGAAATCAATATCGCGATAGAGTCTCTTGTGCCCACCGCCCTTGTGCCTCGTAGTGATGCGACCAGTGTTGTTCCTTCCATTCGCTCGACGAAAACCTTTCGTGAGGGCCTTCAAAGGTTCAGAAACCGTCATAAATTTCCTAAACTCAACATGAGAAGTTTGTCGCTTGGATTTAGTTGTTGGTCGATATTTTTTCATATTTAAATAGCTTCAATCTTATCGCCCTTCTTCAAATACACATAAGCTTTCTTGCCTCCTGACTTCACACCCTTCTTGCCTCGCACGAAAACATTCTTCGATGGGATGGCGAGGAGTCGAACATCAATAGGAGTCACTTTATAAGTATCTCGAATTGAAGCTTTAACCGAAGCTTTGGTCGCACCCTTCGTCACTTCGAAAACATAAACATTTTGAGTGTTCGCTTTAATAGCCGCTTTCTCCGTTACTCGAGGACGAAGGAGGACACTGTCTGGTTTGATGTTTAAGGAAGTCATATTATTTTGAAATATTTTGGCCAGGGAAAACTTTGATAGCATTCTCCGGATTCTCTATAACCAAATATTTGTATTTCATTAGAGACAACGGATCGAGGTTGCGAGCTTCTTTGACTTCTATGTTGCCTAGGTTGTTCATTGACCTCTCGATTTCTTTATTCTTGCTTGCAAGAGCGACGAGAGTGGCATTCTTCTTTTTCAAGAATAATCTCTCGAAACCCTTCACACCGGCAAGTGATTTGATAGCCACAATCGCCAATTTGGTTTTAGGTTCCTTGAGAGAAATAGAATCTACAAAGAGTATTTCTCCATCTTTGAATTTTCTCGAGAGGATAGTGTAGAAAGCTTTGGATTTCATTTTCTTCGAAACTTTTCTCTCAAAGTTTTTGTCATTCCTTGGACCATGAGTCACACCTCCTCCAACCCAAATAGGTGAACGAGAAGAACCGTGTCGAGCTCGACCAGTTCCCTTCTGTTGCCACGGCTTCTTTCCTCCTCCACGAACTTCTCCACGAGTTTTAGTATGAGCAATTGGTTTTCGCTTGGAAGAATTCAGAGAAGTTACTACCTGATGAACCAAGTCTGCATTCCAAGGCAAGCCAAAAAGTTCTGGACGTAGTGTGAGCTTTCCTTTCTCCTTCGCATTGATGTCGTAGATTTTGGCTTCCATGGTAATTTTATTCTTTGCTCTTTACTTCCACTTTCGAACCGCGTCGTCCAGGGACAGCACCGCTCACCAGAATTTCATTCGTTTCAGGAAGAATCCTCACAATCTTTAAATTCTTGAAGGTCATTCTGTCTCCTCCCATACGACCGGCCATTCTCATACCCTTGGCTACACGACCCCCCGCACGAGCACCTCCCCCGATGGAACCCGGCTCTCGTTCAGAGTGCTTCTGTCCGTGTGAACGTCTGCCTCCACCGAAACCGTGTCTCTTCACTACACCTTGGAAACCCTTGCCCTTGGTAGTACCAGAAATAGTGACATTTTCTCCTTCAGAAAAAATTTGCATATCTTCTGGCTTCTCTCCTCCAACTTGAAGCACGGTCACAGCAGAGACTGTGCCATTTTCCTCAAAGACTTGAGTCATATTTACCTTTTTGGCAAGAAGAAATTTCATTGTTTTTACTCTAGCAGAAACACCACACTATCCTTATATGAGCTTGACGTCAATGTTTACTCCAGAAGGTAGAGAGAGATTGGTTAATGACTCTATAATCTTTGGAGTAGGGTTCACTATATCGATGAGCCTCTTGTGTATTCGCATTTCAAATTGTTCTCGCGCATTTTTGTATACGAATGCAGATCGGTTCACGGTATATTTCTTGATTTCAGTAGGCAGAGGGATCGGGCCCTGGATCTGTGCATCATAGCGCAGAGCGGTATCGATAATCTGCTTGACTGAGAGGTCAAGAACTTTTGACTCATAAGCTCGCACACGAATGCGGAGCTTCGAGGCTTCAGCTTCCTTATCTTTGGTCACAGCTTTAGGCTTTGTAACTTTTGGAGATTTGGAAACTTTTTCTGAAAGTACTTTTTTTGCTTTTACTGCCATGAATTATCTTTAGGCAACAATTTTCGTCACCACTCCGGCACCCACAGTCTTGCCACCCTCACGGATAGCGAAACGGTTTTGAGCTTCGAGAGCGACTGGAGCCACGAGTTTGACATTGAAGGTCACTGTGTCTCCTGGCATAACCATCTCAACACCTGCGTCCAATGTTACTTCACCAGTCACATCAGTAGTTCTGATATAGAACTGTGGTTTGTATCCAGTGAAGAATGGAGTGTGACGACCACCTTCCTCTTTCTTCAAGATATAAACTTCAGCTGTGAATTCTGTGTGAGGAGTAACTGAACCCGGCTTCGCAAGCACTTGTCCTCGGTGAAGATCTTCTTTCTTCGAACCACGGAGAAGGATTCCTGCGTTGTCTCCAGCTTGTCCGTCTTGGAGAGACTTGTTGAACATTTCGATACCAGTGACTGTAGTCTTCGTAGTATCCTTGATACCCACGATTTCTACTTCTTCACCAACCTTGATTCGTCCACGTTCAATACGACCAGTCACCACTGTACCTCGACCTTCAATAGAGAAGATGTCTTCGATAGGCATGAGGAAAGGCTTGTCCAAATCTCGAACTGGAATTGGGAAATAGGTATCGAGAGCCTTGACCAATTCAAGAACCTTCAATGACCATTCGTCTGTATTGTCCTTGGCTTCAAGAGCTTTCAAAGCTGAACCTCGGATAATAGGAGCGTTTTCTCCATCGAATTCATATTTCTTCAAGAGATCACGAACTTCCTCTTCAACTAGGTCAATGAGTTCCTTGTCAGGTACCATATCGCACTTGTTGAGGAAAACAATAATCTTGGGCACACCAACCTGCTTTGCAAGAAGGATGTGTTCACGAGTCTGAGGCATCACTCCGTCGGTCGCAGCTACCACGAGGATAGCGCCGTCCATTTGAGCGGCACCGGTAATCATGTTTTTGATGTAGTCGGCGTGTCCTGGGGCGTCTACGTGAGCATAGTGTCTCTCATCTGACTCGTATTCGCTGTGAGAAAGAGAAATCGTGATTCCTCGAGCCTTCTCTTCAGGAGTCTTGTCGATATCATTCACGCTCTTAACCGTAGCCACATTTCCTGCGCGGTGAAGCACATTGAGGATTGCTGCGGTGAGAGTTGTCTTGCCGTGGTCAACGTGACCGATGGTTCCTACGTTGATGTGAGGCTTCGAACGATTAAATTCTGCTGCCATATTAGTAAATAGTTATTATTAAATTAAGTAGTAGAAATTCTAAAGCGAAGGGAGCGCGCGAGAACATTTGCTCTCTTCGATTCAGAACCTGTTTGAACGCGTAATAAAGCCATATTTTCATTCGGTCTATAAAGATAAAATCTCAAAGAGCCAAAATAAACGGCACTTAACGCGTAGGGCATATCTTAACAAAAGGTGGAAAATAGTCAAATGTTCCCTATATAAAAACAAAAAAAGACCCACAAATTAGATTGGGGTCTAGTTCACAGGCTGGGAAGCACCATTTCTGGCAAACTGGAAGTACTTCCGATCGGCGAGGATCTGGCCATCGAGATGCTTCGAGAGCCAACGGTTGATGCGCTCGAGATCCTCCTCGGTGATCCTGGTTTCTCCGTGTGACCACACTGTGCGGTGCACACAGCCCGTCTGACCAAGGGCGACCACGAAGGACTGTATCTTCCAATCCTTCTTGAAGCGTGCCACGAGGGCATTCACTTCATTAATGGTTGGTTGCGCCGGGTTCTTGCAATCAGCCGTATTCGACTGACTTGGCGCAGAAGAAACAGAAGGACCTTCATGTACAACATCGAAATCCGGACCGCCGTACATAAGCATACTCCCGGTAGGGGTGGGCCTGCCTTCAGACTTTGTGCTGCCCTAAACTATATTACACAAAATTTAGAAAAGAAAAAGGCCCCACGAATGGTCAGTGTGACCTTTCGTGGGGCCGAAACCCCAACTGCTTACGCCGACTTCTTCTTGCCGCCGCCCGTGTTCGTCTTCATCGACGCACGACGCTGGCGGTCCATCTCGCGCTTGTCAGCGGAGCGCCCGTGCCGCGAGGGCCGGATCGAGCCAGCGATGCCGCTCTCCCTCGGGAAGAGATCTTCCGGGTAGAGCCGAACGACGAGCTTGACGATGACGATCGCGAAGCCCTTCTCCTCGTTGTGGTAGATCTCCTTCGAGAAGACAGCGGCATACATCTCGCCGTTCATCTTCGGAACAACCGGAGATGCGTTGTCCACGACGTAGAGGGTCGTGAACTCGGCGTCCTTGTCGTAGACGGACGCCTGCCACTGGTCCATCCTCGTCTTCGGGTGCTTTCCGCGCATGAACTCCAGCGCGAAGTCGTACTCGACGTCGAGGACTTCATCGTCGGTCTCGTCCTGGTTCTCGACGAGTCCGGGCTCAACGACCTTGTCCTCAATCGCCTCGATGAGGTCAACCGCGATGATCACGAACGTCTTCGCTTCGTTCTGGAACACCGTACGACCGGCGGAGCACTTGAAGTGCTTCTGGACGGACGACGGCTGAAGTGCGGACCGCGTGTCGGGCACGTAGACAACGGTCCTGTGACCATCCGTCTCATCAGCCTTCCACTGCAGTCCGCCCTTGCTCATGTTCTTGCCGAGGTAAAACGTCAGGTCGAGCATGCTATGCTCCTGCCCTACTGGGCGGAGGGGGTATGACAACAGAACATCAGTACTGTGTTTATCATAGCACACTCTGTTTTTAAAGTCAAGCACTTTATTGCCTAAACAACAAAAAACAGCTCAACAGGGCTGTTTTTTGTACTAACTAGAAGCTATCTTACACCTTCCCTCCAGTCCTAGCTTCGATAATTTCCAATTCTACGTTCTTTGGAACTATTGCATAGTGATCAAACTCCATAGTGGATGAACCACGGCCTTCGGTCATAGAACGGAGAGCAGTAACATACCCGAACATTTCAGAAAGAGGCACTTTGGCTCGCACAACCTTCAATTCGTTTCTATCTTCCATGGCTTCAATCTGTCCACGTTTACCCGAGAGATTACCTGTGATGTCGCCCATGAATTTCTCTGGAACAACCACTTCAATTTTCATAATCGGTTCAAGGATGACTGGCTTGGCTTTCTTGGCAGCTTCTTGGAAAGCTTGTGAGGCGGCAATCTTGTAAGCAATTTCAGAAGAGTCCACATCGTGTGACGAACCGAAGTTGAGTTCACAAGAAATATCCACCATCTTGTAGCCCGCGAGGATTCCTCTGTCCATTGCTTCCTTCACTCCCTTCTCTACTGCAGGAATAAATTCTTGAGGAATGATACCTCCCTTGATAGCATCTACGAATTCGAAACCTTCTTCTCTGTGTGCGTTCTTTGGTACCTTTTCTTCTGGATCATATTTTGGCAATGGTTTGATTTTGATTCTCACGTGACCGTACTGACCCTTGCCTCCAGTTTGTTTAATATATTTGTTTTCAACTTCTGCTTCACCCGTGATAGTTTCTTTATAAGCCACTTGAGGTTTGCCCACGTTTGCCTCGACGCTGAATTCACGCTTCATACGGTCAACGAGAATTTCGAGGTGAAGTTCACCCATTCCCATGATAACTGTCTCGCCGGTTTCTTGATCAGATTTAATTTTGAAAGTCGGGTCTTCATCTGAAAGACGTTTGAGAGCCATACCCATCTTCTCTTGGTCTGCTTTGGTCTTTGGTTCAATACGAAGAGAGATAACTGGTTCAGGGAAAGTAATTTGATCGAGAATAATTGGATTAGCTTCATCACAAAATGTATGGGAAGTCTTCGCATCCTTGAGTCCCACCGCAGCGGCGATTTCTCCAGCGAAAACTTTCTTCACTTCCTCACGATCGTTGGCTTGGAGACGAACGATACGTCCGAGGCGCTCCTTCTTGCCTGTGGTTGAATTATAAATATAAGTACCTGATTCAATTGTTCCAGAATAAACGCGGAAGAATGTTAGTTGTCCGACGAAAGGATCTGCCTGAAGTTTGAATGCAAGGGCAGAGAAAGGTTCCTCGTCTGATGCATGTCGAAGCACTTCTTCACCAGTGTTTGCATCAATGGCTTTAATCGGAGGAATGTCTAATGGAGACGGAAGGAGATCAACCACTGCATCGAGTACGAGCTGAACACCCTTGTTCTTCAAAGCTGAACCTGTGTAGACAGGGAAAACTTTGTTCATAATCACGGCCTTGCGGAGAGTCTCAACGAGTGCGGGCAGAGCAATTTCTTTGCCTTCTAGAAACGCAGTCATCAAATCATCATCATTCTCTACAATTCTCTCTACTAATTCAGCACGATACTTCTCTGCATCTGCTTTGAGGTTTTCTGGAATTTCTTTCTCTATAACCTGACTACCCATATTGCCTTCGAAATAATACGCCTTCATTTTCAAGAGATCTACTACACCTTCATGTTTTTCTTCTTCACCAATTGGAATCTGCATCCTCACCGCTTTTTTAGAAAGTCTATCGAGAATAGTTTTGTATGAACGTTCGAATGATGCTCCTATTCTATCAAGTTTATTTATAAAGCAAACACGAGGCACTTGAGCTTCTTCAGCATAGCGCCAGTTTGTTTCTGATTGAGGTTCTACTCCGGCCACACCGTCGAAGACGACTACCGCTCCGTCGAGTACACGCAAACTTCTTTTAACTTCTACGGTGAAATCGATGTGCCCTGGGGTATCAATAATATTGAAACGATATTTATTTTCTTTCTTCTCGTGAGCTTCTTTGGTCAAATATGAAGGTGCCCAGAAACAAGTGATGGCGGCAGCGGTGATGGTGATACCTCTCTCTCGTTCCTGCTCCATCCAGTCTGTAGTGGTATCTCCTTCGTGCACTTCGCCGATTGAGTGTTGAGCTCCAGTATAAAATAGCACTCGCTCTGATGTAGTCGTCTTCCCAGCATCGATGTGAGCGATTATTCCGAAGTTCCTAACTCTTTCTAAAGGGTAGTCTCTTTCCATATATTATTTGTTATGCGCAACCTGCCCGCCATCGCTGCGCTCAGGCGCTGGCAGGCGGGTGATTCCAAAATTTCGTACTCGTTCTAGTGGATAGTCTCGTTCCATGTGGTTTTAGAAAAATAAAAGGCAGTTTCCTGCTTCCGACAGAATACAGCAAGTTAATCAAATAATCAAATAAAAGATTTGACAACAGTAGGGTGATGAGTAGTATTGCTTGCGATATGCGGTGCATATCATTTGTACAAACCATGTGACGGTGTCACAAAAAAGGGAGGAAAAATGATCGTCAAACTGAGGTTGTCAGAAGTTTCCTGGCGCAAACTTCGTGAATTCTTGCACAGCAAGGACAACGATGTGCCTGACCCAGTAATCGAGGATGGTTGGAAGCACGCATGGATTTTGCCCCTTGGACTAGATCACAAACTCGCCACTCTCATGGAGGATGTGAGGGTAAAAGATAGCGAGCGCGGGTCTGTGTACCTGGTGACACTTGAGGTCCATGTCGTGTTTGAACTCTTTCGTCAGGGAGGTCCCCCAAACAAGGGTGTGTATAATTGCTGGTATAGGGTTCCGGAAGATTATCTCCTGAAACTCTTCCGTGTTATCGGCATATTCACGCCAGGCGGAACTGATTTCAACCCCGAGAATCCGCGTAACTCAAACACTCCTCAACGAGACGCGTGATTCATTATTTGCCGGCCACTTGCTAGTGGTCGGCTTTTTTAATTATCTCTGACAATATTTTTTACTTATAATGCAACAAAAACCCGGTTTAACCGGGTTTTTTGATTTATTTATAGTGAGCGTGCCGAACTACCATGCAAAATGCGCGAATGCTTTATTCGCTTCAGCCATTTTATGAGTATTTTCTCGTTTGCGGACTGCGTCTCCTTCGTTCTTCGAAGCCGCAATCAATTCTTCAGCAAGTTTCACATGCATTGGCTTGCCTTTCTTGCTTCGAGCGGCTTCAATAATCCATTTCATTGATAGCTGTTGTCGTCTTTCTGGGCGAACTTCACGAGGAATCTGGTAGTTCGCACCTCCAACACGCCTGGAACGCACTTCCATAGTTGGACCAGTGTTTTTTAGTGCAGATTCGAAAATTTCTAGAGGATCGGCCACCTTTTCAATCTCCTTAATAGAATCAAACGAACGATAAACAACTCCACGCGCGGTAGTCTTCTTGCCCTCGAGCATTAAATAGTTAATAAACTTCGCGACTTTCTCTGAATCGAAGCGAGAATCTGGGATTAACTTTGGTTTGGCTTTAAGTTTGCGTCTCATGATTATTTAGCTTTTTTAGGTTTCTTCATACCGTATTGGCTTCGGCCCTTGCGTCTGGTCTCTACTCCGCCGGCATCGAGCACACCTCGCACAATAGTATAACGGAGACCGACATCCTTCACGCGACCGCCTCGGAGAACAACTACGGAGTGTTCCTGCAGGTTGTGACCAATACCTGGGATATAAGCCGTGACTTCTTGACCATTGGTGAGGCGAACACGAGCGATTTTGCGGATAGCGGAGTTAGGTTTCTTTGGAGTCTTTGTAGTCACTTTGATACATACACCGCGCTTGAAAGGAGAGTTGTAGAAAACTGGACGGTTTTTAATAGTATTGAAACCACGCATAAGAGCCACCGCCTTTGGTTTGCGGGTGAGTTTGGTTCGCTTTCGTCTCACTAGTTGATTGATTGTGGACATACAAAAACCTCCAAATGGAGACTGTAACTCTACTAGAAAACTTATAAAAACGCAATACGAGTGAAATTATAGAGATACTCCAGTAATAAGTGTGAATAAAATAGTGATGAGGGGCGAGATAAATTGCCAGAGAAAGAAAATGAAGAAGATAACGAGAACGAAACCGTAGCGTTCGAGGAATCCTCGAAGTTTGAACGTGCTTTCAGGGAAAATAGCGAAGAGAACCTTCGAACCATCGAGGGGAGGAAGAGGAACGAGGTTGAAAACCATAAGCAAGAGGTTCATGAATACGATGACAGAAGTGATTTGCAAGAATCCAAGACTAAAACCATTGGCTACACCGAATCTCAACAAAATTCCAAAAATAATCGCGAGGATTAAATTCGAAGCCGGACCGGCGATGGCCACGAAGGCTTCACTCCATCTTCCTGGACGCAGATTATACGGATTATAAGGCACCGGCTTCGCCCAACCGAGTATAAATCCAGCATGAGTGAAATAAAGAATCATCGGCAGGATAATAGAACCAAACAAATCCAAATGTTTGATTGGATTAAGGGTGAGCCGGCCTTCAAGCTTGGCCGTCGGATCCCCAAGATAGTTCGCCATATAACCGTGCGATACCTCGTGGATAACCACAGACATGATGAGTATGGCTATTTGAAAAATAAATTCGAATTGCATTGTGCAATTATACACCAAACAACATCAACCAACTCTTCAAATTTATTCTTCTAGTAAACTTTCCAACTCTTTTCCTAGCGCCTCACCTTTCTCTTTTTCCTCAGGCAAAAGAGCGTCATAATACTCTTGAAATGAATAACACTCAACATTTTCAACCTTATCTTTTTTTCCATTTAAACCACGAGATGTATCGTAATGCGTTCTTTCTATATTAATGTAAGGTCTTTTTTCATTATCTTCTAATGTAACAGTTGTACTTTCTACTGGGTGACTACCACCACCACCAAAACCACTCCCGGAATAATGAACAGTGCTGTAATCAGCATGTTCATTTCTTATTGGAAATCCACCACGAAAAACTAACGGCCAAAATTTTTCCACACCCCCCCGATAAGCTGAATAGCCAGTAGAAGGTGATAAATCATTTCTCGGTTTTATTTTATTCAACAATAAAAGAATTTTTTGAGAATCTGGATTCTCTCGGTTCCTAATATTTTCCATTTGTTTATCAGTCACTTCCAACCTTGGTTCTCCGTTTGAACTAGGAACAAATTTAGCACTATCTATTGGAAATTCATTTCTACCTTTATTACCTAAAATAAGTTCTGCATCTGAAATAGTGCGAGATTCAGTTAACTTAGCTTTTTCCTCTGGGGTAAATTTTTCCATTTTCTAATATTTATTTGATTTAACACCCCAATTCTACCCCCCCATCAGAATTACAAGTCATTAAAACCCTTCCTTTGAGCCACAAACAAAAACAACCATATACATCTATAATCCGCTATAGCGTGAATTAGATGTATTGATGACTATGCTGTATGTGTTGAATAGAAAAATTAACCCAATTTAAACACTTCTCTCAAGTGTTTATCATTCTCAATTTCATCCACAATCATATAAAGAAGGTCTTTGCCTATCCCCAAATCTGTTTTCAGGAGACCAATTATGTTTTCACAATCATAGGGATAAACCCAGACGCTGTCCTGTAGTCTTTCAAATCCGGCAGATACAAAAAGATTTCTGACTTGATCTCGAATTTTTTTCTTTTTTTCTGGAATATCGAAAATCACTACTCGCCACTTTTTATCCCAATGTTTTGGTTTATTTAATTTATAATCAGCAATTTCCCACAGGCGCAAAGTTTTCTCTCCCTCGTGGGTTAATTGATAATGACCGTCTTTATAGACAAGTAATCCACGCTTCACAAGTTTACTAGCTGAAGACTTTATAATCTCGCTCTGTCTCAAGTTTGGTAATAATCCTAATTTACCCATAGCACCCAGAACTTGAGGAGCAACAAGAGCTACGGCCAAAACTCCAGTTGTTGCAATGGCGCGAAGAACTATCTTCTGTATTTCTCCACGTCTAGCTTTTTTCTTGCTTTTAATTTCTACTTTTCCCATACATCTATAACCCGCTATAGCGTAATTATAGTGTATTAAGAAATAAAAGACAAAAACCAATAGGTGGGGTTAATTTGCAAGAATTACGTTTTATGTTAATCTATTGCAACTATGGCAAGAATTTGTCCAGTCAACAAAAAGGGGTCAATTATGGGTGGAGGCTACTCCAACCGAACTCGTGCTACCCAATTCAACC